>Ga0247843_1000368_pt1 | contig 107689 bp, 91 predicted proteins | sample LaCruzMarch2017__FD_192420 | JGI IMG/M metagenome (GOLD analysis project Ga0247843, IMG submission 192420) | Freshwater microbial communities from meromictic Lake La Cruz, Castile-La Mancha, Spain - LaCruzMarch2017_8m | ecosystem: Environmental > Aquatic > Freshwater > Lake | place: Spain...
GTTGGTCTTCGCAACCCGCCTCCTGCCCCACCGCGGGCCGTGTCTGCAACCCCTGCCAAGAGCTCCCGCGCCCTCACGCCGTGTCGAAGTTATGCGCGAGGCCCAGTTCATCCCTGCGGGCAGCTTCCTGATGGGCGACGCGGACAGGCTGAGCATCGGGGCACAGCCCCCGCACATGGTGACGCTGTCGGCGTACTGCATGGATGTCACGGAGGTGACGGTGGCGGCCTATCGTGGCTGCACCGCATCCGGGTACACCGCGCCGAGCACCGGGACCTCTTTCAACTGGGGCGTTGCGGGTCGGGACAACCACCCGGTCAACGGTGTCGATTGGAATCAATCGCGCGCCTATTGCCAATGGCGCGGCGGCGATCTCCCGACCGAGGCCCAGTGGGAATACGCCGCTCGCGGGAGCGATGTGGCCAATCACATCTACCCGTGGGGCAACGCGACACCGGCCTCTCAACTGTGCTGGAGCGGTGATATGGGCCGATCGTCGACGTGTCCGGTTCAGTCTTATCCAGCAGGTAATTCACCATTCGGTCTATTCGACATGGCGGGCAATGGTTCGGAGTGGACGCGGGACTTCTATGCGAGTTATCCATCGGCAGCTGCGATGGATCCGGCCGGTCCGGCTTCGGGAACGAACCGCGTGCTTCGCGGCGGGTCGTGGGTCAGCCCGATCGCCATCATCGTGCCGATCGCCATCATCGTGCGCGCGGCCGTTCGCAACGGCGACACACCGTCGAACCGTAGCGGCGACTTCGGGTTTCGCTGCGCGCGCGTGCCGATGTAGCGCTACCCCCTTTTGCCTCTCCACCTTCAAACAGTACGCGCGAACGCGATCAGGGATCGTAGCGACCTGATCGTTGTCGGTTGACTGCCTCTGGAAACGCGAGCGCAGCGAGCGCCGGGAATCTGGCTCTTCCGTGAATGCTGAGGCACTGGTTCACGCGGCCTGACGCTGCGGCGGGTTGGAGGACGAGGACGAGGAATCGCTGGTAGGGAGGGCACAGCGAGGCATGCTGCGGCGCGGAAGTTCACCGCTGGCGAGGGCGAAGGCCGCACCCGGGAAGACGAAGACCGTCGCCGCGCACGAGGCTCGGCTCGCGCGCGGTCCAGGCTCACCGGGGAGCGCGCGATCACCCGGGGGCACGACCTGCGCGCGCACCCAGGCCGACTTCCGGCAGAACGGCCAGGAAATCACGCGCCCGGACCAGCCCGGGGTGGTCGGTACGACCGCTTCGAGCCGCGCTGCGACGAGGCGCTGGAGATGCCCCTCGCGAGGGCGAGGCAATTCATCGCGATCACCACGCGGCTCACCGTCGATGCCCCCGACGGCACACCGCTCGGACGAGCCCCGGCGAAGCCCGGTGGACCTCCCGCGGGGCCCCGCGAGCGCGCCGGGCGATCAGCGGTTTCCCCACCGGGGGGATGCTTGAGGGCGAGGTGACGCTCCCTCAGCGCCGTGACGCGGCGCTCGTCGCATCCACCGAATCGCCCCACGTCCGCGACGATGCGCTCATCCGGCCACAGCTCGCGGATGACCCTGATTCGCCGGCGCAGCGCGCCGCCGTCGTCGCGCGAGCAGCGCGAGCAGCGCGAGGAGCGCGAGGCCGTGGTTGCGCGGAGCCGCACCCGCTGCGCGACACCCGCACCCGCTGCCAGCCGCGTCGGGCGTTCCTGCGTCGACCGCCGCAGCGTCCGGCGTGGCACCGTCGTTGCGCGCCATCACGTCGTCACGAGCCGCATCGGACTGGCCCGCGTCCGCGCTCGGTGCGTCGTCGAGGACCGCGACTCGATCCGCGGCGGCGTCGCCCCTCGATGCGTCGGTGGGGCCCACATCGAGGTCCGTGACATCGGACGATCGCGCGTCGACCACCGCCGCGTCGACCACCGCCGCGTCGACCACCGCCGCGTCGACCACCGTCGCGTCGACCACCGTCGCGTCGACCACCGTCGCGTCGACCACCGTCGCGTCGATCACCGCCGCGTCGACCACCGCCGCGTCGACCACCGTCGCGTCGGCCACCGTCGCGTCGACCACCGCTGCGTCGGCCACCGTCGCGTCGGTGCCGACGTCGGTGCCCGCATCCACCGCGGTGACGCCCACGGTGAAGGTGTGCGTCCTGCTCTGGGCGACGAACAGCCCGACGCGCTCGCCCGCGCTGGCGGAGTGCATGCCGTTGGCAAGATCATCCGTCGGCGTCAGGGACCAGTCTCCACGCGAGTCGGCCGTGGTCGGACCGAGCGCGACGCCATCGACAACCACGGTGAGCGTCGTGCCCGACGTCGCCGTGCCGCGAATGACCGGGCGCCGATCGGCCATCGATGCGCCATCGGCCGGTGCGACGAGAACGGGCGGACGGCGACACACGCTGCGCGGGTCGAGCGGGTCGGCCACGCCGCATTGGAAACCCGGCTCGATCGCGCAGGTGGTCGAGCACCCGTCGTCCCCCGCCAGGTTGCCGTCGTCGCATGGTTCGGTTCCCACGACGACGGCGTCTCCGCAGATCGGTCGGCACGCCGCACCGGGCGTCGGGCACAGGTAGCGGCGCTCGAGCTGACAGATCGCCGAGCACCCATCGCTGTTCCGCGTGTTGCCGTCGTCGCAGACCTCGCCGGCGTCGAGCACGCCGTTGCCGCAGCGGGTCGAGACGCACACGCTCGCCGGGAACACCACGTCGTCGATGAACATCCCCGCGAGCGACAGTTCAGTGCCCGAGAAGGTCAGCCGGGTCGAGGTCGACCGGGCCGTGAACGAGAAGCGCGCGAGTTCGTAGTCAGTGCGCAGGGTGTTGTTGATCGGCACCGTCGCGACGTACAGCGAACTCGCGTACGGCGGGCCGGCGCCGTCGGCGACGCTGAGGTAGCCCTCCCTGGTGCAGGCCGCCGTGCAGTTGGCTGCCATGCGAAAATGCACGGTGTAGGCAGTGCCGGGCGTGGTGGGGACGTCCCGGTAGATGACCCCGCGGGAGGGCGTACCCGCGAGGTCGATGCAGCCGACGCTGCCGTCCGCGCACGTCCACTCGGTGGTTCGGGCGATGTAGTCGACCTGGGTGGTTGGAGCGATCGTCCAGCCGGGCAGGTAGTCGTCGACGGCGTTGAAGCGCTGCACGCCCGGACGCTCGAAGTCGCCGTTGTCGAGCGGGATCGGCGTCTGGGTGGTGCACGTGAACCCGGTCTCGATCGTACAGCTCGCGCTGCACCCGTCTCCCGCCCGGGTGTTGGCGTCGTCGCACCCCTCGACCGACTCGAGCGCGCCATCCCCACACCGGGCGCGAGCCTCGCGTGCATACGAGCAAAGCGCGACAGTCAGTGCCGCCCACTGGAACCACCCTGGTCGGAAACTCGCGCGTCGTCTCAGCATCATGACCGGAAGGTTCACCGTGTGGCCGATCTGCAATCAACCACCCCAACCGGGTGAGGGCCGTCTGTCACGCATCGAGTCCCCGGGTTCGCCCACCCCGTAGTCCTGACGCGGCGGAGGTCCCGAGACGCGCGGGTTGTTCGCGAGGGTCGGCGATCGCGCGCGGCTCGCCCGGCACGCCAGCGCGACGCGCGGCCAGTGTGACGCGGTCAGCCACCCGCGCGTGTCACCCATTCAGGTGATGCCGCGCGGGTTGTAAAGACCATCGCAGCCAATGGTGACATTCACTCCGGCACACAGATCGGGTGTGCCGGGAGAGAGACGGATGCGTACGCGATTCGAACGGGCCGGGATGTTCGTCCTCGTGCTCCAGGGACTGCTGTCGGCCTCGTGCTCCAGCCCGCTGGGGGCCGTGGGCTGCGTGCCCGGGCAGGTCGTCGAATGTCCCTGTCTGGGGGCCGGGTCCGGGGTGCAGACGTGCTCCGCCGCACGGACCTACGGCGCGTGCAACTGCGGCGGTTCGGTGCCGATGGCGGACGCGTCGACGATGGACGCGACGACGATGGACGTAGCGGTCACCCCCCGCGACGCCGGCGGCAAGGACACCGGCGTCACCCCGCCCGTCGACGGGTTCACCCCGCCCACGGACACCGGCGTCACCCCGCCCACGGACACCGGCGTCACCCCGCCCGTCGACGGGTTCACCCCGCCCACGGACACCGGCGTCACGCCGCCCGTCGACGTGTTCACTCCGCCCACGGACACCGGCGTCACTCCGCCCACGGACACCGGCGTCACCCCGCCCGTCGACGTGTTCGCCCCGCCCACGGACACCGGCGTCACGCCGCCCGTCGACGCGGGCACGTCGAGCGCGCCGGCCAACGACACCTTCGCGGGTGCCACGGTGCTCGACCTGAGCAGCCCGGTGGTCCGCGTGACGGGCACGACCGTCGGCGCGACGGCGCAGGGCGGCTGCGGGGCAGGCGGCGACGTCTACTACCGCTTCACGGTGGTGCGTCGGGAGATCATCGCGCTCAGCACCTTCGGCTCGAGCTACGACACCACGCTGGGATTCTCGGGCGCCGACGGTCGTGTGCCGGCCACGTCGTGCGTCGATGACGGCTGTCCGGGGCTTCTCCAGGAGGGCACCGTATTGGTGTTCGAGCCGGGCACGTACGTCGTGGTGGTGGGCGGCGCGCGCACCGGCGGCGGGGCCTTCGCGCTCGAGCTTCGGCACCTGCCCGCCGGCAACGGACCGGCCGCGCCGCTGGCGGTGACCGGCGCGAGCACGACGTTGCGCGGCACCACCAGCGGCACGAGCGGCTACACGCCGTCCTGTGGCGTCGGCGCGGGGCCGGAGAGCGCCTGGTACTTCGCGACCTGTCCGGCCAGCCAGGGGACGGACTTCGACGTGAGCACCTGCGGTGGCGCGACCTGGGACACGGTGCTGGAGTACCGGGCGGCGGGCTCGCCGACGGCGATCTGCAACGACGACAACTGCCTCACGCAGTCGCGGATCACCGGCAGCTTCGCGGCGGGCTTCGACCTGCACGTGTTTTACGTGGACGGGTATGCGAGCACCGACCAGGGGAACTACGCGCTCACGGTGACCTTCCCCGGCCCGCCGGCGGCGGACGCGGGCGCGCCGGTGGACACCGGGGCGTGCAGCAGCGGAACGACCCTCTGCGGGGGCGCCTGCGTGGCGCTCACCACGACGACGAACTGCGGGGCGTGTGGTCGGGCGTGCACCAGCGGTCAGACCTGCAGCGGCGGCGCGTGCGTGTCGCCCTGCCCGGCTGGCATGGCGTACATCCCCGCGGGCAGCTTCCTGATGGGCGACGCGGACACGTTGAGCCTCAACGCACAACCGCCGCACATGGTGACGCTGTCGGCGTACTGCCTGGACCTGACGGAGGTGACGGTGGCAGCCTACCGTGGCTGCACCGCATCCGGGTGCACCGCGCCGAGCACCGGGACCCCTTTCAACTGGGGCGTTGCGGGTCGGGACAACCACCCGGCCAACGGTGTCGATTGGAATCAATCGCGCGCCTATTGCCAATGGCGCGGCGGCGATCTCCCGACCGAGGCCCAGTGGGAATACGCCGCTCGCGGGAGCGATGTGGCCAATCACATCTACCCGTGGGGCAACGCGACACCGGCCTCTCAACTGTGCTGGAGCGGTGATATGGGCCGATCGTCGACGTGTCCGGTTCAGTCTTATCCAGCAGGCAATTCACCATTCGGTCTATTCGACATGGCGGGCAATGTTTCGGAGTGGACACGGGACTTCTATGCGAGTTATCCGTCGGCGGCTGCGATGGATCCGACCGGTCCGACTTCAGGGACATACCGCGTGTTTCGCGGGGGGGCGTGGGACCACACGCCCGCCTCCTTCGTGCGCGCGGCGTTACGCGGCTACTTCATGCCGACGCTCCGTCTCAACGGCCTCGGGTTTCGCTGCGCGCGCTCTCTGCTCATGCCGTGATCCCCCGGGCGACGCCGCCGCAATCGCTGGGTTTCGTCGCCCCGCCATCCCCGCCGCCGCGCCTCGCCTCTGAGCAGGGATCCGGCACTCGCCCAGAAAACCGTCAGTCACCCTTTTTCTCGTGGCTCTGGCGCAGTCGGATGGTCACGACGCACCCGCGACATCGCAATGCCAACGGGTTGAAGACCCGGACGAGCGCCTCCTGTCGGCGCCGATCTGCCGCGACGTCGAGCGCCTCGACCCACAGGGTGAGCTTCCCGTCCTCGATGCAGGTGGTCGCCGAGCGGTCGAGCAGCAGCGCGCAGACGGTGTTCGGGTCCATCGCCCGCACGGCCTCGTCGTCGCTGCCATAGAGCGCGAGGGAGAGGGCGTGGTGCGTCAGCAGGTACAGCTGCCTGGCGAGCCGCTCCGCGCCGCCCACGACGCGCGCATGCTTGAGCGTCGCGTTGGCCACCAGCGCGGCCTGATCGGTTTGCGCCGTCTTGATCTGGCCGACAGCCTTCACGACCGCGGCGAGGTTCTTCGCGCCGGGCGGCTCGGTCTCCAGCGGAGCGACCTTCGCGCGCAGGTCGAGTTCGCGCTCGTGTTGTCGCTCGACGGCGCCGTCGTCGTCGCGGCTCGTCGTCAGCTCGAGCGCGCGGGTGCGGTTACGACCGAAGCCGCGGGAGAGCAGGGCCTTGATGAGGTTCTCCATCGACGGCCAGCGCGACTTGTGGAAGACCGTGAGCGTCTGCAGGTCTGCCTCGGCCAGCGGAACCGCCGAGCGAAAGCAGATCCGTCGCTGGCACTCCGGGTCGTCGGGCCTCGCCGCCACGATCGCCTCCCACGGGCCGTCGGCCATCGTCCCGCCGAGTCGAAGGTCAGGGCAAAACACCAGCGGCTTGCCGTGCTCGGAGTGCATCGTGGCCGCGTGGAAGCGCCACCGCGCGGCGCTCTTGCGGCCGATGGTCCGTTACGGAATCTCCCAATCCCAGCCCATCTTGAGCGTGCGGTCGCCGTTGCCGCCGCGGTCCCAGTTGTGGAAGCGCACGTGCTCGTGCCACCACGCGAGGTGCGGGGGCTCCGCGAGGAGCCCATCGGAGGACCAACGGGGCACCGTCGTCGGCACGGATTCGCCCGGGTTTACAGAGAACCCATGATCCGCAGGACACCGTCTCGCGAGCGCTGCCAGAAGCGTCCCTGGACGCCGCCTTGGCGGACTTCGACATGGCAGACCTCCGGGTCGCACCATGCGAACGCGAGAGATCCCCTACGAGATGGCGCTGACCGGGCGCTTACGAACATCACTACGCCACCGACGGTATTGACCACCGGGTCCAGACAATCGCCTGGAGCCGAAGTGGGCGCTCTTCAGCCGTCGGTGATGTCCGTCGTGCCGGGGTTGGTGATCTCGATGGTCCCGCCCCAAGCGCACATGCAGGTGTCGCCTTCGAGCAGCACCTTCAGCCCCTGCACCGTCGCGTCGGATGAGCCCGGGGACCACGGCGCCGTCGTGACCGGAATGCACGGCTGCGGCGTGAGGACCCCCATCGCCGCCGCGGTCGCGGCCGCCACCTGGGGGTTTGCCGGGCTCTTGCACATGCCGAAGGCGGCGATGTTCAACATCGGGACGAAATCCATCACCGTCGCGACGGGCTTCTCGTCCCCGTTGGTCATGTTCGTCGGGAGTATCGTGAGCATCGCCGGGGCGAGGCTCTGGCTGCACTTCAACATCGCTCCGTCGATCACCACCTTCGGCATCTCGCGACCCGCTCCCGCTTCTACCGCAGCCCAGGGAGGTCGAGGACGCCCGGGTCGAGTACGAAGCGACCCGCGAGCCTGTTGGCCGGGTGGCGTCCCCAGCCAGGGTCGGCGGCGACCCATGTGGCCTTGGCGATCCATGGGCCGGGCGCGAGCTGTCGATTGATCTCCAGCCGGAGTTCGTACCGATCGCCCGGCTGAAGCTCCAGCCATCGCCCGAGCGCCGGAGCGGACGGGCGGAGCACGATCTCGTCGGGCTGCACCTCGCTCGGAAAATCCTCCTGCTCGTCCGGTGTCGCGCCCGCGGGAAGCAGCGACAAGGTCCATCCATCGATCGCGGTGGGCAGCGGAATCGACGCGGACTCAGTGCCCGTCGCGACGAAGGTCACCTCCAGAACGGGCTGCCGAGACGTGGTGCTCTCGGAGGCCCACCGCACCGACACCGCGACCGTTCGCTCCCGGTAGCCCAGCCACGCGCCCTGAACGAGCCGGAGCAGCCGGGCCTGCACGACGTCCCACGGCGCCGGTGGGGCGTAGAGGTCGACCGTCCGCTGCTCGACCGCGGTCCCGGCGACCTCGCGCTTCACGTCGAGGAATGCGCTGTCCGGCCGCGACGGTGCGTTGGGGACCGTGCGCGGGAGCGCGCCTGCGATGTCGGCGTACAGTGACGGGCCGCGGGCGGCGTCGATGCCCCTCCACGATCCCATCTCCACGGTGGCGAAGAGCGGCGGCTCGTTTCCACGGAGGTGGAAGAGGAAGCTCCCGTCCGGCCAGAGCGCGAGGCTCAGCGCCTGCGACGGACCGTAGGCCGCATAGACCTTGATCACGTCGCTCACGGCGTCCTCTTTCGCACGACGGCCTTGTACTTGTCCTTGTGCATGACGCCGAGGACGTAGAGGAAGTTGTTGAAGTGCCAGAACATCGGGTGGTTCCCGCCGTTCATGATGCTCGCGGTGGGTTCGGTGTAGGTGTTCGGGTCGACCGACGGGGGAGTGGCGCCGCCCTTGTACTCATCGAAGAGCCCTATGTTGTGTCCGAATTCGTGCGCTCTGACCGACCTGGGGACGTTGGCCGACCAGCTCTCCCACCACGTGTCGGAGTACCACCACGACGCCGACCCCCACGGGCCCGCGCAGGCGCCCGCGTTGACGTTCACCGTCGTGTACTCGCCACTGTCGACGAACTTGCACACCACCTTGATCTCGTAGAGGCAGCACCCGAAGTCGCACGGGCACGCGTCACCCCGCGCGCAGGCCTTTCGATGCGCGCTGAATACGTTGTTCCAGTACCCCTCGATCTGCGACTTCCACTTCGTCTTCATGGCGGCGGTGATCACCAGCGCCCCCACGGGCACCAGCTTCACCTTCCCGATCACGGACACGACCCCGTTCTTGAATTCGATCCCGTAGTTGGCCGACCAGCCGTAGTTCGAGCCGTTCTTCGACCACACCAGGGTCACGGCGTCCTGCGTCCACTGCGGCGTGCTGCGGGCCGCGCCCGGGACGTTCGACCCCGAGAGCCCGTCCGCGGGCCGCACGACGCGCAGCGGCTTCAGCGCGTCGACCTCGTTGACCGATGACCACATCTTGTCCATCAGCGCCCCGGTGAGACCCACGTCGGGCTGGTCGTCCCAGGTGTTCTCGAACTTCCTGGCAGCCCAGTCCTGCTTCACCTCGAGCGCGCCGCCGACCGCCTCGGACTTGCTCTCGACGTCCGCGCCCGAGCGGGCGTTCTTGTAGCGGAAATCCACCGATCCATCGAAGCCCTCGGCGCTGAGCCTCGCGCGCACCTCGAGGGGATCACCGCACTTCGCGGTCTCCACGGGAAACCAAGCAGCGTCGACGAGGGGGTTCCCCGCGGACACGCTGGCGGGCTCGGTGGGCGCCACCTCGACGCCGCTGGTAGTCGGGGCGGCCACGTCGGCCGCGGCGTCGGGTGTTGCTGTCGCGTTGGGGTCGGTGGTCATCGCAGTCGCTCGTCAGCTCCCGTAGCGGTCGGTCAGCGCGTCGACGGTCGCCTTCGTCACCTCGCCCGTCGGGTCGAGGCCGTTGTCCGTCTGGAATTCCCTCACCGCGCGGTCCATCGCATCGCCGTCGCCCGGGGCCACGGGGCGGAGGTACCCGAGGTGCTGCAGGCGCGCGCGCACCCCGCTCGGCTCGCTCACCGGGTCGAGGTGCCCGACGTCGAAGCGAAACTTCCTGCCCCGCGCGTCGAACACGACGTCGATCGAGCCGCAGTTGATCGGGACCTCGATGGTCGCCACGCCGCCGCCGTCGGTGCTCCCCTCGATGGTCATCCCGAAGACCCCCTCGACGCGGTAGGCCGCGCCCGACCACGGCACCCCGTCGTCGGCGAAGGCCACGTGCAGCGTCGTCATCGGCACCTGCGCCTCGAAGGTGTTGCTCGAGCCGACCGACAGCTTGAAGCGCGTGGGCTTCACGTCGGGCACGTAGAGCACATCGCCGGGGCACAGCACGTTCGGGCTCACGCGCAGGGTCTTGAGGGCCGCGTTGGCGGCGAGGTTCCAGATCGCATCCTCCTGGACCCCGTGCGACCAGGCGATCTTCCCGAGGAAGTCCCCCTGCTTCACGACGTAGATTCTCACAGGCGCTCCCCGCTCAGCACGGCTGCACCTCGCCCGCGTCGGGGAACTCGATCTCCGGCGACCCCTCCACCACGATCTCCGCGCACCCGTCCCCGTCGAGCACCCCGGTGTACTCCTTCCCCTCAGCATAGATCAGCTTGTACCGCTGGCTGGCCATCGGCTTCCCGCTCTGGTCGCGCAGCTCGATGCGCGTGAGCGTCGGCGGATCGGCGGTCGCCGAGTCCGACGCCGAAACCGGCGACTTCAGTTTGACCTTCGATCCGTCGAGCGTGGCGTCGGCGTCGAGCTTGAGCCCCGCCCCCGAGCTCTTCAGCACCAGCTTGTCGGCGACCACCTGCACTCCGTCCGTGACCAATGCCTGCAACTTGTCGTCGGCAAGCTTCACGCTCGCCCCCTTGCCCTGAAGCACCACCTCGCCCGCGATGATCTGGATCGAGTCCGGCGTCATCAGGATCATGCTCGAACCGCAGCGCAGCACGATGGACTTCTGCGCGACGATCTCGGTCGCGTCGGCCGAGGAGAGTAGCGTGCGGTCTTCGACGTGCAGCACGAAGGAGCGCGGAGCATCGTGGCGGCCGACGGTTACCGTGTCGGTGCCCAGCACCCGGGCCGAGCGGTCGGAGTTCACCGTCGTCACCCCCGCGCCCACCACCACCGTCCTGTCGTCGCCGCCGACGCGCGCGACGCGGTCGCCCACCACCTCGGCGCTCGCGCTGCCGCCGACGACGACACCGTCGTGTCCGCCCACGTTCGAGCTCCGATCGCCGAGCACCACCTCGGCGGCGACACCCGCGGTCTCGTCGCGGCGATCGCCCTTCACCCTCACCACTCGGTCGCGGCCCACGTCGATGGTCGCGTCGCGCTCGACGTCACGGGTGTGGTCGTTGCCCACCACCTCGTCGAGATCGCGCCACGCGCGGAGGAAGACCTGCTCGGCGCCGCGGCGGTCTTCGAAGGAGAGCTCGTTGTGGCCGACGCCGTTCTCAAGCGACGCCGTGCGGATGCCGCTGCGGCTCTTCTCGACCGGTACCGGGAAGGGCATCCCCCGCATGCCGTTGTAGAGGCAGCCGATCACCACCGGGCGGTCGGTGTCGCCGTCGAGGAAGGTCACGATCACCTCCATCCCGATGCGCGGGATGAACTGCGTTCCCCACCCGGAGCCGCCCCACGCATGGCTCACGCGGATCCAGCACGAGCTGTGCTCATCGCGGCGACCTTCGCGGTCCCAGTGAAACTGCACTTTGATGCGCCCGAGCTCGTCGGTGTAGATCTCCTCGGATGCGGGGCCCACCACGATCGCGGTCTCGGTCACCTGCTGCAGCCGTCGCTTCGGAGACTTCGCGAGGTGCTCGACGTCGTGCGGTCCGCAGCCAAAGCGGTTTCGGTAGACCGCCCGCGGGGCCTTGCCGCTCTCCGTCGCGGCGACCTCCGGAACCGTCACCTCGTGGGAGACCTCATGGACGACGTACTCGCGGTTGAACTCCCCCACCGGGTGGTCGTCGAGCATGAAGCGGAGCCCCGGGGCCATGTCCTGCCGGAAGCCCCCGCCGACGCCGCGCAGCCGCTGCAGGTGCAGTTGCTTCAACTCGAGCCGCGCGCTGCGGGTCGTGACGCGGGGGCGGAGGTACTCGTCGTGGTGGGAGTAGCTCTCAAGGTCGATCTCCGAGCATTGCCGAGGCCAGTCGAGATCGAGGTCGTCTGCGCGCTGGGTCACCTTGTACGGGACCATCGGGTTGACGAAATCGAAGCCGCTCTGCGTGGCGACGTTGGAGCGCATCGTGTCGACCCACGCGAAGGCGTCGACGTCCCCGTCGCCGGACTCCAGAGCCTCCGCCTCGCTCTGGAACGAGAGCGCGTTGCCGTCGAGGGCGGGGAACTGACTCGCGTTGTCGGCGAGCACCATCATCTCGACCGCGGCGGCGTCGAGCGCTGACCCGGCGGGGGACTCGAACCAGAAGAAGACCCCGTGCTCGGCGAGCAATCTCGCGACAAATTCGTAATCGGTCTCGCGGTATTGCACGCAGTACTCGAGCGGGCGGAAGGGCCCCTGGGCGAGCACCTTGAAGGGCACCCGGCCGAGGGTGAGCACCCGCCCGACGATCTGGATCACGTCGAGGTCCTGGAAGATGCGCGTGTCTCGCCGACGCCTCAGCCGGAAGAGCGTCGGTACGAGGCGCACCTCGAGGCGGTAGAGGTCGTTAGAGCGGGCCGTGCCCTCGACGCGCTGAGACGCGATCACGCCGTGGATGCGGCGCGCCGCGCCGCGGCCGACGCGGAGCATCACCGCCGCGCGGCGGCCCACCAGGGAGGTGGCGCCAAAGGCATCCTCGAAAAGGAAGACGACCTTGAGAGAGTAGAGGCGCGAAAGGGCCTCGCGGCCGCGTAGCGAGACCACCACCGGCGTCGCGCCGACGTCGGCGATGGCGAACTCAACGGCCTGCGCGGCGTCACTGGGCATCGGGGACTATCCTCGCCCAGGATTATCGCTCATTGGCATTGCGATCGGGTACCGGGAATCAACCAGCGGGCGGCCGAACGTCGTCGCCCGCTGCCGCTGGGCGCCCCGTCGCGAGTCACGAGGCGCTCCGCGAGGAGCCCATCGGAGGACCAACAGGGCACCGTCGTCGGCACGGGTTCGCCCGGGTTTACAGAGAACCCATGATCCGCAGGACACCGGCCCGCGAGCGCTGCCAGAAGCGTCCCTGGACGCCGCCTTGGCGCGCGCTTCCGCCGACGCGGGTCGCGGTGGTGCGCTTCAGCGGCCGGGGGAGCGACGCGCGCATGTGAGAGCAGACGCTCGCGTTGCGCCCGTGGGCGTCGGCGCGGGGCCGCGCGGTGGTCGGCGAGCCCGAGGTGAATGGCCACGATCCGCCGTGGACGCTGTGGTTCCTGCGGCGCAAGGAGGTCTGGCGGACGCTGGCCCCGGCGATCTAGCAAGCGGCGTCGCCCGCGGGCGCCGCGTCCGCCCTCAACGATCGCCGCGATCTTCGTCGAGGCCCACGTCGGCTCAGCCCGGCGGGAGGATCACCCGGTCGATCACGTGAATGACGCCATTCGTCGCGCGCACGTCCGCCGTGGTGACCGTCGCCGAGCGGTTGAGCATCACGTGCCCATTCTCCACCGCGATCGCGATCGGCGCGCCCTGCACCGAGGTCGCCGTGGTCATCGTGGTGACCTGCGCGGCGCTCCCGTTGCCGGGCACCACGTGGTAGGTCCGCACCGCCGAGAGCCGCGCGCGATTCTCGGGGCGCAGCAGGGTCTCGACCGTGCCCGCCGGGAGCGCTGCGAAGGCGGCGTCCGTCGGCGCAAAGACGGTGAACGGCCCCGCGCCCTGGAGCGTCGCGGTCAGCCCCGCAGCGTCCACCGCCGCCAGCGGCGTGCGGAACGATCCCGCGCCGCGCGCCGTCGCGATGATGTCGCCGGCGGCCTGGGCCTACGCGCCGCCCGAGGACGACGCCAGGTCGGGCGACGAGGGAGCCGGCGTCGAGGCGCCACAGCCCAGAGCCGATGCGACCAGATGCGCTGACCCCGACGGCTCGCGAGAGCCCGCGAGGGTCGACCCTGCCCTCCTTCTCGCTTACGGAGAGAGGTAACCCACGACGCGCTGCCCCGGCACGAGCCCGTCGCGCTGGGTGAGCTCGACGACCACCTCGAGCACCTTGGTGTCGATGCGCTCGGAGGGGTCGTCGGTGCGCACGTTGCGTCGGCCGAAGCGGCGCGCGACGTCGGCGACGCGACCCGCCAGCCTTCGGCCTGGGAAGGCGTCGGCGGTGACGAAGGCCGCAGCGCCGACGCGCACGCGCGCGATCTCGCGCTCGTCGATGTCGAGGCGCGCCCGCAGGGTGCGGGTGTCGCCGAGGATCATCAGCGCCTCGGAGCCGGGGACGTAGTACTCGCCGGCGCGACAGCGGACGAAGAGCACCTCGGCCTCGATGGGCGAGCGCACCGAGAGCCGGTCGACGTTGGCGCGGGCCTGGTCGCGGCGGGCGGCGGCGGCGCGCACGCGGGCGGCGGCGACGTCGATGTCTTCGCGGCGGGTTCCGTTGACGGCGAGGCGCCGCCGGGCGTCGAGCTGGCGCACCGTGGCCTGGTCGGCCTCGGACTGGCGCCGCGCGCGGTCGAGCTCGTCCTGCGTGGCGTCGCCCGTGCGGGCGAGGGCGGTCGAGCGCGCCAGGAGGTCGGTCGACAGCGCGGCGCGGGCGCGGGCGGCCTCGGCCTCGGCGTTGGCGGCGTCGACGTCTTCGGCGCGCGTCCCGCGGCGGGCGCGGGCGAGCTCGGCGGAGGCGACGGCGACCTCGGCCTCGGCGGCGGCCAGGGCGGCCTGCTCGGGCTCGCTGGCGAGCTCGGCGAGCACGTCGCCGGCGTGCACGTGGTCGCCCTCGCGCACCGCGACGCGGGCGAGGCGCCCCGAGACGGCGGCCGCGACGCGGGTCTCGCGGTCGGCGGGCTCGACCACCCCGTTGCCCGCGATGAGGTCGCCGCGCGGAACCTCGTCGCGCGGGTCGGTGCGCCCCGCCGGCGGTCGCTCGATGCGCGCCCCGCCCTGGATGTCGCGCGCGTCGGGCTGGGTCGAGGGCTGCGCGGTGACCGCGCGCACCACGGTGGTGAGCATGAACACGGCGGCGACGCCCGCGGCGGCGGTCTTCCAGGGGATGTTCTTCATGGTGGTTCTCACGCGTGGGGCTCGTCGACGATGCGGCCGTCCTCGATGCGCACGATGCGGTCGGCGAGGTGGTAGATGCGGTTGTCGTGGGTCACCACGATGACGGTGTGCCCGCGCTCGGTGGCGAGGGCCTTGAGGGTCTCGGTGACCTTCATCCCCGACTGGGCGTCGAGGCTCGCCGTGGGCTCGTCGGCGAGAATGACCGGGGGCGACCCGGCGAGCGCGCGGGCGATGGCGACGCGCTGACGCTGGCCGCCGGAGAGGTCTCTGGGCGGGCGGTCGCCGAGGTCGGCGAGGCCCACGTCGGCGAGCAGGCGCAGCGACTCGGCGCGGGCGTCGCAGCGTGACCAGCCGCGCAGCTCGAGCAGCAGGCCGACGTTGTCGGCCACGGACAGCGACGCGATGAGGTTGTGTCCCTGGAAGATGAACCCGACGTGGGACATCCGGAGCGACGGCAGGTCGCGCTCCTTCGCGGCGGTGATGTCGGTGCCGTAGAGCCGCACGCTTCCCTCGGTCGCGCGCAGCACACATCCGAGGATGGACAGCAGCGTGGTCTTGCCCGAGCCCGACGGGCCCGACAGCATCACGAACTCGCCGCGGGCCACCCGGAAGTCGACCCCGCGCAGGGCCTGGTACGCGATGTCGCCCTCCCCGTAGACCTTGCGCACGCCGCGCGCCTCGATCGCCCAGTCGCTCATCGAAACACCATCCCCGGCTCGACGCTGCGCACCCTCAGCAGCGCCAGCGACGACGCCGTGACGCACATCGCGACCATCGCCAGCACGGTGGCGCCGAAGAGCCACGGCGGGAGCACCAGGGCGAGGTCGGCCGAGCGGATGCCCGCGGCCATGCGGGTCGCGAGGAAGAGCCCGACGAGCGACCCGGCGAGGGCGAAGAGCACGGACTGCACGAGGAGCACCACGGCGAGGTCGACGTTGGTGGCGCCGAGGGCCTTGAGCGTGCCGAACTCGCGGAGGTTGTCGACGACCGCGGAGAACATGGTCAGGCCGACGATGACGAAGCCCACGATGAGCGCGAACGCGGTGCTGGTGCCAAACGAGATGCCGAGCGCGCTCTGGGTGAGGAGGTAGCGAACGATCTTCGACTGCAGCTGCGGCCGGGTGAGCACCAGCGCGTCGGGCAGGCGGGCCTGGAGCTCGCGCTGGGTGCGGGCGGCATCGGCGCCGGGGAGTAGGCCGACGAGGCCGAAGTGGGTCTGGTCGGAGGCGATGTTGAGCAGCGAGCGCGCGGTGTCGAACTCGGCGAAAGCGTAGGGCGGACCGAAGGGCTGGAGCCCCCAGGTGAAGCCGACGGCGCGCACGCGGTGGCCGTTGACCTCGCGCACCGAGCCGAGGTTGAGCCCGTTGAGCTTCGGGCGGAGGTTGTCGTCGAAGAACATGGCGTCGGGGCGGCCGAGGGCAGCGGGGTCGCCGGCGATGATGTTCCAGGGGCCGCCGGCGCCGCGGGGGAGGCGGGTGCCGAGGACGGTGATGGGCTCGGTCGTGCCGCCGTCGACCTTCACCGCCGCGCCTCCGTAGAGCAGCGGCTCGGCCCACGCCACGCCCGGCGTCGTGCGCGCGCGGTGCACCACGCTCATCGACATCGGGGCCGTGTCCTGCAGCGTGGGCAGGCCGCGGGGCAGCACCCAGAGGTCGGCCACCACGTTGTCGGCCAGCATCGTGTTCTTCTGCAGCAGGCCCATGAACGTGCCGAGCTGCTGGGCCGACAGCACCGTGGCGAAGACCACGCCGAGCATCGTGCCCATCGTCTTCAGCCGGTCATGCAGCATCATCCGCAGGCCCACGGCCGCCATGATTCGGACGCGCCCCAGCACGCTTGCCTTAGACCGAATCGGCGCCGCCAGCGCCCGCGTCGGGGCCGTCACGGTGCCACCGCCGCGTCGAGCGGACGAGCCGCGGCCAGGCGCAGCAGCACCCGCGCGTAGCCGAGGTCGGCGTCGGCCTGCACCCGCGCGACGCGCGCGGCGAACGCGTCGCGGTCGGCCAGCAGGGCCTCGAGCTCGGTGCCCGCCCCATGGGTCAGCCGCTCGTGCGCCGTGCGCGCCGCGGCCTCCGCCGACTCCTCCTGGGCGCGCGCCGCCGTGGTCCGCGCGGCGCCGCCGCGCACCTGGTTCCAGGCCGCGAAGACGGCGTCGCGGGCGTCGCGTAGCACCCGGTCGACCCGCGCCGCCGACGCCTCGCCCGCCGCCTCGGAGGCTCGCGCCCGCGCGACGGTGCCGACGTCGAGGCGCCACGCGACGACCAGCCCGGCCGCCCACGAGGCCGTCGGACCGAAGCCGGCGGCGTTGGTCCATCGCTGCGTGGCCGAGCCGCTCAGCGTCGGCACGAGGGCCATCCACGCCGCCCGCGCCTGCGCCGCGCTCACCCGCTCGTCGCTGAGGGCCGCGCGCACGGCAGGGGTGTCCATCGCGCCGATGTCCCACGCCTCGAAGGGACCCTCGTCGACGAGCGCGTCGCGCCGCAGGGCCGGAGCCGCCGATGCGTCGACGCCCGTGAGGCTGCGCAGCGTGCGGGCGGCGCCCTCCATCGCCAGCGTCGCGTCGGTGACGTTCTGCCGGGCGCCCGACGCGGCCGCCTCGGCCCGCTGCACGTCGAGCGCGCCCGCGGCGCCCGCCTCGAGGCGGTTGCGGGTGCGCGCGACCGAGCGCTCGGCGACCGCCAGGGCCTGCGTCGCCGAGTCGCGCAGCGCCGCCGCCGCCACCCACGTGAACCACTGCCGCGCCACCGTGCGCCGCGCCTCGTCGGCGGCCACCGCGGCCCGCTGCTGCGCCGACGCCGTGGTGTGCCGGGCCGCCCCGAGGCTCGCCCACGCGCCGAGGTCGACCAGCGGAACCTCCAGCGACACCGACGCCTCGAGCTGGTCTTGCGGGGTGATCACCGCCCGCGAGGGATTGGCGCCGGCCATCGCCGGGAGCGTCACGCCCACCTCGAATTGATTGCGGGTGTACCCGCCTCGCGCGCTCACCGCGGGCAGCAGCCGCCCCAGCGCCTGCGTGCCCTCCGCCTCACGCTGCCGAACCAGCGCCTCGGCCTCGCGCACCTCCGCACCGCGCGGAGCCGCCAACAAGAACGTGCTGAGCGGCTGGGCCGGGGCGACCCGCGACGCGAGCACCAGCGCGAGCGAGCATAGGGCGGATGAACGCGTGGTCACTCGAGAACTCCATGCAACAACATCGCAGTTGGCCGGCCCCTGAGATGCTCGGAGCACCGGACGCGGCTTCGTTGGCGCGAGCGATTTCGTGGGCTGAACTCAGCCCTGCGAGCGCCTCGATCGTCGGCGATTCGGTGATGGTGATCGGGCGCGTGGCAGACGGAGCGCGGCCCGGTCCGATCGCCGAAGTCAGACGGGCGTTTGTGAGGACGAAGGCAACGGGCGCGGACTGGTCGCCGGCGGTGTATGGGCGGTTCGAAGACGAGCGCATGCGGCCAATGGGAGGACCAACGGGGCACCGTCGCCGGCAAGGATCCGCTCGGGTTTACACAGAACCCATCATTCGTTGTACGCCTACCCGCGAGCATTGGCAGAAGCTCCCGGGCCGCCGCCCTGGCACGGTGATCGACCCCTTCGCGGTGGGCGCGAGCTCCATCGCGCGCTTCGCGCGCATCGGCGGCGGCACCTACACCAAGGCCGCCGACGTGGGCGCGGACATCGTGGGCAAGGTCGAGGCGCACATCCCCGAGGATGACCCCCGCGACCCCCGCGTCATCGCCGACAACGTCGGCGACAACGTCGGCGACATCGCCGGCATGGGCGCGGACATCTACGAGCGCTACGTCGCCGCGGTGGTCGCCGCGATGGCCCCCGGCCTCACGATGCCCAGGGGGAGCCTGCACCAGCTCGCCCCGAGCCGAGCTCTCCAGCGGCCACCCCAAGAACTCTCGACGACCCACCAGCGACCGCGAAAATCGGGTCATGGGTTCTCTGTAAACCCGCGCGGATTCGTGCCCGGTACCTGCCCGATTGAATGACCCATCCCCTTCTGTCGTTGCCCCCCGGACGCGTCCCGTTCTAGTTTCTCCCCCCGTGTCAGCACACAACTGCGAGCGGGTCGTTTGGGCACATCCTCATCGATTCCGCAGCGTGGGCGCGCGCGGACTGGCGGGCTTCCTGATCGCGCTATGCCCAGGCTTCGCGGCACACGCGCAGACCCCACCGGTCGCCGTGGTCGCCGTGGTCGCCGCGAGCCCCGCGCCGGTCGCCCCCACGGACAATGCAGCCGCATTGCAGGCGCTCCATACCCGCCTCGAGGGCGTGTATCGGGAGGCGCCCGGGGCGACCAACGCGGCCAACCGCGACGAAGGCGTGCAGCACGCCGTCGATGAACTCTTCTTCGCCGTGCGGCCTATCGCGTTCAGCCGGATTGTCGATGGCAACCCAGTGTTTCCCATGGTTCGCATCGCGTTTCACGATGGCCAGATCAGCGTGCAGACCCCGCCGGTCGCGGCCACCTCGCCAGAAGATGGCACCGAGGCCCGCATGACCGGCCTCGACCACGAGACCAACCACGTCGTGCAACGGCTCACCACCAACTCACTGATCCAACGGTCGTGGACCGAGGAGGGATCACGGACAACCCGCTTCGCGGTGAGCCCCGATGGGCAGACCCTCACGTTGCACATCCAGATCCGGAGCCCGCGGCTGCCGGTGTCGGTGCGCTACACCATGTCCTACGTCCGCGTCGCCAACTGAGCAGACCCATGACCCAGACCTTCACCGCACTCCCGAATCCGAACGTGCCCCGCGAGCAGACCGGCAACGCCATCGTCGGGACCCTCGGCCATCTCGGCTCGCCCATTTGTTACGTGCTGCTTCTGTTGGCCTTTGGGGTCACATCAGCGAGCGCAATCTGGGCATTTTTCGCCGTCTCGGTGGTCTTCATCCCACTGACCCTGCTGGGCGAAAAACTCAACGCCTCGATGGAGCTTCCGAAGCCCACCACCCGCGAAATCTTCGACGGGATCTTCATGGTCTTCGTCAAGGGAGTGATCGCCGGCGGGGGCTTCCTCACGCTCGGCTGGTGGGCGCTGCACTTCGTCCCCCTTCACAAGACCCTCGGCCATAGCTGGTGGGTCATCGCGCTGGCCACCGTCGCTACGGACTTTGCCTACTACCTGATCCATCGGCTGATGGGGCACAGCCGCGGCAACAACCCGCTGCGGCGCTTCTACCGCCGCAAGCACGCCGCGCATCACTCGGTGTCCGAACTCGACTTCCTCCGCGGCAACCAATCGTCGTGGGTCGATACGTCGTTCAGCCAGTTTCAGCCGTCGCTCATCGTCATCTCGTACCTGCTCGGCATGGACCTCGCCGCGACCTGGATCGCCTACGGGTTGATCCTGCTGCTGCAGGCCACGGACCACACCAGCGTCACCTACAACATCGGCTGGCTGCGCTACGTGTTCATGGACAACCACGCGCACAAGTTTCACCACTGCAAGCGCGGCAACCTGATCAACCACGCGGCGGCCTTCTCGATTTTCGACCGGGCGTTCGGCACCTACTACGAGAACTGGGACATCTCGTCGAACTACCTTCACCATCACAAGATCGCGGTGCCGATCAAGCCCATCGATCACGACGATGTGGTCGGCGCTGCGGTGCCCGGGTGAGTGCGACGACCGCCCAGCCTCGCGGCTACGCCCTCGTCACTGGCGCCAGCAGCGGAATCGGCGTCGATCTCGCCCGCGAACTCGCCCGCAAGGGCTATCCCCTCCTCCTCGTCGCGCGCCGTCGGGAGCGCCTCGAAGCCCTCGCCGAAGAGCTGAAGAAGGCCCACGGCGTGGACGTCGCCGTGCTCGCGCAAGACCTCGCCGCCCCGGGCGCCGCGGTCGCCCTGCGCGGCGCCGTACGCGCTGGCGGGTGGTCCGTCGAGGTGCTTGTCAACAACGCCGGCCACGGGATGCAGGGCCGCTTTCTCGACATGGACATCGCCGCCGTCGAGGGGATGTTTCAGCTCAACGTCACCGCGCTCACGCACCTCACGCAACTGTTCGCGCGCGAGATGGTCGCCCGGGGCCACGGGTACATCCTCAACGTGGCCTCCGCGGCGGCCTTCCTGCCGTCTCCGTACGTCGCCGCCTACGCCGCCACGAAGGCCTACGTGCACAGCTTCTCCGAGGCCCTGCGCTACGAGCTGCGCGACTCCGGCGTGAGCCTCACGACGCTCTACCCGGGCATCACCGCGACGGAGTTCAACGCCGTCGCCCACGCGAAGACCCCGCCGGCCATGAACCTTTCCATTCTCTCCGCCGAGGAGGTCGCGCGCGTCGGCGTGCGGGCGATGTTTGCGCGCCGTCGCGCACTCGTTCCGGGACTGATCAACAAGCTCAACGCGCTCTTCTGCGCGCTGCTCCCGCGCGGCCTCGTGGTGCGCATGGCGGGGCTGCTGCTCGCCCGCGCCAACGGCTGGTAGCGCGCGCTGTCAGTGGCTCCGCGGGGGGCCGAGCCATCGCCGGACCACCGCCGGGCACCACCAGTTGAGGTCGCCCAGCAAGCGCATCGTCGCCGGCACGATGAGCACGCGCACCAGCGTCGCGTCGAGGGCCACCGCGATCGCAAGCGCCACGCCCATGGCCTTCACCGCCAGCACCGACGCGAGCGAGAAGGCCGCGAACACCGCCACCATGATCGCCGCCGCGCTCGTGATGAGACGCCCGGTTTGCTCGAGCCCCTCGGCCACGGCGTGCGTGTTGTCCCCGGTGCGCACGTACTCCTCGTGCATGCGGGTGAGCATGAGCACCTCGTAGTCCATCGAGAGACCGAAGACGGTGCAGAAGAGAAGCACCGGCAGCGTCGGGTCGATGGGCGCGGGCTCGAAGCGCAGCAGCCGCGCGAAATGGCCATCCTGGAAGAGCCAGACCAGCGCGCCGAAGGAGGCGCCGATGGAGAGGAAGTTCATCAGCACGGCCTTCAGCGGCAGCAGCACCGAGCGCAGCAGGACGAAGAGCACGAGGAAGGTCATCACGACGACGAAGAGCACCGCCGTCGGCGCGCGCGCCCGGATGAAGGTGCCGATGTCGAGGTCGTCGGCGGTCTGTCCGGTCACCAACATCCGACCGTCGGCGACGGTGCGGCGCGCGCGAATCGCCCGCACGATGTTGCGCGCCCGGTCGCTGGCGGGAGCGCTATCGGTGAGCACCGAGAGCACCACCGCGGTGCGCCCCACGGTGGCGTCGCGTAGAAACTGAAGCTCCGGCGAGAGGTCGTCGCGCGGCGTCGTGGCGACCACCGCGGTGGAGGCGCGGTCGAACATCGGGCCGAGGTCTACGATGCTCTCGACGGTGCGCACCCCAGGGAGGGTCAGGATCCACTGGCTGCGATCGTAGAGGGCGAGCGCGCGGGTCTCGTCGAGCACCGGACCACGGGGAAAATCCGCGACGACGTAGATGCGCGTGGCGGCCTGATCGGGGAAGGCGCGGACGAGGAGGTCCCACCCCTGGCGGGCCTGGGCGGTGCGCGGAAGCGCGCTGACGTCGGCCACCGCGAGGCGCAGGTGGAGGAAGGGCACCGCGAGGGAGAGGAGCAGCGCGAGCGACGGAAGCAGCACCAGCAGCGGGCGCTTCATCACCCAGAGAGCGAGGCGCTGCCAGCGGCCGCCCGCGGACATACCCCTCCGCGCAAAGGGGATCTGCCCGGCATGGATGCGCGGCCCCAGGGCCGCCAGGAGGGCCGGAAGAAAGGTGAGCGAGAAGGCCACTGCGAAGAGCACCACGATGGCGCCTGCCAGACCCATCGGCGCGAGAAATGACCCCCGCAGAAACACCAGGCCGGACAGCCCGATGCCCACCGCGAGGCCAGAGAAGGCCACCGCGCGCCCGGCGGTGTTCATCGCGGTGAGCAGCGCCTCGTCGTAGCCGAGCCCGCGCGCGAGTTCGTCGCGGTACCGCGACACGATGAAGAGCGAGTAGTCGATGGCCACCCCGAGGCCGATGAGCGAGGCGACGTTGATGGCATACGCAGCGACGTCCATCACACGGGAGAGCGCGATGACCCCGGCCATGCCGCTGACGACGGAGAGGCCGCCCACGAAGACCGGCAGCGTCGCGGCCACGGCGGTGCGAAACACCAGCAGGAGCACCGCGAGGGCGAGCGGAAAACTGACCGCCTCGGCGATGAGCAGGTCGCGCTCGAGGGTCTCGTCGAGGTCGTGGCGAAACGCGAGGTAGCCGGTGAAGACGGTCTTCAAGGTGCCGCCGCGAATGCGCGCTCGGAGACGCGGATAGACGCGCGCGGCGACGCGGTAGTCGCCCTTGAGCGTGACCACCGCGAGGGCGTGGTGGGCGTCGTCGGAGCGGAGGCGCGCGGCGACCATGTCCGGTGCGTCATCGGCGGAGATGACCTCGGATACGCTTGGGTCGCTACGCATCGGAGCGAGCGCGCGGTGCATCGCCTCGACGAACTCCGGGTCGTCGGCGTAGAGCGTTTCGCTCGAGAAGATCACCGTGAACGACGAGGCCCCCGGCAAACGTAGTTGCGCGTCGATGATCCGACGACCGACGTCGGCCTCGGTGCCTCGGGTGTCCCCGGAGGTCAGCGCCCCGCCCCGGAGGATCAACCCTCCAGAGGCCAGGAGCACCACCGCCGACCCGACGATCACCAACCAGCGACGCGCGAGTGCAATACGTCCAAGTGCTTCAAACACAGCTTGTTGGTAGCGGACCGGATCAAGAATAGCGAGACGGTTCGTGCGCCCCCGCGGAGGCCCCCCGGGCATCGGCAGGCAGCGCCGTGCGACTCATCGACGGTCACCCCGATAGAAGCTCCTCCGCAGAAGCTCCTCCGCGCGGCTGACCCTCGTGGGGTCGCGCCGGGGCGGTGGCTTCCGCATCTTTCGCCCGGTGCTGCAGCGCCGCGGAGCGCTACTCCGTCGCGGCCCCGCCGGCCCGGTTGTTGGCCATGCGTCGAAGCTCGCGCAGACCTCACCCCGCGCTGCTTGAGGCCAAGGCGCCGGCAGCTACCCGGAGGTGGAGGCCCGCCGTCGCGGGCCTCGCCACTGTGCTCAGGTCGTCGCGTCGTCGCCGCCGACCGCCGTCGCGCGGTCGCCGTAGAACTGCCGCGCCCACCGTCGGTAGCGCCCGATGGGACCGTCGCCGTCGGCGAGCGCCGGGCGGGACTCGTAGCGCTTGTTCTTCCAGTAGACGAAGTCCTGCTCGACGTCGTGGGCGTAGAGGGCGATGGCCCCCGGGGCGAGCAGGGTCTCGATGGCCCCCTGGGGCATGAGGGCCACGGGCCGCCACGAGCCGTCGCCGCGCACGCTGATGGCCGCGCAGAGATCGATCTCGCCGCCGGCCGTAGGGGTCACGGCGACGAGGTTGCGCGCGCGAAACCCGAGGCTCGCCACGGTCACGTCGACGAGGGTGCACCCAAGGCCCCAGACCTCCGCCGCGATCTCGATCTTCAGCCGGGCCGCGCCGATGCTTGTGAGCCCCGGCACCGCGCGCTCGAACTCGTACCACACGCTCAGGCACGCGCCCTTTGCCTCGGGGGGACGGGTCGCGCGCACGGCGTCGTACCCGTGCACCCAGCTGAAGTGACCGAGGTCGACGGAGTTCTCGGCGATGTCCTGTGGGTGCGTCGGGAGCTGCCACGACGTTGCGCGCCACGTGCTCCACCCGGCGTCGTCGACCGTCGGCAGCGACCAGTCCGGGGTCGAGCCCGCGGGGTCGTACCAGGTGAACACCTGCCCGAAAGTCTCGCGCACCAGCCAGGGTCGGAGCTTCGCCATCGGCGGCGGCCGCGTGTTGTAGCCCGTCTCGACGCAGTGCCCCTCGCGGTCGAAGCACATGCCGTGAAACCCGCAGCGCAGGCGCTCGCCCTCGACCTTGCCGCAGTGCCCGAGGTGCGCCCCGAGGTGCGGGCACCACGCGCTCGCGACGTGCACCTCCCCCGCGGCGCTGCGGTACACGACCAGCTCGTGGCCGTCGACGCGCGCCGGGCGCACGGCCCCGACCGGAAGGTCGCGCAGACTCGCGACTCGAAACCAACCCTTCGGGACAGGCAGACTCCAGGCTTCCGTCATCGCGACTCTCCTCGGGCGCAAACAACCACGAATCACACTCCCACGTGTGGTCAAGAGCCCAGCGATCTCTCCAGCGGCCACCCCAAGAACTCTCGACGACCCAGCAGCGGCCGCGAAAATCGGGTCATGGATGTTGAACAATGCCGCTGCGCGGCAGGGCCTTCCCGGGGCCTCGCGGTCGCCCACGATTTCCAGCACGCAGCCTTGTGCAACACCGTCGAGAGCGTCGCCTGCGCGCCGTCGATCGCGCGGCCCATGCGCGGCCGGCGCGGCGATCGCGCGGCGGGCGTCGCTTCCCGGCGATCAGACGCTCACGGTCGACGAACGTCTGCTGCGCGGCGCCGCTCCTCGACCGCCACGCGGCGCGCGAAGCACCCGCCCCACCGAAGCACCCCCCCCCCCTCCGCGTCGTTGAGCTCCGACGGACGCGGCGGTGGTGGCGCCTCGCCGTCGGGCGTACGCTGGCCGACGTGAACCGCGAGGCGATCATCGAGGTCCTGCGATCGTCGGTCGAGGGTCTCGTGGCGGTGTACCTGTTCGGCTCCGTGGCGCGCGGCGATGACCACCCGGAGAGCGACGTCGACGCGGCCCTGCTCGCGTCGCGCCCGCTCGACCCGGTCGTCCGGTGGGAGCTGCAGGAGCGCCTCGCGGCGGCGGTCGGTCGCGACGTCGACCTCGTCGACCTGCGCGCGGCTTCGGCGGTGCTGCGGGTGCGGGTGCTCGCCGACGCGGCGGTGCTCTGGTCGTCCGGCGGCGCCGCGCGCGAGGCCTTCGAGGCCTTCGCGCTGGCAGACTACGCGCGGCTCAACGAGGAGCGCCGCGGCATCCTCGACGACATCGCGCGCCGCGGATCGGTCCATGGATGACGTCGCGCTCAACAAGGCCGCGGTCATCGAGCGGTGCATCTGTCGGGTGCGGGAAGAGCATGCGGGCGACCCGCGCAACCTCACTGACGACATCACCCGGCAGGGCTCGATCATCCTGAACCTCCAGCGCGCGTGCGAGGCCTCCATCGACCTCGCGATGCACCTGGTGCGCGTCGACCGTCTGGGCATTCCCCAGCAGAGCCGCGACGCGTTCGCGCTGCTCGCGCAGGCCGGTGCGCTGCCGGCCGACCTCGCGCAGACCCTCCAGACGATGGTCGGGTTTCGCAGCGTCGCGGTGCACGACGACGCGTCGCTCAACCTCGACATCGTCGGGTCGATCATCGCGCGGCACCTCGACGACCTGCTGCGGTTTGCATCGATCGCGGCGGCTCGCGGCGCCACGCGCTGAGCGGTGCGGCCCGCCGCCGCCGCCCCCGCGTGGCCACAAAACATCTTCAATAGAAGCCGATCGATGATGGCACATGCCTCGCTGAGTGCGCCCACCCATCGATGGCCGACGGCGGTGGACAGGCGCACGTGGGCGCTCGCGAGCCCGTGCGCGACGGGATGGTGCACGGCCGCGTACGCGAGCGCTTTGTGGCGTTCGCGGAGCGCATGCAGGAAGGCGATCGCGCGCTGCCGCGCTACGCCGTCGTTGAGTGTCACTCGCCTGCGGTGCCGCTTCGCCAAACCGCGATCTCTCTTGTCTCCTGCCGCGGGCAGTTGCCTGTGGCGGTGGCGCGTTGACGTCCCCATGGACGCGCCCAGTGGGTCCGGGGGGCCGCCGTTGAGGCCGCGGGGCATGAGCACGTCGCCACTCACGAACGCCTCCTCGGTGGTCCACCGGCCGCCGTGCTCGCAGCGCGCGCCCTGCTTCGTCTCGTTCGTCCTCGGTTGCTCGACACCCATCTCAGCCTCCCGGACTACCCGCCGTCCAGATCAACCGGGCGCGCATCAGAGGACTGCCCGAACTTCGACGCATGGCCGCTCCAGGACGCGTGTCCCGAAGTGAGTCGCGAGGGGGCCCCGGGGCGTCACCCGCGCGCCTGATCGCTCAGCGCGCGGGCGACCCGTTGCGCTGGTAGTTGGCGCGCCCGGTGGGCCACGGCAGGCAGTTGTTCGCCGAGCCCGCCACGTTGAACACCATCACCTCGGTGCCGTCGCTGGCCGCGTCCTTCAGGCTCACGACGATCTCCAGGGTGCCGTCGCGGTCGACGTCGGCGACGGTGGGGACGGCCATCGAGCCGCGGCCCGGGAGCGCGACGCGGTGGAGCAGCGCCCCCGCGGCGCTGAGCACGTACAGCGCACCCGCGTTGGTCGCGGTGGAGTAGCTCGCGAAGACCACCTCGGGGCGCCCGTCGCCCGAGAGGTCGGCGATGGCGACGCCGCCGGTGAGGGTGGTCGCCGAGGTGGTGTACGCGTAGGTCCATCGCTCGGTGCGCTCGCTGCCGACGCAGTGGATGCGGCCGTCGAAGCCCGCGAAGACCACCTCCGCACCGGGCCAGCTGGCGTCGAGGTCGGCCACGCTCACCTGGTTGGTGGCCGCGACGATGTTGCCGCCGAGGTCGGTGAGCCCGCCGAGGTAGGTGCGCACGTGGAAGGGCGCGACCCACGCCCCGGGGCGGGTGCCGTCGGCGCGCAGCACCCAGAGGGCGACGCCGCGCTGGCGGTCGGACTGCGCCGCGTTCTGCACCGAGGCCAGCACCACCAGCTCGCGGGTGCCGTCGCCGTCGAGGTCGGCGATGGCCGGCGGGCTGTTGGTGAAGTGCGCCTGGTTGGAGGTCGCCTCGGAGTTCGAGTACCCCTGCTGCGCCTCGGCGTAGTCGTGCAGGAAGCGGATGCCCGGCACGCGGGTGGTGGTGCGGAAGATCGACGCCGCGCGGAAGGCCTCGCCGGTGCCGAGGTGCCAGGACATGTACGCGTTGTCCATGGGCGCGATCACGTCCATGAGGGCGTCGTCGTCGATGCGGCCGACGGCGAGGCCCTGGTCGTAGGCGCCGGTCACGTCGCAGGTGGAGTCGCAGCCCGAGGTGCGCGAGGTGTTGGGCGGAAAGCCTCGCATGGCCGCGCCCGTGCCGCGCCAGGCCATCAGCAGGTCGCGCGCGGGCGAGCCGGCGAGGGGCACCGACGAGGCCGTCACGAGGTCCGCGCGGCCGTCGCCGTCGAGGTCGCCCGCGGCGAGGGAGCGCAGCTCGTCGCGCCAGGTCACCGGGAAGGGCGCGACGACGGCGCCCGCGGCGCTGAGCAGGGTCACGCGGCTCCCGGCGGCGGCGGCGACCTCGAGGTTGGGGTCACCCTGGAAGTCGGCGATCACGGGCGCGGCCCAGACACGGTTGCTCCCGTTGACGGCGGCGGTCCAGCGCATGGCGCCCGCGGCGGTGTAGGCCGTGACCCGCGCACCGCGGGAGACGACGATCTCGTTGGCGTTGTCGCGGTCGAGGTCGACCACGGCAGGCGAGCCAGGCCAGCCGGTGTCGCCCATGCCGCGGATCGAGCGGGCGAGGGTGGGCGCGCGCACGGTCGCCGACCCGCCGCCCGCGACCGGGGCGCAGGGCGGAGGGAGCACGACGCCGACGTCGGGCACGCCGAGGTCTGGAGCGCCGGCTTCGAGGGCACCGACGTCGGGGGCCGTGCGATCGTCGACGGGGGCGATGGGTTGATCGCCCGGGTCGCCCAGGTCGTCGACGGCGATCACCTCGCTGGTCGCCGCGTCGGGGCGCGACGGGGCCGCTGCGCCACCGAGGAGGCCGGTGCAGCCCGAGAGCGCGCAGGCGGCGAGGGACAGTCGCAGGCGGGGCATCCCCGTCAGTGTACGACGACCGGGCGGCGGATCAGCGGGCGAGGCAGAGGTCGAACAGGCCGCGGGAGGTCCACCGTCGCTCGACGTGCAAGACGATCCTGACGTCGGCAGGGAGGAAGAAGGGCTGACCTTCTCAGGGCGCCGCGCAGGGCCCGCTGCAGGTCTGTTCGACCATTCCCCCGGGGCGGAGAAAGCGCGCGACCTGCTCGGCCATCGCGGGGATCACCCCGATCGCACCGTGCGCGCCGTTGTCCGCCGCGATGGGGCGGTTCGTGTCCGGCGGCGACGTCGCGGGGCGGATCGTCCACTGAGACATCGCCGACGCGTGCGGTGCGGGCGCGACGACGAGGCCGTACGGTGACGTGAGAGACGGCGCGAGGAGCGGAAGGCCCGCGGTGCGCGCGACCATCTCCGCGCCGAGGGTGCTCACGAGCGGATCGCCGAGGCTCTCTTGCGAGAGCACGGACTTCGTCGTGCCGGACCCTGGGAGCACCTCGCGGGTGAGGTGCGGCGCGAGGTTGATGGGGTCGGTGAAATCGAACTGCGACTGCGCGAGGTCGAGGAGCAGGAGGTGGTCCTCCGGGGCGCGGTAGCCGACGCGCAGGAAGAGGCTGAGCTGCGGCCACGCGAGGGAGCGCTGCATGAGCAGCGACCAGTTGCCGCCGTTGACGTTCAGCGCCGCGCGCTCGCAGTCGGGGGAGTAGCCCAGGAAGCTCGCGCCCATGATCCCGCCGAGGGAGACGCCGAAGTAGTACGCGCGCCCCGGGTCGATCACGCCGCGGCCCTGCACCTGGAACGCGGGCGCGCCGTCGAAGCGCTCCCGCGCCGTGCGAAAGAGCACCATCGCGTTGACCAGGGACTGTTGGAGTCGGTCGGTCAGCACGGTCACGCGGTTGAAGTCCGCGAGGCCGAGGCCCGCGTCGCCGAGGTCCGCGGCGGAGAGGCCGGTCCAGTCGGTGGCGACGAGGACGTAGCCGTGGTCGTCGGCGAAGCGCTGGAGGAACGCGCTCGGGACGTCCGTGCCGAAGAGCTGGTCCCGCGCGGAGGCGAAGAGCCCGTGGCCGAAGAGCAGCATCGGGAGCGGACCCGTCGCCGTCGCCGCGGCGCGCGGCACGATCGCCACGAAGGGTACGTCGTGCGTCGCGCCGGGGACCACCGCGGGCTCGCCGTCGGCGTCGAAGTTCATCACGCTGCGTTGACCGGGCGCCGGGTCGCGCAGGAACAGCGGGACCCGCACGGTGCCCTCGACCCGTCGCAGCACCGGGCCACTTACGGCCTCGTCGACGCGGGTGACGGTGAAGGCCGCGCCGGTCGGTCCGACGACGCCGAGCGCGCGGTCGCGCATCGCGCGCACGGGGCCCGTGAGGTAGCGCTCGGAGGCGGTGACGTAGTCCCACGCGAGGAGCACGTCGTCGCGCGCGATGCCCGCGGCCTCGAGGGACGCGAAGATCTCCGCGTAGCGACCGGCCACGCGCGCGAGGCGCGGATCGCGCTCCGGGTGCCCCTCGCGCAGCGCCCGAAAGCCCTCCGACGGCGCGAGCGCGCCCCCGTCGAGGGACCGCAGCGCGCGGGTCACGACCACCGCGTACCGATGCGCGGGCTCGAGGCGCACCGCGGGCCGCACGATCAGTAGCTGGCGCTGCCCCTCGCTCGCCGTCGCGTCGAGCTCCGCGATGTGCGGCACGCGGCGGTTCGTGGCCATGTCCAGGAGCACCGTCGCGCTGCCGGGCGCGACGCTCGCCGCGATCCCGAGGGCGCCGGTGAGGGAGGCAGGGTCGAGGCGCCGCGGGAACCACGCCAACGCGGGCGCCGCGGGGGAGAACCCGTCGAGGCGGTTCCACGGCGCGGGGTCGAGGGAGCCATCGCCCGGCGCGCGCGTCGAAGCGCTCACCGGCAGCGCGCGGCGGTCGAGCGCGAGGCGGTACCCCGTGTCCGCCCGCGGGTCGACACGCGTGTAGTACATGCTGGGCCACGGGAGCGCGCAGGTCGCCTCGTCGCCCAGCGGGTTGCACGCCGCGCGATCGCCCTCCGCCGCGACGTCACCGCGCACCACGACGTCGCCGTTTACCGCGACGTCGCCCGCGCCCGCGTCGGGTGTGGGCGTCGCGCCATGACATCCCGCGATCAGCGCGGCGCCGCACCACGCGCGGGCGAACGGACCGGCGAGGCAGGGCAGCGGGTGCAGTGATCGCAGCGCCGGGAGCCAGGGTGCGCGCGGGCAGAGCATGGTGGGCGTCCCTCTCGCGGAACCGTCGCCCGCGCGGGGTACTATCGAACGCCCTCGCGCGACGCACAAGCGCGACGAAGCGTCAGTCGCCCGCGGCTGAGGGGGACGTAGTCGAAGCGGGGATCGACCATGAACAAAGCCGCTGCGCTGCAGGCCAGACCGCGTTACGGCGATGGAGGTGTCCCATCGGGGAGGGCGGCCATCACGCGCCCGGGGCCCGGGGGTCAACCGCGGGGGGTATCGGAGCGGTCAGACGGAGATGGAGCCTTTGCGGAACTCGCTGGAGGCGATCTTCACGTTGACCACGGCGGGCTTGCCCAGCACGTCGGTGGCGTGGAAGGCCCGGTCGAGGGCGGGCCCGAGCTCGGCGGTCGTCTCGACCCACTCGCCGTGGCACCCGAGCGCGCGGGCGACCTCTTCGTAGCGCGTGTACGCGAGCCCCGTGGCCACGGCCCGCTCCTCGCCGAAGAACTCCACCTGGCCGCGGCGGATCTGCGTCCACCCGGCGTCGTTGCCGATGAGGCACATCACCGGGATGCCCTGCCGCGCCATGGCCTCGAGCTCCATGGTGTGCAGCCCGAAGGCGCCGTCGCCGTACACCACGATCACCCGCGACTTCGGCCGCGCGAGCCTGGCGGCCATCGCGTACCCCGGGCCCACGCCGAGGGTGCCGAGGGGCCCCGGGTCCATCCAGAGGCCCGGGCGGCGCACCTTGAGGACGTAGGCCGCGGTGGCCACGAAATCGCCGCCGTCGCCGATCACGATGGTGTCGTCGTCGACGTACCTGTCGAGCTCGGCGCAGACCCTCAGCGGGTTCGGGGGATCGCTGTCGATCACCATCTCCTTGAGCATCTTGGCGCGGCTGGCGTCCTCGCTCACGCGCACGGTGGCGAGCCAGGCCGAGCGGTGGTCGGCCGAGTGCGGGAGCCCCTCCGCGAGCGCGCGGAGCACGGTGCCCGTGTCGGCCACGAGGCCCACGTCGACGCCGCGGTTGTGCCCGATGATGGTGGCGTCGCGGTCGACCTTGATGATCTTCGTGTCGGGAGCCCAGGTGGGGGCGCGGCCGTAGTCGACGCGGAAGTCGAAGGGCGTGCCGCACATGAGCACCACGTCGGCGGCGCCGAGCGCGGCGCGGCGGGCGCGGGAGAAGTAGCAGGGGTGATCGGGCGGGAGCGACCCGCGGGCCATCCCGTTGACGAAGGTCGGCATCGGGAAGCGCTCGAGCAGGTCGAGCAGGGCGCGCTGGTCGCGGCTCCAGTGGAGCTGGCCGCCGATGATGGCCACCGGGCGCTCGGCCTTCGACAGGATCTCCAGCGCCTGCGCGAACTCCACCGGGTCGGGCGCGGGCTGCGCGGCGGTGCGCGAGGTCTTCGGGTCGGCGAAGTCTTCGACGTCGGCGAAGCCCATGAGCACGTCGATGGGCATCTCCAGGTACACGGGGCCGGGCACGCCGGAGAGCGCCACGCGGAAGGCCGTGGAGATGTACTCGGCCACGCGCTCGGTCTGGAGCACCCGGTACGAGGCCTTGGTGATGCTCTTGATGAGGTCCAGGTGGTTCATGTCCTGGAGCGAGCCGCGGTCGGTGAGCTGGGACGGGCCCGCGCCGCCGATGCACACCATGGGGACGCCCGCGCGCTGCGCGTTGGCCAGGGCGGTGACCACGTCGGTGACCCCGGGGCCCGCGGTGACGGCCACCACGCCGGGCTGGCCGGTGACCCGCGCCCAGCCGTCGGCCGCGTGGCCCGCGGTCTGCTCGTGGCGCACGTCCACGACCCGGATGCCCACGTCCAGGCAGCCGTCGTAGATGTTCTGGATGTGCCCTCCGCAGAGGGTGAAGATGTGAGTGACCCCCTCCCGGGAAAGGGCCTCTGCCACCAGCCGTCCGCCGTGCGCCATCATCGTGGGGTGTGATCCTCTGGTCCGAAGGGGTGTGAGAGTGCGACTCGCAGAAGCGCCGGACGGTACAACGTCTCCGCGCCGCGCCGACACCCCCTCCGTCGGCCGCGCGCAAGGGTCGCGCGGCGATGCCGGGACGGGCGCGGAGCGCTTGACGCGCTGCGGTGCGGGGTCTAACGACTGAACCGCGATTCAGCGGCCCGATGACGCCCGGTGGCGCCCGACGGGTCGACTGTGGTCTGCGCACCACGCCAGTCCCTCGACATCCCAGACGGAGGCTCCCCGTGTCCCAGGCGATCAACCGATACAAAGCCGACCTTCGCGAGCTGAGCTTCGTGCTCTTCGAGCAGTTCAAGGTGCACGAACTCTCGGGCCGCGCGCCGTACAGCGAGATGGGCGAGGCGGAGACGAAGGAGATTCTCAAGAGCACCTACAAGTTCGTCACTGACGTGCTGGGTCCGCTCAACCCCGTGGGCGACCGCGTGGGGTGCCGCATCGAGAACGGCCGGGTCGTGACGGCGCCGGGCTTCAAGGAGGCTTGGACGCTCCTGCACGAGCAGGGCATCAAGCTGCTCGGGGTTCCGTCGGAGTACGGCGGGCTCAACGCGCCGCAGTCGGTGGTGGTCGCCGTCGAGGAGCTGCTCTCCGGCGCCAACACGGCGTTCAACATGTACCCGGGCCTGGCCTTCGGGGCCGCCGAGCTCATCGGGCTGTGCGGCACCGACGCGCAGAAGCAGCTGTACCTCCAGAAGATCTTCAGCGGCACCTGGGGCGGCACCATGTGCCTCACGGAGTCCCAGGCGGGCAGCGACGTCGGGATGGCCAAGACCCGCGCGGCGCGCAACGCCGACGGCAGCTTCAGCATCACCGGCAACAAGATCTACATCTCGTCGGGCGACCAGGACTTCACCGAGAACGTCATCCACCTCGTGCTCGCGCGCATCGACGGCGCGCCGCCCGGCACCAAGGGCCTGTCGCTCTTCATCGTGCCGCGCGTGCGCATCAACGAAGATGGCTCGGTGGGCGACGACAACGACGTCGCGGTGGCGTCGCTCGAGCACAAGATGGGCATCAACGGCTCGTCCACCTGCGTGCTCAGCTTCGGCGAGAACGGCAAGTGCCAGGGCGAGCTCGTCGGCGGCGTCGAGAACCTCGGGATGCCGCAGATGTTCAAGATGATGAACGGCGCGCGCATCGGGGTGGGGCTCCAGGGCGTGGCGCTCGCGTCGACGGCCTACCTCAACGCGCTCGATTACGCGAAGGACCGCAAGCAGGGCGCGAGCATCACGCGGTGGAAGGACCCGACGGCCCCGCGCGCGTCGATCATCGAGCACGCCGACGTGCGCCGGATGCTCCTGGAGATGAAGGCCAAGGTCGAGGGGTCGCGCGCGCTCCTGGTGAAGCTCGCGACGCACGAGGACTGGTCCAAGGTGCTCCACGAGAGCGACCCTGAGAAGGCCGCGTACCACCACGGGCAGGTCGAGCTGCTCACGCCGCTCGTGAAGGCCTACTCGTCCGACCAGGCCTTCCGGGTGTGCGAGCTGGCCATCCAGACCTACGGCGGCGCGGGATACACCAAGGACTACCCCGTCGAGCAGTACTGCCGCGACTCCAAGATCTTCTCGATCTACGAGGGCACCAACCACATCCAGGCGATGGACCTCGTGGGCCGCAAGCTCGGGCAGAACGGCGGGATGCACACCCAGCAGCTCCAGCAGGACATCGCGGAGTTCGTCGCGGCCAACCTCGCGCACTCCACCCTCGGCGAGTCGGTGAAGGTCCTGGGCGACGCGCTCGAGGCCCTCGGCGGCTCGGTCATGCGCCTGCTCGGGTGGTTCCAGGGCGGCCAGATCCAGATGGTGCCGCTCGTGGCCAATCGTTTCCTCGAGCTGATGAGCGAGGTGGTCGTCGGGTGGCTGCTGCTCGACGCCGCGCGCATCGCCGAGGAGAAGCTCGCGGGCGTCGCCGAGGGGCACCCCGACCGGGCGTTCTACACGGGCAAGCGCTTCGCGGCGGTGTTCTTCGCGAAGAACATCCTCCCCGGCGCCATCCACAAGGCCCAGGTGCTCTCCGACAGCGACTCGAGCGCCATCGAGATCCCCGACGAGGCCTTCGCCTCGCTCTGATCGTCTCCGGTGCCTCTCCTCCCTTCGACGGGGGGAGCGGCCGCTTCCATCGCCAGTGCTGTGTCGAGTCGAGGAGGGGCGCGGCGCCCGCGATCGACCTCTCTTGCGAGAGGCGACCGCGGGCCGCGCGTCGGGGGGTCAGTTCGTGTCGAAGGCCGGCGTCGAGGTGCCGGTCACGCTCCCGGCGCGGACGCCGACGCGCCCGACGCCGCCGGTGCCGCCGGTCGACGAGCCGCAGGTCGACGTGCCGCCCGTGGCGCCGGTGGCGCCCACCCGGCCGGCGCCGAGCGTCACCGCCCCGGTCGCCTGTAGCCGGATGGCGCCGCCCGCGCCGCCGCCGCCGCCGCCCATGCCGCAGCCGACGCCGCCGCAGGCGTTCTGCTGGCCGTTGACGCCGTTGGAGCCGGACGCGCTCACGAGCCCGGTGCCGGCGAGCGTGACGGCGCTCGCGCGGATGAGCACGAGCCCGCCGCCGCTGCCGCCCGCGCCCGGGTTGCCGCCGTCCTCGTCGGCCCCGCCCTCGCCCCCGGCGCCGCCGAAGAGCGCCGCGGCGAGCAGGTTGGCCGAGCCCGCGGCCGCGCCCCCGGTGCCGCCCGGGATGGGGCAGGCCTCGCGGCAATCGCCGCAGGTGCCGACGCCGCCGTTGGTGCCCGCCGCGCCGTAGCCGCCGCCCGCGCCCGCGCCGTCGTCCTGGCCGGCGCCGCCGCCGCCGCCGCCGCTCGCGTTGGCCGCGATGTTCACGCCGCCGAGGCCCGTGAACCCTTCGCCCTGGAAGCCGCGCGCGCAGCGGTAGAAGCAGCCGTGGTTGCGCCCGCGGAAGCCGCGCGCGTCCATGGTGATCGAGCCCGCGACGCTGACGTCGCCGGTGGCGTCGAGCGCCAGCACGCCGCCGCTGTTGCCGTCCCACGCCGGCGCCGTGAGCGTCGTCGAGGCCGGCACGGAGACGGTCGAGCGCTCCTCGACCACCACCACCTGCGCGCGGCAGGTGCCGTCGGTGCGGTAGGCGCGGCCGAGGCCCGCCTGGAGCACCACCGTCGTGCCCGCGACGGCCGTGACGCGGCCGTACTCGTAGGCCCCCGCGCCGGCGTCGCACTGCGTCTGGTGGAGGAGCACCTCCTGGCCCGCGACGAAGGCGCCGACGACGTTGCTCAGCGTGATCACGGGCGAGCCCGCGGTCCCCACGACGCTCGCGCGGATGACGTTGATGGTCACGGTCCCGGAGACCGTGAGGGGGGTTGCGCCGGTGCCGAAGCCGCAGCGCCCGGCGGCGCAGACGGAGCCCGCGGGGCAGACGTTGCCGCACGCGCCGCAGTTGTTGGCGTCGGTCTGCGTGGCGACCTCGCAGCCGTCGCCGACGTTGTTGTTGCAGTTGGCGAAGCCGGCGCCGCAGGCCGAGATGCTGCACACCCCGCCCGCGCACGCGCCGGTGCCGTTGGCGGGCGCGCAGCGGTTGCCGCACGCGCCGCAGTGGTTGAGGTTGCTCGCGAGGGCGGACTCGCAGCCGTCGCCCGCGGAGAGGTTGCAGTCGGCGAAGCCCGCGCCGCAGACGAAGCTGCACGACGAGGCCGCGCACACCGGCGTGGCGTTGGCGCGCGCCGGGCACGTCACCCCGCACGCGCCGCAGTTGGACGGGTCGCTCGCGGTGGACACGCACGCGTTGTTGCAGGTGGCCTGGCCCGCGAGACACGAGGTCACGCAGGCGCCCGCCACGCAGATCTGGCCCGACGCGCAGGCCCGGTTGCACATGCCGCAGAAGGCGCGGTCGGTGAGCAGGTCGCGGCAGGTGCCCGAGCAGTTGGTCTGCCCGAGGGCGCAGGTCGTGACGCAGGCGCCGGCGGAGCACACCTGGCCCGCGGCGCAGTCCCGGCCGCACGTACCGCAGTTCGCGTTGTCGTTGCCGAGGGTGACGCACGACCCGCCGCAGTTGGTCTGCCCCGCGGGGCACGAGACCACGCAGCCGCCCGCGAGGCAGGCCTCGCCGGTGGCGCACGCGCGGCCGCACACGCCGCAGTTCGCGCGGTCGTTCTGGAGGTCGCGGCACGAGCCGGTGCAGCTGGTCTGCCCCGCCCCGCAGGTCGTGACGCAGGCGCCGGCGGAGCACACCTGGCCCGCGGCGCAGGCCCGGCCGCACAGGCCGCAGTTGGCGCGGTCGCTGTCGATGTCCCGGCACGAGCCCGAGCAGTTGGTCAGACCGACGATGCACGACACCACGCAGGCGCCGCCGGAGCACACCTGACCCGCGGCGCACGACACCCCGCAGGCGCCGCAGTTGGCGCGGTCGCTCTGGAGGTCGCGGCACGAGCCCGTGCAGTCCGTGAGCCCGGACGTGCACGAGGTCACGCAGGCGGCGCCGGAGCACACCTGCCCGGTGGCGCACGCGCGCCCGCACATGCCGCAGTGGGCGCGGTCGCTCGCGAGGTCGCGGCACGAGCCGGTGCAGTCGGTGAGCCCCGCGAGGCAGCTCACCACGCAGGAGCCGGCGGAGCACACCTGCCCCGCGGCGCACGACACCCCGCACGCGCCGCAGCTCGCGCGGTCGGTCTGCAGGTCGCGGCACGAGCCCGCGCACACCGCCTGGCCGGCGGGGCACGACACCACGCAGGCGCCCGCCACGCACACCTGGCCGGCGCCGCACGCGCGGTCGCAGGCGCCGCAGTTGGCGCGGTCGGTCTGGAGGTCACGGCAGCTCCCGGTGCACTCCGCCTGGCCGGCGGGGCACGACACCACGCAGGCGCCCGCCACGCACACCTGACCGGAGCCGCACGCGGTGCCGCAGCCGCCGCAGTTGGCGCGGTCGGTCGCGAGGTCGCGGCACGAGCCGGTGCACGCCGTGAGGCCCGCGCCGCAGGAGGTCACGCACATCGCGCCGGAGCACACCTGCCCCGCGGCGCAGGGCATCCCGCAGGCCCCGCAGTGCTCGCGGTCGCCCTGGAGGTCGCGGCAGGTCCCGCCGCAGTTGCTCTGGCCGCTGGGGCACGAGACCACGCACGACCCGGCCACGCAGACCTGGCCGCTGGCGCACACGTTGCCGCAGAGGCCGCAGTGGGCGCGGTCGGTCTGGAGGTCGCGGCACGAGCCGCCGCACTCGACCTGCGCCGTCGGGCACGACACCACGCACGCGCCCGCGGAGCACACCTGGCCCGCGCCGCACACGGCGCCGCACGCGCCGCAGTTGATGCGGTCGTTCTGGAGGTCGCGGCACGAGCCCGAGCAGTCGCTGGTGCCCGCGGCGCAGGACGTCACGCAGGCGCCCGCGGAGCACACCTGCCCGCTCGCGCACACGTTGCCGCAGGCGCCGCAGTGCGCGCGGTCGGTCTGGATGTCCCGGCACGACCCGCCGCAGTTGGAGAGGCCGCTCCCGCAGGAGAGCTGGCACATCCCGGCGGTGCACACCTGGCCCGCGGCGCAGGCCGCGCCGCACGTCCCGCAGTTGGCGCGGTCGTTCTGGAGGTCGCGGCACGAGCCGCCGCAGTTGGACTGCCCCGCGGCGCAGGTGAGCACGCACCCCCCCGACGAGCACACCTGGCCTTCGGCGCAGGCCACGCCGCACTCGCCGCAGTTGGCGCGGTCGGTCTGCAGGTCGCGGCACGACCCGCCGCAGCTGGTGGTGCCCGAGCTGCACGAGAGCACGCAGCGCGCGCCGTCGCACACCTGCCCGGAGGGGCAGGTGTTGCCGCAGGCGCCGCAGTTGTTGCGGTCGGTCTGGAGCTCGGCGCAGTAGCCCGGGCCGCCGGCGTCCACCGTGCCGCCGTCCCCGACGCCCGCGTCGGGGTTGGAGGTGCACGGCGTGAAGCCCGTGGCGCAGGTGGTGACGCAGCGCGCGCCGTCGCAGGTCTGGCCCGGGGCGCACGCGACGCCGCACGCGCCGCAGTTCATGGGGTCGCGGCGGACGTCGGCGCAGTACGCGCGGCCGTCGGCCATGCAGGTGGTCAAGAGCTCGGCGCAGCTGGCGGTGCACATGCCCATCGAGCAGACCTCGCCCGCGCCGCACTGCCGCCCGCAGCCGCCGCAGTGGTTGCGGTCGGTGCCGGGGAGCACGCAGACGGTGCGCCCGCCCGCGTCGCCTGCGTCGCCGCCGCCCTCGGGGCACGCGACCTGCTCGCCGGGGCAGAGGGTGCGGCACACGCTGTCGACGCAGCGCTCGGTGTTGGCGCACTGCCGGCCGCAGGCGCCGCAGTTGCCGGGGTCGACGGCCGAGGACACGCACATGCCGTTGCAGGCCATCTGGCTGGGGCCGCAGCGCGGCCCGTCGGTGCCCGCGTCGGCGCCGGAGTCGATGCCGGAGTCGATGCCGGAGTCGACGCCCAGGTCGTTGACCGCCGAGTCGGCGGGGCCGCCGACGACGGACTCGCCGTCCGTACAGCCGTAGAGGAGGGCGGCGCCGAGGAGGAAGGTCCTCCAGGGGGCCGCGGGTGGACGGGCCTTCGGGCGTGGTCTGGTCGACATCGCGTCTGCTCCTGTTTGCAGGTGGTGGAACCCCAATGACGTTCCGGTCAGCCCGATGATGGCTCTCCGGCGGGGTGCCTGTCTCGCGGATGTCTCGCTCCCCAGCCCGAGGCGCGGCGGCGGGCATTGCGGTTGCGGGCGCAAGGCGTGATACCTAGCGCATCACCGATGGATGCATCGCGACAGCGCCTGCTCGAACAGCTTCGCACGGACGCATGGCGGCGGGGCACCTTCCGCCTCGCCTCCGGGCGCGAGAGCGATTTCTTCATCGACTGCAAGCAGGTGATCCTCACCGCCGAGGGGCACCGGCTCTGCGGCGAGGTGCTCTGCGGGGTCATCCGGGCGGAGGGCCTCGGCGAGGAGGCCGACGCGGTGGCGGGCGTGGCGCTCGGCGGGTGCCCCCTCGCGAGCGCCGTGTCGCTCACGTCGGCGCTGGGCGGAGGCCGCGCGTGGGACGCCCTCTACGTGCGCAAGGAGCCGAAGGACCACGGCACGGCGCAGCGCATCGAGGGCCGGGTGTCGCTCGCGGCGTCGCTGCGGGTGGTGCTCCTGGAAGACGTGCTCACCACCGGCGGCTCGTCGCGCGTCGCGGTCGAGGCGCTGCGGGCCGACGGGCACACGGTGCTCGCGGTGGTGGCGCTGGTCGACCGGCGCGAGGGCGGCCGGGAGGCGCTCGAGGCGATGGGGCTGCGCGTGGTGCCGGTGTTCAGCCGGGCGGACTTCCTGGGTGAGTGACCTGCGCCGCGTGCCTCTTGCGCTGGGGGTCACGCTGGCGCTGGGGGCCTGCGGGGCGCCGGCGGTGAGCCTCCGGCAGGGGCCGCGGGCGTACACGGCCGAGAGCTACGACGGGGTGCTCCAGCGGTGGACCCGCGAGGGCCACCAGTACCAGCTCCAGGGGCTCGACGACCTCATCGCGGTGACCGCAACCTACGAGAGCTGGGACTTCCGCTGGGCTTACGTGGTGAGGTACGCGCAGGACTTCCGGCTCACCACCCCCGAGCGGCAGGACCTCCTCCAGCACACGCTCGAGTCCGCGCAGCAGGAGCACGAGTTCTACGTGGCGCTGTACACGCAGAACCGCCGGTGGGGCGAGCTCACCCGGCCGACGAGCGCCTGGCGCGTGCTGCTCGTGAACGACCGCCGGGAGGAGGTCGCCCCCGTGACGATCGAGCCCATCACCCGGCCCGGCGCGGTCGAGCGGACGTACTTCCCGTACACCACCGTGTGGCGGCAGGCCTTCCGCATCCGCTTTCCGAAGTACCTGCGCACCGCCAGCGGGGCCGAGGTCGAGGTCATCGATGACCGGGTGCGCTCGTTCAGCCTGCGCTTCAGCGGCCCGCTGGGCACCTCCGACCTCGTGTGGCGCGTCACCCCGGGCTGAGAAGGTCCGCACAAACCTGCTGCGCCCCCCCCCCCCGATCCAGCGGTCGGCCGCGCTCGAAATACCCCGCGTATGTCTCGCGCGGCCTCCCTCGTCTCGGGGTGCTCGCGACGGCTTGTGCGGACCTTCTGAGACCGCGGTCCGGCTTTGAGAGCGATCCAAGGCGTGGGAGCATCGGGCGGTCTCTCCCACGCGACGGAGGCTTCATGCATGTGACCCTGGTCCTGACCCACGAGTGCAACCTCGCGTGCTCGTACTGCTACACGGGCGAGAAGTTTCGTCGCGAGATGGACTGGGAGACCGCGATGCGCTCCCTCGACCTGCTCTTCCGCGCCCCGCGGGAGCAGACCCCCTGGCGCGACGAGGCGCCCATCGACCTCGGCTTCTTCGGCGGCGAGCCGCTCATCTGCTTCGACATGCTCGAGCGCGTCGCCGTCGAGGCCCGCGCCCGCGCCGAGCGCGAGGGGCGTCGCTTGCGCCTCGCGGTGACCACCAACGGCACCCTGGTCACCCCCGAGCGCGCCCGGCGGCTGAAGGCGCTCGACGTGCAGGTCACCCTCTCCCTCGACGGCTGCCGCGCCGCGCACGAGGCCACGCGCCCGCAGCGGGGCGGCCGGTCGAGCTTCGACGACGTCGTGGCCGGGGGGCACAACCTCCTCGCCGCGGGCCTCGGGCTCCAGGTGATCGCCGTGGTCGCGCCAGAGAACGTGCGCTGGCTGGGCGAGAGCGTGCGCTTCCTGGCCGAGCTCGGCGCCAAGGAGATCATCCTCAACCCGGCCTTCGAGTGCGCGTGGAGCGACGCCGACCTCGCCCTCTGGGAGCTCGGGCTCGAGGAGGCCGTGGCCGTGTACGCCGACGCCATCCGCGCCGGGCGCCCCATCGCGATGCCCACCTTCGACAACAAGCTCCTGGCGGCGGCCAAGGGGGGACTCGCGAGCTGCGACTCCTGCGGCTCGGGCGACCGCGAGATCGCCGTGTCGCCCCGCGGCAACCTCTTCCCCTGCGCGCGGATGGTGGGCGAAGACCGCGACGACAAGCTGGTCATCGGGCACCTCGACACGGGCATCGACCGGGGGCGGACCGCGGGGCTGAAGCGCGGCCCCGCCGACCCGGCGTGCGGCGAGTGCGCCGAGCAGTGGCGCTGCGGGGCGTCGTGCGCCTGCGCCAACCTCGCGGAGACCGGGACGACCCACCTGCCGGGCGGCACCCAGTGCTGGTACGAGCAGGCGACGGCGCGCATCGCCGACGGCGCGGGGCACCGGCTGCTGGCCGAGCGCGACCCGACCTTCCTCTCCTGGACCTACGGGCGCGTGGCGTCGGCGGCGAAGGCCGCGGGGCAGAACCCCGCGAAGGTGGAGCGTCGGCACCGGCTCCCGCTGGCGACCTGAGCCGGCGGCGGTGGGGGGGGGGGAGCGTGATGGCGGGAACGAGGTCGGGAGTGCGGGACGTCGTGAAGGTTGGACAGCGCGGCCCCCGCGGGGATAGCACCGCGGGCGTGGCACGGCGTAGGGTGTGAGTGACGATGCAGGTCGATGACATCCACCAGCGCAGCGGGTCGCTCGTCGCGAACCGCTACCGCTTGCTGCGGGTCATCGGCGAAGGGGGCATGGGCGCCGTCTTCGAGGCGGAAGACCTCGTCGGCGGCGGATTACACGTCGCGGTAAAGCTCATCAAGCCGGAGTTCATCACCTCGACGGAGGTGGTGGGGCGCTTCCAGCAGGAGGCGCAGACGGCGGCGTCCATCGGGCACCCCAACATCGTGCGGGTGCTCGACGCGGGCAGCGACGACGAGGGGCCGTTCCTGGTGCTCGAGCTGCTCCACGGCGAGACGCTCTGTGACGTGATGGAGCGGCGCGCGCTCAGCTTCCGCGAGGCGCTGACCATCGCCGCGGGCACCGTCGACGCGCTGCGGGCCGCGCACGAGGTCGGCGTCGTGCACCGCGACATCAAGCCCGAGAACATCTTCCTGCTCGGCAGCGGCGACCGACCCACCGGGGTGAAGCTCCTCGACTTCGGCATCTCGAAGATCCTCTCCGAGCGCGCCGTGGGGGGCCTCACCCGGGTCGGCACGGCGGTCGGCACGCCGGACTACATGTCCCCCGAGCAGGCGGGCGGAGGGCGCGTCGACGGCCGGGCGGACCTCTGGTCCATGGGCGCGGTGCTCTACCAGTCCATCACGCTCCAGACGCCCTTCGACGGCGACACGTACCAGCAGCTCCTCTCCCGGATCATGCTGTACCCCCACGCGCCGCTCAGCCAGCACGCCCCGTCGGCGCCCCCCGCGCTCTGCGCCATCATCGACCGCGCGCTCGCGAAGGAGCCCTCCGGGCGCTACGCCAACGCCGCGGAGATGCTGCAGGCGCTGCAAGACGTGCTCGCCGCGCTGCCCCCGGACGACGCGGTGAGCAGCCGGGGCGACGAGGCCACCAGCATCTACAACGTCAACGACGGCGCGACCCAGGTCGTGCCCGACCCCTTCGCGGCCGCGCCCCCGCCGTACTTTCCCAGCCCCGCGCCCCCAGACCTGCCGCCGCGCGCCCGCGCCTCCGCGCCGCCGCCGGCGCGGGCCCGCACCTCGGCCCCGCCGCCGCCGATGCGGTCGCCGTCGCCTCCGCCGCCCCCGCGGCCGTCGTTTCAGCCCGCGCTCAGCCCCATCGAGTTCGGCGGCGCGACGATGCTCGACCCGGCGGGCCCGTCAGGCTTCGAGACCGCTGCGCCCTGGACGGCGCCGTCGATGCCGCCGCAGGCGCAGGCGCGGCGCTCGTCCCGTCGCGGCGTGGTGCTGGTGATGGGCTCCGCCGTGGTGCTCGGGCTGGTCATCGTCGCCGCGCTGCTGCGGTCGCGCCCGGGGCCCACGGAGCCCGCGTCCGCGCCGCAGAGCCTCGCGGCGCAGGCGCCAGGGTCCCTGCCGATCGTCGCGCCGCCGCCCCCGAGTCCGCCCGAGCCCGTCGTCCACCAGCTGCTCGCGCCGACGCGGCCTCCGGTCGTTGCCCCCCGGGCGGCGCCCGCTCCCGCGGCGGTGCCGATGTTTCGACCCGCGCGGGTGGCCGAGCCCGTGCGCGCTCCCGCGGCGCCCGAGCGCCATCGCAGCAGCTCGTCGCCGGAGCGCTCGCACGCCGTGGTGGCCGGGCCGCCGCTCGACTCGCCCGCCATCATGCAGGGCGTGCGGCCGCAGATCCCCGCGATCCGCGCCTGCCTCGAAGGCGCCCGCGCCAACGTCAGCTTCTCCCTCGACATCGACGCCCGCGGGAGGGTGCGCGCGCTCAACCTGATGTCCCCTCCGGCGTCGAGCCCGCCGGGCCGCTGCGTGGCGCGCGTGCTGTCGCGCCTCAGCTACCCCGCGGGTCATCCGACCACCAACGCCCGGCTCTTCTTCACGCCGTAGCGCCCGCGCGTTGCGGCGCCCGGGGGCGCGGGGGTACGCTCGCCATGCGGAGGGCGCCGCGATGGGTCTGGGCAACAACGACGGGACACGGCAGCCGGGACCCCGCCCGACGTCGGGCTCGGCGGCGCTCCTCGCGGCGCTCGGTCGCCTCGCGCGGCGATGCCTCGCAGCGGGGGTGCCCGACGCGGCCTTCGACGAGGTGCGCGAGCTGGCCGGCAAGCTCACGCCGGGCGAGCAGCAGATCGCGCGGGCCGAGGCGGTGGCGGAGGCGGCGCGCGCCTTCAGCGCGGTCACGGCGGACCACGCTGCGCTGCTCGATGCCATCACCGTGGAGTGCGCGCGTCGCATCGGCGACGCCTGCACGCTACGGCTCGACGCGGACGCCGCCCACGGCTTCGAGCTCGCCGTGGTGACGCGCTCCCACCCGGAGGTCGACGGGGCCGGGGCCGGGGTCTCTATCGAGGCGCCGCTGCGGGTGCCGGGGCGCGCGCTCGGCGTGGTCACGCTCACCCGCGGGCCAGCGGGGGCCGCGTACGGCGCCGAAGATCAGGCGATGCTGCAGGGGATCGCGGACCTCGCGGCGCTGGCGGTCGTCACCGCGCGGCTGCTGCACGCCGAGCGGGAGAGGTCCGCGGAGCGGGCGCGGTCGCACGAGCAGTTCCTCGATTCGATCATCGAGAACATCCCCGACATGATCTTCGTGAAGGACGCCGCGGAGCTGCGCTTCGTGCGCTTCAACCGCGCGGGCGAAGGGCTCCTGGGCTTCGACCGCGCCGACCTCCTCGGCAAGAACGACCACGACTTCTTCCCGACGGCGGAGGCCGAGGCCTTCACCCGGAAGGACCGCGAGGTGCTGGCGGGTCGCTCGGTCGTCGACATCCCCGCGGAGCCCATCCATACGCGCTTGCAGGGGACGCGCACGCTGCACACGAAGAAGATCCCGGTGCTGGCCGACGACGGTACGCCGCGGTATCTGCTGGGCATCTCGGAGGACATCACCGAGCGCGAGCAGATGCGCGCGGCGCTCACGCGGAGCGAGAAGCTCGCGTCGCTGGGCATGCTGAGCGCGGGCATCGCCCACGAGATCAACAACCCCCTCGCGTACGTCGCCGGCAACCTGCACGTGATCGAGCGGGACACGAAGGCCGTGCTCCGCATCGTCGAGGCCTACGAGGGCGGGCGCGCGGCGCTCGCGCGGGGCGAGCCCGAGCGGACGGAGCGCCTGGTCGAGCTCATCGAGCAGGTCGACTTCCCGTACATCCGGGAGAACCTCCCGGCGGTGCTCACCCGCACCCGCGACGGCGTGCGGCGCATCACGCGCATCGTCGAGGCCCTTCGCAGCCTCGCCCGCACCGACCGCACCGAGGCCGCGCCGTCGGACCTGGCCGAGCTCGCCAACGCCAGCCTGGAGGTCGTCCGCGGCCGCCTCGCCCGGCGCGGCGTCGAGGTGGCGATCGACTGGTCGCGGGCCCCGACGGTGTACTGCGTCCCGACGCTGCTCTCGCAGGTGCTGCTCAACCTCCTGACCAACGCCATGTACGCCGTCGAGAGCGCGCACCCCGACGGGGGCGGGCGCATCCGCCTCGCGAGCCGGCCCGCCCCGCGCGGCGGCGTGACCGTCGAGGTGGCCGACAACGGCTGCGGCATCGACGCGACCGCCCGCGGGCACATCTTCGACCCCTTCTTCACCACCAAGCCCGTGGGCGAGGGCACCGGCCTCGGGCTCTCCATCACCCACAACATCGTCGCGAGCCACGGCGGGAGCATCGAGGTCGAGAGCGCCCCGGGCGAGGGCACCTGCTTCCGCATCCAGCTTCCGCCGCCCCCCGCCGAGGAGCCCGCATGACCATCCCCCCGCCGAGGCACTGCCTGCTCGTCGTCGACGACGAGCCCAACATCTGCGAGACCGTGCGAGACCACCTCCGGCTGGAGTTCCGGGTGCTCACCGCCCACAGTGCGGCCGAGGGCACGCGGCTCATGACCGAGCACGAGGTGCACATCGTCATGACCGACCAGCGCATGCCGTACACCACCGGGGTGCAGCTGCTGGAGAGCGTGCGGGTGCGCTTCCCCCAGGCGGTGCGGATGCTCTTCACGGGCTACTCGGACACCGCGTCCATCATCGCGGCGATCAACCAGGGGCACATCTTCGCCTTCCTGAAGAAGCCCTGGGAGCCCGAGGAGCTCGACGCCGTCGTCCGCGAGGCGGCCGCGGAGTACGACCGCATCGTCGCGCAGGTCATCGAGAACGCGCGGCTGCGGGCCGAGGTCGACGACCTGCGGCAGCGCGTCGCCGCGCTCGAAGCGGCGGCGAGGCGCGAGGGGGAATAGCGCGGCCGGTCGGTCAGCGCGGCGCGGTGGGCTCGCCCAGGCGGCGCAGCGTGTCCCAGGCCATCTCGTACTCGTGATAGTGCAGCGTCTCGGTCGCCGTGACCTCGCGGAGGTCGCGCGTCGCGTCCGCCGCCTCGCCCGCCGCGAGGGAGCCCATGGCGTCGTAGAAGAGCGCCTCGGCGCGCTGGCCGCGGGTGTGGGCCGCCGCCATGAGCTGCTCGCGGGTCACGCGGCCGACGGCGCGCTGCGCGAGCCGGGTGGTCCACGGGACGTGGGCGTCGTCGGTGGAGGCGACGGCGGTGAGGGCGCTGGTGGCGCCCGCGTCGTCGGGCAGGCGCCCGAGCTGCGCGGCGAGCTTGGACCACAGCGCGAAGTACACCTGCCACGCGGGCTCGAGGGTGAGCTGCGCCCGCGCCCGCCGGGAGAGGTCGAGCGCGTCGGACCAGCGCGCGTGCCCCAGGCAGAACGACACGGCGTGGCCGGCGACGCTGCGGTCGTCGGGGGCGGCGTCGAGGGCCGCGTCGAGGGCGGCGCGCACGTCGCCGGTGCGCCCGAGGGCCTCGAGGGTGAACGCGCGCAGCAGGTGGGCCTCGCCGAGCTCGTGGCCGTCGGCGAAGCGGGCGAGCGCGTCGAGGGCGGCGAGCGCCTCGGTGAAGAGCGCGCGGGCCTCGTCGGGGCGCCCGGTGGAGGCGAGCACCTGCGCGCGGCGCACGGCGAAGCGCGGGCGGAAGGACGTGTCGCTCTCGCTCGGGCGCAGCGGCAGCGCGAGCCCGGCGTCCAGGAGGCGGAGCGCCGTCGGGCCGTCGTCGTGGCGCCACGCGATCTCCGCGAGGGAGTAGAAGGCGTCGCGCGAGGAGGGCGTCGCGCGGGTGGCGCGCTCGAGGTGCGCCGTCGCCTCGGGGAGGTTGCCCGCGGCGAGCTCGAGCTGCGCCGCGAGGGTGTCGACGTCGGCCGCGAGCACCGGCGGCCCGCGGTCGGGCGAGCGCACGCCCCAGCGGTCGAGCAGCGAGCGGGCGCGCTCGACGGCGCGGCGGCCCGGGGCGACGTCGTCGGCGCCGATCTCGCTCATCAGCCATCGGTGGGTCTCGCGGAGGGCGGCGTGCAGGTTGTCGAGGTCGTCGGGCTGGAGGTTGGCGGCCGCCTCGAGGTGCGCGCTCGCGAGCCCGAGGTCGCGGTCGCGGTCGGCGGCGAGGGCGAGGCAGCGGGCGAAGCGGGCGTCCGTGGCGTAGCGCTGGCGGCCGACGCGGCACACCCCTGCGGCGGCCAGGTGGTCGACCGCGGTGACCTGGCGCGCGAGGTCGTGGAGGGCGTCGGCGCCGCCCTCGCTGCGGGCGATGGCGCGGATGGCGGTGGCGAGCCCCGAGCTCTCGGCCCCGGCGCCGAGGGAGCCCAGCCGCTCGCCGGCCTCGGTGAGCGCCCCCACCCGCAGGAAGACCATGGCCAGCTCGGCGGAGGAGCGCTGGAGCCCCGCGCGCAGCTGCCTCACCTCGTCGAAGGAGAGGTGCGCCAGCTCGCCGCGGGCGTTGCGCCCCTCGGCGGCGGCCTCGCGCCGCGCGGTGATGTGCGTCGCCGCCGCGTCGAGCACGTCGCGCGCCGGGATGATGGCCGCCACCTCGCGCTGGATCTCCGCGAGCTCGCCCTCGCGCACCCACGGACGCTGGAAGTCCTGGCGGTTGCGCAGGCCCCACTCGGTGATGCGGTCCCAGGTGGCGCGGGCGTCGGCGGGGGGGTGTTCGAGCGCGAGGAGGATGCGGGTGGCGCCGAGCGCGGTGCCCTCCTCGCCCCGCATCGACGCCGTCGCGAGGAGCGAGCGCGCGGGCGCCTCGAAGTCGGCCGGGAGCACGTGGCCCGCGAGCTCTTCGGGGGTGTACCGCACCAGGGCGGCCTGGAGCCTTTGCAGCGCCTGCGCCGTGTCGCCCGACTGGAGCGCCTCGGACGCCCGCCCCGCGAGCAGCCGCGCCGCCTGGAGGCGCAGCTCGCGCAGGGAGGCGTCGCCCGAGGGGTGCTCGTCGAGCACGCGCCGGGCGTCGTCGAGCGTGGCCGTGGTGAGCGCGGCGGGCGCGGTCGAGGGGGTGGTGCCGCGGTGGGGGGTGCCCGCGCAGGCGCCGGCGAGCGACGCGGCAAGGCAGAGTCCGGACGCGGTGCGAAGCGGGTGGCGCATGAGTGTGACGGGCACACTAGCGTCGCGGGTGACACGGTCGCAACCGCGACCGCTGCGCCGGGCTACTGGACCGCGCGGATGGAGCGGAGATAGCCCACGACCAGGGTGAGGTCGGCCTCGGAGAGGCGCGACACGGGGATCGCCCGCATTCGGGAGTTGCCGCTGCGGATGAGCGTGCGCATCCGGGCCTCGGGCCAGCGGAGGTTGGGGTTCGGTCCCTCGTCGTCGCCGCTCTCGTGGCAGCGCGCGCACACCCGCTGAAACACCGCGCGCCCCTGCGCGACCGCGTTGACCGCCGGGGGCGTGGTCGGGGGCGTGGTCGGCGCGGTGGTGCCGACGGCGCCCGCATCGTCCGCGGGGGGCGTCGGGGTGGTGGCGCCCGCGTCGGCGACCTCCGGGGGGGGAGGGGCCAGGGCACCCGCGTCGGCGGGCTCCACGGGCGCGGGGGGCGCGGGGGGCGCGGGCTCGGGCGCGGTGTTGGGCGGCGGAGCGTTCTGTACCCCGGGCGCAGGGGTGGACGAGCAGGCCGCGAGCGAGAGGCAGAAGGCGGTGGAGAGGAGACGTCGCATGGAGCAGGACACTACTGCGACGCCCACGGACAGTGGAAGCGTCGTCAGCCGCCCACCACGGCGCGGGCTCGCACGCAGCGCAGCCCGAGGATGGCGCTGCGGGTGCCGGGCATGTACGCGTCGTCGCGGCTGGCGCCGCGCAGGAGGGTGACCGAGTCGGAGATCCAGCTGCCGCCGCGGATGGCGGGGTAGCCGCTGGCGCCGCGCGGGCAGTGCGGGTCGGTCTGCGCGCGCCCGCCCCAGCACGCCGTGTCGGAGTAGCCGGCGAAGGCGTCGGCGGTCCACTCCCAGACGTTGCCCGCCAGGTCGAAGAGCCCGGCGGTGTTGGCGAAGCGCCCGACGCGCCGGGTGGCGCCGCCGTCGTCGCCGGGGCAGCGGGTCCACTGCGCGCGGTCGCAGCTCGCGGCCGGCGAGGCCTCGCCCCAGGGGTATCCCCGACCGAGCTCGAGGCCCGCGGCGAGGGTGTAGCGCGCGGCGTACTCCCACTCCGCCTCGGTCGGCAGGCGCCCGCCGTCCCAGACGCAGAAGGCCTGCGCGGTCGGGTGATCGACGCAGTTGACCGGGTGGTAGTCCCTCCCCGGCGCGCCCCAGTTGCAGGCGCCCGCGACGCCCGGCTCGCGGACCGCGCCGCTCCACCGGACGACCGCGCCCGGGTAGGGGAGGGCCGGCGACGGCGCGGGGTGACCGGCCTCCCAGAAGCGACGGAAGCGCGCGACGGTGACCTCCGAGGCGTCCATCGCGAAGGCGCTCACGGTGATCGCCCGCTGCACCGGCGAAGCGCGAAACGCGCCGGTGTCGCCGAGCGCGAAGGTGCCGCCCAGCAGGTTGACGATCCCGCAGCCGGTCTCCGACGCGGAGGGGCAGCTCCGCTGCGAGGGGGCCACGCAGGCCCCGCGGCCGTCGCAGGTGCCGCCCGGGCAGCGGGTGCCGAAGGCGGCGTTGTCGTTGGCGATGCAGCGCGCGACCCCCGCCACGCAGCGGTTGACGCCCGTGCGGCACACGGCGCCAGGGTCGCAGGGTGTCCCCTCGGGGCAGGGCGGCCCGAGGTCGACCGGGACGTCGACGACGACCGGGCCCGCGTCGAAGCCGACATCGAAGCCCGCGTCGCGCCCGGGGGAGGGCGCGTCGCTCGGGAGCGCGGCATCGACGGTGTCGCGCGGTCCCGAGTCGTACACGATGAGCAACACGCGCGCGCCGCAGCCGAGGGGACCGACCGCGGCGCAGAGGCCGAGGGCACGAAGGAGGAGCGGAGCGGGTCGCACGGCGAGACCGTATACCCCATCGCGCCGCGACGGGAGGCACATCACCGGGCCGGGTGGGGTCGTGGTGGCTCGTCAGGTGCGGCAGGCGCGCCCGGAGGGGCGGGCGAAGGAGGCGATCGCGCCGCCGAAGGCGCCGCCGGCGGAAGGGGCGTCGACCGGCGATCGCGCGCCGCGCCCGCCCGGCCGGGGGGTGCATCGCGCGCGGGCGTGTTCTACGGTCGCGCGCATGAAGCCACGCCTCCGCGCCCTCTCCGGCATCAAGCCCACCGGCACGCCCCACCTGGGCAACTACTTCGGCATGGTGCAGCCGGCCATCGCGCTCCAGGACACGCACGACGCGTTCTACTTCGTGGCCGACTACCACGCGCTCACGACCGGCCGCGACCCCGCGATGCTGCGGCGAACCAGCCTGGAGATCACCGCGACCTTCCTGGCGCTCGGGCTCGACCCGAAGCGGGCGGTGTTCTTCCGGCAGAGCGACGTGCCCGAGGTGCTCGAGCTGGCGTGGCAGCTGTCGTGCGTCACCGGGGTCGGGCTGCTGATGCGCGCCCACGCGTACAAGGCCGCGCTCGACAAGGGCGAAGGCGGCGTGCTCCCGAGCGGGACCTTCTTCTACCCCGTGCTCATGGCCGCGGACATCCTGCTCTACGACAGCGCGGTGGTGCCCGTCGGGCGCGACCAGGTGCAGCACATCGAGATGGCCCAGGACATGGCCGGGCACCTCAACGCGCTCTACGGCGACTGCCTCCGCCGCCCGGAGCCGCTGGTGCAGTCCGAGGTGCCGACCATCCCGGGCCTCGACGGGCAGAAGATGTCCAAGAGCTACCAGAACACCATCGAGGTCTTCCTGCCGGAGAAGGCGCTGCGCAAGGTGGTGAAGACCATCAAGACCGACGGCGCCGCGCTCGAAGACCCGAAGGACCCCGACGCCGACAACGTCTTCGCGCTCTACAAGCTCGTGGCGTCGCCCGCGGAGGTCGAAGACATGGCCGCCCGCTACCGCGCCGGCGGCTTCGGGTACGGCCACGCCAAGGAGCGCCTCGCGGACGCCCTCAACGCCCACCTCGCCGCGCCGCGCGAGCGCTACCTCTCGCTCCTCGCCGACCCCTCCACCCTGGAGGACATCCTCCAGGACGGCGCCCGCCGCGCCCGCGCCATCGCCCGCGACACCCTCGACCGGGTCCGCGACCGGGTCGGGCTCCCGAAGCTGCCGCGCTGATCGCTCCATGGCTCCCCATCGCTCCCCTGCACGAGACCCATTGACCACCCTGCGCATCCCCGCCCCGCCCGCCGCCGCCCTCGCCGCGGCGCTCGCCCTCGCCCTTGCGTCCCCTCCGGCGCTCGCCCAGGACGCGCCCCCGCCCGACGCGGCGCTGCTCGCGCGCTCCGCCGAGGCCCCGCCCGACGAGGGGCTCAACCACGCGGTGCAGCTCCTCCGCACCCGGCAGACCGAGCAGGCCGCCGCGCTGCTCGGGCGCCTGGCCCAGGAGCGCGGGGTCGACGTGCGCGGCTACGACCCCGTGGCGGTGCTCTTCCGCCTCGCCAACGGGCGCGCGCGGCCCGGCCTGCCCACGGGCGGTGCGCTCCCGCCGTCCGCCACCCCGGCGCCGCCCCTCGCTGGCGGGGAAGACCTGCCGCCGCCGCCGCCCTCCGACGAGGTCGCGCGGGCGCGGATCATCGACGGCGCGGTCGAGCGCCTCGCGCGCTGGGACGAGGCCGGGGCGCGGGGCTTCCTCGACGGCGCGGTCGGCGCTGCGACCGATCGGTCCCTGGAGGCGCTGCGCGCCGTGGCGCTGGGCGGCGTGCCGGTCGCTCCGGTCGTACCGACCATGGGGGCCTTCGGGGCGCCCGGGCGGCTCCTGCCCGAGCGACCCCCCGGCACCATCGAGGGCTTCGAGGTGCTGACCCTCTACGTCTCGACGGCGAGCTACGGGCTCATGCTGGGCACCTGGGGCGGCCTCGCGGTGACCGACGACCGTCGCAACGCCCTGCGCATCGCGCTCCCGCTGGCGGGCCTCTCCGCGGGCCTCGTGGGCGCGATCGTGCTCGACCGCTCGCGCGCGGTGCGCCGCGGCCGTGGCTACGCCTTCAACTCGGGCCTTGTGCTGGGCTCCCTCGCGGGGACGGCCGCGGCCATCTACGCCCAGCCCGACGACGCCGCTGACGGGTGGGGCCTGGCGCTCGGCGGCGCGACCCTCGGCATCGGGGCGGCGCTCGGGCTGGCGCACGCCGTCGACGCGCTCCCGGGCTCGGTGAACTGGGTCACCACCGCGGGCCTGTGGGGCTCCATGGTCGGCCTCGGGCTGAGCCTCACCCGGGACGGCGACGACGCCCGCCCGGAGACGATCGCCAGCGGGATGCTCATCGGCGAGGGCGTGGGCGTGGTGCTGGCGCTGCTCACCGCCGACGCGCTCAAGCCCACCCCGGGGCAGACCCGCTGGGTCGACGTCGGCGCCTCGCTCGGGGGAATGCTCGGCTCGTCCCTCGGCGCGGGCTCAGACTCCGTCCCGGGCATCGGCGTCGGCATGGCGATCGGCGTGCTCGCGGGCGGGGCGCTGGCGTGGTTCGCGGCCTCGCCCTCGGAGGCCGATCGCTCGGCGTACCTGCAGCACAGCGCCGCGCGCGATCTGCCGCTGCGCTTCGGGGTGGCGCCGCTGCGAGGCGGGGCGATGCTCCAGGTGGGGATGTAGCGCGCCCGGTCTCAGCCGCGGGCGGAGCGCTCGAGCACCCGGGCATACACGTCCGCGCGCCGCAGGCCGAGGGCCCGGGCGACCTCGCGGGAGGCGTCCGCGGGCTTGAGCCCGGCGGCCTGCGCGGCGTCGAGGGCGGCGTCGAGGGAGGCCTGCGGCGAGGGCTCGTCGCCCGCGCCCTGCGCGATGGGCGGCGCGCCCTCCAGCACGAGGGACACCTCGCCGCGCACGACCACGGCGCCGCTGGCGAGGGCGTCGACGAGCCCTCCGAGGGTGTCGCGCACGACGGTCTCGTAGAGCTTGGTGAGCTCGCGGCAGAGGGCCACGCGGCGCTCGTCGCCGCAGACGGTGCGCAGCGCGGTGAGGGTGTCACCCGTGCGGTCGGGCGACTCGTAGATCACCGTCGGCAGCGGGTCGCGCGCGGCGGCCATGAGCGCCGCCCGCCGCTCGCTGCCCTCCCTCGGCAGGAAGCCCACGAAGCGGAACCCCCCCCCCGCGAGCCCCGACACCACCAGCGCCGCCAGGGCCGCGCTCGGGCCCGGCAGCGCCTCGACGCGCACCCCGCGGGCGACCGCGGCCCGCACGAGCGCCGCGCCCGGGTCGCTCACCATCGGCGTGCCCGCGTCGCTCACGAGCGCGAAGGTCTGGCCCGCGGCCACGCGGTCGAGCATCTCCGCACCGCGGGTGCGCACGACGTGGTCGTCGAGGCGCTCGAGCGGCCGGTCGATGCCGTGGGCGAGGAGGAGGGCGCGGGTGCGGCGGGTGTCCTCCGCGAGCACCACGTCGCAGGCGCGCAGGGCCTTCAGGGCGCGGAGGGTGATGTCCTCGAGGTTGCCGATGGGGGTCGCGACGACCAGCAGGGCGCCCGCGCGCGGCTCAACCACCGAGGTCCATCGCCTCGCCGAGGTTGGCCTTGAGAAAGACCCGGAGCTTGTCCTGGAGGCGCTTCTCCAGCTGCCGCACGCGCTCGCGGGAGATGCCGTACCGGTCGCCGATCTCCTGGAGGGTCGCGGGCTCGTCGGCCATCAGCCGGTCGCGGAAGATGGACGCTTCCTTGTTGATGAGCGTGGCCCCGAAGGCCTCGAGCTGCTCGCGCACCATGTCGCCGATCTCGGCGCCCGCGAGGGTGTCGTCGACCCGCGCGGTGGTCGAGGGCAGCAGGTCCATCCGCGTGGTGGGCTTGCCGTCGCCGTCGCCGATGGGGGCGTCGAGGGAGAGGTCCGAGCCGGAGAGCCGCCGGTCCATCTCGATCACCTCGTGCTCGGGCACGTCGAGCTGCCGCGACAGCTCCGCGGAGGTCGGGTCGACGCCGAGCGAGATCAGCCGCTGCTTCTCCTTGTTGAGGTTGAAGAAGAGCTTCCGCTGGGTCTGGGTGGTGCCCAGCTTCACCAGGCGCCAGTTGTTGAGGATGAAGCGGAGGATGTACGCGCGGATCCACCACGCGGCGTAGGACGAGAGCTTCACGCCGCGGTAGGGGTCGTAGCGCTTCACCGCCTGCATGAGCCCGATGTTGCCCTCCTGGATGAGGTCCATCAGGTTGCGGTACGCGCGGCGGTACTCGAAGGCGATCTTCACCACCAGCCGCAGGTTGGCCGTCACCATGCGCGCGGCGGCCTTCACGTCCTGGGTGGTGGCGTAGCGCACCGCGAGCTCGTGCTCCTCGTCGGGCGTCAGCAGCTTGTGCCGCTGCACCTCCGACAGGTACGCCGTGAACGCGTCGTAGCGCCGCAGCCCCGGCTCCTTCGGGGCCTCGATGCGCACGTCGGCCACCGAGCCGTCGTCGTCGCCGAGGTCGCTGGCGAGTTCGCCCACCACGGCGTCGTCGCCGTCGTCGTTGGTCTCCAGCTCGCCGTCGCCCTCGCCCTCGCCGGAGGCCCGCGCCGGGCGCGACTCCTCCTCGAGCTCCTCGTTGGGGCGCTGCGGCTTCCCGGCGCGCGGGGCCTTCGCCGACGGCGCCCTGCGCTTCGTGGTGGTCGGCTTGGCGGCAGCGCTCTCATCGCTCGTGCGGGTCTTCGTCGTCACGTCTCGGCATCCTCGCGGTGAGTGGGCGGCGGAACTTACGGGGCTTCGCGAACGTCGTCCATGCCGTCGCCGATGGTAAGGCCCAACCGCACAGCCGCGCGCGTATTCCCGCGCCGGGGGACGAAGGCGGCGCTCAGGCGACGAGGGTGAGCGGCGCGAGCAGCGCCACCGGCGCGTCGTCCTCGGCGGCGGCGATGGCCACGCGCACCCGCGTCGCGGCGCCATCGCGCTCGGTCCACACGAAGGTGGGCTCGACGGTGTCGGCGCCGAGGCCGAGCTCGGGCATCCCGATGCGGGACACGCCCACGTAGGTTCCGCGCGAGAGGATCGCCTCCGCCCCGCGGGCGTCGAGCAGCCCGCCGCGGGCCAGCGACTCGATGAAGGGCAGCCGGTTGATGACCCGCATCGGGTCGCCGAGGCCGCCCATGGAGACCACCCGTCCGCCGCGCGCCGTCAGCCGCGACGAGGCCCGCCACGCGGCGCCGATCCAGAGCCGCGGGGACCGCCCCCCGTCGACGTCGGCGCGCACCACCCAGGCCTCGGAGAACCACTGCGCGATGCGCCCGGACTCGCCCCGCGCGAAGGCCGTCACGAGGTGCTCCCGCGCCCGGTGCGGCATCACCAGGTACGCGTCGTCCTGGGAGATCTCCGGGGTCGCCGCGAGGTGCAGGCGCTGGTTGGGGCCGAGCTCGCCCAGCTCGTCGCGGGCCGCGAAGGTCACCACGAGGGGCGTCTCACCGAAGGGGTACGCCTCCGCGTCGGTGTCCCCGGGGCCGTGGTTGTCGTGTCCGCCATCCGATCGCACCAGTCGAAGCGCCATGCGGGCGCACCATCGGACCAACGGGCCTCGCGGTGCAAGATTCCCGCGTCGGTGCCGCGGTGCCGCGTGCGACCTCGCCCCAGGTGTGGCCATTCGCGACCAGGGCCCGCCGCGGTGTCCCCGCTCGCACCGCGGCGAAGCCCAGATGGAACGCTGGCTGCAGCGCATCGGGGCCGAGGCCCACGATGAACGTCCGACACCAGCTCCTTCTGTGCATGGCCTGTGGCGCCCTCGGTCTCTCGGCGTGCAGCGTCGCGGTGAGCCCGCCGGCGCCCGCGGAGTTCATCCCGGGCGCCCCCCCACCGGGCGACGAGTCCCCCGACCCCCTGCCCGAGGTCGGCACCCCTCCGGAGCGCGGCCCGGCGACGGAGTTCAACGCCACGATGACCGGGCGCGAGCAGGTCCCGCCGGTGTACGGCACTGAGGCGACGGGCACCGGGAGCTTCGCGCTCAGCGCCGACCGCACGAGCCTCGGGTACACCGTCGAGCACACCCTCGCGGCGCCCACCGGGGCACACCTCCACATCGGCATCGCGGGCGAGTCCGGCGCGGTGCTGCTCCCGCTCGCCGTCGCCCCGGGCGCCATCGCCGGCGCGGTGCCGGTGACGCCCGATCAGGCCCGCGCCATCGAGCAGGGCAGGGCGTACGTCGACGTGCACTCCGCCGAGCACCCCGACGGGGAGATCCGCGGGCAGGTCGTGCGCCCGGGCGAGATCGTCTACGTCGCGCGGCTCTCGCCCGACCAGGTGAACCCTCCGACCGACGCCCCCAGCCAGGGCCTCGGCGAGCTCCTCGTCGACGGCACCGCCAACTCGATGCGCTTCGTGGTGCAGGTGCAGGGGATGCTCGGCGAGCCCACGATGGCCTTCGTGGGCATCGGCCCGGCGGGCGTCGACGGCCCCGCGGCGGTCGACCTCGCCGAGCCCAAGACCCTGCCCGCGTCGAACTTTTCGGGTGAGCGCGCCATCCCCTCGACGACCGACCTCGACCTCGGCCGCTGGTACATCGACGTCCGCAGCCGTGGGTACCCGAACGGTGAGGTCCGCGGTCAGGTCCTCCGCCCGGCGCAGGAGCTGTACCTCGGCCGGCTCTCTGGCGCCGAGGTGGTGCCGCCGGTGAACTCCCCCGCCCGAGGCAGCGTCAGCGTCATCGTGGACGTCAACCGCGACCGGGTGATCTACGACGTCGCCCTCACCGACGTGGTCCCCACCGCGGGGCGGCTCGCGGCGGGCGCGCCCGGGGTGGTCGGCCCGGCGATGATGCCCTTCGAGGTGCGCGGCACCCGCTTCCGCGCGATGGAGTGGCTGCCCCCCGGCTCGACGCTGCTCTCGTCGCTCGCGACGGGCCACGTCTACGCCGCGGTGTCTTCAGCCAGCTTCCCCGATGGAGAGCTGCGCGGCCAGATGCTCCGCGTCGGGCCCCCGCGCTGAGCGGCCTACGCCCCGCCGAGCGCGCGCCGCGGCCGGTCGATGGCGGGCCAGCGGAGGGCGGCCTCCACCTGCTGCGGCGGGACGATCACGTCGCCGTCGTCGAAGAGCTTGAACACCAGCAGCGCGTGCAGCAGCGCGAGGTGGCGCGCGTCGAGGGCCTCGGGGTGCGCGCGGGCGTAGTCCTCGTCGAAGGTGTAGCCCGCGTCGATGCGCGTCGGGCTGACGAGCACCCACTGGGTGAGGTGCTCGTCGGCGCGGGCGACCGCGCCGGGCGGCGGGTCGTCGGGGAGCTCGTCGAGGGTGGGCGCGACGTGTCTCTCGGGGTCGAGCACGAACCGCACGCGGCGCGTCATCGGGTCAGCGCGCGAGCGAGGCGACCGCGGGCTGCGAGCTGCGCGGCGCGGGCGAGGAGTTGATGGCCGCCGGGGCGCGGAAGGCCACCCAGGCCGAGGCGCCGAGGAGCGCGAAGGCGATGGCCGCGACCCACGCGGTGCCCGAGAAGGTCGCGTGGAGCGACGAGGCCTCGACGGCGCGGCCGAAGAGCGGGGACATCGCGGCGAAGAGCAGCCGGCGGCCCATGCCCTCGACGGAGAGCAGCGTGGCGCGGTCGCGCGGGCCCTCGATGATGCGGTTCATGAGGGCGCGCATGAGGGGCGAGAACACCCCGAAGGCGCTGGCGAGCAGCACCATGAGCACGGTGCAGAGGGTGCCGTGAGCCTCGCCCATGAGCAGGTACGCGGCCGTGAGGCCGACGCCGAGCGAGACGGCGATGGTGCGCGAGCGCACCCGGGCGAAGAGGGACCCCACGCTGCCGGCGACGAGCGCGGTGCCCACCTCCTTGGCGGCCGCCAGCAGGCCCATGGTGAGCACGGTGTGCTGGAGCCACGCGCCGTGGAGGTGCGCCTCGATGTGCGGCTGGTCGGCGAAGAGCGAGAGGCGCAGGAGGACGAAGGCGACGGCGCCGAAGGCCACGATGCTGGAGAGGCGGCCGTCGGTGCGCAGCGTGTGGACGGCGCGGCTCAGGTGGTCGGCGACGTGGCCCTCGTGCAGGGTGGTGCGCTCGGGGAGGGTGAGCGCGACGACGCCCGCGATGGCCGTGGTGAGCGCCGTGAGCACGAAGACCGCGGCGGGGTGGACGTACTGGTAGACGATCGCGCCGACGAGCACCGCGACGAGGTTGCCGACGCCCTTGGCGGCGGTGGACCAGCCCTCCCAGCGGGGGTAGAGCGCGACCTGACGCCGGGCCGCGAGGTGGTCGTACAGGTAGGCCGAGTCGGCGCCCGAGGAGAGCGACATCGAGAGCGCGCAGAGCACGTTGGCCGCGGCGAAGGCGCTGAACGAGTGCCCGAGGACGAAGAGCAGGCAGGCCAGGGACATCATCAAGCCGCCGGCGCTCATGGCGACCCGGCGGCCGTAGCGGTCGGCGAGCATGCCGGTGGGCACCTCGAAGGCGACCGCGGCGACGCAGAAGACTACGTTGAGGTCGAAGACGTCGGCGACGGAGAGGCCGCGGCGCTGGAGGTAGTAGACCTGGAAGGGCGCGAAGGCCCACGTGAGCGCGAGCGTGCGGTACGCGAGGTACGCGAGGAGAGGGCGACGCTGGAGCCACGACCAGATCACGGAGAGGGGAGCCATCCTACGCGGGGCGTTCGCGGAATCCAGTTTGGAGCCCATCTACGCCGCACGAAATCTGCACCCTATCAGCAAGCACCGCGGCCGGAGAGGTGGGCGGGTGTCGGTTGGCGGAGGCCCCGGGTCAGGCCTTGAGGGCCCGGTCGTAGAGAACGACCGTGGCGGCCATCGCGACGTTGAGGGGGTAGGCGCCCGGCAGGATGACCGTGTCGTGCTGGCGCATCACGGCGTCCGGGAGGGTGCCGTCCTCGGGGCCGAGGAGGTACACGGCGCGGGCCGGGTGCTGGTAGGTGCGGATGTCGAAGGCCCCCGGGGTGAGCTCGACGCAGACCAGGCGTGCGTTGACCGGGATCGCGCCGATGAAGTGCTCCAGCGTCGTGAAGTGGAAGAGCGGCAGCGTGAGCTCGGCGCGGATCGAGCTCTGCTCCTGCGGGTTGCGCGTGCCGACGCTGAACACGAAGCTGGCGCCGAAGACCCGCGCGGTGCGGATGAGCGCGCCGAAGTTGTGGGTGCGCTTGACGTTGTAGATCCCGACGCCGACGAAGCCGTTGTCCGGGCTCTTCAACGGTCCCCGGCGGTGTCCGGGCGGAGGGTGTCGGCGAGGTGCTCGAGCACGCGGATGGTCTCACGGCGCCGCACCTGGAGCCGCGCGTTGGCCTCCGCCTCCTGCTCCGGGGTGCACCACGCGACGCCCTTCCGGAACTCCAGGCGCCGCGGGATGAAGGTCGCGTAGCACTGGTAGAACGCGCTGTTGGACGGGTAGTACGCCGGGTCGGTGAGGTCGAAGAGCGCGAAGCCCTGGCCCTGCATGAAGCTCAGCAGCTCGGTGAGGTTGTCGCGCTCGAAGAACACCTGGATCTCGGCCACGACCACCGTGGCCTGCTCGAGGGTCTTCAGGCTGCCGCGCAAGACGTCGAGCTCCGAGCCCTGCACGTCGAGCTTGACGATGTACGGGCCCGCAAGGCCCCGCTCGGCGACGAGCGAGTCGAGGGTGGTGAGGCGCACCTTGCGGGTCTCGGCGTAGAGCCCGGGCTGCACCCCGACGAGGTGCGTGTTGTAGAAGGTCGGGTCGACCCGGAGGGCCACCTCGCCCTCGACGCACGAGAGCGCCGTGATGGCGTAGTCGGTGCCAAACGCGCGCTTCAGCTTCTCGTAGATGGGCGCGTTCTCCTCCATCGCGTCGACGAAGAAGTGCCGCGCCGGGATGAACAGCTTGTAGAGGTGCCGGGTGACGAAGAAGTTGCCCTCCGCGGCGCCGATGTCGATGAGCGTGGCGCCGCTGAACCCCTGCCGCTCCAGCAGCGTGAGGCTCGCGACGTAGGTGTTGCGTTGGATGGTGGGGATCGTCATCGTCGGGGGGACGGATAGGACCGCTTCGGGCCCGGGGCGGTCAAGCGCCGCGCGCGCGGATCAGGGCGAGAAGCCCGCGGGCATTGCGGCGCCGGGCGTGGTGGCCTGCGCGCGGGAGTCGGGCGGGCAGTTGATGGAGCGCTCGAAGGTGCCGCTGCAGCGGAAGGCGAAGAGCCCGTCGGGCCGGCGCGCGCGGCGCAGGTCCGGGGCCATGTCCATCACGGACATGATGCGCCCGGCCTGCTCGCTCTTGGCGCGGTAGACGTCCGTGAGCCGGAAGCGCAGCCCGAGGTTGAGCGCGCTGTCGGCGAAGTTGGGCCGCAGGTCGATGCGGCCGTCGATCTGGAGGTCGAACTCCTCGGAGTGTGCGCCCACCCGGGTGAAGGTCACCACGCCGCGGCGGATGTCCGCGTTGGCCTCGAGCCGACCCGCGCGGATCTGCTCGATGGTGACGCCGCCGAAGTGGGGGATCTGGAACTGCGTGCGGCCGTCGCCCACGGTGAGCCGCTCGGTGGTGAGCCGCACGCTGCCCTCCGAGCGCGCGACCTCGCCGTCGGGGATGTCGACGGTGACCGTGCCCGACAGGCTGCCGCCGAGCGGCAGGCCGACCATGGAGACCAGCGGCGCGACCTGGCCCAGGCCGACGCTGTCGAAGGTGAGCTCGAAGGCGCGCAGGGGGGAGATGCGCGGCGTGGCGGGGGGGTCGAGCGCGACGGAGGCGCTGCCCTCGACGGACCCGCCCATGCCCAGCATCGAGAACGAGAGGTTGGCCCGCTGCGCGAGCAGCGCGAAGACCGAGAGCCGCAGGCGGAGCTTGTCGATGCTCATCGAGACGGGCCGGTCGGTGGAGCGCTGCGGGAGGAAGGTGACGCGGACGTCGCGGGCCTCCACGCCGGGCAGGAAGGTCGGGGAGAGCGACCCGATGGCGAGCTCCATGTTGGAGGGCGTGGGGCGCCCGGAGGGCGACACGCGCGGCGCCTCGGCGGCGGCCACGATGGCCTCGCGCAGGCGGTCCCACGGGAACGTGGCGTAGAGGAACACCACGAAGAAGAAGAGGAAGAACAGCGGGTACCCGATCACCCGGAGAATGATCGGCCGGAGGGCCAGCAGTCGCTCCTTCATCGACGGTCATCCTGGCGACGATCGGCGTCGCTGTTGCCGGTGCCCGCGGCGCGGTTGCCCTCCGCGGTGCGATCCCAGGTGGTGATCACGAGGTCGTCGATGTCGTACTTGTTGGCCTCGCCGAAGCGCCGCCGGATGCGCACGGACGAGATCGCGACCGGGAAGGCCGCCGAGTCGATGCGCTCGAAGAAGTCCGCGAGGGCCTCCAGGCTGACCTGCCGCAGCCGGATGGACACGCTCCGCTGCGTGAAGCGCGGACCCGCCGGGGTGGGCGGCCGGTCCTGCGCCTCGGCGACCTGCACGCTGGCCGCGTGGGCCTGCTCCTCGACGTAGCTCGTGAGGGCCGGCGCCCGGACGCGGTACCGCGCCAGCATCGCGTCGCGGCGCTGGTTGCGCGCGGCGATGCGCGGGCGCGAGCGCTGGATGAAGCGCAGCGCCTCGACCATCTCCGCGCGCTCGTCGTCGATCGCGTCGAGCCGGCGCTTGGACCACATCCAGAAGCCCAGGAACACCAGCGTGACGAACACCGCCGAGAGCGCGATGAGCAGCCGCTTCTCGCGCGGGGACAGCCCCGCGAACGCCCCTCGGACCGTACTAAGCGCCGCCGCCACTTCGGCCTCCCTGGTTGCTGCTGCCCGCGCCGCCCGCGCCCGCGGCGCCCGTGGTGCGCGCCCCGGTGGTGCGGGCGCCGGGGCACCTGAACTCGATGTCCAACGTGTACTTCTGCCGGTTGTCGCCGGGCGTCGTGGTGACCCGCCCCGGGCGCACCTCGGGGAAGCAGGGGTAAGCCCCGAGCCACTCCACCACCTTGTCGCGGTCGGCGAGGGTGCTCACGACGCCCTGCAGTTGCACGTGCTCCCCGCGGATGTCGAGCTGCTCGACGTCGTGCCGCACGGTGTCGTTGATGCGCTGCGAGAGCACCCCCAGCACGTCGAAGGCGTCTGCCTGGGGCATCGGGTCGACGTCGTCGCGGTGCGAGTCCCCCCGGGCCATGGCCGTCGCGCGCGCGGGATCTTCCACCGGCTCGCCATACACCTCCTGGGTCACGGCGCGCAGCGTCTGTTGCAGCCGGGTGCGCTCGGTGACCAGGCCCTGGTACCGCGCCCAGCTCGCCGCGCCCCAGAAGCCCACCATCGCCAGCGCCGCCGCGGCGAGGTACGGCGCCCGCTCGCGCAGCACCTGGGCGCTGCCCGACACCGCCAGCGCCCCCTTGCGGAGGTCGACCCGCTTGGAGCGCCCGAGGCCCCGCGCCGCGAGCGCCACCGGGATGGGCGCCTCCCAGAACGCCGTCTCGCCCGCCAGCGGTCCGAGCTGGATGGCCCCGCTCGGCAGCGCCATCACCATCTCCACGGGCAGCTGCGTGGCCTCCAGCACCGCCTGGTGCGACCAGTTGGCCTCGGCCCCGCAGAGGTACGCCCGCTCGACGGGGACCCCCTCCGCCGCCCACGCCGCCACGCTCTGGCGCATCGCGCGGGTGCGGGCCGCGGGGGTCGTGAGGGCGGTCACCGTGCGCGCGAACACCGTCACCCCGCCGCGCAGCACCGCCACCTCGGCGCGCATGTCCTGCGAGTACACCAGCAGCACCGGGCCCGGCACCGCCAGCTCGGGGATCTCCGCCGCCAGCTCGCCCAGCACCATCGGCGACACGCCGATCTCCCGGGGCTCCAGGCCCCCGAGGGTCAACGCCTCGAGGTAGCCCTTCACGCGCTCCCGGAGGGCCGCGACGGCCAGCAGCGGCACCGGGTCGCCCGGCGCGGTCACCTGCGCGTCGACCACCGCGTCGTCGACGTCGAAGGGCACCGCGCCCTCCAGCTCGGCGAGCAGGGCCTTCTCGCCGCGCTTCCACACCGCCCGCGGCAGCGAGATCGCGCGGATGGACGACTCCTGCCCGGGCAGCGACGCGTAGATGCCGTCGAGCTCCGCGGGCTGCGTCCCCGGGGTCGTGCTGGCGAGCAGCGCCTGCACGAGCGACCCGAGGTCACGCGTGGCCGCCGGTAGCCCGTCGGGCCCGGGCGGGCGGTTGACCGTGTACACGGCCTCCAACATCAGCGTCTTGTACGCGGTCTTCAAGACCGCGCCCTTCAGCTGCGACTCCGTCACCTCGATGCCCAGGTAGCGCGCCATCCGTCTCGGTCCTCAGTCTTCCCGCCAGTAGATCACGGTGCCGCCCGGCGCCTGCGAGACGCCGAGTCCGCCGGACGCCGTCGTCGCGATGTTCATCCCCGCCGCGCGCATGAAGGTCGACGGCAGCTCGGGCTGCGGCCGCATGTCGATCACCGCGTGCACCCGCACGTGCGCCGCCCCGACCTCCGCCTCGGCGTACACCGAGAACACCTTGCTCTCGACGGTCACCGAGCGCTCCAGGCCCGCCACGTCGCGCACCACGAAGGGCTGCATCCCGAGTTGCGTGAGCATCGTCCCCAGCGGCGGCCGCCCCTGCACCGTCGCGACGAACTGCGACGCCGACGAGAACAGGGGAATGCCCATGGAGAGCGTGAGCCCCTGCACCATGGTGATGGTCGTGATGAACACCGAGGCCTGGGTGAGGTCCTGGCACTGCGGCGCGTCGGGGGCGTAGGCGCACACCAGCGCGAGCAGGGTCTGGGCGTTGGCGGTGTTCACGTTGACCGCCCCTTGGCCCCACACCGTCAGCGTGCGCCGGCGGGGGTTGGCCGGGTCGGGGTCGACCACGGCGTGCCAGAGGTCGTCGTCGCCGAAGCCCCGGAGCATCCGCAGCTCTTCGATGCTGTCGAGGGGCGCGTTGCGGCGCCGGCCCGGCGGCCGCAGCCGCTGGTAGAAGCTGTCCTCGGGGCCGCTCGACGCCGCGGTGGCGGTGGTCGCGAGGAGGCTCTGCGCGTCGAAGGCCGTCTCGTCGAAGTCGATGTAGTCGACCACGTTGGAGATCAGCGTCGGTCGGTCGGTGAACTGCCCGTCCGGGTCGCGCTGCTCGAAGAACCCGTTGAGCCCCGGGTTGAACACCAGGCCCTGGAGCTGCTTCGCCAGGAGGATCTGCGCCACCGAGGAGCGCACCGCGCCGTTGACGTTGATGCGCGAGTCCTCGTCGATGATCACCACCGGCGAGAGCCCGGTGAGCCCGCCGAGGTTCTTCGCGCTGTCGAAGCTCACCCGGGCGAGGTCGCCGAGGGCGTTCGCGCCCTCCTGCGAGCGGAACGGGCCGATGATGAGGTCGGCCTGCTCCCACACCGGAATCTGCGGCGGCGCCGCGAGCCCGCGGCCCATCATCGCCATGAGCGGCGTGAGAATGGGGGCGATGACGCGCCGGATGATGGGCTCGGAGTTGAGCACCACCCGGGCCAGGTTGACCGCGCTGCGCGCCTGGGCCTCGGCGATGAGCTGGTCGCGCGCCACCGCCGCGGAGAGGGAGTACACCTCCACCTCGTCGCGGGTCTGCTCGGCCATCACGAACATCAGCGCGATGGCCGCGAGCACCATGATGAGCGCCACGCCCGCCTGGTCGCGGCGGCCGCGGAGGCCACGACGCCGGGGCGCGCGGCGCCGGCGGGGAGGCTTCGGGGTGGCGGGGGCTTCGCTCATCACAGGGTCTCAGTAGATCGGCAGTCCGAAGGTGAGCACGCGGGTCATCACCAGCGGGGTCTCGGTGCGGTAGACGCGCTCCTCGCGGCGCTCGCCCTCCTCCACGGAGAGCAGCACCCGCACGCGCCCGGGGAGGCGGCCCGGCTGGCCCGCGGCCTGGGTGGTGTCCCAGGTGTCGACCCACTGCCCGCTGGTGGAGTCGAAGAACTTCAGCTCGAAGCGCCGCACGCCGGGCACCAGCACGTCCAGCACCCCGCCGCGCTGCGGGTCGGTGTCGATGCGCGCCTGCTCGCGGCGCAGCAGTTCCATCCCGCGGCCCTCGTTGCCCCGGCGGTCGGCGAGGCGGTAGCCCACCTCGCAGGCGTCGCCCTCGTGGCTGCCGCGGCGCAGCCGGCGGTGCGTGAAGGTCGCCAGGTCGAGCTGCGACCCGCCGGAGCCCCCTGCGCGGCCGATGAACTGCGTCGTCGCCGCGAGCAGCGTCTGGGTCTGGTTGACGTGCAGCGAGAGGTACGCGCCGCGCAGGTCGCGGGTGATGCGCCCGAGGGCGGTGCGCATCAGGTAGTCGTTCTCCTGCCGGTACCCGATGCGCGCGCGCAGCCGCGATGTCTGGTCGAAGGACGCCCAGATCATCGTCGACACCATGATCAGGATGGCCGACGCGATGAGCACCTCCAGGAGCGTGAGCCCTCCCTGGGCGCGGCGGCGCGGTCGGCGCGCGCTCACGGCGTCCTCAGGGCGGGCGGGAGCCCGAGCGCGGCCCCGGGCGAGGGGGACTGGGCGCCCGGCGTCGACGGGACGCTCGTGCCCGGCAGGGCGTTGAGCAGCTCCGCGGTCGGCAGGGTCTGCCCGGGGTTGGTCACGTACTCGACCACGACGAAGGAGTGCTCGCGCTCGCCCTCGTGCCAGCGCGTCGTCACCGTCAGCCGGCGGATCGCGCCCTCGAGCAGCGGCTTCACCGTCGGGTACACCGTGGTGAGCAGCGTGCCGGCCATGGCGCGCGGCGACGGCGCCCCGCTCGGCGCCCCGGACCCGCCGCTCGCGGCGCCCATCATCCCCATCGCGCCCGACAGGCCGCCCAGGGCCGCGCCGCCGTCGCCGCCGCGCACGCCGCTGGTGCCACCGAACGAGGTGCCCGCCGCCGCGGTCGCGGCCTGGCCCAGGATCGCGTTGCCCGCCGCGGTCTCGACCGTCGCGGGGTTGGGCAGCTCGATGAGGTCGACCTGCGCCTCGCAGGTGACCCCGTCGGTGCAGCAGGGCTCGTCGCCCGTCGCGGGTGGATCTTCGAGGGTGGTGTCCGTCGCCGGGAGCCGGTCGGTGGCGAGCCACGCCTCGGCCTCGGTGAGCCGGCAGCGGGCCATCATCGTGGCGCGGGTGAGCTCGCGCGAGTGCATCGTGCTGCGGGCCGCGATGATGTTCGACGAGAACACCACGGTCATCGCCATCGAGAGGATCGCGATGGCGAACATCACCTCGATGAGGGTGAAGCCCCGCTGCGCGCGCCGGCTCACTCGGCCGCCTCGCGGACGCGCTGATCGCGCAGGTCGACGTCGAGCTCGTCGCTGGTGTTCTCGTCGAGCCGCGGGAGCTCGACGGCGTGGTCGAAGATCTCCGGCCGCCCCGACGCGCCGTGGAGCATCACCGAGAAGGTCTCGTCGTTGCCGCCGTGAATGTGGATGACCGCGGGCTCTGCGGCGCCGCCGGTGAAGAAATAGATGTATCCGTCGCCTCGCTCCCGGGCCTCGGCCTCGTGCGAGCTGTAGAGCCGGGTGAAGGCGACGCCCTCCAGCTCGCGCACCCGGTAGCGGTTGCCCGCCGGGCGGGCGAACTCCGCCCGCGGCGCCCGCGGCCGGAGGTTGATCTGCGCCTCGGCCTCGCGCCGCGCGATCTCCTCGACCTGCTGCGCGTCCACCGTCGCGCCGCCCGCCCGCATCGGGTCGTTGGGGTCGAGCACGTGGGCGTCCTGGGTGTCCTCGATCCACACGCTGTTGCCGCCCATGGCGAAGACCAGGCGGGTGGCGCGGCCGGTGGTGAGCGAGTGCACGTAGGCGAAGCGCATCGCCGCGGCCACCCGGGCGGCGGCCGCCCGCAGGCGCCCGCGGCGGGTGGCGCCGAAGCCCACCACGGCGCTCGAGGCCATCAAGCCCCCGATGAGCACCACGATCATGATCTCGAGGAGCGTGAACCCGCGCGAACGCGACGGCGCCAGGCGGCGCGTCGGTGATGCATGGTCGGCGGGCAGGGCGGGCACGGCGGGTCAGTTGCGGCGTTGCCGGGGGACGTCGTCCTCGTTGCCGTCGATGGCGTCGGGGCCCTTGGAGTGCACGCTGGTCTCGCCGTTCTCGCACGAGATCAGGTAGTCGTTGTCCCACGGGTCCTTGGTCCGCTGGCGGCGGTTGAGGATGCCGTCGGAGACCAGGCGCTCGACCGTGGGGCACCCGGAGGGGTGGTCCTGGCGCCAGAGCTCGATGGCGTGCTCCATCGTGCGCACCTCCTGGCTGGCCGTGTCGACGCGGGCCTTCTTGGCCTGGTCGAACACCGCGATGCCGACGGCGCTCGCGATGAGGCCCATGATCACCACGACGATCATGATCTCGACGAGGGTCATGCCGCGCATGGCGCGACGGCAGCGGGGCGCCGGGCGCGCGAGGGCGCGCAGCGCGAGGGCGAGGCGATGGCGGAGGGTGTTCATCCCGTTCTTGGCTCCTGTGAGGTGAGGCTCGTTCATTCGACGCGATCCAGCCCGAAGGATCCCTCCGGGCCACCCGACACAACGTCCGCCGAGGCTGGGAACTTCCCCCCCGGGCACGTGAAGAGAAACTCCCGGCCCCAGCCGTCGAGCCGCACCTGGGCGAGGTAGCGCGGCGCGCCCTGCGAGCCCTCCGGCGGGCGCACCAGCTCCGCGACGCCGCCGGGGCAGCGCCCGTGGTCGGCGCGGAAGGCCTCCGTGGCGCGCTGCACCGACACGATGGCCGCGCGCGTCGCGTGCACCCGCCGCTGGTGGTCGCTCAGCGACACCGCGCCGGCGACGCCGAGGAGGCCCACCGCGGCGCCCGCGAGGCCGCGCGCGTGGCGCACCGAGAGCCCCGGGAGCCACCGCCGCCGGCGCTCCCAGGTGAACTCCACGTCGGTCTCGTAGCGCCGCGGGGTCAATTGGCGAACTCGTTGAGCTGGAGCAGCGGCATCAGGATGGCGAAGGCGATGCCCCCGGAGGTCGAGCCCATCACCACGATCATCACGGGCTCGAGCAGCGAGGTGAGCACCGACACCCGCGCGTCGATGGCGTTGTCGTACGAGCTGGCCACGGCCTCGAGCATGGACTCCAGCTCGCCGCTGCGCTCGCCCACGGAGATCATCTGCGTGACCATCGGCGGGAAGCGCCCGGAGCGCTTGAGCGGCTCGGCGATGCTCTCGCCCTCCTTGATGGACACCGTCGCCTCGGTGATCACCGCCTCGAGCACGCGGTTCTCCATGACGTTCTTCACGATGTCCATCGCCTTGAGCAGCGGGACGCCGGACGACAGGAGCGTGGCGAGGGTGCGGGTGAAGCGCGAGATGGCGACCATGCGGGTGAGCTCGCCGAACACCGGCACCCGGAGGCGGAAGGCGTCCCAGCGGTAGGCCCCCTCGGGGGTGCGCTGCCAGCGCGAGAAGAGGTACCCCGCGAGGCCGGCGAGCAGGATGAGCGCCCACCACCATTTCGCGACGATGTTGGACACCGCGATGAGCAGCGCCGTGTACCAGGGCAGCGCCTGGCGGAAGTCGTCGAAGATCGCGCTGACCTTCGGCACCACCACCACCATCATCATCCCGACGATGCCGACGCCCATCAGGGCCATGAAGGCCGGGTACGCGAGCGCGCCGACGATCTTGCCCTTCAGCTTGACCTGGCCCTCCATGAAGTCCGCGAGGCGCACCAGCACCGCCTCCAGGGTCCCCGAGGCCTCGCCCGCCGCGACCATCGAGATGTACAGCCCGGGGAACATCCGCGGGTGCCGCGACAGCGCCGCCGCGAAGCCGGTGCCCTCGTTCACCCGGTCGCGCACCTCGCGGTAGGCCTCGCGCAGCTCCTCGTGCTCCAGCTGCTCGATGAGCGCCGTGAGCGACTCGACCAGCGGGATGCCCGCCTTCACCAGCGTCGCGAGCTGCCGCGTGGAGAGGGCCACCGCCTGGCCCGGGCTCGACGCGAGGCGCTTCAGCCCGTTGAGGATCTTGAGCAGCCCCGGCGCGCTCACCGCGAGGCCGCCGCCCGCCGCCGCGCTCGCCACCGCCCGGGCCCGCGCGTCCGTGGCGCCCTGCGCGAGGGGCGTCGCCTCGTCGAGGAAGACCCCCTGCCGCCGGAGGGACTGCCGCACGCCCTTCACGTCGTCGGCGTCGACGGTGCCCCGCACCGTCTTCCCCTTCGCGTCGACGCCCGTGTATGCGAAGTGTCCCATCGCCGCCCTACACGTCGTCCTGGGCGGCCGCGAGCACCTCCTCGATGGTCGTGTGGCCCTCGAACACCTTGCGTACGCCGTCGTCGCGCAGGGAGTCCATGCCCTCGTTGATCGCCGCCCGGCGGATGGTCGGCGCGTCGGCGTCCTTCAGCACCAGCGCGCGCACCGCGTCGGTGATGAGCAGCAGCTCGTAGATGCCCGTCCGGCCCTGGAAGCCCGTGTTCTGGCAGGCCGCGCAGCCCTTCGCGCGGTAGAGGGTGACCGGCGCCCCGGCGGCGATGCGGGCCGCCACCTTGGCCGCGGGCGAGCCCCCGAAGGCGCTGCGGCCGTAGCGCGACTCCGGGCGCGCGAGCTTGGCCGAGAGGCGCTCGGCGTCGATGCCGATGCGGGCCAGGTCGACCTCCCGCGGGGTGTACGCCTCCTTGCAGAGGGGGCAGAGCACGCGCACGAGGCGCTGCGCCAGGATGGCCTTGAGCGAGCTGGTGAGGTGGAAGGTCTCGATGCCCATCTCGCCGAGGCGCGTGACCGCCGTCGCGGCGTCGTTGGTGTGCAGCGTCGAGAGCACCAGGTGGCCCGTCAGCGAGGCGTGCACGGCGATCTCGGCGGTCTCCTTGTCGCGGATCTCGCCGACCATCACCACGTCCGGGTCCTGCCGGAGGAAGGCGCGGAGGCACGAGGCGAAGGTGAGCCCGATGCGGGGGTTCACCTGCATCTGCGAGAGGCCGGTGATGTCGTACTCGATCGGGTCCTCCGCCGTGAGGATGTTCACGTCGGGGGTGTTGATCTTGTTGAGGCACGCGTAGAGCGTCGTGGTCTTGCCCGAGCCCGTCGGACCCGTCACGAGGATGATCCCCTCGGGCAGGTCGATGAGCTGGTGCATGCGCTCCAGGCGGTCGGGCGCGAAGCCCAGGTCGGTGAGCTCGAGCATCACCGAGGCCTTGTTCAGGATGCGCATCACGATGCGCTCGCCCACCCCCTGCCCGATGGGGATGGTGCTCACCCGGATGTCGATCTCCTTGGCGCCGATCTTGAAGCCGATGCGCCCGTCCTGCGGCAGCCGCTTCTCGGCGATGTTGAGGCCCGACATGATCTTCACCCGCGCCACGATGGAGGGCAGCACGCTCTTCGGCGCGGTGCGCATCTGGTAGAGGCGCCCGTCGATGCGGTACCGCACCGCCACCTGGCCCGCGTCGGGCTGGATGTGGATGTCGCTGGCGCGCTCCTTCACGGCCTCGACGAAGAGAGAGTTCACCCAGCGGATGATCTGCGCGTCCTCGTCGCTCTCGAGGATGTCGGTGCGCTCGTCGCTGGCGTCGCTGGCGCCCTGCGAGGTGAGCTCGTTGGTGCGGTTGATCTCCGCCTGCGCGCGGTTGATGGCGTCGAGCACGGCGCTCGGGGTCGCCGCGACGGGCTCGAGCTCGCGCTGGAGCACCATGCGCAGGTCGTCGAGGGCCACCGTGTCGAGGGGGTTGCCGAGCGCCACGAGCAGCGAGCCGTCGGGCTCGTCGCGCACGGGGATCACCTGCCGCTGGCGGGCGAAGCCGAAGTCGAAGCCGACCTCCCGGAGCAGCGCCACGGGCATGTCGCCGGTGCGCGGCAGCGGGTCGAGGAAGGGGAGGCCGAGCTCGTGGGCGAGCGCCTGGCTGAGGGGCGTCTCGTCGACGCCGTTGCGCGAGAGCGCGTCGAGGAGGGTGCCGCCGCGGTCGACCTGGCCCAGCGCCTCGGACAAGCGATCGGGCTCCACCACCCCGTGGCGGCGAAACACGTCGGCCATGTACTGCGCTGCGGACATCGTCTTCGGTGCTCCTACGGGTTACACGCGCGGGTACGCCGCCGCGCGGCGGGGGTCCTACGGTGACGGGGCGGGCATCGCCACGGGGAAGGCCAGCGGCGCCGAGAGGGGCGCGGCGCCGGGCGCGAGGAGGGCCGGGGCGTTGGGCGCGGCGGTGGCGCCGGGCGTCGTGGTCGAGGAGCGCATCTCCACCGGGAGTTCGATGCTCTCGCCGGGCTGGTGCGGCGGCGGCGCCACCGGGCGCGAGCTCGACTCGAACTCGGCGCGGGTGCGCAGCTCGCGGATGGACTGGCGGATCTCCTCGACGAGGCCGTTGGTGCGGGAGTAGTCGCGCGTCGGCTCGTAGTCCTGGTCGCCGAAGACGAAGTACCGGTCGAGGAACTCCTGCCGCTCGCGCATCTTGCGCTCGAAGATGCGCCGCAGGTCGCTCTGGTCGCGGATGACGTAGGGCGTGAGGATGAGCAGAAGGTTGGAGCGCTGCGTGGTGCGCTGCGTGTTGCGGAAGAGCGCCCCGAGGATGGGGATGTCACCCAGGATCGGGATGCGGGTCTCGGTGTTGGTGTCGGTGTTCCGGATGAGTCCGCCGATGACGACGGTGTTCTGGTCCCGCACCACGACGACGGTCTTCGCGGTGCGTCGGTTGATGGTCACCGCGCCGAGCTGACCGCCCGACGAGGCGCCCACCTCGGAGATCTCCTCGTCGATCTCCAGGCGCACCTCGTTGGAGTCGTTGATGTGCGGCACGATGCGGATCTTGGTGCCGACGTCCTGCCGCGGGGCCGAGAACCCCTGGCCGCCGCCGAGCAGGCCCGCGAGCGCGCCGGCCTGACCGCCCGCGGCGCCCGCGAGGCCGGCGATGCCGCCGATGTTGGTCTGGAGCGGCACGTTCTGCCCGACGTTGATGTCCGCGGGCGAGTTGTCCGTCGCGATGATGTGCGGCGTCGAGAGCACGTTGGCGTCGCCGGTCGAGGCGAGGGCGTTGAGGGTCACGCCGAAGGCCGGGATCGACACCCCGATGCCGGGGATGAGGTTCTGCGAGCCGGCGACCTGCTGGCCGCGCACGCCGAGGGCGAGGCCCGTGAGGGTGTCCGCGCTCGGGATGATGCTCGACAGGGGGTTGAAGCCGCCGAGGGCGATGCCCTGCTGGCCGCTCTCGTCGAGGGGCAGCGCGCCGTGGAAGTTGAGCCCCAGGCGGTTGGAGCGGTTGATGGAAAGCTCCATCACCACGGCCTCGATGAACACCTGCCGCCGCGAGCGGTCGAGCTCGTCGATGACCCGCCGCAGGGCCACGTAGTCGCGCGGCGACGAGGTGATCACCAGGGCGTTGGAGGGCTTGTCGGCCGTGATGCGCACGGGACCCTCGAAGACGGCGTTGGTGCCCCGCGGGTTCTGCCCCGCCGCGCCGGCCTGGCGACCACCGCCAGTGATGTTGTTGAGCACCGTGGCCATCTCCTCGGCGTCGCCGTGCTGGAGCCGGAGCACCCGCACCTGGCCCTCGCCGTTGATGGAGACGTCGAGCCGGCGGAGCAGCTCCAGGACGCGGACGTACATCCGCTGGGTGGCCACGATGACGAGGCTGTTGGTGCGGTCGTCGGCCAGGATGCGCCCGAGGCGGACCTCCGACGTGCCCGCTGCGCCGGGCCGCGCCGCCGCGCCCGCCGGCGCCCCGCCGCCGAGGATCTCGGTGAGGCGCGTCGCGAGCTCGCTCGCGAGGGCGTAGTGCACCGGCTCGACCCAGATCTGTTCGCCCACGCCGCTGACGTCGACCTCGCCGAGGATCTGGAGCATCCGCCGGATGTTGGCCGCGAGGTCGGTGATGATGAGGGTGTTGGTCGCGGCGTACGGGGTGATGTCCCCATCGCGGGACTTGAAGTGCCCGAGCACCGTCGAGGCGTCGTCGGCGGAGATGCTGCGAAGCCGCACGATGCGGGTGATGAAGCGGTCGTCGCTCGGCGCGTCCTGGCCCGATCCGTAGGTCGGGAGCACCTGCGTGGCGGCCCCGGCGGTCTCCTCGACCTTGAGGTAGCGCCCCGACGGGACCACGGTCATCCCGTTGACCGCGAGCACCGAGAGGAAGGCCTGGTAGGCCTCTGAGGGCGTGACCTTGGTGGGCGAGTAGATGGTGGTCTTGATCGACCGCACCTTGCCCGGGAGGATGAAGCGACGACCCGTGATGTTGCCGATGGCCCGGATGAGGTCGGGCAGGTCGGCGTCCTGGAGGTTGAACGTGATGCGCGCCCCCGGCGGCAGGGCCTGGTACTCCATGCCCGCATCGAACTCGTGCATGTTGGGGTTGGCCCCCGCCGCGCCGAGGACCGAGGTGATGCCCGGCTGCGGGGCGACCACCTGGGCGGGGGCGTTGGGGCGCGCCGTCGGCACCGCGGGCGCCGCGACGGGGGCCGCTGGACGGGCCGTCGGGGCGGCGACGGGCGCGGCCACCATGGGTGCGGCGCCGGGCACCACGACCGCGGCGGGGTTGAGCCGGTCGCGGCGCGTTCGTACCGGGGTCGGGGCCGTGGGGGCGGGCTGCGCGAGGGCGACCGCGGCGTGCGCCAGGACGACAGCGAGCGCGGCGCAGAGCGCGAGGAGCGGAGGCAGGGCGGTCGATGATCGGCGGGTCATTGCTTGGCTCAGCGGATGTGGAAGTCGATGTTGACGGGCTGTCCGTTACGGGTGACGGACACCTGCAGGTTGTCGCTCGTGCGGAGGCGCGAGTAGGCCTCCAGCGCGCGGTCGGGGGAGCCGATGTCGAGGCCGTTGATGCGGTTGAGGACGTCGCCGTTCTGCATGCCCAGGCGTCCGAGCAGGGAGTTGCCGCGCACGCCGAAGAGCTGCACGCCGATGACGCGCCCGCCCTGGTCGACCGGCATGATGCGGGTGGTGCGCATGAGCTCGGCCTGGCTCTCCAGGATGCGGTCGACGGTGCTGCGCCGGACGTTGTACTCGTTGGCGCTCACGCGCTCGATGCCCTCGAGCACGCCGCCGAGCGCGCCGCCCTCGGCGGGGGTGTGGGCCGCGGCCACGGGCGCCGCGGGGGCGGGCGGGGCGTTGCGCGGTGGCATGTTCTGCGCGAGGAAGCAGCGCTGGCCGCCGGGCGGGCGCAGCAGCACGTAGGCCCCGAGGGCCTGGCACCAGGAGATGGTGGAGACGTTGCGGTTGTCGAGCGTCGAGCCGAAGCGGTACGGCATCGCCGGGCCGTTGGGGGCTGACTGCACCAGCACGAAGGACCACAGGATGTCGTCGCTCTGCACCGCGCCGACGATCTTCGCGGTGGTCTCGCAGGGCCCCGGGCGTACGCGCCCGTCGGCGGGGGGCGCGGGGTAGCAGGCCTCCGGCGGAAACACGACCTCATCGACCGGCGGGCCCCCTGCGTCGGCCTCCGCCCCTGCGTCGGCGGGGCCGGCGTCGCAGTCGAGGCAGCCCGCGTCGGAGTCGAAGATGTTGCGGTGGATGATCGCCGCGCGGTCGCGGACGTGGTGGTTGGCCTCGGGCTCGCTCGCGGCCGCGATGGCAGCCGCGCCGGGGAGCGCCCGCGCCAGGGAGTCCGTGTCGGCGGCGAAGAGGCGCGCCGCGACGAGGTCGTTGGTGCCGCGCGCAGCGAAGTACGCGCAAGGAACCAGCGCCCCCAGCGGGATCACCCAGGGGTAGCGACGAAGCACCCCTTCGAGGTTGTTGAGCCAGCGAGCCATCGGTGGGGTTCCCTATGCGCTGCCCGTGCCACCGGGGCGAGCGCTGAATTCCCCGGTCTCCGCGGGGGAGCGGGGCTCGCCGTCGGGGGCGACGGTTGCCGAACTGGCAGGGGGGGTACGGGTCATCGCGGAGGGCCGTTGCCAGACTGGCAACGCTACCGATCGAAGACGCACTGGTGGTTGAGGCCGCAGCGCAGACCGCGGCGGCACTCGTTGTTGGAGCGGCAGGGCTCGCCCAGGTCGGCGGTGCCGCGCTCGACCACGGCGGGGCCGATGCCCGCGTCGCGCACGGTGGCCGTGACCGCGAGCGAGCCGCAGGTGCGGGGGGGAGGCTGCCCGGGGAGCGTCGGCGCGGCGAAGGCGCGGCGCTCGACGATGGCGACCTGCACGGGCTCGTCGGCGGTGCCCGCGCCACCATTGGGCGCGCCCGACGAGTCGATGGCCTGCACATAGTACTCGAGCCGCGGCGGGAAGATGTCGTCGCAGGGGATCATCGCGCCATAGCCCGCCGGCAGGCGGAACTGCTGGCCGAGGGCGGGCATGCGGACCTCGGTGAAGCGCCGCGCGCCGACGCCCCGGTAGAAGAGCGAGACGTGGTCGATGGGGGCGGTGGAGCGGATCTGCGCGAACACGGGCACCGCGGTGCGGGCGAGCTGCTCGGGCACGGGGAAGTGGACGACGGTGCCCGTGCCGAGCTGGCGCATCGGGATCGACGCGTCGCCCACCCGCACGCCGCCGTCCTCGACGACCGCGGCGCTGGCGGCGTCGCCCGAGACCACGGCGTCGGTCGCGACGGCGCCGTCGACGGGCGATGCCAGGGTGGCGGCGTCGGTCGCGGCGTCGGAGGCCACGGCGGCGTCGCCGCGCACCGGGCGCACCCCGGGGCGTGGGCGGGGCTGCGCCACCACCACGCTGGCAAGCGCGCCAAGCACGAGGACCAACGAACCGATCGCGAGGGGGGGGTGACGCATGGCGGGGCGGCACCATTTCCCAGCCGGGCTGACAGGTCAAGGGTGCACCGGAGGGAATAGGCCGTGCTACCTCCCTCCGAACCGATGAAGCGTCGATGGCTCTCCCCCCTCCTCGCGGCTGCCCTGGCGCTCGGCCCGCTGGCAGCCCGCTCGCAGCCCGCGCCCGTCGCCCCGCCCGCCGTCGGCGCCGACGCGCGCCAATTCGGCGGCGTCTCCGAGGCCCGCATCCTGGAGGCCATCCGCGGCGCCCGGGTGCTCGGCCGGCAGAACGTCGGCAGCACCAGCGTCAACCTTCACCTTCGACTGGAGGGTGGCATCGACGCGGCGTGGAAGCCCCGCACGAGCACCCACCGGGACAGCTACCGCGCCGAGATCGCGGCCTACCGGCTCAACCGCCTGCTGGGGCTCAGCCGCGTGCCGCCGGCCGTGTCGCGCGCCATCCCGCGGGCCACGCTCCGGCTCGCGCCGGACAGCCCGGTGCTCTTCGACCGCGACAACACCGCGCGCGGCGCGGCCATCTACTGGGTGCCCGTGCTCCGCCCGTCGCGCATCGACGGCGTCGAGGAGCAGGAGCGCTGGGGCCGGTGGCTCCGCCAGGGGCGCACGGTGCCTGCCGACCAGGCGCAGCGCGCCGAGGAGATCTCCACGCTCCTCGTGTTCGACTTCCTCACCGGCAACTGGGACCGATGGAGCGGCGCCAACGTCCCCATGGACCCCGAAGGGCACCTCATCTACCGCGACAACAACGGCGGATTCGAGGAGCCCTTCGTGGAGGGCCTGCTCCAGCGCTCGCGCTCGCTGCTCAACCGCACGCAGCGCTTCCGCCGCGCCGTCATCGGACGGGCGCGCGCGATGACCGAGGCCTCGGTGCGGGCGGAGATGGCCCTCGACCCCGACCGCTCGACCCCGCTGCTCAGCGCGGGACAGCTCCGGTCGCTCCTGCGCCGTCGCGACCTGCTGCTGGGGTACGTCGACGCGCTCGTGCGCCGCCACGGCGAGGCCGCGGTGCTCCCGTGGTGAATACCTGACACGGTAAACGGAGCTTCAGTCGGCGAGCAGCGTCGGCAGCAGCGCCACGCCGCCCGCGATGAACAGCAGGTCGAAGATGATCAGCAGGCGGAACCAGTCGCCGAGCTGCGCGACCGAGGCGCCGCCGAAGAGGTCGCGGGTCGCGACGACGCCGCAGAGCAGGGCCGGCGACACCAGGGGGTAGAGCACCACGGCGAGCAGGAGGTCCCGGGCGCGGGTGCGGGCGACCAGCGCGCCGAACAGGGTGCCCGCGGCGACGAAGCCGATGGTGCCCAGGAGCAGGAGCGCCGCGAAGGGCGCGAGGTGCTCGAAGACCGGCGCGTGCAGCAGCAGCGCGACCAGCGGGGCCACGACGCACTCCGTGATGAGCACGAAGACCAGCGCCCCGAGGGCCTTGCCGAGGAAGAGGGCGGCGGGCGACACAGGGGAGAGCAGCACGGCGCGCAGGGCGCCCTCCTCGCGCTCGCGGTCCCAGGTGCGCGAGAGGCCGAGGGTGCCGGCGAAGGCGACGGCGATCCACAGGACGCCCGGCGCCACCTGCCGCCCGGTGGCCTCGTCGACGAAGAGGGACATCGACGAGAGCACCGCGACCAGCGAGGCGAAGAGGGTCATGGTGGGCACCACCTCGCGCACGCGCAGCTCGATGAGTAGGTCCTTCCGGGCGATGGCGAGGGCGTGCCGGAGCATCGGGGGGCCCGTTACCGGCGGCGCGGGCGCGCGGGCTGGTCGAGCTCCCGCAGGCGCTGCTCGACCGCCGCCCGGTCGATGGCCCCTTCGCCGCTGAGCGCGGCGGTGAACGCGACGCGGGCGGCGGGCCGGTCGCCCTCCTCGGCCGCGATGATGCCGCGCAGCACCAGCGCCGCGGCGTGGCGCGGCGCGTCCGCGAGCACCCGTTCGACGTAGGCGCGGGCGAGGGCGTTCTGCTGCGTGCGGTGCGCGAGCTCGGCGGCGCGCAGCCGGATCACCGCGTCCGTGGGGGCGCGGTCGATCGCGGCGTCCCAGGCCTGCATCGCCTCGGGCTCGCGCTGCGTGTGCTCGTAGACCTCCGCGATTCCCGCGTACGCCGACGCGTCCGTGCCCACCTGGTCGAGCGCCCGGCGAAACGGCGCCTCGGCCTCGCGCCACAGCTGCAGCCCCAGCAGCGCGCGCCCGAGGCCCGCCTGCGCCCCGGTCTGCGTCGGCGCGATGCGCAGCGCCGCCTCGAAGGCCGCCCGCGCCGCGGCCGCGTCGCCGGTCGCCACGAGCGCGTCGCCCATCGCCGTCAGCGCTTCGGGCCACTGCGGGCGGTCGGCCACGGCGCGGCGCAGCAGCGGCAGCGCCTCGGATGCGTTGCCCCGACGGCGCAGCAGGAACTGCCCCAGGGCCAGCGCCGACTGCGGGTCCGTCGGGTCGGCCGCGACCGCGCGCCGGTACGCCGCCTCGGCGTCGTCGAGCCGCTGGGCGACCTCCGCCACCGCGCCGAGCCCGAGCTGCGGCTCGGGGCGCTCGGGCATCGCCTGCGCCGCCTCCCGGTACGCCGTCTCCGCCGCCGCGGGGTCGGACGCCATCCGCCGCGCGTCCCCCGTGGCGAGCAGGAGCTCCGCCTCGCCAGCGCTCATCGAGCGGGCGGCGTCGAGCTCGCGGTCGGCGAGCGCCACCCGGTGCCACACCAGGTAGGCCCGCGCGAGGCACACCCGCCGGCGCTGCCCCGCCGGGATCGCGTTGCACGCGGCCTGCGCGGGGCGGTAGGCGCCCTGGTCGATGCGCACCCGCGCGGCCTCCCACCGGGCGTCGGCGCGCAGCGCCGGGTCGCGCACGCCGTTGAGCACCCGCATGGCCTCGTCGAAGCGCCCGGCGCGGCGCAGGGCGCGGCCGAGCGCGAGGGCGCCGGAGGGCGTGGAGGCGCCGGCGCGCAGCGCGGGGAGCGAGGTCTCCTGCGCGGAGGCGAGCGCGGGGAGGAGGGACAGCGCGGCGACAAGGAAGGAGGTCTTCATGGCTGGGTTGGATCCCGATCGGGGTTCAGGGGGTTTCAGGTCCGGCGCGGTGAGACGAGGCCGTCGCGCAGGATCATCACTCCGCCGACCGGAAGCATGGCGTGGAGCAGCGCGTCGCTCGGATGGACGAGCAGCGGCACCGCGCAGCCGCCGAGGAAGGTCGCGTCCCAGCCGCCGTCGCCGAGGCCCAGAGCCGGGGGCCACGCGCCCACGGCGTGCAGCGCGTCGACCTTTCCACCGTGCAGCGGGATCGGGCGCGCGAGCGACGGGAGCACCCGGTCCCCCTCGGAGCGCAGGGTTGCGCCAGAGACCGTGGCGTGGGCGATGCCCGCGCGGCGGAGCGTGTTCGTGACCGCCGCCCCGAGGCTGCCGGTGACCACGTGGACCGGGACGCCCGCCCGCGCCGCCTCCTCGACGATCACCCGCACGGCCGGGCGGATGCGCGCCGCGACGCGCGCGGCGACGAGGTCGAGCAGGGCGTCGAGCTCATCGCGGGTGCGGTCGCCGAGCACCTCGGACTGGATCTCGCAGATGCGCTCGATGCTCACCTCGCCCGCGCGGTACGCGGCGATGAGCGCGAGGGCGAGCTCACGGAGGTCGCTCGGGCAACGGTCGCCGAAGACCTCCCGCGCGCCGTCGCGCAGGCCCGCGAGCGCGAGCGGCCCGACCGGGTGATGCGAGAGGGCCTCGACGAAGAGGTCGTCGCCGATGTCCCCCTCCCAGAGGGTCCCGTCGGCGTCGGTCGCGATCACCGGGCGGTGCGGCGGGGCGATCGCGCCGGCGGCGTGCACCATCTCGCGCAGCAGGCGCTCGTGGGCGGCGCTCACAGCCGACCCCCGAGGCCCACCCAGGCGCCGTCGGCGTAGGGCCGCCCGGACACCGTGATCGCGACCGGTGCGCGGCGCGCCCGCAGCCCGTCGACGAGCAGGAACACTCCGCCCGCGATCGCGACCGCCCCCGCCGCGACGAGCACCGTGTCCCGCGCCGTGGCCGTGTAGACCTCCTCGCGGCCGTTATCGAGCACCGCCGCCTGGGCCCCGTCCTGGGCGACCGCCACGAGGCCGATGGTGAGCGCGGTCGCTCCCCCGGCGGCCAGTACACCACCCAGTAAAGCCTCGATCGGGCGCCGTCGGGTGACCCACTGCGGGCGCGGCGGCGCGACGGGCGGGGGCGGCGCGGTGACCGCCCGGGCGGGCGTCGGCTCGACGATGGGCGTCGGCGCCGCGGGGGCCGCCACCGGGGGGATCTCCGACAGCAGCGTGCGCGCGGCGACGCGGGCCATGGCGACCGCGTCGTCCCAGTTGGCGACGACCTCCTGCGCCCGCTGCTCACCTCGCACGACCCCCTGGGCGTCGAGCCACCGGAGCGCGAGCGAGAGCTCCCGGTGCCTCCCGCGGGCGATGGACACCAGCACCAGGCCGCGCGCGCGCAGCGGTGTAAGCAGCGCCGAGGCGCACTCGGCGGCGTCGCAGGTGAGCCCCGCGGGCGAGAGCGTCTCGACCCGGGCGTGGGTGTCCGACGCGCGGAGCACCTCGGGCTGCCCGGTGGCGAGCACCTCGGCGACGGCGTCGGCGACGCGGAGGCGATCGGCCGCGGGGATGGGCCGGTCACCGCGGGGGGTGGCCGTGTGCACCACGAGCGGGTCGGCCGACGCGGCGAGCGGACACAACCAGAGGAGGGCGGCGAGGGCGGGGCGCTTCACGCCGACGTTCTACCGCGCGTCGCGCGCCAACCGGAAGCGGATGACCGCCCCGGCGGCGCGCACCTTCAGCGCCGCCCGCCCGGGTTGCCGTTGCGGAGCTGCCGCAGGCGTTCGGCCTTGGCGGCCTTGCGGGCGGCGACGTCCTCGACCTCGGGCACCTCGACGCGCACCTCCCCTTCGCCGGAGCATCGCGCCTGGCAGGCGAGGCGCAGCCCGACGATCTTGGCGATGGACCCGAGGTGGTTGATCTCCTCCTGACAAATGGGGCTGAGCTGCTCCTTGCCGTGCTGCACGGTGAGCTTGCAGAGCCCGCAGGTGGCGACGCCGCCGCAGGAGGTCGCGATGGGGTGGCCGGCGTCCTGGAGCACCGCGAGCAGCGACGCGCCCGCGGCGGCGACGACGACGCGCTCGGTGCCGGCGATGGCGATTCGGGTCATGGCGTGCGACCTGACATGGGGGGGCGGCTCTGCCTCTCAGTCCACGCGGGCGATGGCTTCGCTGCGCGCGAGGTCGACGTCCCGGACGAACTTCTGGAGCATCGCGAGGATCATCTCCCGGGCGACGCGGTTCTGCCCCCCTTCGGGGATGATGATGTCCGCGAAGCGCTTCGACGGCTCGACGAACGCGAGGTGCATCGGGCGCACGGACTCATAGTACTGCTGGCGCACCTGCGCGAAGGTGCGGCCGCGCTGCTCGAGGTCACGGCGGATGCGGCGCATCAGCCGGATGTCGGCGTCGGTGTCGACGTAGAGCTTCACATCCAGGCGCTCGCGGATGGCCGGCAGCGCCAGCACCAGGATGCCCTCGACGACGATGATGGGCGACGGGTCGAGCCGGTCGGTCTCCGGCATGCGGGTGTGCGTCGCGAAGTCGTAGCGGGGTCTCTGCACCGAGCGCCCCGCTCGCAGGTCGTCGAGGTGCTTACAGAAGAGCTCGTTGTCGAGCGACTCCGGGTGGTCGAAGTTGATGCGGGCGCGCTCGTCGTACGAGAGGTGCCCGACGTCTTTGTAGTACGCGTCGTGCTCGATGGCCGTCACGTGCTGCGACGGCAGCGCCTCGACGAGCGAGCGCGCGATGGTGCTCTTGCCTGATCCGCTGCCACCGGCGACACCAACGAGGAGGACTGTCACGACGGCGCGGACCCTACCGTCGTTGCCGCCGCGGACACCAGCGCTCGTTGCCGTCGCCGCGCCACGACGAGCGCCAGGGCGGCGAGCGAGAGGCCGCCGGCCCAGGAGCTGCGCGAGCGCGGGGTGGCCGCGCAGCCCTGGAAGTAGTTGCCCTCCGCGGGGTTGACGCACTCCTCGGCGGAGTTGGTCACGAGGCGACCGAGGGGGTCGAGCGCCTGTACGCTGAAGCACACCGGGCCGCTCGCCTCGCGGGCGCTCAGCCGGAGGGTGCGCTGCGCCACCGCGTCGGTGGTCGACCCGGAGCTCTGAAGCCGCGCGCGGTCGCGCTCCCGCGGGCCCGACACCCCGGGGCCGCGGGTGCTGTAGATCACGTACTCCACGTCGCTCTCGGGCCACGGCGTGCCGAGCGCGGCGTCGAAGACGACGCGGTTGAAGCGCACCGTGATGTCGAAGGCGCCGGGGTCGCAGGGGTCGCTCGACACCGGCCGCGCGCTCGCGCCGCGGATGCCCTCGAAGGGCGGCGGGCCGGCGGACGGGCCCCTCCCCGAGCGGAAGCGCAGGGAGACCGGACCGGTGAGGGGGTCGCTGTAGTTGGCCCGGTAGCTCACGTAGGGATCGAAGGGCTGCGCGCCCGACCAGACGAGCTCGTCGCGCACCGCCGTCACGCTGCCCGGCAGGCACCCGGGCATGCCGACGAGCTCGACGCAGAGGGTGGCGCCCGCGGGCACCCGACCCACGAAGCGCAGCCGGACGGGGCTGTCGGTGGGCACGTCGAAGCCCTGGTCGGCCGGGAAGGAGTCGCGCAGGGCGCCGAGGTCGAGGGGGTCGCCCGCGTCGGGCACGTCGCACTGGGCGAGGGCGACCGGCGCGGCGAGCGCCCCAGCGGCAGCGAGGGCGAGCGCGGCGGTCGACCGGCGGAGCGTCACCGGGGCTCCCAGCGCAGACCCTCGGCCACGCCAGGGAGGATGCGCTGCTGGTTGAGGCCGTCCTGGTTCATGAGGAAGATGCCCCCGCGCGAGGAGCTGAACGCGATGAGCCGACCGTCGGGCGAGTACGTCGGATCGGTGTTGTTGCCCTGCCCCTCGGTGAGCCGACGCACGGCGCCGCCCGCGAGGTTGACCGTGAAGATGTCCGCCGCGCCGCCGCCGCGGCCCGCGTAGGCCAGCGTGGTGCTATCGGGGGCCCACGTGGGGCCCGTGTTGTAGGTTCCCTGGAAGCTCACGCGCCGCTGGCCGCCGCCGCCGGCGTCCATCACGTACACCTGCGGTCCGCCGGAGCGGTCGCTGACGAACGCGATCTTCGAGCCGTCGGGCGACCACACCGGGGTGATGTCCGCGCCCGGGTCGTTGGTGAGCCGGCGCAGGCCGCCGCCGTCGGGCGAGCCCACATAGATCTCGCTGTTACCGTCGCGGGTAAGAACCACCGCCATGCGGCCGCCGCCGAAGGCCGCGCCCATGACCAGCCCGTCGGCGCGCAGCACCGGCTCGCTGCGCCCCTGCCGGAACAGCGCGAGAAATCCGTCCGGGGTCTGCGAGGAGAAGTAGATGCCGCCGGGCCCCCACGCGGGGGTGAAGTTGAGGCGCCGGCCGGCCGAGACCTGCGCGAGGTTCTCGCCGTCGCAGTCGACGGAGAAGATCTGCTTGCGCCCGTTGCCCGTGCGCCGCGCGAACGCGATGCGGGTGCCGAACACCCCCGCGGTGCGCGTGTAGAGCAGGATGAGGTCGTTGGCGATGCGGTGCGCCAGCGCGCGGGGGCTGCCCGGGCCGTAGGTGCGCGTGAGCCGCGGGGCGCTCGGGTTGCCCGGCTCCCAGACCTTGAGCTCGATGCGGGTGGCGTCGCCGCTGCCCGTCACCGAGGCCTTCACGACGGCGGTGGCGCCGACGGTGGTCCATGAGGCCGGGGTGATGGCGAGGCCCTCGGCGTCGAGGTCGGCGGTGAACGATCTCGGGTCGAGCACCCGGAAGAGCGCGCTCAACCGCAGGTCGTTGGCCACCACCGCGGACACGGCGTCGCCGCCCGCGCCGCGGAAGGCCGGGATGGCGACCGGCAGCAGCCGGGCCTCGAGGCCCTGCAGGGTGATGGTGAGCTCGCCGGGACCCGGGTTGGCCCGAGGGGTGGGAGGGAGGGGCTGCGCGTCGGAGAGCAGCGGGGGGAGCGCCGCGGCCGCTGTCGCCGCCGCGATGAGGATCCAGGGGAGCTGCCTTCGCATCGTCCGCGCAGTCTAGCGGACGCCGGGGGCGATGCGAAGCGCGACGCGCGCGGGGTCAGTGCCCGATGCGGTCGATGGGCACGCGCACGTTGATGTTCACGCCCGCGATGCTGGCGAGCTCCTCGGGCGTGAGGTCCGGCACCCGCGCGTGGGTGGTCGCGAGGCGCTGGGCCTGGCTGAGGATGTCGCCGTCGAGGGTCTCGTTGCCGGACGGCGTGTGCAGCTCGGCGAGCTCGATGACGCCGCTGGCGTCGAGGCGGATGCGGAACGTCACCGTGCGCGGCTCCGAGCCCGTGAGCGTCGCCGAGAGTCGGATGTTCTCGCGCAGGAAGCGGTCGATCTTCGTGCCGGCGCCGCGCGTCGCGAGGTTGGGGTCGGTGGTGTCGCCGTGGGCGCTGCCGCTCGGGTCGCCCGGCCCCGCGGCGGTCGGGTCGGCCGCGGCCTCGGCGGCCGCCATCTGCGCGATGCGATTGAGCTCCGCGAGGTCCTGGTTGCCCGATCCGCGGCGGGTGCGGCCGGTGATGGCGGCCATGTAGTCCTGCGCGCCGGCGTCTTGGGCGAGGGCCACGCGCGTGGGGTCGGCGGTGGGCGCGACCACCTGGGGCGCCTCGCGCTCGGCCCGGATGGGGACCTCCCGGTGCACCTGCCGCCGCGGGTCGAACACGCCGCCGCCCTGCTGCAGCAGGTGGGTCTCGAGCACCTGGTCTTCGCGCGGGTCGTGCGGGCGCTGGACGCTGATGTTCCCCTCGTCGCGACCGAGGCGCAGAGAGACAAGCACCACGAGCCCGTGCACCAGCGCCGCGGCGAGGATGCCCATCGCGACGCCGGGGGCGTCGTTGCCCTGCGAGCGCTCACGGAGCCGCAGCGGCGAAGGGGGCGGCGGGGTCGACGTGACCCCCACCGCGAAGGGGATCGAGGGGCGCGAGATGCCCGGCACGCTCGGGTCGCGCGTCGGAGGCGGGCGGTGGGTCGGCGGCGGCGTGGTCACGGTTCGCAGCTCCTCTCGCCTCGTCTACCAGAACCCTTGGACGCCGCGCGACCTTTGACACCGCTCTCTACGGAGGGGGTAGAACGAAACGTTGCACAAGGCATCACCGTCCAACCTCCTGTGTCACGGATTGTGGCTCTGTCTAATCCTTGTCTAGTCACGTTTCCCGAGAATGGCAGCATGGCACCGACATTGCTCGAACCTTGTTCAGCCCGACTGGAGTTGGGACGGAGGTCAAAAGTCATGATGCAGGTCGAGAGCGCGCAGGCTGAACGGATGGCGGGGTTGGTCGCGGTGAGCCCGGAGATCCGCAAGTCCGTCGAGGCGGCGTTCCGATCGTACGAGTCGCGGCTCTTCCACGCGGCGCTGCGGGTGACCCGCAACGAGGATGACGCCTGGGACGCGGTTCAGGAGGGCATGGTGAGCGCGCTGCGCCACGCCGAGCGCTTCCGCGGCGACGCCGCCGTGGCGAGCTGGATGTACAGCATCGTGGTGAACGCGGCGCTCTATCAGCGGCGCCGCGCGGCGGCGCGCAAGCGCGGCGTGGACAAGTACACCGAGCGGGTCTGGCCGGAGGCCGAGCAGTCCGTCGACACCTGCACCCAGCACCGTGACCCGGAGGCCTTCGTGATGGCGCGCATCGACCTGGGCCACGCGGCCGAGCACATCGCGCGTCTCCCCCGCGACAAGCGCGCGCTCGTCGAGCAGTCCATCGGCGGCGACTCGTGCGCGGAGATCGCGGAGGCCGCCGGTCAGCCCGTGGCCGCGGTGAAGAGCAAGCTCTGGCGCACCCGCTGCGCGCTCCGCGAGCAGATGGGCGTCGACGCGGCCGCCTGAGCGTCGAGCGCGCGGCGCCTACCGGCTGCTGAGGGGGTCGGTGACGATGCCGAGGCGCTCGACCCCGGCGGTGCGCATGGCCGCGAGTACCCGGACGACGATGCCATAGGGGATGCTCTCGTCGGCCTGAACGTAGGCCTCGTGGTCGCGCTGCACGATTGCGTTGGCGCGCAGCTGCTCGGTGAGCCGCTCAAGGGTGGTGCGGTCCTGACCGATCCAGATGGCGATGGGCGACGCGAGATTGGCGGCGTCTTCGTGACCGATGGTCACCCGGAGCTTGGTCTCGGAAGTGGGGAGCGCTGGGGCCTCGGCGTTGGGGAGGTCGACCCGGAGGCCCGCCTGCACCATCGGTGCGGTGACCATGAAGATGATGAGCAGCACCAGCATCACGTCCACCAGGGGGGTGACGTTGATCTCGCTCATCGGCCCGCCGCCGCCGCTGTTGCTGGAGAACGACATCTCGGCGCTACTTCAGGATGTGCCGGCGCACGATGTTGAGGAAGTCGTTGCCGAAGATGTCCATCTCCGTCGAGATGACCCTCAAGCGGCGCACGAAATAGTTGTACGCGATGACCGCGGGGATGGCGGCCACGAGGCCCACCGCGGTGGTGAAGAGCGCCTCGGCGATGCCGGGGCCCACGCGGTCGATGGTCGCCGTGTCACGCGACGCGGACAGCTGCATGAACGCGTGCATGATGCCGTAGACGGTGCCGAAGAGGCCGATGAAGGGCGCCGTGCTGCCGGTGGTCGCGAGGAAGGGCACCATGCTCTCCAGCACGGTGGTCTGCCGCGAGAAGGCCCGGCGCAGGGCGCGCTCGACGTTCTCGATGCCTGGCGCGTCGTCCCCCTCGTGCGCGGCCTTCACCCGCAGGAGCTCGTCGTAGCCCGCGCGAAACATCGCGGCGATGGGGCTGCGCGGTCGCTGCGAGGCGGCCTCGGCGGCCACGTTGAGCTGCCGGGTCTGCTCGAAGATCTGGAGGAAGGCCTCGTTCTCCGCGAAGGCACGGCGGAGGTAGAGCCACTTGTAGCCGATGATGTACCAGCAGGTGAGCGAGAAGATCAGCAGCAGCAGGACCACCATCTTCACGGGAAGGGTGGCCTGGGCGATGAGCTCGTAGGAGCTGGGCATGTGCGCCTCGCCCCCGCCTGGTGACTGGTGCTGGAAGGTCACGAGAAAGCCGTAGATCACATGGTTCATCGGGGCGGGCATGGGCGTATCGCCCTACCGTCGCCCGTGTCAATCGCTGCGACGGGGTGACAGCGCGGGGGACGGGTTGCACAGTCCCCGCCCACAGACGCCATGAACGAACCGACGGTCCAGATCGCCCTGCCTGCCTTCTCGCGCTCGATGAAGACCCTGTCGGTGCTGCTCGGGGGACTGTGGATCGTCGCCGCCCTGGTCAGCCGCGCACCCGACCCCGGCTCGGCGCCCGACCCGATGGGGCCCTTCACGGCGCTGGTGCTCATCCCCTCGCGCGTTGCGCACGGCGAGGTGTGGCGGCTCGTCACCCACCCCCTGCTGCACGACCCGGCGAGCATCCAGTCGCTCATCATGACCGTGCTGACGCTGTGGTTCTTCGGCGGCGCCATGGAGGCCCGCTGGGGGCTGAGGCGCCTGCTCACCACGATGGCGGTGGCGTCGGTGGCCTCGGCCCTCGTGGTCATCGCCGTGGGCGCGGTGTTCACGCCCTTCTGGACCCAGCGGGCCTACGGTCCCGCCGCGGCGACGGCCATGCTCGCGGCCGCCTGGGGGATGTCCGAGGGCTCGCGCCCGACGTCGTTCATGGGCGTCGTGACGCTCACCGGGCGGCAGTTCACCGCGCTCACGGCGGTGCTCGTCGGCCTCGGGTTCTTCCTGGCGCGCAGCCCCGCGTCGGTGCTCGCGCTGGTCGGGCTGCTGGTCGGCGCCGTGCTGGGCAACGTGCCGGTAGGGCGGCCTCCGCGCGCCCGGAAGGACAGCGGCCCGAAGCTCCGGGTGATCAAGGGCGGCGTCGACCCCCGCGACCTCCCCAACTGACCGGCCACCGACTCAGTCGTCGAGCGCCGCGCCGGGGTCGCGCTCGAGGTCGCCGCGCGCGATGGTGAACACCGACGCGCGCACCAGCGGCGGCAGGTCGTCGGTCTGGATGCGCGAGCCGCGCGCCGCGGCCACGGCGTGCGCGAGCGCGGCGTCGAGTTCGGGGAGCTCCCCCGGCCAGGCGTGGGCGCGCAGCGCGGCGAGGGCGTCGGGCGCGATGCCCAGCGGGCTGCGGTCGGCGCAGCGGCACGCGCGGTCGATGGCGGCGTACACCAGCGACTCGAGGTCGTCGGCGCGCTCGCGCAGCGAGGGCACCCGCGCGACCCGGCCGGCCAGCCTCCGCCCGAGCGCCGCGGGCAGGTCGCACTCCGCCGGGTCGCGCGGCAGCCCGAGGATCACCCGCACGTCCACGGTGTACGCGGCCTCGTCGCCGAGCCGACGGGCCACGCCCCGCTCGAGGGCGCCCGCCAGCGCAGAGAGGCCCTCGTGCCCGAGGGCGGCCGCGTGCTCGATCAGCAGCGTCGCCCCGGCCGCGCGCTCCAGCCACCCCGGCACCGGGCTCTCGCCGCGGGCGTCGCCGAGGAGCGTCGGAAGCACCGCGCGTGCGTCGACGCTCGACCCGTCGAGCACCACCAGCCCGCGGCCCGCGCGTGGGCCCTGCCGGTGCAGCCTACCCGCGGCCGCGCGCACCGAGACTCCCGGCGCGGCCACCAGACCGACGGGGCCCTCGGTGGGCGCCAGCGCGTCGAGCGCGGACTGAAGCGCGCGCGTGACCGGGGCGTACGCGATCCACTGTGTCATCCGCGGGCCGAGCGCGACCACCGAGGTCGATTCGACCACCAGGGCGCCCACCCGCGCCAGCTCGGACTCCGCCGCGTCGGCCCGCCGGGTCTCCGTCGCCTCGCGCCGCAGCGCCTCGGCCGCGCGTTGGCCCGAGCGCTCGGCCGCCAGGATGCGCAGGAGCGCGCCCTCGATATGGCGACGCACCGACTCCAAGGCCGTCTCCTCCTCGAAGCTCGCCGGCGCCGCTCGGTCGCCGCGCGGGATGATCACCGCGCCGAGGAGCTGCTCGGCGTCGCACAGGGGCAGCGCCGCGAAGGCCTCGTAGCCGTCGAGGGCGTCGACCACCGGGCGCAGCTCGGGCCGGCGGACGAGGTGGGGGCGCAGCGTGTCGGTGAACACCACCGTGGGGCGCGTGCGCAGCCAGGTCACGATCACCTTCTCGGACTCGATGGAGAGCGGGCGCACCGAGGCCGTGCCCGCCACGTCGACCTGCAGCACCCGCGCGCCGTCGAGCACCCAGAAGGCCGCCGGGGCGCGGAGGTTGCGCGCCGCCTCGCGCAGGGGGTCGAGCACCGCGGCGGCGAGCTCGTCGAGGCCCTCGGCCCTCGCGAGGCCGCGCCCGATGCGCGCGCAGGCGTCGAGCAGGCGGCCGTCGGAGGGGCGCAGCCAGCGGTCGAGCACTGGCAGCACGAAGGCGCCGACGCCGAGCCCGATGGCCATCGCCGTGAGCGGCGCGCCCGGGCCGAAGACCAGCGCCACCGCCCCTGCGACGAAGCCCACGGCGGCGGCGAGGGTGCGCCGCGCGAAGGGGCCGGCCTGCGCGGCCGAGGCGTCGGAGTGGCCGACCACCAGGCCGAGGACGTGCGCCGCGACGCCGAGGGCCCAGGCGAGCAGGGCGCCGTCGCCGACGCTCGTAAGGCTGCGCGCGAGCGCGGCGAGGCCGAGGGCCGCGACGCCAAGGGTGGGGTAGATCCAGCGGGCGCGCTCGACCGGAGCGACCGGGCGCTGGAGCGCTGCAAGGTGGAGCAGCGCCGCGATCGCGACGGCCGCCGGGGCCAGCGCCCCGGAGCCGGGGAACCAGTGGTCGGCGCCGGGCCAGAGGCCGAGCGTGCCGACGACGGCCACGAAGACGCCCGGAAGGGCGGCGCGGCGCAGCGACTCGGTGCGCATCGGCTGCGCGAAGGCGAGCACCGTGGAGAGACCCAGCAGCTCGCCCGACGCGAGGGCGTGCACGATGCGCAGGACGCGCGAGCCGGGGTGGAAGCCCGCGACCACGGTGGCGACGGAGAGGGCTCCGAGGGCGGCCGCGACGGCGATGGCCTCGGCCTGGGCGCCGTGGCCCTCGCGAGAGAGGCGCTTGGGACTGAGCGCCACCAGCACGGCGATGGCCGCGACCGCGAGCCCGCGGGGGTCGACCGGGCGCCCCGCGCCGCTCCACGCCGCCACGGCGACGAAGAGGGCGCCGAGCGCTGCGAGCTCGGGCCAGGGGACGATGGTGCGGGTGGGGGACATCAGCGCGTCGGAGATGACGCTACGGTCTCAGGCACGTTGGCTCAAGAACGGTACGCCGTTGGCGGGCTCAGGGCGCCGGGGCGACCTGATCCTGCTTGCGGATCTCGCACGCGCCGCCGAGCTCGTCGAGGAGCGAGAGCGCGAGGCCCATCTCCTCGCGGGTGTGGCCGCGGGTGATGTTGACCCGCAGCCGCTCCTCGCCAGGCTTCACGCCGGGGTAGGTGATCGGGACCATGTAGATCCCGCGGTCGTAGAGCATCTGGTGGAGGATCATCGCCTTGCGCTCGTCGCGAACCATCACGGGCATGATGTGCGTGTCGCTCAGGCCGAGGTCGAAGCCGCGCGACACGAGCTCCCCGCGCATGTACCGGGCGTTGGCTTGGAGCTCTTCGACCAGGGCGACGCCGTCGTCCTCGAGCATCGTCAGGATGGTCGCCGCGGCCGCCACGATGGGCACCGGGAGCGTGGCGCTGAACACGAAGCTCCGGGCCGTGTGCTGGATGAGCTCGATGACCTCGGTGCTCCCGAGGATGATCCCGCCGATGCCGCCGAAGACCTTGGAGAAGGTCGACACGACGATGGGGGCGCGGCCCTCCAGGCCGAGGTGCTCCAGGATGCCGCGGCCGTGGACGCCGAGCGTGCCCGAGCCGTGGGCGTCGTCGACGACGAGCACGGCGTTGTAGCGCTCGCACACCTCGACGATCTCCGTGAGGTGGCCCATGTCGCCGTCGAGCGAGTAGATGCCCTCGACGAGCACCATCGCGTTGGGGCGCTCCTTGGTCTTGAGTACGCGCTCCAGCGACCGCGCGCTGTTGTGGTTGAAGAACCTCACCTCCGGCGCGCGCCCGGGGCTGCCCGCCGCGACGAAGGTGCCGTCGAGGATGCAGGCGTGCGACAGGTTGTCGAGGATGAGCGTGGTGTCGCGGTCGGCGAGGGCCATCACCGTGCCCACCATGGCCTGGTACCCCGTGGTGGTGATGAGCGCCTTCTCGAAGCCGAAGTACTTCGCGAGGCGCTCCTCGAGCTCGACGTGGGCCGTGGTGGTGGCCTGCACCCGAGAGCTCGACAGCCCGCACGCGAACACGTCGATCGCCCGCTTGGCGGCCTCCTTCACCTTCGGGTGCGTGGTGAGCCCCAGGTAGTCGTTGGAGCTGAAGTTCACGAAGGAGTGCCCCGCCACGCTCGTGCGGATGCCCCCCGTCTCGAAGGGTCGGAAGAAGGGATACACCCCGGCCTCGCGCGCCTCGCGCACCCGGGCCAGGCCCTCGTGGGCCTTGTCGTCAATCCAGCTCATCGTTCACTCCGGGCGTCGGACGACGAGCGCCGACGCGTTGCCGTAGAAACCCACGGACGTCACCACGGCGCAGTCGCCCGCGCGCCCGTCCGCCAACCACCCGACCGCGGCCGCGACGCCGAACGCGCCCGCCGCGCCAAGGGTCTCGCCCATCCACGCCTTCGGGCACCGCACCGGGACCTCGCCCAGGGACTCCGCGATCGCCGCGCGCTCCGGGCCGTCGAGCAGCCCGTAGCCCGAGAGCCCGCTCACCGCCATCGACACCCGCGCGCGGTCGACGCCCGCGAGGGCGTACTGCACCGCGCGGGCGAGGGCCCCGGCGCTCACGTGCACCATCGGCTGCGAAGGCTCCGCGGGCTCGAAGGCCGCGCCGTAGCCCACCACCTCGGCGTGCACCGTCGCGCCCCGGCGCTGCGCCGCCGCGAGGTCTTCGAGCACCATCAGGCACGCCCCCTCGCCGAGCCGCAGCCCCCGCGAGCGCGGGTCGCCGGGCGCCCACACCTCCGGGCGCTCGTCGAGCGCGCCCAGCCGACGGAAGGCCTGCCAGAGCCCCTCGGACATCGCCTCGGCGCCGCCGGTGAGCACAGCCTTCGCGCGGCCGGCGTCCAGCCAGAGCGAGGCGGCGTCGAAGGCGTCGAGGCCCCCGGTGGGCCCGTTGGTCACCGTGGCGTTGAGGGCGCGCAGCTCCTCCCAGATGCTCACGTACCCGACCGAGCTGTTGATCACCGTGTTGGGGAAGCGCGCGGGGTTGAGGTACCGCGGGTCTTCGAGCCGGGCGACCGCGTCGAGCTCGTGGATGGCCTCGAGGCTGCCGTACGCCGTCGACGCGCACACGCCCACGTCCGCGGGGCCGTGCGCGACGAAGGCGCCGTCGCGCTTCACGCCGGCGTGCTCCAGGCCCAGCCGCGCGGCCACGAGCAGCAGCCGGGTGAGGCGGTCGTTGTTGCGCAGTCCCTTGTCGCCGACGATGGGGCGCGGGTCGAAGTGGGCGATCTCGGCGACGCGCAGCGCCGGGTGGGCGGGCGCGCGGAAGCTCGTGGGGGTCGTCGTGAACGCGGCGCCGGGCGGGCCCGCGAGCGCCGCGCGGAAGGCGTCCCAGCCGAGGCCGAGCGGGGAGGAGACCCCGAGGCCGGTGATGGCGAGCGGCCTCACGACCGCGCCCCGCGAGCGTCGGGGGAGGGGAGGCGGTCGGGCTTCGCGAAGAGCACCACCGCGTCGTAGCCGCCGAAGGCGAGCGAGTGGTTGACCACCACGTCGGCGCGCCCTCGGCCCGCGGCGTTGGCGACCACCGCGACGTCGCACTCCGGGTCGGGGGTCACGTATCCGACGGTGGGGGGGTAGAGGCCGGTGTTGATGGTCTCGACGCAGCTCACCGCCTCGATGGCGCTCGCCGCGCCCATGCAGTGCCCGATGAGGCTCTTGATGGACGCGATGGGCACCCGCCGCTCGCCGAACACCGCGCGCACCGCGGTGGACTCCACCGCGTCGTTGGCCCGGGTGCCGGTGCCGTGGGCGTTGATGAAATCGACCTCGTCGGCGGTGAGCCCGGCGCGCCGGATGGCCTCGCGCAGCGCGTGGATGACGCCCGCCCCGGATGGCTCCGGGCGGGTGATGTGGAAGCCGTCGCAGGCCAGGCCGTAGCCGCCGACCTCGGCGAGCGCCGTCGCGCCGCGGCGCACCGCGTGCTCCTCGGACTCCAGCACCATCACTCCGGCGCCCTCGCCGACGATGAGCCCCTGCCGGTCGAGGTCGAAGGGCTGGCAGCGCTCCGGGGCCACCGCGCCGAGGCGCACGAAGCCCGCGAACTGAAGCTCCTGCAGCATCTCCGCGGCGCCGGTGATCACCACGTCGGCGCGGCCCGCGCGGATGAGGTCGCTCGCATACCCGATGGCGTAGTTTCCCGCCGCGCAGGCCGCCGGGAGCGTGAGCACCGTGCCGCGGCAGCCGAAGGCCTGGGCGGTCTCCATGGAGAGCAGGTACGGCGCGTACTTCGGGAGCACCCGGGGGGACATCGCGTCGGGGCCCTCGACGATCCAGCGGCCGTCGAGCAGCCCGCAGATGTCGGCCTCGCCCATGGTGGTGCCGAGCACCACGCTCGCGCGCTCGCTGCGCAGGGCGCCATCATCGAGGCCCGCGTCGCGCACCGCCATCCGGGCGGCGGCGAGCGCGAAGGCCGCGCAGCGCCCCGCGCGCTTCGTCTCCGTGGCCGTGAGGTGGTCGCCGGCGACGAAGCCCTGCACCTCCGCCGCGAGCGTGCGCCCGAGCCGCACGGCGTCGAAGGAGCTGATGGCGGACGTGCCGCTGCGGCCCTCGACGAGCGAGCGCCAGAACGCGGCGCGGCCGAGCCCTACGGAGCTCACGACGCCCATCCCGGTGACGAGGACTCGCGGTGTCATCGACGCGCGCTATACCCGATGGCCGACCGCGCCAGCAAGGTCGCCCCGGGGCGCGAACGGGGCTGCCCACCGCCACGCGCGCTACGCAGCTCCGACCGCGCGGAAACGCTTGTTATCAAGGGGTTGCGCGCCTTGACAGGGTGTGAGATCGCTGCGATGTACGCGACGCGTGCGGGGTCTCCAGAGGGACGCCGCGACGCTCGCACGGCCTTCCTGAACCACAGCACGGAGCGCGGCACCGCCATGATCGCACGAGACGAACTGATCAACACCTTCCGCCGGATCGCGAGCGAGGTCGCGGAGAAGGAGATCCCGCTGCCCACCGAGACGACGCCCATCAGCGACCTCGGCATCGACTCCCTCGGCATGCTCGAGATCGTCGGGAGCATGGAGCGCGAGTTCAAGATCCAGATCCCGGACGATCAGCTCGTCGGCATCGCGACGGTGGCGCAGCTCGTCGACCTCGTTCAGCAGCGTACCGACAAGGTCGGCTGAGCGGAGCCACGGCGATGCCCACGCCCCCCACCCTGAAGGAAGACCTCCGCGCGCTCATCGCGGAGGTCATCGAGAAGGACGTCGACGTCGTCGGCGACGACGTGCTGCTTCGCGACCTCGGCGTCGACTCGATGCAGGCCATCGAGATCATCTCCGACATCGAGCGCCGCTATCAGATCAAGATCGCCGAGAGCGAGTTCAAGAACATCTCCACGCTCGCGAACGTGCACCGCTTCGTCGACGAGAAGCTCAGCGCCCGCTGAGCGTCTCCCCCCCCGTCGCTCCCCGCCTCGGACCCTCGCACCCCCCGCAACTCAGCACTGGTATCGGCGGCGGGATTTGAACCCGCACGAGGCTCGCGCCTCCGGAGGTTTTAAGCCACCTGCGTATGCCATTCCGCCACGCCGACAGTCGCGTCGCATTGTGCACGACGACAACGGGCGCGGGCGAACTGAATCGCGCCGCGCCCGTCGGTCGACCGCTCAGGTGTTGATCAGGGGAGGGGGAACACCCGCACGCCCCAGCGCCGCTCGGAGGCGTCGGAGAGGCTGCGCCAGTAGGTGCCCACGCGGCCGCCGGCGGCGGTGGCCCAGTAGCCGGTGTGGTTCATCGAGTCGAGGACGCTGCGGGTCCAGGTGGCGGCCATCCCGCTGCCCGTGAGCGACGCGAGGCGCAGCGTGCCGACGGTGGTGTCCTGGTAGACCACCCGCGGCCCGGCGGCGCCGAGCACGACCGTGGCGCCATCGCCGATGATGTGCCGGCCGTCGTCGAAGGTCGCCATCTCCCCGACGCCCGAGCCGTCGTCGATGACCGCGGGCTCGCCCATCGGGCGGCCGCCCATCACCCGGAGGTACATCAAGCGCTCCTCCCAGCCGTCGACGTAGGCCACGTGGACGGTGCCGTTGGCCTCGATGGCCGCGCCCGCGGAGAGCCCGCGGTCGCCGCCGTCGCGCATCATCGCCCCTTCGCCGTCGAGGATGACCGGGGCCGCGAAGCGCCCGGTCGCGTCGCCCTGGGAGAAGAGCAGGTTGCCGCGGTCGCGGTGGTAGAACACCAGCGCCGGGCGGCCCATGCCGTCGACCAGGAGATTGATGTAGAGCGCCCCGGGGGGGAGGTCTTCCACCCAGTTGCGGTCGTAGACGTTCTGGCAGGTGGTGCCGACGCACGCCTGGCCCGAGCCGCAGGTCGCCGCGCAGGTGCCCGCCGGGGCGCAGCGCCCGGTGCTCCGCACGCAGGCCTGTCCCGTCGGGCAGTCGGCGGCGCGGCAGGCGCTGGTGACCGTGACGGCGTCGGAGATGGTCCAGTCGCTGGCCCGCGCGGGGCTGGCGCTGTTGCCGCGCGCGACGCGCACCACGGCGCTCACGACGCCGGTGGCCGCGACGCTGACCGCCCGATAGGCGATCATCGGCGTGCCGTCGGCGAGCAGCGCGATCGACGTGTATCGGCCGTTGGCGCCGTTGGTGTCGACGGCGTGGCTCGTCCACGCGGTGCCGTCGAACGCGGCGTACTTCAGCACGTCGTGGGTGGTGTCCCAGTACGCGACCCGGGGCTGGCCCGCGCCGGTGAGGGCGATGCTGTTGAAGCGGCCGACGTCGTCGCCCGCGGTGCTCACCCCGTTGCGCCACCCCATGGTGTCGGCGGTGACCATCCCGTCGGCGGGCACGCCGTCGACGTGGGTCCACGCGACGGTGCTGGTCTCCTGGTTCCAGCGGCCGACGACGAGGTCGCCGTAGCGCGCGCCGTCGGTGGGCTCGCCGGGCGAGTAGGCCGACATCCAGAGGGTCCCCTCGGCGGCGGCGGCCATGTGGAGGTGCGAGCCGACCGCGCCCGAGGAGAGCGGCGGCAGGCGGGTGCAGGTGCACGCCGCGGTGTCGTACGCGCAGGTCGTCGCGTTGAAGGCGGGGGCGCCCATCGCCCCGAAGCCGGGCATGCAGTCCGGGCATGCCGGGGTGGGGGTGCACATCCCCGTCGAGGCGCAGAGGTTCTGCCCCGCCTCGCAGGTCACCGTGACGCCCATGTCCGCGGGCGGAGCGCCCGCGTCGCCGTTGCCCCCGTCGAGGACGGTGGTGGTGGCCTGCTCGGCGCAGCCCACGGCGACCGCGCCGGTAGCGACCATCAGCGCCGTCGCGACGCGGGCGCCGACCCGGCGCCGACGACGCGCGGCGATGATCGCGCCCGCCGCGAAGAGGGCGAGCATCCCGGCCGAGCCGCGGCCGCCGGTGCTCGACGAGGTGCCCACGCGGCAGCCGCAGCCGCCGCTGCCGGCATCCGTGGTGGCGCCGCCGCGGATGAGCGACTGGCGGTTGATCACCCGCTCGGTGACGTTGCCCGCCGCGTCGCGCACCCGCACGACGATGCGCGCCGCGCCCTCGGGCACGGCCACGCGGTCCGAGGCGCCCCACTCCGTCGCGGGCGCGTCGTCGAACTGGAACGAGTACTCCAGCGCGGCGTCCTGGTTGTCCGTCGCCTCGGCGACGACGGCGCCGTCGTCGAAGCGGGTCGAGAGCTCCGGGGCCACCGGGTCGACGATGAACGTGAACTCCGCGGGCTCCTCGTCGGCGCTCTGCGGCTCACCGGCGATGCGCGCGCGCACCTCGATGGTGTGGGGCCCGGGGCTCGCGAGCGCGAAGTCCTGCACCTCGTACCGGGTCTCCCGCGAGAAGCTCGACCAGGTCTGGCGGTCGAGGCGCCAGCTGAACTCGGCGTCGTGGCCGAAGTCGTTGGGCGTCGCCGCGTGGAAGCTGACCCGGGGGAGGTTCTCGCGGCGGAAGCCATCGGCGGTGAAGAGGTTGCGGTCGACGTGGACGGCGTCGAGCGCGGCGGTGGTGTCGAGCTTCACCGAGATGGGCATCGCGCCCGCCGGGGTGAACGCGATGCCGGCGAAGAGGCCGAGGAAGCGGTTGGCGCCCTCGGTGACGCCCTGCACGCCGTTGGCGGGGATGGAGATGGCGACGCGGCCGAGCGGGCGCCCGCCGCTGCCGGGGACGTCGAAGCCCGGGATGCTGATCGGCGAGAGGCCGCCGCCGATCATGCCGAGGGCGGGGCCCAGGATGGCCTGGAGCGAGGTGCCGATGAGCGCGGGGTTGTTCGACAGCAGGGCGTTGTTGGTGACGGTGATGTTCTCGGTGCGGAGCATGCCGAGGCGAGGCAGGAGCCCGCCAGCGTCGCTCTCGAGGTTGACGCCTACCACCGCGTCGGTGGTGAGGGTCATGAAGCGCACGTAGCGCTCCTCGCTCCAGGCGTAGAAGTCGAGCGCGAGCCGCGGGAGGCGGATGTTGAGCAGCGGGTCGGTGTCGACGTTGGTGCCGCGCCCGAGGCGCACGACCGGGGGCTGCTGCGGGCGCAGGAGGATGGCCACCGGGCCGGTGGTCTGCGGGAAGAGCAGCTGGCGCATCGAGCTCAGCGCCGGGAGGATGCTGAAGGTGCCCGCGGAGATCTGCTGGCTCAGGTTGGTGCCGACGCCGAGGCAGAGCGTGCCGGCGTCCCACAGCTGGTACGCCGAGTAGTTGAGAAACTCCTCCGCGATGCCGATGCCGAGGTCGACCGGGGTCGAGGTGCCGGGCACCACGTTGGCGCGCAGGGCCGCGTACTCGGGGATCATCGGGATGGCCGGCGGGGCGACGCGCGGCACGCACGAGTTGTGCGCCACCGACTGCATCGCGCCGAACATGTTGATCGACATGCCGCCGTTGACGACCTGCGCGTCCCGCATCGGGTCGCCCGCCGCGAGCGTGTAGCGCACGTTGGCGCGGACGCCCGGCGAGAGCGACGCGAAGAGGGCGCCGAAGTTGCCCGCGCCGTCGGTGCCGATGAGCGTCGGGACGTTGGTGCTGTCAGGGTAGACGCAGGTGCCGCTACGGGCGGTGGTGCCCGTCGGGCAGCCCGGGGGGTTCGGGGTCGCGCTCTGCGCGAGGGCGTCGGCGATGGGGCCGAGCGCGCCGCTGATCTGGCCGCGAACGAGGTTCACGATCGTGCCGCGCAGCAGGTTGACGATGCCGCACACCCAGCTGCCCGTGCAGCTGATGTCGTCGTTCTCGATGCCCTCGCCGGGGGTCTCCTGCACGAGGTCGCCCATGCCGGTCGGCGAGACGAGGTCGGCGCGGTGGTAGTTGAGGCGCTGCGCGTGGGTGTCGCGGCGGATGGTCGCCCTCGTCGAGAGCCCGATGTAGGGGTGGCTGCCGCGCGCGGTGTTGATGTTCAGCGTGGGCGACGCGATGGTGCCGCAGAAGGTGCCGCCGCAGGAGTCGTTGCACGAGCCGACGCAGGCCCGGAGCGGGATGTTGCCGCTGATGACCACCCGCGCGCGCACGTTGATGGCGTTGGGGTCGGCGAAGCCCAGGTCGAGCGCGCCGGTGGCCGGGAGCGTGATGCCGATGGGGCAGCTGCCCGACGGGCATACGATCGCGCGCCCGACGGTGAGGTTCTGCGAAATCGTCGGCACCGGGATGCCAGTCCCGACCAGGCCGCCGAGCAGGCCCGGCGCGACCGCCTCGATGCGGTTGAGCCCGGTCTCTGTGAGCCGGATCTGCGCCGAGCGCGGGATGCGCGTCTCCGGCGCCAGGGGATAGCCGCCGGGGATGGGGGCGATCGCACCTCCGGCACAGCCCGAGCAACCACCGCCGCTACATCCTGAGACCAGGACCACGGCGATCATCCAGTAGACCCTACGCAGCGTCGACCACATCAGGACGATCCTCTTGCCGCGACGTCGCGGCTGTTGGAGATGGTCGACACGCAGGCCACCGGCGCATCGGACCGAAAGCGAGTTGAGGCGCACAGTACGGCGGCACCGCATCCTGGGTAAAGCCAGGATGTGACGCGCTTCCGGGGGAGATGGATGGGGAGGGGACGCGGTGGCTTCGACGCCACGGAGGTCCCGAGGATAACGGGGGGTTAGGAGGCGGGCGGCGACTACTGCGCGATGTTGGCGGAGATCGCCGCGAAGTTGGCGCGCAGGTGGTAGGCGGGCATGCCGTTGACCATGGCGTCGGGCTGACGCGCCCACGAGCCCATCGGGTCGGTCATGCAGTTGGCGCCCGAGATGATGTTGCACAGGGGGGTCGGGTTGCCGCCGATGGTCACGCTGACCATCTTGGCGTTCTCGACCGTGATGTCGGCGTCGACCACGCCGTAGGGCATGTCGGCGGCGTCTTCGGTGAGCCAGCGGCTGGTGGTCTCGGTGTAGCGGCCGCCGGTCGGGATGCCGAGGCCGATGCAGCCGCGGTCGGCGGTGAGGTTGATGTTGCGGATGATCGCGTTGTCCATCGGGAGCTGGGTGAGCAGCATGGTGCCCGCCTCGTCGCTGAAGATGGGGATGTTGACGGTGGTGCCCACCATGGCGGTGTTGGCGCGGTCGCCCGTGACCGTCACGGAGCCCGAGATGGGGTTGTAGCGGGCGGGCGTGGCGCCCGGGCCGTTGCCGTTGAAGAACGCGAACTGGCCGTCCATCAGGCCGACGCCGGTGGTGCCGCGCGTGAACATCGGGTTGAGGCCGCCGGTGCGGAAGGTGTTGGCGGTGAGGTCAAGCTGGAGGCCCCAGAGGAAGGTGCCGCGCTGGAGGGTGGGGTTGACCGTCGAGAGGATGGCGGCGCTCGCGAGGGCCGCGGGCTGGGTGATCTTGATGTACGTGAGCCGGTAGCCGGGCCGCATGGCGTTGTTCATGTAGCGGCCCGTGGGGCAGACGTTGTCGCTGGTGCACTGGAAGTACGGCCGCGGGCCGCCAGCATCCGGGGGCGGGCTGCACGAGGCGCCGGTGTCGGTGGGGGTCACGCCGCCGTCGGTCGGGGTTACGGCGGGATCGTCGCTACAGGCGCCGAGGGAGCCGGCAAGGACGCTGGTGAGGAGAAGGGTCGAGAAACGGTTCATGGGAGACCTCCGCGATCGCTGATTGTAGGGGGTACGCAGGGAAAGGAAGCCCCACCACCCGCGCGGCGCGGACGGTACGCGATGCCTACAAACGTCGCAAGCGGCTGTCGCCCGCGGTCAGGCGCTCTCGTAGTGGACCAGCTTCGCGAAGGCCCGAACGCGCTCCTGGACGTGCGCCTCGGTGGCCTCGACGACGCCGCGGGTGCCGTACTGCTCGACGCAGAGCGAGGCGACCGCGGAGCCGTGCACGACCGCGCGGCGCAGCGAGGCGGCGGTGATGGGGCCCTGCGCGTCGAGGTACCCGAGCATCGCGCCCGCGAAGGTGTCGCCCGCGCCGGTGGGGTCGACCACGTCTTCGAGCGGGAAGGCCGGCGCGTGGAAGGCGCCGTGCTCGTCGAAGAGGAAGGCGCCGTACTCGCCCTGCTTCACCACCACGCGGCTCGGACCGAGCGCGCGCAGCGCCCGGCCCACCTTGGCAACCACCTTGAGGCCCGAGAGCTCGCGGGCCTCCTCCTCGTTGATGATGAGCAGGTCGATGCGGCGCAGCAGGCGGAGAAGAGCGTCGGGGGTGCCCTGGATCCAGAAGTTCATGGTGTCGGCGGCGACGAGCTCGGGCTTCTCCGCCTGGTCGAGCACCTCGGACTGGAGATCGGGGTGGATGTTGCCCAGCAGCACCACACGCGAGCGGCGATAGCTCTCCGGGAGCGTCGGGCGGAAGTGCTCAAACACGTTGAGCCGCGTGTCGAGGGACTCCCGCGACGAGAGGTCGGCGTTGTAGCGGCCGTGCCAGCGGAAGGTCTCGCCGTCGACGATCTGCACGCCCGCGAGGTCGACCCGGCGCGCGGCCAGGGTCTGGAGCGTGGCGTCGGGGAAATCACGGCCCACGACCCCGACCATGCGTACGTCGGTGTAGAGGCCCGCTGCGAGCGAGGCGAAGGTGGCCGAGCCCCCGACGAGCTCGTGGCGCTCGCCCGTGCTCGAAAAATCCACGGTGTCGACGGCCATCGATCCAACGATCAGAACACTCACGATGAACTCTCCTGGTGCCGCGCGGCGCGGCGGGAGACGTCCCTACCGTGCCCGACGCGGCCCGGTCAACGCCCCGCCCCCGTCGCGCCCGGCCCGCGCGTAGGGCGCCCGCTCCACACGCACGTCGTCCTCGCGCTCGCCCCGCCGCACCCGCAGCACCACCACGGTCCCGACCTCGCCCCGCAGGCGCGCCACCAGCTCGGCCGGCGAGCGGCCCCGCACCGGCTGACCGTCGATGGCGACGATGGTCGCGCCATGACGCAGGCCCGCCCGCGCTGCCGCGCCGCCCTCGGGCACGCGGTCGAGCACCAGCACGCCTTCGGCGCCGCGGTGGCGCAGCGTGGCGCCAATGCCCCCGGGCCACGAGCCGCCGAGGTTGCCGATGCCCGGCGCGCCGCCGGCGCACCCGACCATGCACGCTGCCAGCGCGAGCGCGGGGAGCCAGCGTGCGCCATTCGCTTGCGCGGCGGGGGCGGAGGCGCGAGCATCGCGCGCTACCGTGACGAGTCCCAATCCAGCGCAGGGGCAGGGCGAACCGGGGCCTCCGGCGATGATCGGCGGGTACCGGTTGATCGAGCTGCTCGGTCGGGGCGGCATGGGCGAGGTGTACCGCGCCGAGCGGGAGGGCCCCGGCGGCTTTCGACGTCGAGCGGCGGTGAAGCGCATCCTGCCCCGGTTGCAGGGAGACCCCAACCTCCGCGGGCGCTTCGTCCAGGAGGCGCGCGTCAACGGGTACCTCGAGCACCCCAACGTGGTGCAGGTGCTCGACTTCGGCGACCAGCCCGAGCCCTACCTGGCCCTCGAATACATCGAGGGCACCACGGCCGCGCGGGTGCTCAAGGCCTGCGCCGAGCGCGGCCAGCGCCTGCCGCCCGTCGCGGTGGCGTACCTCGTGGCCGAGGCGGCGACGGGCCTCGACTACGCCCACCGCCGGGAGGACGAGCACCGGCGCCCGCTGCAGATCGTCCACCGCGACGTCTCCCCACAGAACCTCCTCGTCTCCCTCGAAGGGATGGTCAAGGTCTCGGATTTCGCCGTCGCGCGCGCGCTGCTGAGCGGCGCCGCGCCAGGGGCCGCGGTGACCAAGCTCGCCTATGCCGCCCCGGAGCTGCTCTCGGGCCAGACGCCCGACTGGCGCGTCGATGTCTTCGCCCTCGGCGTGGTGCTCTGGGAGATGCTCCTCGTGCGCCCCCTCGTGCCGCGGTCCGACCCCAACGCCGCGCGCCAGGTGCTGCTCGCGGGCCGCTTCGATCCGCCGTCCCGCGTTGACCCGCAGGTCCCTCAGCCCTTCGACGCCGTCGTGCTCGGCGCGCTCGCGGTCGACCCCGCGCAGCGCACGCCGTCCGCGGGCCTCCTGGCGCAGCAGCTCCGCGCGCTCATCCACGGGATCCAGCCTGGCTTCGACGCGGCCGAGTTCGTCCGCGTGCTCGCGCGCACCCTGCCGGAGATCCCCTGGCGCGCGCCCGCGCCACCCGGCCCCGAAGCCCCGCCGCAGGGCGAGGTCGGCGCCATCCCCGGTCAGCTCGCGACGATGCCCCCGCCCACGCGCGATGCCCCCGCCGGGCTCAACCCCATGGCTCCGCGGCCAGGACTGGGCGGCTTCGGCGCGCCGGCGGCCATGCCCGAGCCGGCGCCCGCCATCCTGGCGCCCCTGAGCCCACCCCCCGCGCCGGGCTTCGCCTCGCTGCCCTCGCTAGGGCAGGGCGGCCCGCTCGACCTGTCGGTGCCCCCGTCGCCGCGGGCCTCGCTCGACGTCGCGCCCCCGCCCAGCGCCGCCATCGGCCCGCTGCCCCGCCCGAAGCAGGCGCCCTCCTCGGGGCCGTCGACGCGCGCCATCACGCTGGGCATCGCGGGCGTGATGATCGTCGCCGCGGGCCTCGTCTTCTGGTGGATCACGAGCGCGCGCCATCCAGTGCGCCCTCCGTCGGGCCCCGGTACGGCGATCGCGATCGTCCCCGCGAGCGACCCGCACCCGGTCGCGCCGCCGCCCGCGACCCCGGCGCCCGCGGAGCCCACTCCGGCCGTGCGGGACTACACCCCCCGCGCGGTCGCCGCGATCAACGCGCTCGAGCCCCGGGTGATCGCGTGCCTGCGCGCCGACCGCAGCGCCGCCGAGGCGTGCACCGCGACCGTCACCTTCGACAACGCCAACGGCGGCGCGTTGAGCAACGAGGTGCTGTTCCGCGCGCCGCGAGGGAGCACCGCGCGGGCGCTGCGCTGCGTGCAGGCGGTGCTGCAGACGGCGCGCTTCACCACCGACCCGGGCGCCTCGGGGCTCACCCGGGCGTCGAAGTCGTGGCGCATGGGCCGGGCCCTCAGCGGCGGCGGCGGCGGCGGCGGCGGCGGCGGGGAGACCGTCTACTTCCCCTTCGGCGTACCTCAGCACTGACCCCGCGGTACGCCCTTTACGAACGGCGGTCTCGCGGGCACATTCCCGCCCCGCTCGACGGTCCCCTCGGTGAGGAGACCGGCAGGGAGCGGCTGAGACATCGGCGCGCGGCGCGCCCCATCACACGGAGATCCATCGTCATGGCGAAGCGGAACAAGATCGCGCTCATCGGCGCAGGCAACATCGGCGGCGAACTGGCGGCCATCGCGGCACGCAAACAGCTCGGCGACGTGGTGCTCTTCGACATCCCGTCGAAGGCCGACTTCGCGAAGGGCAAGGCCCTCGACCTGATGCAGAACAGCGCCATCACCGGCGACGACGCGTCCATCATCGGCACCTCGGACTGGGCCGACTGCGCGGGCGCCGACGTGGTGATCATCACCGCGGGCGTGCCCCGCAAGCCGGGCCAGAGCCGCGACGACCTCGTGGGCATCAACCTCCCGATCATCCGCAACGTGGCGGAGAACGCGAAGAAGCACTGCCCTGACGCGTTCACCATCGTGATCTCGAACCCGCTCGACGTGATGGTCTGGGCGTTCCAGCAGTGGACCGGGTTCCCGAAGCAGCGCGTGGTCGGCATGGCGGGCGTGCTCGACTCGGCGCGGCTCCAGCACTTCCTCGCGGCGGAGGTCGGCGTGAGCGCCAAGGACGTGCGCGCGATGGTGCTCGGCGGCCACGGCGACGACATGGTCGCGGCGCGCGCCTACTGCACCATCAACGGCGTGCCGGTCTCGCAGCTCATCGCGAGCGAGCGCCTCGACGCCCTCGAGGCCCGCACCCGCGGCGGCGGGGGCGAGATCGTCAAGCTCATGGGCACCAGCGCGTACTACGCCCCGGCGACGGCGGCGATGGCGATGGCCGAGGCGTACCTGCTCGACCAGAAGCGCCTGCTCGCGGGCGCCGCGTACCTCGACGGGCAGTACGGCTACAAGGACATGTACCTCGGCGTGCCGGTGGTCATCGGCGGCAGCGGCGTCGAGCGCATCGTCGAGATCGAGCTGAGCGACGCGGAGAAGGCGGCCCTCGCGAAGAGCGCCGACAGCGTTCGCGGGGTGGTCGACGTCGCCAAGCGCCTCAGCGCGCAGCAGGCCTGAGCCGATGAAGATCCACGAGTATCAGGGCAAGGAGATCTTCCGGAAGTACGGCATCGCGGTGCCGCTCGGCATCGCCGCGACGACCCCGGACGAGGCGAAGGCGGCGGCGGAGAAGCTCGCCGAGGTGACCGGCCAGCCGCTGGTGGTGGTGAAGTCCCAGATCCACGCCGGCGGGCGCGGCAAGGGCCAGGTGCACAAGGGCGACAACGTGGTCTCGCGCGGCGTCGAGGTGTGCAAGGGCGGCGCGGACGCGGCGCGCGACGCGGCGTGGCGGATGCTCGGCGGCAAGCTGGTGACCATCCAGACGGACCCCGGGGGCCAGCTGGTGCGCACGGTCTTCGTCGAGCAGGGGATCAACATCGCCCGGGAGCTCTACCTGGGGATGCTGGTCGATCGGGACACCCGGCGCGTGGTGGTGATGGCCAGCGCCGAGGGCGGCATGGACATCGAGCACGTGGCGGCGACGACGCCGGAGAAGATCCTGAAGGTGTGGGTCGACCCGACGGCGGGGCTCATGCCGTACCAGTCGCGCGAGCTGGGCTTCGGCCTCGGGCTCACCAAGGACCAGGTCGGGAAGTTCGTCGCGTTGGTGGGCTCGCTCTACAAGCTCTTCGTCGCGGAGGACTGCTCCCTCGTCGAGGTGAACCCGCTCATCGTAACGGTCGACGGCAACGTCATGGCGCTCGACGCGAAGATCACCTTCGACGAGAACGCTGAGTTCCGTCACAAGGAGTGGGAGGCGCTCCGCGACGCGGGCGAGGAAGACCCGACGGAGCTCGAGGCCAAGAACGCCGGGCTGTCCTACGTGTCGCTCGACGGCAACATCGGCTGCCTGGTCAACGGCGCGGGCCTCGCGATGGCGACGATGGACATCATCTCGCACGCGGGCGGAACGCCGGCGAACTTCCTCGACGTGGGCGGCGGCGCCACCGAGGAGGCCGTCACGAAGGCCTTCTCGATCATCCTGCGGTCGCCCGCCGTGAAGGGCATCTTCGTGAACATCTTCGGCGGGATCATGAAGTGCGACGTCATCGCGCAGGGCGTGATCAACGCAACGAAGACGCTGGGGCTCACGGTCCCGCTGGTGGTGCGGTTGGAGGGGACGAACGTCGAGGAGGGTCGGCGGCTGCTCGCGGAGAGCGGCCTCGCGATCACGCCGGCGTCGACCATGCTCGACGGCGCACAGAAGATCTGCAGCCTCGTCAACGGGCAGAAGTAGAGCAAACCGATGGCAATCCTCGTCGATGGGAACACGCGGCTGGTGGTGCAGGGCATCACCGGCAAGTTCGGCTCATTTCACGCGAAGCAGATGCTCGCGTACGGCACCAAGGTGGTCGGCGGCGTCACCCCGGGCGGCGGCGGCACGACCTTCGAGGGCGCCGTCCCGGTGTTCAACACCGTGTCCGATGCGGTGCGGCAGTCCGGCGCCAACGCGTCGGTGATCTTCGTCCCGCCGCCGGGCGCGGCGGACGCCATCCTGGAGGCCGCCGACGCCGGGGTCTCCCTCATCGTGTGCATCACCGAGGGCATCCCGGTGATGGACATGGTGAAGGTGCGCCGCGCGCTCGAGCACCGTCTCAACAAGGACCTGCGGCTGATCGGCCCCAACTGCCCGGGCGTCATCACGCCGGGGCTGTGCAAGATCGGCATCATGCCGGGCCACATCCACAAGGTCGGTCCCATCGGGGTGGTGTCGCGCTCGGGCACGCTCACCTACGAGGCGGTCGGTCAGCTGAGCGCGCTCGGGGTGGGTCAGAGCACCTGCGTCGGCATCGGCGGCGACCCGGTCAACGGCATGGACTTCATCGATGTGCTGCGGCTCTTCAACGACGACCCGCAGACCGAAGGGGTCATCATGATCGGCGAGATCGGCGGCGGCGCCGAAGAGCGCGCGGCCGAGTGGGTGAAGGCCAACATGAAGAAGCCGGTCGCGGGCTTCATCGCGGGCACCACCGCACCGCCGGGCAAGCGCATGGGCCACGCCGGCGCGGTGATCTCCGGCGGCAAGGGCCGGGCGATCGACAAGATCGAGGCCTTCGAGGCGGCCGGCATCCGGGTGGCGCCCACGCCCGCCCAGATGGCCGAGACGCTCCGCGGCATGATGCGCGCGTAGCGGAAGCACAGAGGAATCGAAGCACCCGACCGCCCCACCTTCCGTCAGATTCCGTCGTGATTTCCACGACGATCCCCTCCAACAACTGACCCAATCTGGGGGCTCCCGGGCCGATAGCCCGGAGCCCTCCAGGGTATTTCTCGACCCTCTCGCGGCGCGCGAGCGGACCGTCAACGTCGGGGTCGTGGCGTCGGTCGAGCGTGCTCAACGCGCGCTCGAGGCTGGTCGCATCGACCTGGTGAGGGACGAACTTTCGACGCTGTTGATGGCCCTTCGATCGGGGGAGAGACCGTGAAGCGCCCCTGGTTCAAGCAGGCGCGGCAGCTCGCGAACGACCTGCGCTACATGGATCTTTCCGTGGAGGGGTTGGCCGCCTATCTGTCGGCGTACCAGTACGCCGATGACGACGGCGTTCTCTCCTGCGGCGCCGGTCGAGACGTGGTGGATGTGCTCGCCGAACAATTCTCTCTCCGCCGACGTGACGCCGACCCGACGTGGGCGATCGATGCTGTCCGGGAAAGCGTGGAAGCCGGGCTGTTCGAGGAGAGCGCGGACGGTACCGTCCTGCGGATCGTCGACTGGGTCGAGGATGCGCAGGGGAGTGCGGGGGCCCGGCCTCCGGTGCTGTCCGCCGATGGTTACGCGGCAGCACGCACGACCGCTGCGGCGGCTAAGCGGGGCCCCGGTCGGCCCCGTTTGGGGGAGACGCCCCAGACGGCGAGCGAACGCAAGGAGCGCGCGCGCTTCAACGCCCGCGAGGGCAGGTACCGCGACGTGCCTCGAGCGGTGACCTGGGAACAATGGCGCGCCGAAAATCCCGCCGCGAAACCCTCCGAGGACGGCCGCGAAACCCACGAGATGCGCAACTAGCCGCGCGCAGGCTCGCGCGGAGGCCGTAGTTCCCCGAGGTTGGAGCTCCTGCGCCACGGCGGCACCCTCTGGGTTGCTGAGACCGGAGGCACCCCATGGCGCAGAA
>Ga0247843_1000372_pt1 | contig 106876 bp, 97 predicted proteins | sample LaCruzMarch2017__FD_192420 | JGI IMG/M metagenome (GOLD analysis project Ga0247843, IMG submission 192420) | Freshwater microbial communities from meromictic Lake La Cruz, Castile-La Mancha, Spain - LaCruzMarch2017_8m | ecosystem: Environmental > Aquatic > Freshwater > Lake | place: Spain...
AATATAAAATATAAAATATAAAATATAAAATATAAAATATAAAATATAAAATATAAAATATAAAATATAAAATATAAAATATAAAATATAAAATATAAAATATAAAATATAAAATATAAATATAAAAATTGATAATATTAATAATTAAGTTATTATTAATATTATGAGTAAATTTAATAGAAAAATAAATGATCCTGAAAATTTCAGGGCAAATGTTGTAAAACAGTTAAATAATATAATACAAAATCAAAAAATTAGCGAAAATTTAGAAAAAGGCATATATAATTATTCTATAGATGTAAGCGAAGATAAAAAAATTATAAAAAAATGGTCTAATGACTCGTTCGTTGTTATATATATACAAAAATTGCGCGCATTAATATTAAATTTAAAAAACAAAGAGTTATTAGAAAAAATATTGTCAAAGTCGTTAAAAGCACACGAATTTGTTTATATGAGTCATCAAGATTTGCGACCGGATTTATGGTCGGCATTACTTGAAAAAAAGAAAATTAAAGACGAAAATAAATATACACCAAAAATAGAGGCATCGACTGATAATTTTGTTTGCGGTAAATGTAAATCTAAGAAATGTACTTATTATCAATTACAAACACGAAGTGCCGATGAACCGATGACTACATTTGTTACATGTTTAGATTGTGGAAATCGGTTCAAACGATAAATTATAATATGTCTAAATCTTGTAATTTCCAATACTCAAAATTATTGTTTGGTAAAGGTCTTTGAATTATAAAAGGTAATTTTTTTTGTTCTAATTCCATTTGTGCGATCAAATAATTATCAATGATTTTTTCATTAATAGTTATATATGGATTTGTGCCGCTATTTAATTGCTTAACACGCATTCCTAGTATTTTAGTTTTTTCATATTTTGTCAATAATGGCATTGTTTTGTGTAATTCATCTACAATTATTCCATCTTTATTGCGTGTAATTTTACACAGTTCTTTTATTTCATTGAAATTTTTATATAAACACTCATTATGATAATTTAATGTGTGATTTTTTTTTAACTCGTTATTAAATTTATAAAAATCGTTTTCTCCTAAATCTTCTAATTCATAATCATATTTGGTATAACTATTTTTAACATTATCAAAAACATTTATTTTCTCGCCTGTGTCATCTGGATCGGGTTCCTCTATTTTAATTTCTTCGTCCATATCTTCGTCATCGCTTATAATTTCTTCATTTGTGCTAGTAGTACTACTTTTATCGCTTTGATTACCTTCGTTATCGCTTAATGTTTCTTCTTCTAAATCGTCCATATTATAAATTAAATTATAATAATATAAAAAAAACTATTTATATCAATTATAATTTTTAATATTTCATTATTTAATTATTTAATTTGTTTTCCAAACAAAATCACAATGACTACATAAATATAAATATTTCATAGAAGTATCATCATAACGAATAAATATAATTTCTTTTTTTGTTGAATCAAATTCAGACTTGTTTGTTTCACAAGTTTCATTTGGGCATTTAATATAATTGATTCGTGGTAAAGTAATATCTAATTTTGTAAATTTATTAATATGAACATTATATTTGTCTTCGGCTTTATTAATATTTTCTCTCAAGATACACTTATTAGCATTGATAAGTTTATCATCTACATTACCACAACTTCTACAATAATAAACAATTTTATCACAATCGTCGTTTTCTAATTTAATATAATACATATTATCACAATTAGAACAAAAATCCATAATATTTATATATATATATTTATAATTGTTAAATTACTTTTATATAATCAATTTTACATAATAATAATTAATCAATATTTATTTCAGACACCAAATTATAAAGTTTAGTATATTCTAAATAAAAGGTTAAATTATACATTGAGATAAAAATTTTCTTCTTTGTTAGCGTAAGAATTTCATTGTCTATATTTTTATAACTTGCCTCAATAAATTTGCCATATTTTTTTTTATTTATATCAAGATATTCAATTATATTAGTTTTATTATTTTTAAATGTTTCATATATTATATTTTTGAATTTATACATTATTGTTATATCATTATTACTATCACTAGCACTAGCGCTATTATTAGCACTAATATCATAATTTTGTATATAATTTATAATTTTACATATAGAAAACTCAATATTTTTATAGGTTACTACATAGTTATATTTTTCAATAGCATCAGTTTTGTTATCTTGAACCCCTGGTTCATTTAATAATGGGTTCTCACACAATACAATAGATAGGGTTAATAATATAGAATTGATAGTTTGACACGATGTCCAACTATCGCCAGACCATGTATTTAATAATGACAAGCATACTTTCCCATTTGTATATAAATTAGGGTTAAAACGCATAGTTCCATCATTTGTTAAATAGCGAACAACAGGTGGAGAAAATGGATAATTATCTGGAAAAGTAAATTCAAAAAAATAATACCCATAACCATAAGGCGTATTCTTTTGCCCAACTATTAAAGCATAACCCTTCAATATATTATCCTCGTCGTGTTTATAATATATATTTTCTAAACTTAAAGAACGCTCATTATTTAAAATATATTTAACATCATTTGCTATTCTTTTTATAGTACTATTATTTATACTCATAATTCATAATAATAATAATATTATATTTCTAATTAGATTTCTAAAATAATATAAATTAAAATATTATAAAATTGAAATAAATATAATATATAATATATATTATATTATATTAATGTCAAATAGTATAACTGCTAATACGCTTACTTCGTCCAAATGGGATGAATATTTGAAATCTTTAAGATCAGAAAAAGGCGCAATTAGCACACATACAAAAATAGGCAATAAAGAACTAAATATATATGGTGGCAGTTATAATATCCCAAATTTGGGTGAATTTTGGGATAAATATTATCAATATGTATTTGTGGAAAAAAACAAAGAATATTTAACCGAGAAACAATTAATAGAAGATGGTCCTTTATTGGTTGACATTGATTTACGCTATGAGAGTTCAATTAAATCAAGACAACATAACAAAGATCACGTGATTGATCTCATTGCTTTATATGCTAACAAATTAAATTTAATATATGAAATCCCAGACGGTTCTAAAATTAACGTATATGTTTATGAAAAACCAGATGTAAATAGCATGGAAGACAAAACTAAAGATGGTATTCATATTGTATTTTGTATTAAGATGCACAAAGCACATCAATGTGTATTGCGCAAAATGGTAATTGGTGAAATAAAAGGAATATGGGATAATATTCCAATCACAAACAACTATGATGATGTTTTTGATGAAGGAATAACAAAGGGATTTGTTAATTGGCAAATATATGGTTCGCGGAAACCACAACACAAGGCATATAGTTTAAGTAATTTATTTGAACTTGCTTATGATAGCGAAGAAGAACTATGGAACTTTAAAGAATGTAATATTTCCAAAATTAATATTCAAGAACATTTACCATTAATGAGTGCGCGTTATACAAATCATCAATCTTTTGAACTCACAAATAGTCCATCTATTCTTGAAAAAATAGAAGTTGAAAAAAAAGAGTTAAATAATCGCGAACATAAACAAAAAGTAAATATTATTAGCAATAAGATTGATCTTGATATGTATGATTTCTCAAAAATAGATAGTATGGCTATGCTCGATAATTTGATTGAGTGCTTTATTGATGAAATTGCTTGTACAGAATATGAGATCAAGGAAACGCACCAATTTACTATGATTTTGCCGGAAATGTATTATGCTAGTGGGTCATATAATAAATGGATTCGTGTAGGATGGGCACTTAAAAATACTCATGAAAAACTCTTTTTAACATGGATTAAATTCAGTTCTCTATCATCTTCCTTTAAATTTTCAGAAGTTCCAAACATGTATGATAAGTGGAAGAATTTTGATGCCAAAAATGAAGATGGTCTAACAAATCGTTCAATAATGTTTTGGGCAAAAACAGATAATTTACTTGAATATAAAAAAATTAGAAATGAAACAATCTCCTATTATATTGAACAAACATTACAAACAATGATTTTGAAAGATAAAGTTGCTGAGTTTGACTTAGCAGTAGTTTTGTATCAATTATTTAAAGATCAATTTGTTTGTGTTAGCATTAAAAATAATTTATGGTATGAATATAAAAACCATAAGTGGAACGAAATTGATTCGGGAAGTACTCTTAGATTATTAATATCTAAAAAGATGCACGATATTTATTGTGCTAAATCACACGAATTAATTGAAGTTATTACAAAAAAAGAGAATAATGATGAAAATACCGAAAATTTGAAAACACGTTCTCTTAAATTGGGTGATATATGTATTTTATTGAAAACTACTAGTTGGAAAAATAATATTATGAGAGAGGCAAAAGAGTTATTTTATGATAAAGAATTTATGAATAAACTGGATTCAAATGAATATTTATTGTGCTTTAATAATTATGTTATTGATTTTAAAAATAAAATACATAGAAAAGGTAAGCCAGATGATTATATTTCTAAATCGACAAATATTGATTATATTCCTTATAAAGTTTTAACTAGTTCTTATAAATCCAGTATTAACAATAATTATGAGTCTATTATTAAAGAAATAAACAAATTTATGGATGAGCTATTTCCAGATCCAGAATTAAGGCGCTATATGTGGGAGCATTTGGCATCTACACTTATTGGAACAAATGACAATCATACATTCAATATATATACTGGCAGTGGTTGTAACGGCAAATCAAAATTAGTTGAATTAATGAGTAGGTGTTTAGGAGATTATAAAGCAACAGTTCCTATTACATTGATTACACAATCGCGCAATTGTATTGGATCAACATCCCCAGAAATTGTTGCTTTAATGGGTGTTCGTTATGCCGTTATGCAAGAACCAAGCAAAGGAGATACCATTAATGAAGGTATTATGAAAGAAATAACAGGAGGTGATCCAATTCAGGGTCGTGCTTTATTTAAAGATAGTGTTACGTTTAAACCACAATTTAAGTTAGTTGTATGTACAAATGTTTTATTTGACATTAATACAAATGATGACGGCACATGGCGACGAATTCGTATTTGTGATTTTATGTCTAAATTTAACGACGCACCATATGAGAATGAAGATAAATTTCCTAAATCCAACTTCCCATACCAATATTTAATTGATAAAAAAATAGATGAAAAATTTACATTATGGGCACCAGTTTTAGCATCTATGCTTGTGAATATTGTATATGAAACACAAGGTATTGTTACTGATGTAAAAATTGTAACATCGGTTAGTGATAAATATAGGGAAGGTCAAGATTATTTAACCGAATTTGCTAAAGAAAAAATATCACGCAAACGAGATAACTCAATTAAAAAGACTGAAATCATGGAAGAATTTAAGAAATGGTATATTAATCAATATGGTAGAAATAACATACCAAATGGTAAAGAAATAACGGATTATATGAATAAACAATATGGTAAATGTAATAGAGGCAAGTGGTATAATGTTGCGTTTAATTATGATGACACTAGCGATAATGAAAATGATGAATGAAAAAATGATAAATGAAAAAATGATATTTTGTTTTAAATTGAAAAATAAAATACTATTTTTTATTTGTTATTTGTTATTTGTTATTTGTTATTTGTTATTTGTTATTTACAATATCTTCATAAGTTTTTGTATCCTCTTTCAAATTATTATATTCTAAAAAATATATATAGCCTTCATAAACCAAATTTATTAGGCGTTCTAATATTATAGGCATAATTAAGTATAATACTATTAATACCATCAATACTTTATTTGTGTATTGTTTTTCGCTAAAAAACTTAGAAAATATTAAATATATAACAATAACACTATAATACACAATTAGCATATAAAATCGTATATTAGTATAAAAATCATAATTATTACTCTGATATAAATTTTTTCTATTATCTATATGTGAGTTTGTTTTATAATTATCTATTTTTGTTTGTATTCTTTTTAATTCATCTAATTTATGTTTTACGGTTTTCGCGAACGCATCTTTCTGTAAATATAACGTGCTATAATCTTTACAAAATGTTAAATAATAATTATACAAATTGTCTAAACTAGCTTTTTCTCTCTGTATTATGGGGGCTATTGCTGTTCGTGCGTTTGTAGCACTATCAGCAGTATATGTAGGAGTATCCTTAAACGCGTCATATCGAGCAATCATGGCATCGCTTGTGAATGTGTATGTTCCTTGGTTTCCTTGACTACTTACAAGACCCTCTATATTTTTAAAACCTTCCATGTTTTTATATGTATCAGTTCCTATATTATTATTAGATAAATCTAATAGGTCATTATTGATTTCTTCTATTTTTATATTTGGATAAAATATATCTTTCCAGTCATTATTGATTTCTGGTTTGCCTTCAATCTCATCTGTAATAGGAGATAAAAAATCTTTGGCGTTGGTGTTCCCAATTATAGACTTTATAGCGCCGGGTATTTGTTGTGTAGAATCCTGACAACTTTTAATTACCTCATTTGCTGCTTCTACACAATTACAACGTACACACTCTTCGTTTCCTTCAATAAATCCTTCAATAAATCCTTGATAATTAGTAAAAGAATCTTCAAATTTATACTTTATTTTTTTTCGTTGAGCAACCCATTCTTCATCTATATCAGTACCAAGTGCCTTATTATATTCGCTCATAATAAAACTAGAATTCTCTTTTCCTACTAAAGTAGATATTGTTTCTTCTAAAGTGTTAGACATTGCTTTTTCACCTGACTTATTACAAGCAGCTATTACTCTAGGAACCTCACTTTGACAATTACATTTACTACAAGGTCCCCATGTAGATTCGTTTGATTTAGATCCTTTATTTCCCATATTAAAATACTAACTAATATAATCTAATATATTATATTATTATACAATATATTATATTATTATACAATATATTATACAATTATACAATATATTATACAATTATACAATATATTATATCATTTTAATATGTATTTTAATTATATTACTTATGCCATCATCTTAGTATCGCTGCTAAGATTTAATGATGCTCCACTTAGTTCTTCCCTCGTCATAAACGGTTGAACTATTGAATAAGGAACTTGTTGGTCAGATTTACCTAAAAGTCCATCAAAATATCCATTAAAAGTTTCGTCTAAATATACACCACTGACAGATCCATTATTATAATCAGCATATGTTTCTTTGACCACACATCTATTTTTAACGGTGTCATAAACCATACCAAATGACGGATCAGGACAGCAATCCTCGCCTATACAAGTTCGCGCAAATGACGATAATAAATTATTTTTTCTAGTAATTGTGCCGCTTTTTTGTAAAGAGGCTGCTTCTCTATCATATGGAATTCGTAGTTTGTCAAAGTTTCTGTTATCTCTCATATATATATCAATAAATCTAGAAATAATATAAATAATTGTTAAAAATATAATACCTACAATCAAAATATTACTAATAGCAGTAGGTAATATTTCTTTTTTATTAGCAATAACAATAGGAACAAGTACTATACAAACAACTATAATAACTTTTAATATATTAGTGTATTCTTTATATACTTTATCATAATAAGTATTTATTTCCATTTTACGCATTTGATCTGCGTTTTGTTGAGAAACCTTATCATACACACCTTCAATTGTATTTTGTTTTTCATCATTTAACATGTAATCTGTTAAAACATTAGTAAAAATATTATCTTTTTTAATAACATATTCGCTTATAGCGTCGCCTATTTCTTTCTGCTCTAATTCGACTATGCCATCTAATATCTCTTTTGAAGTATCATTTATTGCATCATTTGTTGTTTCAAGAGCATCAATAGCTCCATTTTTACTATCGTCTTTTGTAGTTTCATTTCGGTTTGCTGCTCCTTCTCTCACACTCATATATGATGTATTGCTAGATAAAAAATTTGTGCCATTATTTGTAAAGCCTTCAAAGTTTTGTAATAATTTTTCTCCATCAGCATTTAATTTATCAAGTAATTGTTTTTTACTTTTAATATGTTCAATATTAATAGTAATTTTTGCTATTGCGTCATTTACATCTTCTATACTTTTGTCTAAAATATTAGAAGCACTTACTATTTCGCTAATAGCTTGTCTAGAATTTTGAGCACTAGACAGGGCATTAGTTTTTTGAAGAATATCAGGACTTGTAATAGAATCATATGTTACTTTACCTGGAGGTACCATGCTAAAATATGTAATGTGTTGTCCATGTTTTCTAGGAGTTTGGTCGGTTATATTTGCTATTTTTTTTTGATAAATGGCTACTAGACGGATAGTTTTAGTTAAATCATTTATTTTTCCATCTGAATACATTTGCCCAACATTTTCGCCAGGACCCCAATTGTTTGGTTCTCCTCCATTCCAATTAGTACTATTTGGATTGTATGGCGTTCCATCAACCCATTTCCATTTGCTATGTTTATTAGATGACATATGGTTTGGTAATCCACCTCCTGCGTTGTTATTTTGTATTAGAGCATTTGGATGATATAAACCAATATAATAAGAACTATATCTAAATCTGTCTCGTCCTAATTCTGACAACATCTTACTTATTTCTAGACTATTTTCAAAACATGCCAATGTTGCACCTTGTGCTTCCGCATTACTTTTATGTTGTAACCAAGTTCGTGGTGTGCCATCAATATAATAAATTTTGTTTTTCATAGCATTATTGGGCGATGACGGAGGTATTGTTATTTTGGGTGGCGTTCCTGGTGGATTCTTACTTGTATAAAAACTAATACTTTTACATAAAACAGACCCAATACTATCACTGGAGACTTGAATTTGAACTTGAACTAACCATTCGTCATCTGTGAAATTAACTATTTCAATTGTTGTTGGCGTTGAACCATCTTTATTGGTAACAACACCTATAATTTCTTGTGCTTTACTTTGGTCACGATATAAAATTCGTATACCCATAATTCCAAAACTTGTATAATGAACTTCTAGTTTATTAATTTTATTAGCATAATTCCACATATCAAAAGGATGATTTTGAATCCATGTTTCCAAACTAGTAATTGAACCATCTATTGATATTTCTTTTTTTTGTAGATCTGATTTTTGCTTCATAAGTAAGGTTTTTTTATTCAACATATTGGTGCGTGATGTTTCTAATTCTTGTTGTTCTATATTTAATCTATCCATACTTTCAGGATCTGTTCCAAGTTCATATAATAATGACTCTGTTGTCGTATTTGATAAGTTTCTATTATTTACAACAGCGCTTTCTAAATTATCTAAACTTGATACATTAGTTTTATTGAGCAACTCTTGATATATAATAGCACTACCACTGCTATTGCTTTCATAATCATCTAGTGGAGTTCCCATTATAATATTTATTTATATTTTATATATATTTATATAAAATATATAAAATATATATAAAATATATAAAATATATATAAAATATATATAAAATATATAAAATATATAAAATATATAAAATATTTATTTATTAAACAACATTACTTATTTAGTTTTCTAAGAATAAATAAAAACATTATTATAAAAATACAGGCAAAAACAGAGTAAATTATGAAGTTTATTTTGTTTGAAGTAAATTTCTTTTCTATATCCTCCAATCTGGCATTGTTTAAAATATTATTTTTTCTTAAATTATTTATTTTATTACTATAAGAATGTTTTGTTCCTATTGGAAGATTACTTGTTAATCTAGAATTTATATCAATTTTGTTTCCTAAAGGATCAACATATAGCATTATATATAAATTTATATTTTATAAAAATTATATTATATAAAATATTATAAAATTATATGTTATTATGTTATATAAAAAATTATAATTTCAAATAATATGTAATAAATAATACCATCACTGTAATAATAGCTATATATACTATTAATACTTTTTCACTTATAACATTTGATGCTTTATATAAAATTAATATTATAATAGTTATAATCATAATAATTGTTAAAATTAAATACCGAAGATTATTTACTATAAAATTTTCAGATGTGGCATCTAATATTCCGCCTAAATTGGTAGATTTTTTAGTTATTCCATCTTTTTCATCTAAATATGTTGCGGATGCTGGTACTGCGGGCAATAAAACATTATTGGTTATATCAGAATTGCTATATCTAGATGTATATAAAATATTTTTATTATTATCAGTGTCAATAGAAGTATCAATAATATCGTCATTTAAAGTTTGAAACTTTAAAAACAGATCTGTGTTTTCTGCTTTCATTTGATCTCTTATATTATTATACTGAGTAACATAAGTAGTTGATCTAGGATCTAACTCTGCTAATTGCTTTCTCTTACTTTCTAAACTATATAACTTTCCTAAAACATCGACACTTCCTTCTAAATATGTGTCAATATAACTTATATCAGTTTTATTATTTTTTAAGTATTTTTTGTTTATATAACCTATACCATTATATGGTCCTGTGTTATATAATTGATTGTTTGTGAGTATTTTTGAATTACAGTTTATTTTAATAGGACCTAGTGAAGCATTTCTAGTATCCTTTAATTGTGTGTTTAATATTCCTTTATAAGTAGTACATGTATTATTATTTAGAGCAAAAATATGGCAATCCTCGGTATTACATTTAGCTTCACAAGTATTTAAATTTTTACCACCAGCAACACGAATATTATTTGTTCCTAAATTATAAATGTGAGTGTTTCTATTTTTACATACATCTACATATTTGGCAACATCAAAATTTTCGACAAACGACTCGGATGTATTTGTATTTGTATTTTCATTTGTATTTTCATTTGTATTTGTATTTAAACTTCTTGTAATAGCATCTTGAACAAGTATTTTATCGTTAAAATATAACAAATATATACTAAATAAAATTATTAAGGTAATAATAACAAGATTGATGTATTTATTGTTTTTAAAATTATTGCTGATATTATTGGTAATATTTTTTATTGAACTACTTAAATTAAAATTATTAGTAAATTTATTTTTACTTTTCATAATATACTTAATATTTTAATATATTTTATTTATTTTTGAATTGGAATATATATTCAAAAATAAAATAAATTTCATAACATCATAAATTTCATAACATCATAAATTTCATAACATCATAAATTTCATAACATCATAAATTTCATAAAAATATATAATAAGGTTATTCCTAAAACATATATCAAATATAACGATTCTCTTTTATATAATATAAAAATTAATAATCCTACTAACAATAATATAAATAAAAAATCAATTAATTTTGTAATATAATTATTTAAGGTATTTGTATTTGTATTTGTATTTATATTTGTATTTGTATTTATATTTGTGTTGGGATTGTTTTTTTCATTAGTGCTATTTTCTGTAATAATGCTACAGTTATTATTAATACATCCTAAATAGTCTTTTGACTCAACTATTGTATTATATGAATCCTCGTATATATGTTCTGTTTTATTAGTTTCTAAAATAATTTTTTTAGAGTCCAATAATTTTTTATTTTGATAAATATCTTCATTTAATTCTTGAGAATAAAATATAACTTTATTTTCATTTGCCATAATATTAAATATTCTTAATATATTAATATATTTTATTTGATTCGCATATTCAAATAAAATATATTAATATATTTGAATCAAATAAAATATCTTCAACTACCTTATTTTCTCTAGACAACTTTATTTTTTTTTGTAAAGTAAAAAATAACACAAACAATAAGTAATAATAATATACTATTTTCCACTATTTTAAATTGGGTTAATAAAGTTCTATCATCTAATCGTCCATTATTTGCTCCACCGGAACCATATAAACTTTTTAACTCTCGCGATTTATTAGCAATGTTTAAATTTAATGATCTTATTGTCTCATCATCAAAACTATTTAAATAACTAATTGATGATAAATCTTGATTTATATCATATATAGCGTCTTTCAAGTTTGTAGTTTTACTATTTACTTGAGCAATTTGATAATCTAATTCGCGTGTATTATCTGGATTGGGGTTTGTAACAAAGTTTATAAAACTTTGTACTAATGGACCATCGTTCTTAAGTAAGTCTTCGTATGATCTTAACTCTTCTAATTTAGAATTATAGTACTCATAACTATTAATGTTGTTTAAAAGGTTAATATTATCTTGATTCATAACAGGTTTTTTGTAATACGCATAAAACTTTCCTGGTGTATAAACTTGATCATCAAGTGTATATTTAAAACATTTCCTATTAGGTTCTGTTCGAGAAGCATTAAACATTAAATTATCACATATATCATAATTAGTTTGTTTATTAGTTAAATTCAAACTATCAAATAATTGTTTTGACATAGAAATAGATGAGTTTGAACCAAATATAGAATTATTTGAATTAACCATTTTTGGAATATAGCATGTGGTACTAATTCTATTTAATGTGCTACTTATATCATTTACCAAAAAAAAATCAGTATTATTTCTCAAAGATTGGATTTCACAATCCTTAACACTTGATACTTGTGAAGCATAAAAATTATTAGTTAAAATATTTTGAAAATTAACACTTTGTGGCGGTTTTTCATAACACCCATCAATATAAAAATAGTTATTACTATTTGCGCTATTCTCTGCTTGAGGCAAGGGAGCGCCGCCACCTCCACCACCTCCGCCACCTCCGCCACCGCCTAGGCCAAGGTTGCCTCCACCTAGGCCAAGGTTGCCTCCACCTAGGCCAAGGTTGCCTCCACCTAGGCCAAGGTTGCCTCCACCTAGGCCAAGGTTGCTACCACCAAGGTTGCTGTTGTCGCCGTTTGATTGCGTCATGTTTAATGTTCCTGACCCCGATCCTGTTGGTGGATCCGTACCGATATCTGTTTGAACGAGACTCATTATAAAATATATAATACTATATATTTTATAAAAAAATGTATAAATCATAATTTTTATTTTTTATCAGTATTTTTATCAGTATTTTTAATATAACTTACAAATTCTATAGTAATCGGATTGAATTGATGTGCGACTAGATCGTTCAATTTTAACAACATCGTCTGGTCTAATTCCCATAACAATTGATACTGGACTAAAATATGAAATATCAGGAATTTGTGATTTGTCAAAAATATTATATTTTTTCATAAATAATTCTTTTTCAGTTTGCGTTAAAATAGTGTGTTTAGGAACCAAAACATGCTTTAAAATATTAAATTGTAAACGTTTAATATTTATTAAGCTTACATAAATATTTTCCGCAACCCATATATCTTTAATATTTTCCAACATTGTATCATTTGGTTCGTCTTTTACAATAACCATTAAATCATCTTTTTTTTCTAAAACTGATTCTAAATGAAACAAGTCTTCAACAATGTCATAAATATTTTGAGGCTTTATAACTTTAGCAATGTAATACTTTACATAAACTTTTTTTTTTGTTGCTTCATTTTCCAATAACATATCTAATTGATTATTTTCTATTAAAATCCCAATTTCTGTAATACCAAAGTCTGAGTATTTTTCAATATTAAATCCGCGCTCGTTTAAAATTTCTAATAAATTTTTGCGCGAATTATAAATACTAAGAATAAAACTATTACTATTACTCATAATTAAGTTATAATAATATAATAGTTTTATTATTTTTAATTTATATCAATTATAATATAAAATATTTTTATTTTATTGCTGATTTATTTTAATAGTTTTCTTTTGTATGCTATTGCTTAAACTACTATCTTCCTTAATAGTATCAATGTCTGAATTAGTTGTTGATAATTTTAATAACGGCATATCTTTGCTTTCATCTTTACTTTCATCTTCAACAGGTAATTCTTCTATTTCTAAAACATCTTCATTTTTTGATTCATTTATTTTAACACTTTTTGGACTAGTTTCGTTGGGTTTGCTCGTTTGACTATTTAAATTTTCAACTTCTAATTCATCTTTATTGACTTCATCTCCTATATTAATTGGTGATTTTTCATCAGTATCAAAATCATCTAGATCTTGATATTTTTCAAATTCTTCTTCAGCACGTTTAATAGAATCTATTGTTACTTGACTAAGTCCTTCATCGTCGCTTTCTTCGCCACTTTCTTTGAGATCTTTGGATTCGTCTTCTTTTGCTTTGGTTTCGTCTTCTTTTGCTTTGGCTTCGTCTTCTTTTGCTTTGGTTTCGTCTTCTTTTATAATTTGCTCTGTTGTTTTCTCTACTATTTCTACATTTACTAATTGTTTATCATATTTCTTAGAGAATTCCAATTGTTCTTTTTCTGTTAATTTTGTTAATTTCAAATTTTCTATTGTTTTTGCATAATTCATAGAAGTTAGTTGATCAATATTATCTTCTGTAATAATACGCATTTGAATATTCATAACTTGTAGTTCATGTATTAATAATTTAAAACAATAAGGAACACGAACAATACTAAATGACTTTCCATATTTCGAAACAACCTCTAGATTCATAGAATTTTCAAAATTTTCACTAAATTTGAGAGGTCCATCAGCAAAAGGACTTATGAAAATATTCTTGGATTCATTATAAATTGCTATAGTCCCTGTTGTATTACATAGCGCTACATAATAATCGTCTCCTCTTGTTAACATAGATTCTTTTAAAAATGCTGTTGCTCCGTGCGCAATAATGCCGTCGCGCTCCATTTCACCTATACGTAATCCGCCATCATTTGCGCGTCCCTGAACTGTTTGCCGGGTTAATGCTGTTCTAGGACCTTGTGCGCGGTAATTTATTTTGTCTTTAACCATATGTTTAAGACGCAAATAATAACAAGGTCCAATAAAAAACTCCATGTCTATTTGTTGTCCTGATTCTCCGCTATACATTATTTCGTTTCCTGTAGAACTATATCCAATGTTTCTCAATAATGTTCCAAATACTGTATGTTTTGGGCCTTTATTTACAAATGCCGTACAATCTCCAAATCCACCATATTGCGCGCACGCTTTTCCCATTAATGTTTCTACTAATTGACCAATAGTCATACGACTCGGAAGTGCGTGAGGATTTATTATTAAATCGGGTCTTATTCCTTCAGAAGTAAATGGCATATTTTCTTCTGGAATTATTAATCCAACTGTCCCTTTTTGACCGCATCTACTACAAAATTTATCGCCTTGTGCTGGCATTCGTTCTTCTCTTATTCTGACTTTCGCAATTCTAAATCCCTCTTCGCCTTCTGTAATAAATGCTTTATCTACATAACCCAATTGTCCTTTTTTAGGAGTTATAGAGGCATCTAAAAATGTATCTGGAGTGCTTAAATTATTTGTAACTTTTCCAATGACTACTTTTTTATCATCCAATGGTGTATTTTCTCTAATTAATCCATTTTCATCTAAATAAGAATAATCATAACCGGGTTTTTTACCAAAAACCGTTTTGGATTCAATATTTATAAATTTCGAATCAACACTTGTTCCGGCAACTTTTGTGCTTTCTTCGCGTGCTTCATACATATTAAAATACGTAGTATTAAACATTCCGCGCTTAATAGATGCTTCATTAAATAATATAGAATCTTCAACATTATATCCGCCATAACAACCAATAGCAACAATCGCATTTACTCCATAACTATGTTCTTCGTTGTATATATATTTTAAATAGCGACTTTTTACAAGAGGTATTTGCCCATTATTTAACACGACTCCCATTTTATCAATACGATTTTGATAATTTGTATTATATAAACTGACACCTTGCTTGCTTTGCCCGCACGAAAAAAGATCTCTTGGCAGTTGATTATTTTCTGGAAATACAATTTGATTACCCATAACACCCAATAATAATGATGGATGAATTTCACAATGACTAGTAAATTTAGTAATTTGGTCGCTGTATATTGCTATTAATGAGGATTCGGTTTCTGACGTATCTAAATAATCTATTATTCCGCCCTTTTCAATTAATTCATCAATAGCATTTACCGGATCAATTGCTTCGGATTTATCATATAAATCAGAAAAATTGAAAAATACTTTGTTTGATTTGATAAATGAATTAATATCAACCGAAACCTCCTTTTTTTCACTAGATAAAATTTTAAATTTATTGAATCCTATTAATAATTCACCATATTGAAAATCTTGTGAAATCATTTTATTATAAATAAAATCGTTTTCATAACAAACTTTATTGTTTTGTAAATAAAGAACAGGTCTTGTTAATCTGCCCGAATCGCTATAAATATAAATAATATCTTCTTTTATTGCCCAAGTAATACTTGTATATATTGGTATTAAACCAATTCGCCTATATTTTTTTAATAAATCAACTACTTCAACTGGTTTAGTTACAATTCCAGTCCATGCTCCATTTACAAAAACTTTGGTGCAATGAGCAATATAATCAATAGTACATTCGCTTAATAATTCCATAAAAAAAACTGTGCGTAATAGTTCAATTATTGGTTTTCCTGAATAACCACTCGTTATTAAACACCCCAGCGACATGTGTTTGTGTAATCCCACATTTCCACCATCTGGAGTATCAACGGGGTCAATAATACCCCATTGTGATGAATGTAAAAGTCGTGGCCCAATAACTTTAGCACTCGAATCTAAAGGCAAATTTAATTTGCGTAAATGGGACATAAAAGAATTATACGATAAACGATTCAAATCTTGAACTATTTCGGGTCGTTTTGTATGTTCTTCGGCACCCCAATTTCCCTTAAATGCTTTTCTGAATCCGTTTTCTAAAATACGTTCTTTGAAATATTCTAAATAATTGTTTTCTATTAAACTAATAAAATCATTTTGATAAATCCCTTTTTTATAATAATATTCTTTATCTATTTTTTGAAAAATATGCTTTTGCTGTAAAGTGTAATATTCTTTAAATAGATCATATATAAGTGTTCCTGCCAATTCAACCCTTTTAAATTTAAAACTATCGCGATCAGTTGGTTTTTTGTCCTTTTTATAAACTTGTAGCAATTCTTTCACCATATGTCCTAAAAAGAATGCTTTTTCAATGAATTTATTTTCTCCTATATGTGGTAATAAATAATCCATTAATATTTCTAAAATATGTGCTATTGTTTTGCCTTTTGTTAATGTTGCCAAGTATTTTAGCGCTACTTCTTGATTAAAAATATTACCAGCATCATGAATAGATGGAAGAAACAATGACATGTAATTTTCATATTTTTGTAAATCTAATAAACAAGTTTTAATAATTTCTTTATCGCTTGTTATGCCAAGCGCTCTCATCAATATAAATAGTGGGACTGGTTTGCGAATATTTGGAACATTAACTAATATTTGATTATTGCTATATTTAGTATCTGGACGTAAAATTCTTATACTAAGAGTTCGTATTGGTTTAGAAGCATCTTCTGAAACAGAGCGTATTTCTGCCGAGTGGCTATATAATTCGTTGAAATCAGATTTAACATAGATCATATTATCAGCAAATTTTTCTTGACATATAAGAACTTTTTCTTTTCCGTCAACAATAAAATATCCACCGTGATCATTTCGGCATTCACCCATATTAAATTTGACAATTGGATCTAGATTATTTAAAATACATAAATCAGAGTTTAACATTATCGGAAATTTTCCTAAATATATTTTCTCTAATAAGGAATTGGTTTCAGTATATTGTCCTTCACTATTCATAACTTTATAAACTACTTCTACATCAACATGAAGAGTTATAGCATAAGTCATATTTCTTAAACGTGCTTCATTGGGAAACATATAGTGTTCGCGATTTGTATCATATATTATTGGCTTTCCAAAATAAAGTTGCTTACCATCAATACCTCCTATATATATTTCTGATCTGTAATTATATTCTTTTGTTGTTTCGTCTTGTTCTTTCATTATTAATATTGGATTTTTCTCTTTAAAAATATTGTGAATTTTGTTGTTAAAAAAGTCATTAAAGGATTCTAAATGATGTTTTACTAATATATTTGGATCATGACTAAAATATTTATCTATAATTAACCATGCCAATTCCTCGTGGTTTATAGAATTGCTTTCAATTTCATCTACTAATATATCAACATATGGTGTTTTACTTTTACTAGTCATTGTAAATATTAGTATTAATTAATACTAATATTTTATATGTTAATAATTATTACATTATATATTAAATCATTTACGGATATATAGTAAACGTTATCATAGAAAACGTTATAATAATTAAACCTAAAATAACAAATAATAATAATAACGATGAGATTACTAAAAACCACGATATCTCTTTATACCCTGCCTTACATATTGCGTTTAATACAAAAGTCCAAAATAGAATATATATTGCTTTAAATACAAACATTAAAAACGTATTTGGTAGTTCGCATTCATAAGCACCTAGACAATATTTTGTTGTATTGCCAAAATTTTGTATGGCAATAACAATAAATATTAAAACCGATATAAATAAATAGATAAACGCCGGCGAGCATAAATTTTTGAAGTCTGTTATATATTTATCAATATATGCCATATTATAATTTATACATATATAAAAAAAAAATATTATAAATAAAAAATATTATAAATAAAAAATATTCTAAATAAAAAATATTCTAAATAAAAAATATTCATTTTTTTAGATATGAGGTTGAACTCTAGGATTTGGACTGTCTTGAGTTGGAGTTCCGGCATACATATTTAAAACATTTCCAGTACTATTAGTAATAGTATTCCACGCATCTGAAAGTCCTTGGAATGGTGATAAACCACCTCCTTTCATATTATTTTTTCTAGAGCATCCTATTTGATATCTGTTTCTAAACTTTTTATTAGATTTTATTTTTTTTGAATTTTTTTTTGACATATAATGTCTTTTTAAAGTTTTACTCGTCTTATTTTGTTTCTTCTTATTTTTTCGACTAGCTATTTTTCTATATTTATTCATTATATATATAAAAAAATATTTAAAATATGGCAAAATATAAATACAAAAATATTAAATATTATTATTCAATATCAACATGTGTAATCATATGTCTTCTACAGCAACTTTTTTTCATTTGTAAAATATCCAACACTTCTCCTTCTGGTGTTTTATCCATAAACTCTTTGGTTAAATATACTACTTTATTAACTTCCATTGACTTATCTATTTTACGTTTTTGAACTTCGCGCTGATAATATCTGTATTTATTTGCTAATACTTTGCCGCAAGTAAAACATTTTACAGGAATAATCATATTATATATTATAAATTATAAAATATTTATAAATATTTTATTCAATTTTAAAAATAATTGTTTAACTATCTTCAAATATTACTGCTCTATTTAGTTTTAAGTTATCATAATTTGTGGTTTTTATATTAATTTGATAATAACTTAATAATAACATGCTTACTATTATTGCTATTAATATGAAAATTATGCTATATATTAGATTTATATGCATTTATATATGTATTAATTTTTTTAATTTAAATAAAAAATTAAAATTAAAATTGAAAAATATTTTTATTATATTAGTTTTTATAATTAATTATATATAAATAATTTAATGGAGCATCAAGATTGGAATTCTATTAAACTTAATGCGCCAGCAGTTAAAAATACAAGTAATAAATCGCATATTAGTGCACATAAAGTAAATAAAGTGGAAAAAATAATTATGAAAGAACCTCTTGGAAAAATTATTGCTCAAGCAAGATTAATTAATGGAAAAAATCAAAAAGAATTAGCATCTAGTATTGGAATATCGCAACAAATTTTATCTCGATGGGAAGCAAATAAAGATTTGCCTAACAATTCTCAAATCGCATTACTTGAGAAAACTCTTAAAGTAAAACTTCCAAGATGTCAAAAAGTATATATTGATGAAAACTGATTAATTTAAAAATTGAATAATTAAAATTGAAATGATTTTTTTATATTATTTATAACTTATAACTTATAAATAATGAATTCTACTAATACTAATACTAATACTAATACTAATACTAATACTAATACTACTAGCACTTGTGTTAATATTGATGTTAATATTGATGTTAATACTAGTACCAATGTTAATGTTTCTACTACCAATTCCGACATAGGTTTTTATATTAATATTACTAAGAATTCTAATAGTGATAAATTGAGACATAATTTTAAACCAAACATTTGCTCGAATAAAAGACCTATTGAAAAATCACCTCCGACAAACGTTGATAACTTTGAACAAGTAAAAATGTTTGAACGATGGGACCACTGATATGTGATGTATTGTAGTGCTTATGTATTAGTTTAATGTGTAAAATGTAAAAATACCTTCGTTGATTTATTTGATGATTTATTATTTTTTTATGTCTCTTTTTGTAGAGATTTAATTTTAATTATAAAATACTTTTAAATATATATATAATATATATATATATAATATATATGTCTTTTAAAGGAGGTGCTATAGATTTTAAAGATGAAGTTGTATCAAAATCACAAGATTTAATACAAGAAATATTAACTGATAAAGATACAAGCATAAAACTTTTAACCCAAAATCCAGTTACACCAGCATATTTATTTACTATAACATTTAATAATGATAAATTTAGTAAATATTTTAAGAAATTACCTGGTAGTAATATTCCAAATGTATTACTCTTAAAACTAATGGCATATGAATTTTTATCATATTCTTCGACAACGCAGATAATAGATAACAATCAATTTACTAACGAGATCAAACAACATATACATCTTAATAATAGTGATAAGATGTTTCCTATATGTCCATCTTTTCTTTATAGTGAAAGAATATCTTATCCGGAGGGAAAGTATACATTGACTGGGGCTTGTATTAATGACTTGTTAAATAGATTCGGTTTGTATTCAAACATAGCACAAACTATGGTAAAAAAATTAAAAAGATGTTTAATAGACAGGAAGCAGTCGTTAGGTGATAGTACCGGGACTCCTGACATTTCAATAGAAGGTGTGTCGCAACATATTATTATTATGGAATATTATAGTTGCATAACTTTAAAAAAATTTATGGGAGATAGACATTATGATGACATACTTAGTAATTATTACATATACGGAATAGCACTGCCACCTATGGATTTAGAAGAATTTAGTTGTGTTTTAACTTTCTTTATGACATTAATAATGCTTGAAAGCGGTTTTATTCATGGAGACATGCATGAAAATAATATATTACTTTGCGTAGATGATAAATTAAATATTGATCCTGTAGTAATTGATTTTAGTAGAACAAGTAGATTGAAGTTTGAAAATAAATTTGATACTGAAAATTTGGTAAGACTAATGAATATCATTGAAATTGTAGAAAACAAAAAATCAAAAAAAGAGAAACTTGAAAATTTAAAATTGGATCGTTACCTATTGAATTCTTATTTATTGAACCCCTACTTTCGTGAAATATATAATAAAACTATCAAAATATTTTCACCTCATATAATTCCATCTGATATAATTCTACCTGCTGAGTTAATAAATATTGCGGCACCAACAATTGAACAAGCACCACAAAAAAGCGAAACACCACCGTCTACCTATGTAACGCCATTATCTACCTATGAGGCATCAAAATTTATAGAAAAAATAATTCAACCATCTGTCATTACAGAACAAGATGAAATTGCGAGACATATTGAAAACTTACTACATACAGAATCATATGTAGAAGCAGCAATTGTATCTTCTATGTGTTGTTTACCTTCCTTTAATATTAGTATTTTCTATTTGTTTATAGATGCACACTTGCGTAGACAACTATTTTTATATAGAAGTATGTATTATTGTAAGAGTGAAAAAACAGAAATACAACTCTCAATTTGGAAGAGTTATGATGTATTATTGAAAAGGTTATTAGAGGCAAGATATTTAAAAAGACAATCATTATTAAGACACTCATTATTTGAAGCAGAGCAACCATTGACATATGAACCTAATAAACCTAAACCAAGACGAGGAGTAACACGACAAGTAATGAAGACGTTTGTGAATGTGCTTGAAAAGTTGTCATCATTAGGTAGACATGGGATGGGTAGACGAAGTAAATCCAAAAGAATAAAAAGAACAAGAAGAATAAAAAGAACAAGAAGAATAAAAAGAACAAGAAGACAAAAATAGAGTTCATAAAAATATACTAATTATTTACATTGTCATTTTTTATTGTTATTGTTATTTTTCTTGCTATGCTTATGTGTAAATCTTCTTATGTGTTTAGTTTTTTTTGGTTTTTTGTATTTTTTGCGCAATGTTTTTTTGCGACGACCTTGACCTAATTTTGCTTGTTCAAATCTTATTAATCCTTTTAATTGATAATAAACTGCGTAAGTTAAATCATCATCACTAGCTTTTGTAACAAATGGACTCACCAAATTAATTGTATTGAACTTAGGCAATATATCAATGTCATTGTCACTATCATCGTCATCAAGTTTGTATATTGCGTTAATTAAATACTCGCCTAGTCTATGTATGCTACGTGCTCTATATTTTTTTTCTAATTGTTCAAACACTTTTTCGTGTGATCCACTAAATTGACTAATTAAGTCTTTTGTAAATTTCATATAGGCATCTTTATAAGTTATAAATTCAAATTTTGTAGAATTAACCATAAATAAATATCTAGAAAGATGTGATTTTATTAAAGGTATAGCGTTAAAGAAACTTAAACTTTCTACAACATTTTCAAAATCAACTTTTTCAAGTGTATTATGTTTCATAACTTCATAATAATATTCCATTAAGTTAATTTTTTCTTGCTCTTCGTCTGTAATATGTTTTTTATTAAGCTCTTCTAATAAAGATTTGTGCTGTTCATGAATTTTAACTTTTTCTTTTTTACGCGATGTTTCATCAACGGCAATTAATCCTATACTATTTGGTTTGTAACTTGGAGAATTGGGTTGCGGGTTCAAACTTCTCTTTGCTAATTCATATTGTTGCTTATTATTATCAACTAATGCGTGTAAATCCGTTTCTACCAAACATGCAAATAGATAAATTTTTATCATACAGTTGGATTCATAATTTTTTCTACAATGTGTTTGAATAATTTTTAAAGCTTCGCTTAGCAAAATTGGACCACAACTATTTATACTAGTATTTCGATCATTAGGTTCATATTTGTAATCTGCTAATTGATTTTTATAATCATCGCTATATTTTTTATTACAATCATAGGAGGTTGAGTCTTTAATAAGAACTATTGAACTACATTCACAATTTTTAGTATTTTTAGGATCAATATTATAAATAAGTTCTTTTTCTCTTGATACACTAGTTCTAAATGTTTCTGGAATACAATGGTTTATACCAGTGTAAAATAACACTGGTGATTCGTAATCAGGTGTTAAAAATAGTTCAGGAAATTTGTTTATTTTTTCATGCTCATTAGTAAATTTAAATGCGGGTACGATTGCCGTTCTTAGTGTTGTTTTATATTTATCTGGATAAATATTACATACAAAATCGGTTTCTCCTGTATATGCTGGTATACAATTTCCTAAATTTCCAAATGTATATAGCTCAATATTTTCTGGTATATTAATAGCATGATATTTTTTTGAACGATGGAATGTGCTTGTAATCAAGGTTCCGTGTGCCATAATAGTATATGTTGCTTCTTTTACTTTTGAATATTTTACAGATTGTATCATGTTATAATAGCGTTATAATTTTATTTTTTTATTGTGTTGGCTTTTATATTTTCTTCTTCTCAATGTTATTGGTTTTTTAAATGTTTTTTTATCATAACTACTTGGTATACTATGGGTTTTTATCTTATATAAAGGCTGAATTCTTGAAATATTTTTACTAATATGTCTTCTTGTAATCCTTCTTCTATGTTTTCTTTTGAATTTGGTTTTTATACCGGCTATAACAGGTTCCGGAGCAACTTTTCTAGACTTACGAGAAAATAACGACCCTAATCGTTGAACTATAGTTCGCGATCTATTTTGTGACTTATTTGTATTCAAATCTTCTGAATATTCTGGAGCAACTCTTGATCTTCTGGGAGTTAAAGGAGGGTGCCTTCTTGTTTTATTGTTTACTTCTCTTTCTGCTTCTCTTGCTTCTGCTTCTCTTTCTGCTTCTCTTGATTCTGCTTCTCTTGCTTCTGCTTCTCTTTCTGCTTCTCTTTCTGTTGCTGCTTTTCGTACTTTTCTAAGTTCTTCTATTATTTCTGCTGTTTCTTGTGCTGCTTTTTTTCTTGCTTGTGCTCTTTCTTTTGCTTCTCTTGCTTCTGTTTCTCTTTCTTGTGCTTTTTCTCTTACTGCTGCTTCTATTGCTTGTATTTTTTTTCTTGCTGCTGCTTCTCTTGCTTGTATTGCTTCTCTTGCTGCTGTTTCTCTTGCTGCTGTTTCTCTTTCTGCAGCTTCTGCTTCTCTTCTTACTGAATTTATAAGGTCTCTCTGATTTGCTGCTGCTGTTTCTGCTGCTTCTACTTGTCCTATCATCTGGGAATTTAATTTACTTTCTTTAGCAACTTGTAGTAATTTATCATAAATTTTATCCTTAGTTGGTATATCATATCTTAAGTCAATAGTAATTTTATTAGGTAACTCATCGAACTTCACATTCAATTTATTTAAATGAGTATGAAGACGATATATTGCATCATATGTTATCTTTCGAAAATGCTGATGTGTTTGTGTCTCGTATTTAGGCATTCCTAATTTTAAAACTATAAGTATAATTTGTTTTCCCATATAAATATATGAATAACTATTACCGTCTTCTGTTTCTTCTTCTGATGCTAAGGTTTTAGAAGAGTCAAAGTCTCTTAAATATGTTGTATATAAATTATGATTAATTATAGAATTCATATCTAAACTATAATAACCTTCCTTAATTTTGTAATAGTTTTCCATTTGTTCGTCGTCTCGTGGCTCTAGTCCATCAGTTATATCAAGTTTAGCAAGTTCTTTTTTATATTCTTCTTTACTTGTTATAAAGAATTGATCCCTCAACAGATTATGTGTCTTAATCTCCATTGTACCAAAGCAGCAACTTAAATAAATTTGTATAGTACTAGTATTACAATCTGGATATCTAGCCTTACAATGTGCTTGAATTACTTTAATTGCTTGACTTAGCAACAATGGTCCACATTTATTACTTACATTATCTTCAGTATCTTTAATAGTAGGGTCATATTTATAATTTTCCAATTGTGTTTTATAATGTGTACTATATTGTTCTTCAGTGTCATACACTTTAGTATTATCTTTACTTCGGGTTTTGAATACACCACGACTTCTACCTATTGTAGTTTTATCACAATTTTGTTTGACTAGAGCATCTATATTATAAATAACTTCCATTGCTTTAGTAGTTCTACGATGCTTTGGAATACAATGTACTATACCGCTATAAAAAGCAAGTGTAGTTTTTGTATCTGCACTTAAAGCTATTTCGGGAAATTTGTTTTGTGTCTCGGATATATATTTATATTTATGAATAGGGGTTTCGATTGGGAAATTATATGATTTAACTTTATCAAGATTATCACATATAAAATAATTTTTTGTACAAGAACTCCATAATATTTCTCCTAAATTTGCATATGTGAATATTTCTACATTTTCTGGTATCTTAATAGCCATATATTTTGTAACATTGCCTTCATTTCTTGTAATAATAGCTCCATGTGCCTGAATAATATACTTATATTCTTTTGGTTGGACTGTATAACTTTTACTCTTAGGACTTAGCATTTTATAGTACTATTATTATAATATACTTATAATATTATATTTGGAGTAATTTATAACCATTACTTGTCTTGGTTATTCTAAATTCTTGACTTGAGCTATGAATTTTTTGATGGCAAGCCTCACATATATTAATCAAATTTGCCTTATGATTTTTATTAAATTCTCCATTAATGATTCCATTTTTCGCATTTTTTTGAAATTGTAAATGATGGACTTCTGTGCTTTCATAGTTATTACATAATTCACACATTCCGCGTAATTTATTGGAATTGTAGCGACTTTTCTTTGCTTCTAATATACTAACATTAGATTTGTTATATTTATTTCGAATGCTATAGGCGCGCTCAATAAAATCATCTGGTAAAGCCAATGATTTACATACTTCAAGACCATACATAGAATCACCAGAACCTTCTCTCAATTTCCTATCGTAAATCAATGTGTTTTGATTATAATCATATAAAACACTCATATGATAAATTTTCATTTTGCTGAGATTTTTAACTTCCTCATATTCTAAAACTTCGTGAAAATGTGTAGCAAATAAAAAAGTGCTTTCTAGTGTGTGTAAGTTCTCCAAACTTGCTACAAAAATACTTAATGCTGATGTAGTTTCTGTTCCAGAACATAATTCATCCCCTAAAATAATACTTCTGGATGTTGCGCTCTTTAAAATAGTTCGCAATTCAGACATTTCTACAGCAAAGGTGGAGAGACCTTTGAATATATTATCATTTCCCAAAATGCGTGTAAATAAATATTCATATGGATAATATGTAAATTCTTCACAAGGAACATACATTCCTGCTTGTGCCATTATAATTGCTATTCCTAATGATTTAATAAAACTTGTTTTACCAACAGCATTTGTTCCGTATAATAATATTCCATTAGTATTAGAACCAATTGAGAGATCATTTGTTACATATAATTCGCTTGTATTTAAATGCTCTATTAAACAATGTCTAATTTTTTTAAAATTAACATATGATTTTGTAGTATTTTCACATAATTCATTATTTATTATAGGTTTACAATAATTATATTTCACGGCATTATATGTTCTAACATAACATACATCTATGTGTGCTATAAATTGAGAGATTTTGCCTAATAATGATAAATCTGAATTATTTGAATTATTTGAATTGTTTGAATTATTTGAATTGTTTGAACTAGTACTAGTATTGACTATTAAACTATTGAACTCAGCAATAATACTTTTATAATTTTTATTTATTGTAATTATTAGATCTTCTCTCGAATTTTGAATTGTATGTGCTATTTTTACTATGTGTGGACAATCAATAATATTATTTGAGTTATTTGTTCCGTGGTTTTTAAATTCAATAGTTGATAAATCTAGTATTATGGTTTCATTTGTTTTACTATATTTGGAAACATAGTTTATATTACATTTGGCCCCCGAATTTTTTATAATTTTTTGTAATAGTTCCTTTAAAATACTTGCTCGGCGCTTTGTAATAAGTAATGATGCTTCATTTTTCGAAGTTTCATGAATTTTAACATATGATGTTCCATTATATTCATTAGTTCCATTATTTTCTTCATTTTCTAGATTAGTTTCATAATTACAGTCTTCATTGTTATTATTTTTCTTAGGTTTTGGTTTATTTTTTGAAGTTTTCGGTCTCTCATAATCACTTAATAAATTAGAAAAATAACTAGCAATTATTTCCAATTGTTGTTTAGAATCTATATTATTTTTAAATAAATTATTTTGTTGTTCATTATAACTTTCATTAATAAAAACCAATTCATCTAGATCATAACTATTTAATTTATCAATTACAATAGCATCAAGTTTGTCTAAATTAAATGTTTTCTCAATATATTCATTTATAATAGTACATAAATTAGAAATATTACAATTTATATGCTTAGTTATATAGTTTGCTAACTCAGTATTTTCTTTAATAGTGATTATTTTTTCAAATAATTTTGAAACATTTGAGAGATTACTATATAAAACGGCAAAATCTTTAGGGTCTATTTTACCTAGAACAAGTTTGCGTTCTAACTTCTCAATATCTCTCACATTTAATAAATAATCTTTAATAATTTTATAAAAATCTGTTTTTATTAAGTGATCTGTTACATTATAACAATCATTCAAAACATTAATATCACATAACGGATGTAATAAGTCATATTGAAATTTTCGTTTTCCAGCATTAGTAATACAGTTATTCAAAAAATTTACTACGCAACCCAATTTACCATTATGGCGTTGGTCACTAATCATATTTAATTGTTTGAGAGAATGATTTGCCAATATTAATTTACTATTTACGTTATCAAAACAGGGATAACTAATATTTTTTATTAATGAAGGATTGTGCCTATATATAAAATCAATCATAAAACATAGACTTTGATTCGCAATACTATAATTTTGAAACTCGTGTTTCTCTCTATATGAACCTTGTCCATAGATTTTATCAATCAATTCTTGTTGATACAATTGCTTTTCACAATTAAGAGCTAGATTTTCAAAATTATCTACTTTTTCTTTGGTTTTTTCTTTTTCTTGTGTTTCAGTTACATAGATTTTATAAATTTTATACGCGTGAATGTTGGCAAAACTAATAACATCATCAATATATGTATTTTTATCATTCTTTTTATCATTATTTTTATCATTCTTTTTATCATTATTTTTGTTATTATAAATGTTGTTTGTAATATTTGTAATAATTATTGCTTCAGCAGGATTATATATTGAAATGTATTTTTCTAATTGGTCATATGTTGTTGGAGTATTTAAGAATTGATGACAATATTCATAACTTACTATTTTACCTGTAAAAATATTTATAATATTTAATCCAATAGTGACATTTTCTATTATAGTTGGTTTATTAAGTTTACTATAGTGAATCCATATACATATTGTGTTATTGCTTAAATTATTATTTTCGCCGAAGTCTTCATTGTTTAAACTGTAATAATCATTATTATCAAAAAATGTTCCTGGGGAATATATACAATCTAAACTGCGAGTAGTATTTTTAGTATCACTGTCTTGATCATAGACTAATACAGTATATCCATGTGTAATCATTTTTTTAACATATTTGTCTTTTTGTGCCAAGCAAAATCCAGCCATTACAACTTCATTGTTGTCTATATATGTATTTTTATTAGCAATAACCATATCATTAATTTGAGTAAATTCTAATATATTACTTCCTTCGTATACATTTTTGGATTTTTTTATAGCATAACATTCATAAAAACTACCCACTTGCATCAATACTAATGTTTTTTCACCATAAAGCTCTTTATACTTTTTCGTAATTTCTAAATAATCTTTCACTAACGCCATAATATATTTTATTACCTAATATGATAAGAAAATATATTTTTATATACTAATATTTAATGTTTTAATGATTTAATGTTTTAATGATTTTTTGTGTTTCTTTAAGCGTAATGATTTTTTGTGTTTCTTTAAGCGTAATGATTTTTTGTGTTTCTTATATTTGCGTCTTCTTCTTGTGACTCCTCGACCCATTACTGCTTCGTCTCTTCTTTGTGCTATTAAACTTTGCCTTTCTAATGATTTTCCAAATGATTCTTTATGCTTTTCTACTTCCATGTCAAGTTGTTCTAAAGTTTCATTAATTTCTTGGATTACAGCATCTCTCTTCGATTTAGCTTCTTCATATGAATCGTTATTTCTTGGTCTTTTAATTATCTCTTTTTTAAATGCTTCAGTTGCTAAATCATATTCTAATTTTGCCCGTGTTAATTTATTTGAAAAATCTCGTATTACAGGACCGTTGTAGTGTATCTCCTTGTCTAAAGCAGCTATTTTTCTATCAGTATCATTTACTGGAAAAATTTGTACTCCACTCTTTATTCCAAGAGATGCTCTTGCGGATCTCATCATTGATTTACTCATTGTAGTTTATAATATAATATAATATAATATAATATAATATAATATAATATAATATAAATTATTATTGTCCTTTTTTTGAAACAATTGAACCACTCCCTCTAACTCGTGTTAATACATTATTTATTAAATTTACATCTTGATTTTTACCATTTAATTGAATATAATCATTACTATCTTTTACACGCATCGATGCCACACCTATAGTATTTAATCGTAATCTTTGTATTCTTAAATCGTTGCTTACATTATTTAATGGTTTTCCAAAAACAATAGATGATGGTTTTCCTAAAACTGAACTGTAATCCATATTTTTATTCACATTACTGGGATTGTGTGAAGAAAAATTATATGCTCGTCTTCCTAAAATAAATGTGCTAGTTCTATCTGAAACGTTGCTACCATTTGAAGGCATATTTTTAGATGTAATCGTTTTATTAACTATAGTCATTATATATATACTTTAAATAAAATAATTTATATCATTTTCATTTTCATTGTTTCTCTAAACTTAGAAATATTATTATAGAATGAAAATTTAACAGAACTATTATTGGATGTTTTTTCTAAATGGCTTGCTTTACTTGAGGTTCCATTTTTTTTTTCTGTATTAAAAATATTGACATAATCCGTAAAGTAATCTTTAAATAGTGTTGTGTTTGGTGTTTTGTTATTGTTTGGTTCAACAACTGATAAAACAACAGGTTCTGGTTCTACGCTTTGTTCTACAGCAGGTTCTGGTTCTACAATAGGTTCTACAATTGGTTCTACAACAGGTTCTGGTTCTACACTTTGTTCTACAACAGGTTCTGGTTCTACACTTTGTTCTACAACAGGTTCAACAACAGGTTCTACAATTGGTTCTACACTTTGTTCAACAACAGGTTCAACAACAGGTTCTGGTTCTACACTTTGTTCTACAACAGGTTCTGGTTCTACACTTTGTTCTATAACAGGTTCTGGTTCAACAATATGTTCTACAACAGGTTCTACAACAGGTTCAACAACAGGTTCAACAATAGGTTCAACAATAGGTTCTGGTTCTACACTTTGTTCTACAACAGGTTCGACACTTTGTTCAACTATTGGTTCAGGCGCAACTACTGTATCGAGTACTTCTAAAGAATTAGAGTCTTCCATATTTATAATATAAATATAATATTATAAATATTTTTATATATTTTTTATATATTTTTATAACCCTATTTTCTAACTCTATTAATAGCGTGTTGTGATTGTGAATTTGCTGCTCCTCCATAACTGCTATCATTATAAGCTTTATTTATAGCCTGTAATTTCCTAAATCTAATATAATCAGAACCATCATGAACATATTTGGGATTTCCGGAATACATTGCTTTACCATTTTGACTGGAAGTTCCGTCTCCTCTGACTTGTAATCGTGATAAATTATTACCCCCAACTTGGTTTGGTAGTTTTCCATATTTAATATCAGTGGGTTCTATATTATTAGTAACAACATCACCAGCATTAAAAGCAGTTCTAAAAGGTCCTAAAATATTTTTGGAGTAAAGTAATGGGGATGTTCCTAAACCACTATTAATCATATTTCCAAAAGCTCTTGATAACTGTTTGCGACTAACTGCTCTGTCGTTACCACCATCCATATGTCCGTGCAACATAGGTTGAATCCCTTTAAGATTTCCACCTAATTTGGTTTGATCGAAAGACATAATATATTATAAATAATTATTATAATTAAAACTTTTTAATTATATTTAAAATTTTTATTTAAACAATTATTTAAACAATTATTTTAATAAAAATGTTCTTAAATAATGTATAAAAAAAATATTGAATTATTGAATTATTGAATTATTGAATTATTGAATTAATAACAATTTATTCGCACATAATTCGCGGAGCAACATTCATTGTTATTAATTCTTGAAACATAAGTTTACAAGCATAAGGCAATTCAACATATTTAAAGTCGTTCCTGTTGCTACACGTATTACAATAATGAATATGTTCCTTATTGTTAAATGAAGCAATTAGTCCACATTTATTACATACAAATACACTAAATGCGTCAGAAGCATCATAAATTCTACCTTTAGTAAATCGCGATGCTCCGTGTGAAATCATACAATCTCTTTCCATTTCGCCAAATCGTAATCCACCATCGCGCGATCTGCCCTCGGCAGGTTGTCTTGTTAAATTCACCATTGGTCCAATTGATCTACTATGTTGCTTATCATTTACCATATGTTTAAGACGTTGATAAAACGCCGGACCAATAAATATATTCATTGTTACTTGTTCTCCCGTTAAACCACTATACATTAATTCGTTTCCCTTGGATTCATAACCCAACTCATTTAATTTATCAATAATAGTGGAAATCTCAAAATCACCAAAACTTGTTCCATCTCCAAATAATCCCAACTCCAGTAAAACCTTGCCCAATAGTGTCTCTTTTAATTGCGCAATAGTCATTCTACTTGGAATAGCGTGTGGATTAATAATAATGTCGGGTTTTAATCCATTTGCTGTAAATGGCATATCTTCTTCTGGAATAATATTACCAATTGTTCCTTTTTGCCCGTGCCTGCTAGAAAATTTATCACCAATTACTGGCTTACGATAATTACGAATGCGAACTTTACAAAAATTGTATCCGTCTCCGTTCGATTCTATATAATTTTTATCAATATAACTTTCTTCATATGTTCTATATGAAATCGAACCATCACTATATTTTACTGTTTTTGTAAAGTCGTTTTTATTTTCCTTAATTGGGATAACTTTTCCAATAATAATATCCCTATCTTCTATTAAACTATTTTCAGGAACAATACCTTGATTGTTTAATTTATCATAGTTGGCAAACTTAATATTTTTAGTTTTTGTTTTATCTGGTTTACACCGCATTTCTTCAGTTCCAAAAAGTTTCTTATCTTCATCTTTTTCTGTATGATAAATAGTTGCCAAAAATAGTCCACGGTCAATAGCACCTTTATTAAATAATAACGAGTCTTCTTGATTATAACCAGTATGACTCATAATTGCTACTATTACTTGCTGTCCAGATGGAATGTTATTTAATTTAATAATATTCATAATACGTGTTTCAACCAATGGACGCATTGGATATGTTAATACATAAGCAGTTTTATCCATTCTATTATCATAATTAGTCACATACATACCGATTGCTTGCTTACCCATTGCCGATTGATATGTATTACGTGGTGATTGATTAGAATCAGGGAAAGGAATACAAGATGCCAATATTCCAAATATAGTACTCGGATGAATTTCACAATGACTATAATGGTAAATATTATTAGTGCTTGAATTAGCTAAATCGCTTGTTTTCATAGCAATCATTGCGTTATTTTGCTCATATGAATCAACATACTCAATAACTGAGTCCTCTAACTTAATAGCAATTACTAAATCATCCCAATTTAATTCACCAGTTCTAACTTTTTCAACAATGCTTTGTGAATACAAAATTTTATTATGTTTAACTTTTAATAATGGTCGTGTAATGCGTCCGGCATCATTACAAACCCTAATTTCTTTTAACTTGCTATTAAATATAATAGAGGTATAAATATTAATGATGCCCCTATATTTTTTATCTTTTAAACACCTGTAAATTTTATCAGGATCATTTGTTATGCCAACCCAAGAACCATTAATAAACACTTTTACATAATCTTCCAAATCTTTATATGAACCATTATAAGTATCAATATTATCAATAATTGGCAAAATGTAGTCATACAGTCCAGAACTATTAGAGTTAATAGTAATATGTGCCAAATATGCCAAGTTTTTAACAATACCAATAGATTGTCCTTCAGGTGTCTCTGCTGGACATAAAAATCCCCATGTTGAGTTATGTAATCTGCGCGGCGGAACCAATTTTCCACTTTTATCAATTGGTGTATTTACGCGTCTTAAATGACTTAAACTTGATAAATATGTTAAGCGATTCAAAACTTGAGCAACACCTACTTTATTGCTATTTATTTGTTTAATACCAAAATCGCCCGTTGCTAATGCTCGTTTAATACCTTGCTCAATTGTCGTTGATTTAATAATTTTATAAATATTAGTTTTTGTGATTATATTTTCATAATCGTCATTAGACTTCCATGAACCCGTATTAATTTCACGAATAATTTGCTTTTTCATATCCTTAACAAGTTTATTAAAATAATTTCGCAATAAATTATTTAACAATGGTCCTGTCAAGTCTACTCGCTTATTAACATATGAATCGCGATCACTTTCTAATAACCAACCAAAAGAAGTTTGAAGTAATATATTTGTCATGTATCCAAGCATATATATTTTCTGCTTTTCTGTCTTACAATGCGGGAAAATATCATTATTTAAAACTTCAATAGCAAATTCGTATTTTTTTTTAGAACCTGTTTCTTTATCCATATTCATTGGAGTATAAATGACATTAGCAACAATATATTTAATTGCTGCTTCTTGTGAAACAACTTTATTTGCCTCAATAATTGATGCTTTTAATGAAATTAACATTTTTTTCATATTTTCTTTAGTAATATCAAGCATAATTAATTCACAAATTTCTTTATCACTAATAATATTAAATGCCCTAAAAATAATAAATAATGGAATCGGTATTTTAACGCGCGGAATTTGTAAATAAAGAGCATTACCATAACCATTATTTCTAGAAGCAATTAAAATATTGATTTGCTTTGGAGAAATACATTTCCAGTCTGGAATACATTTCATTTCTGCTTTCCAAGACCATTTATTGTTATTTTTTTCAATATTATAACAGTAAATTTGATTTTCGGCTGCTCGTTCTTGACTAATGCACGTTTTTTCGGAACCATTAATAATAAAATATCCACCCGGATCCATATAACATTCGCCGGTTTCATTATGATTCAAGTGTTTATATTGATTTAATACACATAAATCTGATTTTAACATAATTGGTAGTTTTCCAATATGAACATTTTTAATCTTTTTTTGATAATTTAGGACATTTTTATAATTTTCACCATTGCGCACAATATATTTAATATTTAAATCAATTGTCATTGCCGACGAATATGAGAAATTACGCAAACGAGCTTCTTGTGGAAACATAATTTTAGTTGACCCGTTATTTTCATAAATTTGTGGGCGATATATTGAGAAATTCTCAAATGTAATTTCTATTTCCAATCTATATAAATTTAATTCTTTAACAAAATCATGTTCTGAAGCAATAATTAATGGGTTAAACATTTCTATTGTTTGTTGAATTTGATTATTTACAAAATAATTATATGATTCTAGTTGATGCTTAACCAACTGTTTAAGATGTTTATGTTTAAAATATGATTCAATAAGAATCCATGGAATTTCCGAATCAGGAATTTCCTTGCTAGGAGTTTCTTTATTATGAATTTCTGAAGTCATAATTTTTATTAACTACAAAACTTTAATATTTTATAAATCAATTTTTATTAAAAATATATTTTAATAATATTTTTATTTTTTATTAAAAATATATTTTAATAATATTTTTAATAAAAAATAAAAATATATTTTAATAATATTTTTAATAAAAAATAAAAATAAAAAAAAAAATAATTGGTTAATTAGTCATATTTTAAATATAAATAATTACAAATAATATGACTACGCAAAAAATATTACAAATAAATCCAGATTTATTTATATTTAATGGGGGGAAAAAAAGTTCAAAGAAAAAAGAAAAAAAAACTAAACCTATTCAAGATAAAACGCAATCTTTAAAATCTAATAAGTTAAAAAAAGAATTATTAAAAAAAGTAAAAGACTATCAAAAAAATAAAGAAACAGAAGTTATAAATGATGAAAAAAATAAAGAGAAAATGACTGCTATACCCGGATCTAATTTATTCGAATCAAAAGATTTTGAAAATAATGATTTTGAGAGAGAATTTAACAAATCTCTCACTTTTTTACATGATTTGTCAAAAAAAAACAAAGACAAAAATAAAAAAAAAACATTGAAGTTAGCAAACGCAGATATAAATATTGAAATCCCCAAAGATAGTTTAATATATAATTCAGCAAAAGAACCCAGTTATGGTTGTTTAAAGAATGGTTCAAAACCCACATTTAGAGATTTAAATAAAACACAAAAGCATAGTACTAACACACCAAATGCTGGAAAAAGACTACAACTAGCACTAGAAAATAATACATATTATGACCATTCAGCATTTCATAATAAATATCAAACAAATGAGAACTCACCTATACAGACTAATAAACCCAATATTGAAATGAAAATATCAGAAGAAATATCAGCGGAACTACCAAATAAAATATATAATTCAAATATAAATCTCTCGACTAATAATGAAACTAAAGAAATTAGTAAAGAAATTAGTAAAGAAAATAATGAAATTAGTAAAGAAATTAGTAAAGAAAATAATGAAATTAAAAATGAAACTAGTAATGAAATTAATAGTGAACCTAAAAATGACATAGTATCTGCTTCATATGATTATAGTAATAATTATTCTAGTAAATCCGACAATAAAGAAGAGGAAGTTATGACTGAAGAATCAAAAGAAGATAGTTATATTCCAAAATTACGAAGAATCACAAGAACATATAAGTATAAATTAGGAAAAAAAAAGGATGCTAAACATATTGGCTTACTTATAAAAAATAGAGAAACTCAAAAAAAAATAAAGCAAGAAGTATCACAATTGAAACAACAACCTATTCAAGATGTTAAAAATTTTTTACGAGAAAAAAATTTAATAAAGTTAGGTTCGCAAGCACCAAATGATGTATTGCGTAAATTATACGAAGACAGTATGTTGGCCGGTGAAATTACAAATACAAATAGCAACAATTTGGTTCATAATTATTTAAATACTATGTAACCAATTACTTTTGATAAATTTATTATTCTATTTAGAATTTTTCTTAAATACTAATTTTAATATTATTATAATCATAAATATAGAAAATCCAACATAATAAATTTTAACTAATAATTCATCTTCAAAATTTATAGAGTTTAGCATTTTATCAGCATTTATAGAATTTATAGAATTTAATAATTTATCAAGCTCAGACAAATTCTGTATTTTATCCATATTTTGCTCTATAATAATATCATTAATACTTGAATTTATAGGTTGAATATTATCAAAAGTATCAACAATTTCGCCGCTTATTGTTGGAATAGTTGGTGGCCAACCACCGAAATTTATTGGTTTTAATCTTTTAAGATCGTTAATACCAAAATATACTTCTGGACTATTTCCACTATAATTTCTAGGACCTCTAATACCTTCACTGTCATAATCAACCAAATGGCATTTAACACTTGCTTTCATACAATAAGGTTTACCTTTACCCAGAAAAGAATTTCCCAGATCTTTAATATTAGAACCTATTTTTGTAGCACTATAAAATGCTGATGGTATTACGCCAGTAAGGTCAGCATTACTTTGCCCACCAGTTAAAAAACTTGATCCATCAGTTATATTATTTATATATTTATGTAAATATGGAGTTTCACCAGATATTGCTATAATATTTCCCAAACTATCTACAGGTGTGCATTCTATATTGGTTTTTAAAACATATTTATTACCTATTACACCTTTTCCTCGATATAAACATTGTTCTGACGTTCCCTTATCAGGATCTGAAACTAAATATTCTATATAATTAAACATACCACCAAATACTTTCGCAGTATTATCCAGTTTCCATCCGCCCTTATTAAAAGTATTTGAATCTACCATTTTATCGCTTGGTTTTACACAAAAAGTATATGGATGTTGAAAACCAAAAAGTTCATCAACCACGCATTTTTGCGATTCACCCATAATTCAATAATTAAAATAGTATAATATAATAATTTTAGATAATAATTATATTATTTAAAATAAAATAAAATAAAAATAATCAATATAGTGATAATAGTGATATTGTTATTGTTATTGTTATTGTTATTGTTATTGTTATTGTTATTGTTATTGTTATTGTTATTGTTATTGTTATTGTTATTGTTATTGTTATTGTTATTGTTATTGTTATTGTTATTGTTATTGTCTACCAGTTCTAGATTTTATATCATCTACGTTGCCCAAGACACCTTTAATCCCAAATTCCCCAACTGATGGATTCTTATTGTTTTCTTTTTTATACTTTTCTGCTTTTGAATCAACGTCTTTTTCCAGTTGTTTTTGATTAGTATATTTACAAGAGGCATTACCTTCAATAATTTTAAATAACGACTTATGATTTATAAAAAGTATTATAATTATTAGTATAAGTAATAAAATAACTACCTTGAATTTATTTAATTTTAAATTATGAAGTAATTTGCTATATAAAAAAAAGTTTTTCATTGGCATTATATTTATATGTAATATATTATATATAGTGTATAATAATAATTACAATTTTACAATTAAAACAATTACAATTTTACAATTAAAACAATTTTATAAATAAATTAATATTATTTTAATATATTAATATGAGACTTTATTTTAATCAAATTATTCCAAATGTTGCTTCAAAAAGTTTGGTAAATAATAATGTTACAATTGTTCCTAAAATTATAAAAAACGAAGAACCTAGTAACAGTAATACATATATTCCTTGGCCACAAGATTGTAGTATAAAAAAATATAAATTTCATGCTAATCCTATTAGGCATTATAGAAAACAATACGTAAATAGTAATACAAATAATACTACAACATTTAGCAATTTATCTTTAATAGGAAGTTTAGATAAACCCGGATACACTATTGTCACTAATGCTAATACTCCAAATTCTAATTTATTAAATTGTAATTTAAGTATATATACTTATTTAGATAAGGACACTAATTGTAACACTCTAATCGAAGACAAATCATACGACCCTTCATCGAATAAAATGATATGTACTTCGTTTAATCCAAGTGCCTTAGTAATTAAAACTGCTTCAACAAATTTATCAAATAGTTATGCTTCGTCGCATAGAGAATATTTATATAATAAGAACAAAACATTTATTCAAAATTTGCCTCTAACCACCAACGGATCGAGCACTTTAATAAATGGAACAACTACAATAACACAATGTAATGGAACAACAGTATGTCGCACATTTAATCCTTCAAATAAAAAATTTCAATGCCAAGGACCAGTTACTTCAAGTTCCCGCACATATAGTTTGAAGTATGAATGTAATGATAATTCCCATTGTAAAAAATCACATCTTAATACTTTATATGATAAAACAATTTCAGTAGCATGTATTGATGATAATTCAAAAATTCGTAGAAAACGAATCAATATTTTGAAATAAATTCTTTATTTATAACAAATTGATGTTTTTTACACCAGTTTATTGACTTTTGTATGTTAATATTTACTAATACATTCAATTTATTAAAATATTTACTAACTGTTTCATTGCTAATATTTGTAGAAATAGTATTTGACGATAAGTCTATTTCATCAATAATATTATTGATTTCTGTTATACAATAGTCTTCGCTAAAAATTTCTAATGAGTTATCAATGTTCGAGTTATCAATATTTGTGCTATCAATATTTGTGCTATCAATATTTGTGATATTATATTGAATATTTTTGTTCAAAATATTTAAATATTTAAAAAATGAATTATAATTATTATTTAATAAATTATATTGAATATTTAAAATTTTAAATTCTCTTATTAAATTAATAGTATTTTTAATATTTTCTAACTGTTGCTGTCCATATATAGAATTAATTTCTTGTAATTTTGTTATAAATAACTGATTTAATTGAATATTAAACAAACTATAAATGGTATCAACTTTATTAATCAACAAATCAAAATTTTCTATAATATTTGTAATAATTTTTTTATTATTATTTTTAAAATTTCTACAAATTATATATTTTTCAGAATTAGCACATCTGCTAGTATTTGGTTTAAATATAAACACATTTTCATACATATTACATAACAAATATATAACTTCTATTGTTTTTATTTTAAATACATCAAATATTTTTAATATAAAATTCCCCCCTTGTTTTTGCATTATTAACGCAAAGAAAATCTGTGATAATATCAATTTAAATGATATATCTTCTTGGTTATTAAAATCATGCGAAAAATCAAATCCGCCATCGGCAGTAATGTAATCCATTGATCTAAAATATTTTTTATAACAATAAAGTAGGTTTTCTTTTAAAAATAAATCGCCATTTTTTGATGCCCCATATTCTAGTTTAATATTTTTGTTATTACTTAATAATTGAGCTGCTTTTTTCCACGAAGGAATATTAACATTATCACTAATTAATGTCATACCATAATAAATATCTTGCTTATTATTTCTCTTATAATTAAATGCTTCTATAAATCCGCCCGGACCTTCAGCCAAATGAAATGATTGTATATGTGTTGATTCGTTTAAAAAACTAAATGTATCTATTATTTCTATCATTTTAAAAAAAGAGCGCGATAATGGTTTATGCTTACATAAAGAACATTTGTGGTTGGGAACAATGGTATGTATATATTCATATGGATTTGTGATTTTTTTTATAATATCCCAATATTCATAATATTCATCAATTGAATGCTTTAGCATATGTAAATAATTATGTAATGAATAACATAATATTATATCATTTTCGTCAGACAATATATTTGCTTGTGATTTATTATTTTTATATATAATATTAAAATCTAAATTCAAATTATTCAAGTTTGGTAAATTAATATAGGTCATATAATTTTATTATATTTACGTACTAAGTAACTATAGAAGAATACATTTATATATTTATTTACAAATATATAAATGTTTGAATGTTTGAATGTTTGAATGGATAAATGTTTGAATGGATAAATTTGATTAGTTTATACTTTTTTTTGATTTCTTTGTTTCTGTTTTTTTGGACTTGGCTGCTTCTTTTGCCAATTTTTTCTCTTGTGCTAGTTTCAATTTCTCCTCTTCTTTTGCTTTCTTTTTCTCTTCGGCAAGTTTAATTTTTGCATCAATAGTTAATTTTAGACTAGCAGACGATTTAGTTTTATCTAATTGTTCTTCTAGTTGTTCCTCTAATTGTTTTTCTAAGTCTTGTGTTTCTTTCAAATATTTAGATGCCAATTTTTTAGATTTTTCATCTAAACTTTCTTTTTCCTTAACTTCAAATTCTTCATCTATTTTTTTAAACTCACCAATAATCTCCTCTTGTAATTCTTTTTCTTTCAATTCTTGTTTTTTAGATACTAATTCTTCAGGATCATATTCAACATTTCTAATCTTTTTAAATATAAAATAATTGTTTAAAAATGATATTTGTTTCTCTTCAGCACTTAATTGCGCAGACTTGCCTAATTTTTTTAATAAATAATTATTACTTTTTAATTCATTATTCATAAAATTGTATAATTGCTCAAAGTTCCCCATTGAACTGGGCAAATTTAATTGCTTATATTCCGTCTCAGTTAATAATACAAATCCATTATTTTCCATAATTCTTAATAAATATTTATAATTAACTAAATATTCTTTAAAAGTTTTGTTAATAGTTTCTTGATACACATTAATAGCATATCCTAAACTAGACTCATCATCGTTAAATTCCTTTGCATCATATTTTTTTGTTAATTCCCATATTTTTTTCTCATTTTTAAATATGCTAATTGACTCATCAGTTTTTAATGAATTTAACATATTAAATATTTTGTTTCCATCATAACAAGTTCCAATAAAATATCCTTCTAATGCTGTACATTCTTTTATATTTTTAATGAATTCATTTAGCACAGTTTCGCTTTCAAACATATAATGCATCGCAAATTGAATAGAACTAATATTAAAACCATTTTTTACAATTCCATAATTATTATACACACCTTTACCTAATAATACTTCGTTTTTAGCACCTTCACCGAAAAGTGCTTTCATAATTTGTTTTGATTTTTCATCATATAATGCCGAACCATTCTTAATATTGAGGGTACTATTACCGTGTAAGAATAACGCTTTAGGAATAACCGAATAATGTTGAGCATAATTTAAATAACGAGCACATACACCGTCCAATCTATTTTCAATATTATCTTTGCTTAAATCTAAACCCAAAACAAAATTGAGATTTGCCGATATCCATTTAGGTAAATCGCCTCCTTTGCCTACAGCATAATCTATTAATGAATATCCCGATTTGGATACTTTATTTATCAACATACTTTTGACATATAAATTATGAAAATCACGCAATGCTTGTGTTTCTGATGTTTTGGAAATTTTATTATAATATACATCATCGTCACTATTAACTGTAACTCCATTTCCTGTCATTAAAATTGTTTCACTTATTGGATTATGAATAGATTGCCAATTCGAGTTTGCTGTATGATAGGCATTACCAAAATTTTTCAAACCTGAACGCAACTCCGATGTTTTATCAGAGCGAACTCGCAATGGTTCCCATCTCCAAAATTCAGGATTATTACTATTATAAGCAAATTCTACAATCGTATTATCTTCTATTTCATCACCTTCCAAAGTATAGATCTTAAGATTATTTGATTCATCTAATTTGCCCATTATATTACATAATCCAGCATTAACATCATTTGGATTTGTTGGATAAAAGCGACAAGGTTTATAACTATTAGTATAAGATTCTTTAGTATCACGCTTAATGTTATTATTAATAATATCATTATAAGGATTAATATAACCGTGTTTTTTTTCATCAAAACCTACATTTAATATTAAAGTATAATAATTTTTGACTTGAGTATAGGAAGTTAAATCTTCGCCTTCATTGTTTAAAGTACCCATAAAATTTCCGCCTAATTCGTTTTTTTTAAATTTAATTAAGAAATCAATAGTATTGTAGCGTGGAGGTTTCCATTTAAAAGATTCGTTCCATGTAATTTTATAATTTGGCGCAGCAACTCCAGTTTTTAAACTACAAACACCTGTATTTGCCGGTGTAAAAATTAGTCCGTCTGTATTATATTCATATAATCCTTCATTAATATTATTTAAAATTCTAGTACAACCATTAAATATATGGGCACCGTAGAATTTTTTAACATTAAATTTAATATGTATTTCTTTACTATTTGTAATTGATTTTAAGTCTAGAGTTTTAATTACGCTATTTAAAATAATAAGACGATAATTAAAATTTTCCTCCTTTTTGCTTTTTTCTGTTTTGCTTTCTTCTTCTTTTTCTTCTTCTTTTTTGCTTTCTTCTTTTTTGCTTTCTTCTTCTATGGTTAATTTAATAAAAGGCAAACCTGTGACGTTTTGTCCATTAAAATAATATATATCAAAGCAAGCAAATACATTTATATATTCGCCTTTTTTATTATGTAAAATATGTTCGCCATCTATAATTGTATTAAATAATTCTTTTTTCTCAATATAACATCCTGTAAATTGTATATTCATAGTTGTAGAAATAAAGTATAATTTTCCTTGTGGTGATATATATAACAGTTTTCTAGTTCCATCTGCTTTATCTGTTACGGTGTAATTTTTTCTAATATTTGGAATAGAATTATTGGTATCGTTAATTTCTGTATCGGGTAAAATATTTACCATTTGTAATGTTGTAGATGATGGTCCAATAAAATCTTTTATGCTGGGTGTCATCATTGGTTTATAATCTGGTCCTTTTGCCAATTTTAAATATTGTTGCGTAGCAAAATCTATTTCATTTAGCGTTATAGGATAATTTGTTTCTTGTAATCCTATTAAAATATATTTAATAACTTTGCGCAAATTAGTATATAGAAATTCGGCGTTTGAAAATGATTTATTAGCAACAATCACTTCATTGTTTATTTCTATTTCTATTTCAAAATTTTCTAATGAATTAAAAACCTCTGAGTCTTTAATATTAAATTGCTCAATAAATTTACCATATTGTGATTTAGAAGTTTTAACAATACTACAATGAATTAAAAATGGCAAATCAGGATGTCTATATTCGTAGCGTTTAATATATCTAAATATTTTTTTTATTGAATTCCATTTATCATATAATTCTTCAATTGAATTATGATTTCTAGAATAATTTTGCTCTGTTTGATAACATACGCGAAAGTTATAATCATCAAAATCTAATGGGAATAATTGAGAATCACCAGTTTTAAAATATTCTTTATCTACAAATTTAATATTATTTTCATCTAAAATTCCAGATAAGTTATTTAATTTACAATAACTTTGAATATTTGGTAGTCCATTTATTTGAGTTCTAATATTAGATAAATTACTTGCGTTCATTATTTTCAAAAAATAATTTTCATTAAATAATTTAAAATCATAATTTAGCAAACTCTTTATAACATTGTAAAAATCTACTTTATTAATATTTTTTATTTTTTTTGTTCCAAAACGGATCTCAAATTCGGGATATACACTTTCGGGAAATCGTGTATGAGTTGATAAATAGGTTTCAATATATTTTAAAAATTTATTACTCAATTCTTCTTTTTGAGAGTCTTTGCTTGTTTCTTTGGTAATATTACTTTTACTCATAATTAATATATATTATTATTTATTATTTATTACATTTGTAATATAAATAATAAATTTCAATTTTGTTTTAAAATAATTATACTATAAAAAATATTAAAAAATAACACTAACATTAACACTAACACTAATCACTAATTTAATCCTTTAATTCAAATCAGTTTTTGTAATATATTTTCATATAATTCTTGCTTCTTCTTTTTCTTACTATGTTCATCATATATATTAATGTTCAACTTTTCGGCAATATTAACCAAATCATCCAATTTATAATTACTAAATGCTTTCAATGGTTTATCAATATTTTCAATGTTATAATAAGAGTTTAATATTTTTTGTAGTTCTTCTTCTGTTAAAGTATTACTTAATTCAATATCAAAATTATTAAATCCAGGACTCATTTTTACATTTGATATTTTTAATAATTTATAATTTTGTAAATTAATAACTTTTTCATCATTATTTGTACATAATATACAATATGTATTATTGTCGCGAATTAATAAAACATTTACTAAATACAAAACACATAACGCATGAAAAGTTTTGAAACTTATTTTTTCATTATTTGTAAGATCGTCTTCAACCGCGCTTTTTTGTATTTTAAAATCTTTTAAAATATTTTTTTGATTTTTTAATTTTTCAACACTATTAATTTTAAACTCTTTCATTATTTTAAATGAATTAATATGTTCTAAATCTACATCATTTAAATTATTAATTATTTTGTAAAATATCCAAAATAGTTTATCCGCAAAGTTTCTATGATTATTAATTTTAAACGGTTCATTATATTTACTTAATTTTTTTGTATAATTTATTTGAACTCGACTCTTAGGAACACCAACATTAAAAACTATGTTTTGCTTTTTCAAATTGTCAAACTTATTTGAAGTATTGCTTTCACTTAAAGTATTGCTTTCACTTAAAGTATTGCTTTCACTTAAAGTATTGCTTTCACTTAAAGTATTATTATTTGTTTTAAGATTATATAACATATAGTGCTTGATTTCATTTAAATCAACATTTTTTAATAATTCTTCTTTATTTAAACAAATCATCTTTAATTACTTGTATTAGTAGTAGTAATATCTTTATTATCTTTAAAATAAATTGTTTGCAAATTTCTTTTCAATTTTTCATCTTTATTTATGTCGCTTTCCTGTTTTTTAATAAATTCAATATAATTACATATAGTTTTATAAACCGAAACAGATATTTTATTTAAATTTACAAAAATACCATTACTGTTTTCATTTAAATAAACATTATTTGTTTTTAATATTTTAGCAATTTCTATATGATGACTATTTTCTAAAGAGTCGATTATTTTACATAATTTAATCAAATCACTAGAATCTATATTATTATTATTTGAATCAATAATATTATTTTTACACGTTGTATTTATGTCTTCGCTTTCAAGCGTTTCCATAATAGTGATTATTACTCATAAAAAAATACCTTTAAATAAATTTTATATATAAACTATAAAATGTCGTTTCTATAAAATGTCGTTTCTATAAAATGTCGTTTCTATAATCTTTTATTTGTTTTGCCTTTGATTTTGATATTTTAATTGTAAGTTTTTTTCCACCAACTTTTTCTTCAATTTCTTCGGATTCCAATTCATTTTTCAATGAACTATAATTATTAATACTAATTAATTCAGCAATTATACTAATATATTTATCATTTAACTCATACCGTTGTCCTAGTATGCGAACTTGTATAATATCATTTTCTTTTATATGTGAGAAAGATTCATTATCGTAATGATGATCACGCGCTATAAAAATAATATATGGACTAACTTCATCATCCACAATTAGTTCTGCGCGAACTCCTACTTTAGTTATTGATTTTGTAATACAATAAATTAATGTGGACTCAACTGGATTTGTTATTAAACATTCAAAAACACACTCAAATAATATTTTATTATCGAATAATTCTCCGCTGGAATATGTTAATAATTTAACACTATTATTTTTAACATATCCTTCTTTAATGCATTTTCCTTCATTCAATTTTTTTATTTTCGTTTCTAATATATTAAATAATTCAGCATTAACTTCGTCATATTTTAATACTGTTTTTTGCGTTAACAATGAAGGAATATAAATATGTGAATTGTCTAATGTTGTTTTCTTAATTGATGATTTTTTACTTTGTATTTTAGACATTAGATTATATATATTATAAATTTAATCTTTAAAAGTATTTCAATTATATAATAAAATAATTTTTATTATATTTTATTATATTTTATTTTATTTTATTTTATTTTATATTTTATTTTATTTTATATTTTATATTTTATATTTTATTTTATAGTAAATCATTAATTTGTGCTTCATAGAGATTTAAAAACCACCGTTTGTTCTCTATTTTTTGTAAATCATATAATCTAAAATACAATTCTTGTGCTGCGCAGAAATTTTTTTGATTTAATTTTTCACCCTTTTCCAATTTTTTCCCTTTTAATTTCTCAATTATTTCATCTTTTACTCCTAGAGCAACAAATATTTTTTCACTATTAAGTTTTCCGGCTTGTTCGCAACGAGCCCCCTTATTTGATCCAGTTTTTACCTTAAAATCTGTCACCAATTCTTTAGTTATTTTTTTATTTTTTGATAAGAATCCAAGCGGAACCGCAATTTGTGAACTAGATATTTTATTTGATGTAATAATATTATCAAAATCATTATAATCTTCGGATTCCGCAATAGTTAGTGTTAAATTTGAAGTCTCTAAATTTGTTTTACTTAAAATATATAAAGTATATTCTCTAAATTCGCTTTTAGTTGGTATAAATAATGCTTTCAATTTACCATTAACTGTTTCTAAAAATTTGGTCTCATAATAAGTTAGTAAATCTTTTTCAAAATTTGTTAATTCGCCATAACCATTATTTAATAAGTAAATAACTAATAAAACACTTTTATTAAAGTCTAAATCATCTAGTACTATATTTATTGCTAAAATATTTACTTCACTATTAGTTATAACTTTATCCTCTTTTAATATATCCATCATTTTGCCATAATAAATATATTTGTTGTCTTTTAATAAGTATTCGCTTTTTGTTGGTATATATTCTGTTATTATAAATTTGTAGTTGTGTTCTAATTCTGTAATAATTGATTTCACAAATGCTATATTTTTTTCAGTTAGTTTATCATCTACAGCACTTTGACTTAATATTATTTTAGGAATAGTTGTTTTGGTCTCATATTTGGGTTCTTCTTTTTTAACAATATTTTGTTCTTCTTCGTTAAAAACATTAAAATCGTCTGGAATAGCCACTTTTAAAGCATCGGGTTTTATCATTATGCCATTAGATCTTTCAAAAATCGTGGAGTCGGTGTTTAAATTTGTTGGTTGAAAAATATATAAATCATCTAAATAATCTTTTTTTAAATTATCAACGCTAATATGTATTAGTTTTCCTTGTGTGTTATATTTATCACTAATAAAAATATTCTCATTATTAACTAATTCATTTAAAGCATTGTTAATATGCAATAATGGATATTCTTTAAATGTATATATATAGTTAATTATTTCTCCCTTTGTGCGAAAATAATATTCTTTAAATAAATTTCTCACAAGTTTAGTAATAACTTCATTATTTGTTTTCAAAAATGATTCGTCATATGAAAATAAGTCTATTTTACTTTCTCCATATTTTTGAGTATATTCTTCCAATGACGGCTTACAAGTATATGCACAGTTAGTCATGTAATCGCATAATGGACTATTTGATTTATCTCCGATTGAGTATGTAATTGATTTAGAATTTGATAAAGTAATAGGTAATTTTTTATTCAAATAGGTTTCGTCGAATTTTTGTTGCTCATAATTAAGATGACAATCTATGCTATGTTCTTTTAAAACTCTGGTAATGTTTCCTATTATTTTGGCCTTTTCCTCTGCTTTTCTATAAATTAATAAATCAACAGATTCGTTATTATTAGATAACAATGTTCCGTGCATAAATATTTGAACATTTCGTTTATTTAAAGGTAAATCTTTATGACTACACGTTCTAATAGCACGACCAATGATTTGTTCTTCTCTATTTATATTATACCACGGTTCTAAAATATGTATTTGTCTAATATACTTGAAATCTAAACCTTCACTGCCTGCTGCCGATAACAAAATCACTTTAACATTTTCACCATCAACATTATTAGAATCCGTACATGCTTTTAGATCACTTACAATATCAGGAGAAATATTACTATTTCCACTTATGATAACATATTTGGCACCTTTAAATTGCTGTCCTAATTGTAATACTTCTGATTTCTTTTTATAAGTATTTACATCTAATTCTTCGCTTGGCGGATTAGCAAAAAGCGATTTGTTGTTTCCATAACGTGTAAATCCTTTTGCTTCCAAGGCAAGTGCTATGGGTATTAATCCAGAATCTATAAATTGTGAATATACTATTGCTGGACCAGTAGAACCCATTAACGAATCAATTAGTGCTTTAATCTTGAAACTATATTTTCCAATATTACTATACTCAAACATATTAATGGGCATATTTTTCAAAAAATCGCTCTTGAATTTATAATTATATCTAGATTTAGGTGCTTGTGTTTCTTCATAACTCATAATATTATTAATTGCCGATTTTCCAACAATCGTCTTTATGTTAATTAATGCGTTTATTTCCTCAATATTTATATTTTGCACTACTTCTACAATATTATTATTATATGAAATCATTTTATCATTAAAATAAGTTTCTAACTTATTATTAGGAAAAACTATATTTAAACATTCAAGTGGTTTCTGTAGTAATGTATATCCAAAAGATTCCATAGCATTTATCTTTTCTTCATCAAATTTTGATATGTTATTTTTTAGAATAATATTATATACAAATTCTTGATATGGTGATATATTTGTTTCATTTACATAAACATCAAATAGCGTGATTGCTTCTTTTAATGGATTAGCATTTATTTTGAATTCTGGGTATTTTTTATTTAAAATACTATTAGTTTTTGAAAAATCATTTGGTAAAATTCTAAACGGAAAACTTAATGGATTATCGCCTTTTATATAACTTATGTACCCGTTTATTTTTCTTGTAAATAGTTCTAATCCTACTTGTGTGCCATCGCTATTTACAAGAAAACTTCCATCATTAGCAAACACATCTTTCAATTCTATAATTGATCGTCTGTCGTTCAAATTTAATATATTAATTAAAAAAATTATTTCTTTATAATCATTAAACATAGGTGTTGCCGACATAAACAACAATTTCAAATTATCCACATTTTTAACCAATTTTATTAATTCATTTGAAACTAATTTATTGCTATTATCTTTAGATTGACGAATATTATGTATTTCATCAATTATAATTAATCTATTACCAAAAAATTTTTGTAATTTATTTTTTATTAATATTTGCTTTTTCTTTGAATCTAATGTGGCTAGTGATTGATTTGAAATATTTGATTTCTTCATTATTAAATTGGCAAACTGCGTATATCCCATAAATAAGTAATAATTATTTATAATATTTTTAACAATTTTTATTACTTTGTCGCGTGTAAGGTTTTTCTGTATCATATTGATTTCGTCTAAAATATTTTGACCGGCACAATTATTAATAGTCCATATTCCATTTTGTTCTTCCAATTTTTGCTCATCAAACAATTGTAAATAAAAATTTTCTTGAACATTTGGCGAAGCAACTATTATTATTCGATCATTATAACCCATAAATTTTAAATATTTTCTTGTTTCTTCAGCAACACCGATTGCTGAGCAAGTTTTTCCTGTTCCTAGTCCATGATATAATAATATTCCATTATATGGAGTATACATTGAAAGGAAATTTTTTATAAATTTTTGATGTGGTGCTAATTCAAAATCTTTATTACAAATTTCATTGCTTTGTTTCTCAAAATCAAAGTTTTCATCTATTTTGATTATTAATTTATTTTCTTTAAATTCTTCCTTGTTTGCTAGTTTAATATTTAAAAACTCGTCATCCAAATGTGGATATAAATATTTATAGTTAGTATCAAACGAAGCGTTTAACTCTTTTGAATTCAATAATTCGACAGCATTATTAAAATATTTATAATCTGTTAATGTATTTAAATTTTTTTCTAACGTTTCCAGTTTAGTTTTGTCTAGTTTGTTATTGTCAAATTTATTTATATTTTCTCTAAATAATGATACTAATTCTTCGTTATTTTTTTTCTTAGTTTTATCTTTTTTTATGTCTGGATTTATCTTTGGATTTCCTTTAGGTTTCATAAATGTTTTATCATCTTCCTCTTCATCTTCAGTTTCCTCTTCTTTTGTTTCGCTTACGCTTAATTCTTCATCTTCTGTTTCTTCTGTTTCTTCTTCTTTTTCTTTTGTTTCGCTTACGCTTAATTCTTCTTCTTTTTCCTCTTCCTCTTCCTCTTCTTCCATAGTTTCCTTATTTAAAGACATTGGAATATTGACTAATGTTCCATCGTTTAATTCAGTCTTACTAATTTTGCTCATTACTATATATTAAATATATAGTTTATAACTTTTTAATAAATTATTTAAATAATTTATAATTTTCTTTTTTTCATAGTTATATTCTCTAATATACTTATTAACATCATCTATAGGTATCCATTTTATTTCAGTAATTTCATATATTTGATAATCATTTTTTGGTTGATTATTATCAACAATAATACCAACAAAATATTTATGTTTATATGATTTATAATTAGAACCACTAAAAATTTCTTCATATGGAACAATATTATTAATTATTATAATATCATTTTTTTGATAACCTGTTTCTTCTTCAAATTCTCTTAGCCCACATATAATATCTTTTTCTTGATAGTTGCGTCGCCCCTTAGGAAATCCCCATTCTGGTTCTTCATAATTTTTATCACATAAGTCAATAATAGATTTTAAATTATAACTTTCTAAAATATTAGAATATCCTTGTTTCAAATTTGTAAATTTGAGTTTTGAGGTTTTTTCTTCGTTTTTATAAGAGTTATTGGTATTATAATTCCACAAATACTGCCATATTGTATCGAAATCATTATTTAATATATAATTTCTCTCATTAGTAGTCATATTATTTAACAAATTTTTTATATAGTTTTTATCTTCAATAGAATATTTACCACGCATAAAATCTACAAATGATAACGTGTCTTTGCGTTTAATAATTAATAGTTCAATGGAGTTTTCAAATACATTTAGCGCACTATTATGTTTTTTTACAATTCTAATAGGAATAATACCTATACTAGTAATAGGTACTTTACATTGATGAAATAGGTGTCCTAATTTGCCACAATTATTACAAAAATATTGTTTTTTTATATTCATATTATTAGTTATAATAATATATTAGAATGTTTTTATATAATTTATTTACTAAAGTCATTAGGTCATTAAGTTATTATGTGAGAAATTTTAATATACTAAAATTATAATATGTATAACGCAGATCATATATTTAATCCAATTATATGGGGTCCGCATTATTGGTTTGTATTATATACAATTGCTTTATCTTATCCATTACATATTAATGATTGTACAAAAAAAAAATATTACGACTTTATAACAAACTTACCTCTTTTTTTGCCAGTTTCTGATATTGGAGGTGTTTTTAGTAAATTTTTAGATGCGTATCCTGTAACCCCATATTTAGATTCGAGAGAATCATTTTCAAAATGGGTCCATTTTATACACAATAAAATAAATGTTTATTTAGGTAAGCCAGAACTAACATATTATGATGCTTTAAACAACTATTATGAGAACTATAAATTAAAAGAAGTTAAAAAAAGGGATGAGCACAAAAATAAAGAAAAATATGTTTTTGGTGCTTTAATTATTATTATTATTTTGATAATTATATTTTTATATATAAAATAATGGGTAGTAAATTTAGATTTTGGAAAAAAGAAAAAAAAGATAAACATGATTTTTTAAAAATAGTTTTAATAATTATTATAGTATTAATTATATTATATTTTTATATGAAAAAAGCAAAAAAAAAATAACACTGATTTTTAAGAATATTATTACTAATTATTATTAGTCTAGTAATAATATATTTATATATTAAATATTAATATTATGAAACTAGAATTAATAATTTTTTTTATAACTGTTTTTGTATTAGCCAACACATATTTTGAAGGAAAATTAATTAATAAACTCAAACACTTTGAAAAATATTATAAAATGTTATTTTTTGCTTTTATTGGATTATGTATATATTTATTTATTAAAAAAAATCCAAGTAACTACAAAGAAATTGTATCTCATGCCAACAGTTATATAAAATATTTACCAATCGATAGAAACACAGCAAGTTTCATAACTCCTATTATTGATCTAACATCTAAATCAATAACTAGTGAATTAAATAATAATTTTAATTTTTCCAGTTCAGTTAATAATCAACAAACGCAAAATTTATTAAGTTCAATAAACAACAATCAAAACTATTTATCTAAGCAACAGCAAAAAATACTGTCTTCTGGTAATATGACAACAAAAAGAAGTGTTAGTGAAACAAAAAAAAAATATGTAGCTGCTTCGCAAAACTGGCATTGTAAGCATTGTAAGAACCAATTGCCTGCTTGGTTTGAAGTAGATCATGTTAAAAAATTAGAATACGGAGGTTCAAATAATATTGATAATTTAGAAGCATTATGTAGAGATTGTCATGGTAGAAAAACTGCTTTTGAAAATTTATAAATAACAAATCAATAACAACAAATCAATAATAACAAATCAATAATAAATAATATACTTATAATGTAATATATTATTTATGAGTGGTACGAGTGATAAAAAACCAACTAATGTTAAACCAATTGATAATACACCTAATGAGGGTGGTGTTTTTCAGTTTATTAAAAGTAAAATTTACTATTTTGTAATTATTGTAATATTAGTGCTAATATTAGGAGTATTCGGTTATTTAAATAATAACCAAGACGTATTTAAAATAAAAGATACTAAACACGCAATATTTTGGTGGATATTTTTAATAGCGTTTTGTGTATATACTTTTATATTCCATGCTCATAAACAAAAATCAAATACTGGTACTGGTAGTTTTAAAATCAATTCCAGTTATTTAAACATGTTTAAAAATCTTGGATTGTTGTTATTTATATTAATAATTCCTTTATTACTAATAAATCATTCAATAACTTCAGACAGATCCAACAATATTTTTAATGTTATGCAAGGATTTTTAGGAACACTAATAGTTATTGTTATTTTAGCAATAATAGCAAAAGTATTTTCTATTCGGCAAACAAGTACAGAAAAAACCCCTTTAACTAAAGAAAATTCAGCTGTTGTAAAAATATTATCTACAATCAAAGATATTATATTCTTTATTCCTTGTTTGCTAGTCATATTAGTAGATGAAATACATAAAGACATACGATTAACACCATCTCCTGTTTATTTATTATTTTTTGTCTTATTACTCCTAATAACACTAATATTTGTGTTGCCGATTATATTTAATTATTTCGCAAAACACAATAAAAACGATGTTTTAGCAGGGGAAGGTCCTTTTTATTTAAATGAGAAGAAAACTTTAGGAAAATATCAAAACTTGGATAAAAATATTACTAATAATATTGCTATACCAAATTTTAATAGTAATTCCAACGTTGAAACTAAACCTTTAGAAACCAAAATAACTAAATTACTTTCATATTTTAATGAAAATTCATTAAATAATAGGTTTAATGAAGATGGTTCTAGAGAGACTACTTCTACAGAAAATATTTCTAATGAAGAAACAGTAAGAAATGAATATTATGCTAGCAAAACTAACATTTCCGATAATACTCAAGGATACGATTTCAAATTATTTCCAAATGATTTAAACACTAAATATAATGTAGGAGCAAAATATTATGATCCTTCAAAAATTAATAGAAAATTCCCATATACTTATACTTATAGTTTAAGTTTTTATATTTATATAAATCCACAACCTACTAATACGTCTATTGCTTATACAAAAGACACCGAATTGTTTAATTATGGATTTAAACCAGTTATATATTATAATGGGAAATCTAGAAAAATTATTATAAAATCTAGAACAATAAGTAATAAAGCAGACCAACTGGATACCATTTATGAAATGACTAGCGTAAAACATCAAAAATGGATATCTTTTGTTATTAATTATGAAAATAACAATATAGATATTTTTATTGATGGAAAATTAGTAGGTTCAAAAAATAATATTACACCTTACTTTATTGGTGATAATGTAACTATTGGAGAGGACGATGGTATATATGGAAGTATTAAAGAAATATTTTACTTTGATAAAATAAAAACTCCTGATTCTATACAATTTTTATATAGTTTAACAAAAAACAACAATTCAATTTAGAAAATTGGAAAATTAGAAAATTGGAAAATTGAAAAATTAGAAAAAAATACAAAAATATTAAAACATTATAATATTTTTATATATTAATATTTTATAATGAGCACTATAAATATAATTATTATAGTAATTCTTATTTTAGTATTATTTTGGGGATTAAACAATATATTTTTCAAAACAAACATAATTTACGACAAAATGTGTGAGGCAAATAAACTAGACACTGCTACTGCTGGAACAGAATCTAGTAATCTTAACACAATAGTTGCCAAAGATATACCAGATACAACTTCTTCTAATTTTATGTTAAGTGTTTGGTTTTATATAGATAATTGGGGCCAAAATATTTCAGAAGAGAAAAATATTTTATATATGGCTACTGCGAGCAATTCTCGAACAGCAACTGGGTTATCCTCACCTATTTCTGGTCTTAGCACAAAAGTAGTAATAACTACACCTCCGGCAAGTAGTGCTCTACCAAAAAATATTAACATAGCATTAGACAAATATGAAAATAATTTATTTATAGATATAGAATGTTTCCCAGATAAAGAAAGTGAAAATGGAAAAACTATTTATACTAGATATAAAATACCTAATATTCCAGTTCAAAAATGGAATAATTTAACGCTAAGTGTGGATACCCGAACATTAGATGTATATTTAGATGGTAAATTAAGAAATTCATTTATTATGCACGGATTATATAAAAATTACTATGACGCGCAAATTAAAAAAAATATATATTTAGGATATGCACACACTAATAATATTGGATTTGAAGGTTTTATAACACGTGTTCGCTACATTGGTGATTCTATTAATCCACAAGATGCTTATAATATTTATAAAGAAGGCATAAACGCATCATTGGTTCAGTCATTGTTTAATAAATATAGCTTAAAAGTAAGTTTCTTAGAATATAAGACTGAAAAAGCAAGTTTCCAAATTTAAACAAAACAAAATAAAACAAAACAAAATAAAACAAAACAAAATAAAATAAAATAAAACAAAACAAAACAAAATAAAACAAAACAAAACAAAATAAATTATAATAAAATATATTATTTATATATTTATATATAAATAATATAATATGAATGCTAATGAAGGAATATTTGGAAATATTAATAAATATTTCCAGACAGCAATTCCATACGACACACAAAAAAGAGTAGGCGAGGTTGGTGGATTTTTATCTTCAAATACAATGATCGCCAGAGTGACTTTCTTATTAGGAGTAGTTATTGTTTTTTCAGTAATATTTTATATTGTGAGTAGAATAATGTATTATCTCCTCTCACCATCAGAAACACCATATTTAATTTCCGGAATGAAAGATGCCGGTGAAGCATTAACTATTACTCAAAACATAGGAAACAAACAATCAATTCCTATTTTGAGAAGTACAAACCAATATGGCGGTGTTGAATTTACATACTCATTTTGGATATATGTGAATAATATACATTATAATGAACAAATAGATTACAAACATGTATTTAATAAAGGGTCGCCTCCAAACACGCCCGGGGAATCAGGAACCGCTACTGGTATATTTGGACCAAACAATAGTCCTGGTGTTTATTTATATTCTGGAAAGAAACATTTAAACAATGATAGTTTAGCAGATAATTATCCTGTTTTAGGAATGTTAGTAAGGATAAATGTATTTCATAACAATGAGAATAACACATATTATGATGATATATATGTTGACGCAATACCAATAAAAAAATGGGTAGGTGTTATTATACGAATAACATCCCAAAACATATGTGATATTTATATAAATGGTAATTTAACAAAGCGCCACAAATTATCTAATATTGTTAAACAAAATTATGATAATTTATATGTAAATTATAATGGTGGATTTGCTGGTAATCTATCAGATTTAAAATATTATAATTATGCTATTGGAACTTTAGAAATTGATTCATTAACTACTAATGGGCCCAATCTTAAAATTAAGAAAACTAGCAATATTGAAAAATCGAAACCCCAATATTTGTCTTCACATTGGTATTTTAATGATACTGATGTTTTAACAAACTAATAAAATACAAAAACAATATAAAATTAAAATTATAGTTATAAGTTATAGTTATAATTTTAATTACCCATAGTTATAAATATATATATATATTAATTATGAATATTTCCGGTGCTAAAAATAATTATATTATTTTATCAAATAATAATATAAACGGTTCCGCTATTGGAACCAATTTATATATAAAAACAAATATTATCAATCTAAATAATAACAATAATTATGATGTTAGTTGGCTAAACATTTTCCAAAATTTGAATACTAATTACAAAAATAAAATAATCTTGAGCGGAACAATACACAATTCGCTATTGGGTGTTTCTAGTTCTAGTTCTTGTTGTTTAATTACCAAAAATAATATTAAAAATAATGTGAAATTTATTTATGATTCATCTACTAATACAAATGGTAAAATAGCATTTGTTAAAAATCTAGACACAAATGACAATTCACTCAATTACTTATTTAATGATCTAAGTAATACATTTTTTGAAAATAATAAATCAAACAATATAGAAAATCCCTTAAATACTATTTATAATAATCGCTACATATATCATTTAAATTATTATTTTAGTAAGTCTGACATTTACAAAATAAATATTAGGGATTATTTATATAAATATGCTAATGAATTAAGTAATAATTTAATAATATCCAATAATGTTTCAAAAGATATATGTTATAATAAAATAGGTTATGCTATTAATAATATAGTTAATGACTTTTCTTTCATAAATACTACAATAGATAGTTCAAGTGTTATAAACTTTAATATTAATGATTATAGAACTTTACTTATAGATAATAATAATAACACCACTAATAACAACAATAATAATATAAGTAAATTAGAAACAAATGTAAATTATTCAATATATCGCAATATATTGTCTTACAATAAACTCACATTAGATTATAAACATGTTAATTATTATGATATTAGTTTAAGTCATAACTTTAATTTAAAGAATACTACTTCAAAAGATATTTCTTATATAAACTTACAAAATAGTATTATTAAGACTTTCCTTATTAGAACCAATAATTTTAGAACATTAACTAATACAAAGCGCAATAGCAAGATTATTTTTAATCTAAAAAATATATATCTTAATAGTGTTAAAGTTTTGGATAAAAATAGCAATTTTTATTTCAGTCAAATAAATATTAATGGTCAGCCAAAAACTTTAATAGATCTTTCTAACACTATGTTTATAGCATTAGGTAATCAATTAACTGGAATAACACAGCACGATATATATAATCATGTGCATTTGGCTTATAATTCTAATCAAAAATTGATTCTTAAAATTAAAAAAAATATAAATACAACAAATATAAACACTAATTCCAGATTCTCCTCTCTCATACCTAGACTAAATAATTATTACTTGCTAGATATTCCATTAAATTATACAAATAATAATAATAATATTATCAGTCATAATATTAATAATACAATACAATTTAACAATGCTTTATATAGTAATATAGATGTTAATGTAGGCAAAGTTTTTAATTTAAATTTTAACAGTTATTTTAATGCGTTAACAAATAATTATTTCAAAAGTAGTTTTAACAACTTGGCAACATTAAATAACATTAATAATAATATATATTCAATAAGTGCTGAACTAGTAAATTCAGCAATAAATGTAAAATTTAAAAATATAATAAAAGTTCCTGATGCTATAAAACTTTTAAACAGAAAAGAGTTGTTAGAAGGTATTTTCCCACAAAATTCCGACAACGGTTATGATTTAAGATATAACTACAATGAATATTTTTATGTTTATAACGAGTTAGACCTATTATTATTGCTTAATGCTTTCAAAGTAAACAACAATTATTTTTTAGATTATTATGGTTACGGTTATGGTTTATTAAATTTTTATAGTTTAACAATTAGTAATTTAGTTAAAACTAGTGGGGCAAGTGATTTTACCAATGTAGATTGTATTTATATTTATCACGATCCTATTAATGATCCGGACGAACGATTTAGATATCCTAACAATAACATTGAAATAAAATTTGACACCGAGATTGATACATTATCAAAAGCAATTGAACAGTATCGTGGAAGCGGCGGACGCACCTCAACTACAAATGCTGCTTTTGTTCCAGCACAAAATGGTAGTAATTTATCGAGAAAAATGATACAGGGCATTATTGGATTAAATAATATTCCAAAATTATTATCTATTGAACCATACGATCCAAATTTTATAAATGGTAGAGGATTTGCTGATCAATATCAAATTACTGATAATTGTATTGACTCTAATTGCGATAAACTTGCTGTTAAACAAAACGCAATAAAACACGATTCGGTAAAAAACAATAAACTTTTTGTGTCAAATTCACTAAAGAAACAAAATTTTGCCAATATAGTTAAATCAAGTGTTCGTAATAAATTATCACAAGAATGTATAGCAAAAATACAATCTACTAATCCACCAGCAATCAATATACCTTGTAATAATAGTACTTATGTAAAAACAAGAACCCCTTTTGTATTGTTTGCTAAGGGTAAAGGAAAATATTTAGGACCATAATATTAATTTTTATTAATTTTTATCAATTTATATAGATAAAAAATTAATAACTTACTAGTTCAAGATAATACAGGACGTTGATTATTTTCAAATACCATAGGATAAGGCATTATAACAGTTTGTTGCCTATCAAAAAAATCTTTAAATTCTAGATTTGTAATACTTGGAATAATTGGTTCATACGGACTTTCTAAATTAGTTGATCCAATGCCTCTTAATTGAGACTCAATATCTATAGAATTGCTAGATAGTGCTTCTCTAGAAATATGACTTGGCATATATCCTAATGAGGGAATACATTCACTAATAGGTCTTCCTGAGGATGAGTGCAAATATATATTTTCACGAAATAATTTATCGGCGTTGGATTTTTCTAAATTGTAATTCAACTGAGTATTTTTATTTCTTGTTGAAGTCATAATATTATTATATAATCTAATTTATTATTTTTATTATTTATTATTTTTATTATTTATTATTTTTATTATTTTAAATAATAAATCAAAAATAGCATATTTGCAGTTTTCGAGAAATGTGATAAATGCGGTATATCCCTTGTTAATACATATATGGTTTATAAAAATATATATTATAAATATTTAATTGTTAGCATATTCAAAATGTGTAAATTTCGGGAAAATAAATTTCAAAATTTTTTTGAAAAAAGGACATTTATAAATGTCCAATTTTATATATATTTAACCTTTTATAGAATTTTAAAAATAATGTTTTGAAAAACGCATTTAGACCATTAAGGTCTCTTTTCATTTTTTTTGTAATAAAAAAACCAGACCATACTTTTTTTTTACAAAATAAATTTACAAAGAAAAATATTTAGGGGTTTTTTTATATATCCTATAATGGTATATATGGATACACAAATTTTACCCCAAAAACCCCAAAATTTCACTTGTGTAATTTGTGAGTTTGTATCGTGTAATAAAAAAGATTATGTCAGACATTTATCAACCCTAAAACATAAAAATAGAGAAAATGATACAAATAGGATACAAAAAAACCCCAAAAAACCCCAGACGAGTTATGAGTGTATAAATTGTAAAAAGTCATATAAATACCCATCAGGATTATATAGACATAAAAAGAAATGTATGGATCATGAAAATAATGCTAGTTTGAATCATCAATTATCATTATCAAAAGAATTAATATTGGAAGTAGTAAAGCAACAGCAAAATCAAATAAAAGAATTGACCGATACAATAAAAGAATTAATACCTAAAGTGGGAAATAATATTACAACAACCAATCAAAAATTTAACATTCAGGTTTTTTTAAACGAAAAATGTAAAGATGCAATAAACATGAGTGATTTTATTAAATCAATAGAAGTTAGTTTACAACAATTAGATTATACAAAACATAACGGACTAGTAAATGGATTAAGTAATGTAATTATAGAAAATATGAATAAACTAGGATTGTATCAAAGACCAATTCATTGTACGGATATAAAGCGCGAATCGTTATATATTAAAGACGATGATAATTGGGAAAAAGATACAAATAAAGAAAAAATAAAAAGAGTTATTAAAAATGTATCAACAAAACAATTTTACGCATTAAGTAAATGGACAAAAGAAAATCCAGATTTTCAAAATAATGAAAATAAGCAAAACTATTATACGCACACATTAGTAGCAATAGCAAATAATAAGCAACATAATGATGATAAAATAATAAAGAAACTATGCACAAGTAGTTATATTAAGGAATAATAAATCATTGCTATGGAAGGAAATGGGTATTACATACCATGGGTAATGGTATATAAAAACCCCATACTATTTTAGTAAAATAGTTATTATGTATTAGCATAATAAATAATTTAATATATTTCATAAACGACTGCTATTAGTTTAAAGATACTATAAAGATACAAAAAACCCCATTTGGTAATTTATCCTATTATAACATTTTTTAATTCATCAAAATATTTTTTATTATTGTCTGATCCGGATTCTTGTTTCTTAGTTATCAAATATTGGGAGAGACATTTATGAAAACAATCAAAATAATCATAACTAAATAATAACTGAAATAATGCCGAATTATTATTTTCTATAAAAAAGGCGAAATTTGTATTCATATATTTCTCTTTTAATGCTAATAAAATAATATCAATTTCATAATAATTTTTTAAAAAATAGAAAATTTTTTCAATATGATTGGATATAATAATTTCATCATATTTATTAATATTTAATGCTTGTAGTATTTGTATTTGATAACATAAAGTTTGATAATATTCACCATCCATTTTTTTATAAGTACATATAAATTCAGTATTATAATTAATATTTTTTATATTGTTATAATACTCGTTTAAGGAATGATTATTTAAAGACATTAAATATATAAAATTACAATTATATATTTAAATAACAATTATATAAATAACAATTATATAAATAACAATTATATAATTCAATAAAACAAGTACGATGCTAAACTTTTACTGTGTATTATCTTGATTACGGGCAAATTCACGGGCACTCATACCGCCTCTTTGCCAACCTTTCATAGCATCATCTTCTATCTTAAAAGCACTATTTGAAACAGATTCTTTGATAGAATCAATTAATGGATAATTTTTATAGTCCGAGAAAGACTGTTCCATAGTATTATTAACTGTTTTTTTATTTAATTCAAATTGACCTGTTTTTAATTGAAATTCCATATCACAATCTCCTAAACCTTTTCCTAAATAAGGAACCGTTAAAAAAGGTCTAGTTACTAATGATAATTTACATGCTGGTCGTGAAATATGGGTATATTTTAAGTCATTATTTGCTTCAATTTCACAACCTTTAATACCTCCTTCGTGGGAACCTTTATAAAAAACATATGGTTGCATTAGCGCGAAATCTTGAGCTTTAGACATTGGACAAGCAGGATAATAATTTTCTAAATTATAGTTGGCATTATTTACATTTTGAATATTGCGTTGATCAATTGCTGGAGAATCATTGCCTATTCTAGACATTGAGTCAAAAATATATGGAAAAGCAATTGTTGAAGTCATTTATAATAATTTAATATATTATTTTTTTGCTTTATTAAATATATTAATAAATATATTGATATATTGATATATTGATATATTGATATATTGATATATTGATATATTGATATATTTGTATTTCTAAACATTTGTTTTAAAACACATTTCTACATCACCATCTTTACATGAAGCCATGTTTCCATAACAAAATCTAGCAAATTCTTTTTGATTATTGGGAACTCGTGTATTTGCTGTTGTATAAAATTGCCTCATTGATTGTTCAAATACAACATTGTCTCCTTTATCGTCAAATAGATTTTTTTTTATAGTTTCATTATTATCAAAATTACTTACTATGAAACTTTTTGTTTCTTCATTTATAATTTTTTTAACAGCATTATTATAAGATGGAGCAGCAGGAAGTTTATTTGGATTATCTTGTATTTCTGGTAATAATACATTCATAATTGGATTTATGGAAGTTGGATTTGAAAAATTATGTTTGACTTTGTCATATATTTCTTCGTTGCTAAATGATTCTTTGATTTTATTTAAATTATTATTTCTATTTAAAATATAATATGTAAATACTAAAATAATAATAGCCGTAATTCCAGTGATTAATATTTTTATATCATTTAAAAATAGAAATCCTAATAGTGTTAATAAAATTACTAATCTAGTTATTGCGTTTATCTTTTGTTCTCGTGTCATACTTTCAAGCGGCCAAAGTTCTGTAATAACATTTTTATCAAATAAGATAAGAGGATTGTTTAACCAAAATGTTTTGGTTATCGTATTTCCATTTTTATGACTTTCATTGTCCATTGTATTGTCCCTTGTATTGTCCATTGTATTGTCCCTTGTTTCGTTCCTTGTATCGTTCCTTGTATCGTTCCTTTTACAATTTTCACTATTCAATTTAATATTATTAGTAATTATATTAGAATCATTATAATCATTATAATCATTAGGAGCATTATTTATATCTTTTAATTGACCAGTATTTTTTCCTATATAATGTTCATTACTAGTCATAATTTATTATATTATAATAACTTTATAATATATTTTATTAATTATTTTGTATATTATAAAATATACAAAATATATTTACTAAAGTGCTTTTTTAAACTTCAAGCATTATAAGAATATGATTATAAATTTATTATAATACTCAGTTATTTTTTCTTATGTGCTTTTCGTTTATTATTTGATTTTCTATTAGAACTTTCATCACTAGGCACTGTTTGTGTGTTGGTCTCTCTTTGTTGTTGCTTTTTTATAATATCATCAATAAAACTGGTGCTATTTTCCATTTGTGCCATTAAAGACGAGAGATTAGCAGTTAAATCGTCTAGTTTAATGTTTTCAGAAGAAGTATTGGTTTTTGATTTATTAGAATCATAATTTTCTCTATAATTTACATTAGTATTATTTGTTTCTGTTTTGTCGACTTCTTCTTTATCGGATTCTCCTTTTCCGGATTCTGCTTTTCTCTTCATCCGCTCTTTCATTTTAGACATTTTGACATTTTGTTCCATCATATTTTGAAAAGCACTTGGATTAATTTTACCTCCTTTTGGCATGAATTGGTCTAAATTCATAGATTTCATAATATCACTGAAGTTTCCCATACCAGGCATAGATTTCATATTTTTAAAAATATTTGTTGCTTCTTCCAAGAGTTCGCTTTCTTTTAATGAACCATCTTTCATTTTACTATTTATTTTATTGCTTATTTTGCCAATAAGACCTAATAATTTGGCAGGATTTTTCATAAAACCTTTTAAAACATCATTTACGTCAGTAATATTATCTGTATCTAAATCCATATCTTTTGTTGTTTCTTCAGCAATCTCTTTAGCAAGCGATCCTATTTTACCATTAATTAATTTATTAATATGCGAAAATAGTTCATCTTTATCAGGAATAGTATAATCAGTATTATTTGAAGTCTCATTATTTGAAGTCTCATTATTTGAAGTCTCATTATTTGAAGTCTCATTATTTAAATTTCCAGACAAGTCATTTAATATATCAGAAAACATATCAAATTGATTAGAGGACGCATCAAACATTTTGGCAAAATCAGGTATATTTGTCTCATTACTTGTGTCTGTATTTTCTTTAAATGAAAACATCTTTGATAGTTCTTCTATGGTGTCTTGTATTTTTGACGAAAACTTATCACCATCAATAATTTTAAGTAATTCGAGCGAGTCACCAAAAAAAGCAATATCATCAATAGTGGTAATAATATTAAATAATATTAGTTGTAAATATTTCCATAATGTTTGTTTTGTTTTCTCACTTGTATCATCATAATATAAATCGGAAAATTCAATATCGGGTAAAAACATTGTATTAATTATTTGTGGATTTTCTTCATTAACTTTTACATTGGGTTTATTTAAAAAAATATCTTCGTTTTGATATAAAATATCAATACTTCTTACAGCAAATGTGCGCTTACAATATTCATATATATTATTGATAGATCCCATAAAATCACTACTTAATGATGCTAATTCTACAGAATTAACATATTCATCAGCATTCATATTATCTTTATAGTCAGGCAAGCAATAATGTATAATAGTTTGGTAATCTTTATTGTTTTGAATAATAAGTCCTATTTTATCTTTGAAACAATTATTTAGATCAATTATTAAATCTTTGAATATTTTGTAAAAATTTATCAAAATAATTGCTTTATTAGTGTCTAATACTAACTCGCTATTATTAACACTAGTCATTTATATTAAAAATAATACTATCACTTTAAATATTAAAATAATTATAAATTATATTAAAATTATATTAAAATTATATTAAAATTATATTAAAATTATATTAAAAATATAATGTCTCACAAACTATTTAACCAGACATAATATTTAACCAGACATACTATTTAACCAGTCATACTATTTCTTTGTTGTTCTAAATTTTTAATATTTACTTCTCCTACTTTATCTGGAACATAATCATCGGGAGGTGTTTCTATTTTGTCAGTATAATCAATAGTTGCGTAACTATATAATTGTCTTAGACCACCACTTCCTTTTGCTGATAGATCATCACTGTTTTGATCCAAAAAACTAAAATTATCGGAAACTACACCACTAGACATACCGTCAAATCTAAATGCCGATGGTTCTCCATTAAAATTTGTTGCTTTTTGAACAACAACTTGCTCAATAGGTTTTAAATAATTAGTGATATTATCACCATATAAAACTTTATAGTTGTCATTAATTAACATTAATGCCGGAACAGCATTAATAGTATTTGGTAATAATATTTCTTGATTATTTTCTAATATTACATATGTAGCATTGTTTTTTTGTATGCGTTTATCTATACAAATATAATGAATGTTATTTTTAATTCCCGACTTGGATAATATTATTAACAACTTTTTACAATTCTCGCAAAAATTGCTATAGTATAATATACAACTCATCTAAAAAGTTATATTATTAATTTTTAATAATAATTTTTAATATATAATTAAACTAATTAATAAAAACAATAAAAACAATAAAAACAATAAAAATAAAAATTGAAAATATATAAGATCTATTTATATTTATATAATTATAAATGTCATCTAAAGCTAAAATTTCTAATGTTCAAGAACAAAACGGAACTTTAAGTTTTACTTTAAGTAATATAAATGTTAGTTATGCTAATGGTTTGCGTAGAGTAATTTTATCAGATATTCCAGTAATTGCCATTGAAAGTTATCCATATGAGAAAAACAATGTAACAATTTTTACTAATAAATCTCGCTTAAATAATGAATTAATTAAGCAGCGTTTGAGTTGTATTCCTATTCATATTGATGCTTTACAAGATTTCCCCTATGAGGAATATGTTTTAGAAGTTAATAAATCAAACGATTCTAATGTTATTATTTATATTACAAGTGAAGATTTTCAAATAAAAAATATTAAAACAGGTAAGTATTTAACACGTACAGAAACACAAAAGATATTTCCACCCGATCCAATGACAGGAGATTATATTGATTTGCTTCGCTTAAGACCAAAGATTGATTCAAATATGGACAAAGAACAATTACATTTAGAAGCCAAATTTACAATTAGTAATGCCAAAAATGATGGAATGTTTAATGTAGTAAGCACTTGTAGTTATGGTAATACTATCGATCAGGTAAGAATTAAAGATGCTTGGGAACTTAAAGAACAAGAATTAAAACAAAAGTATGGAAAAGAAGAAATTGAAAATATGAAAAAAGATTGGATGATTTTAGATGCTAAGCGCATATTCGAAGAAGACAGTTTTGATTACATTATTGAAACCGTTGGTATTTATGATAATTTTAGGTTAGTTGAAATAGCCACAAATATATTAATAAAAAAATTGTATCATTCATTAAAACTAATTAAGGAAAATATAGATCTTATCCAAGAAATTGAAGATACTATGGAAAATTCTTATAGCATTAAGTTAGTAAATGAGGATTACACTATTGGTAAAATTATTGAGTTCAATTTTTATGATAAATATTTTATTAATTCGAAAAATTTAAATTATGTAAGTTTCTTGAAGAAGCATCCGCATGATAATTTTAGCATTATTAAATTATCTTATAAAAATCCGATTACAAAAGATGATATTTTGCTAAATTATGAAGAATGTATTAACAGTTCTATTTTGTTAATAAATTCTATTAAAGAATATTTTACTTCAAAATAATTCGTTAATCACAAATAAAGATACAAATTTGGTATACTATAAAAAAATTGATATATTTTTTTATAGCATAGTTTAGTAAGAGCACACAACAAACAAGAGACAATAAACAAGTAGCAATGAATTGCTATGCTGGATTAGCAAAGCGCCTTATTAAGTCTTGCTTTCCGCCAGTAATTCCAGTTCCACAATTGGAACCACTTGATGCTAGAAATATTATTAAACAAGAAGTCAAAGACCTTAACACAAACAAAGTGTGTTTTGCGTTGAGTGAAGAAGTGTTTAAACCTATTACAGATGAAGAGGCGTGGGAAGCAACATTAGCATGGGCAGAAGCAAAGGCACAAGAACGGGAGGCAGCAGCACTAAAGGAGGTATCCGAGACCGATACCGACGAATCTTACGATTCGGACGACTCAGATAACGTATTCGGTCCGGCGATGGCGGGTCTTATGAAGAATGGCGTGCCTTGGATGGTGGCTGCGCCCATTGGGGATGCTGCTGCTGCTGCGGCAATGTGGAGGGATGATGCTCAAGCAGACGCATATGAATCTGTTGCTGTTGCAAAAGCAATGGATGCACTAGATAAGCAGTTTCCATCGCCGCGAAAATATAAGGTGGCAACAATCATACAGGCAACAGCAAGAGGGCGAGCATTGCGTGCTTGGAAAGCACAATTCACAGACGAGTTAGCACGCGAAATGTCGCATATATGGCGCGCGCGGTATCACACACGGACGGGAATGGACGCAGTCGAGCAGCAACTTGCAGAGCAGTGGATGGTTTCTCCTAAATGTGTGAAAGCTTGGATTTTATTAGGTGAGCAGCGTTCTGCTTCAGCAGATCTAGTGCGTCTAAGTGTTGTTTAAACACCTATTAATCACAATGTGCTAAAAATTCATTGTATTCGTTATTTTTAGCATTACGTATTTGACTATAAGACGGGGGGTCGGCATCTTCATCATAATAAATATTAGAAATATCTAAAAACGGAACATGATTTGTATTATTATGTTTTTTATTACATTCTTTATTACATTCTTTGTTAAAAGAAAATATATCACATATATTTCCCATAATGTATTAATGTATATAATAAATATTTTGTTTTTAAAATATTTATTATAAATATTTATTATAAATATTTATTTAAACTTCAAGTTCCAAATCTAACACTTAAATTAAATAGAACAATCCATTTCTTCTTTTTCTGCTTGTTCTTCTTTAGAAGTTTCACTAATAACACTTGTAGGACAAGTATTAGCACACACAACACTAGTATCATAACTCATCGCGCAACAACCTTTAACTTGAGGACTCTTATAATTAATCAAAAACATTTGTTGTGCCGGATGTAGCGCATTTACATAATCAATTACAAATTTCTTATCAATAGATTTTTGGTTTGGTTTAAGTTCAGTCTTATATTTTTCGTGTAATTTATACATATGTGTTTTATATTCAAACTCATATTCTTTTAATGGTTTTTCTTTACGAACAAAACAACCAATATAATTCATAAATAAATGATTAGTATATTGATACATCGCAAGTTTAAATTTATTAAAGATGACAGTATGTTCCGGATAATATTGTAAGAATTCACCAACTTTATTTTGCTGTTTCAAGGTTAAATAATTAAACTGAAGTTTAGGTTGATTGCCTCTAAGTTTTCGCACCTCCTCATAACTCGCGTTTCTAATTTTACTACGCGTCCCATCTTTACCATATAAAAAACACCCTACACAATTATATCCCGCATTCCCAGAAGAATAATAATCTTTAATTTCTTGAAAATTCGTAACTGGATACTTATTAACAAATTTAATATTGCTATTAATAAATATATATGGCGGAGTATTTACCAATGATTGAATATCAATTTCATTAATAATAACATGATTTAAATTATCACTGCTTAGCACATTATTAATAGGATGAATAATTTCATACACTTTGACAAGAAAAATTACAGGTGTAATAATAGGCGTAACAATGCGATTAAATGGATGTTGTAATACAAAACTATAAACGTATTTTTTATCTAAACAATTAAGATCTAAATTACAAGTGTTGCATGCTTCAAAAAACATAGAGCGAAATGTAAGATTATAATAATCTTTAAAATAATTGTTATTGTCAAAATATTTGTAATTTTTAACATCATTAAAGAAAACAATATTTGCTCCAATTGTAGAACGAGTGGCAATTTCCCAAGTTTCTTTAATATTATCATAAAACACATTAATCATTGTGCCATCGATAAAATCTTCCAACCAACTATTTTCTGTGCTATATTTAGTTACAAAGAGAGCATAATCTAACGATTTTTCTGGAGCAAAACACACGACTTTATTATTTCTAATAATAACAGAACGATATTTAGAAACCTCTAAATATTTTTCGTGCTCATTATAAAAATCAATAGTTTTTAATTTATCCTTTACATATCTAATAATCTTGTATTCATTATTGTTGAAAGTATATTTTTTAATATTAAAATTATTGTCTTCATTATTTAATACATGTGTAACATTAAGATTAATTGAATTTGTAATAGTTACCATAGAAATTAATCTAAGATAATACTATTACATCATAATAAATCTTTAAACCTTTTAAATATAATATTTATTCGACATTCGACATTTGATATTTGATATTTGATATTTGATATTTGATATTTGATATTTGATATTATTTTAATATTATTTAACTGGAAATAATATTAAAATTATATTAATTTCTATTATAAATATAAGATTACTATGAGTAAATTGGAACAAGAGGAACAAGAAGAACAAGAGGAACAAGAAGAAGAAGAAGTACAAGGATCACTTCTAACAAGTAATATTAAACTTCAATTAGGAGATATTATCCAATTTGATGCCCCTACAAATATTTCATTACATGACAAAATATATTTTATTAAATTTATCAGTCAGGAAAAGATAGTATTAATAAATCCCGAAAAAATAATTACATTAAATATAACTCCAACGGGAAAACTAGAAGAAGAATCAATCGCAAATATATTATTATTGAGCAGGCATAAAAGTCCAAGTTTTGTTGTTCAGAATAGTTTAGAAATGAAAAAATACATTTCCATTTATTTTGGAGAACCATTACCAAAAGTGCTAAATGGTATAATTACAAATATTGAAAATGATATGATAGAAATAACTACATTGCCAACTAAAGATTTGTTATATATTGATTTTGCTTATTCTGGTATTCCAGAACATTTAAATATTGAAAAAATAATAGTTCGTGAAAAATTAGATGAAACAAAACTGCTTGTTGTACAAGAAGATAAATCTAAGTCGTTTAGTAGTTCTGATGCTATAGAAGAAAGTTTTTTAAATCAGGATGATTCGCAAGAACTCGACTATGATTTAAAAGCATATACTACTAAATCTGATTTGGAAGACATAATAATAGACACTATTGAATTGGGAGTAGAATTAGATGATTTAGAACATGAAGTAAATGTGTCAGAAGGCGAACAGCGTTATAGTTTAGATAAACAAACAAATGATTATTTAGATAAGTTAATAAATGCTTATTTACCGGAGCAACGCACAGAAGAAGTAATTAATCAAATCCATAGTGAATTAAATTACTATAAACAATTGCGAACATTATACTCTTATTTTGACGCAAATAACAACCCATCATTAATAGAAGATCGTGGGCAACATTATAAGCATTTAAAAGAACAATTGTTTAATTTAAATAAAAAATTGTATTACATATTACCTGTGCTGTCAAATGTTCGAAACTTAATAATAAATGAAACTGAAAATACCGAGCATTTAGAAGATGCCGAATCGTATAATTATCAACATTTAGGTGAATTTGTAGAAACACTAAATAGTATAGCATTAAACTGGGCAAATAACAGTTCAAAAGAAAAAATAAACAATTATAAAGAGCATATAAAATCCTTAATTGGATTATTAGATAATTACTCTAATTATAGTGAGCAAAATATCAATGTAAATACGCAAATAGAAATGGTTAATTCTATTGTAGATGATTTTTATAATTATAGCATGGTTAAAGGTGAATTGTCAAAAAGTCGTTTTATGATTGATGTATATAATGATGGATTAAATATGTTGGAAACTTATTATGTAAATAATAAGAAATTCAATAAAATCAGTAAGTTAGTTCCAAATGATTTTGTAAATATTATAGGTTTCATAACACTGCCATTGCCTTTATTTAATTTTTCTAAAATCAATAGTCCTTATACAAATATATGCGACAGGGCAAATTTGAACATTAATTTTATTAATTACCATGAACTATTAAATAAAAATACGCATTATAATAAATATGTTTTGGAAGATGCCGATAAATCTAAATTTATAAATAGCCACGCAAATATTCATAATAATAAGTTATTACAAAATATTAATAATTTTGCTATTGATGAGTCGCTAGAACTTCCTTATTTGGAAAAAATGAATTATTTACTGGAATCTTTTATACCTACAAACAGTTCGTTTATTAAAGAATATATAACAACATATAAACCCAACTCATTAGAAAACCGCAAATATAACTTGATAGAATTTGTGTATGATTTACAGGGACTAAATATTGATTTGTATAATTTACATATAATAGATTATAAAAATATCAGAAAAATAATTAGTTCAAACATCGATCTATATAAGAAAAATTACAAATATGAAGAGTCCAATTTTTCAAATCTCATAAGAACCATTAAAGAAGCGGCCCAAAATAACAGCAAAGAATCAGCTATAACTTATTCTTTTAGTCTTCTAACAAAAGAATTAAAAGATGAATTGTTTAATTTTTATAAAATAAGCGAAGAGCAAATAAATAACACAGAAGAATTGTATAGTTATATTGTCAAAATTGACAGTGCCGAATTTTTCATGCAAAGCATTAATAAAAATATAATGGATCTAATAGTCGGTAATTTACTTGAAAATTTCATAAAAGCATATACAAAAGAAAAAGAAAAAATTAAAGATGAAGAAACAAGTAAAACTACAACTGCGCAAGTTTCGTCAAAAGATATATTAAAAGGTGAGTTGGATATTATGGAAACTACTTGCGAAAAATATGTATTGTCTAAAAAATATAATACGCTACAATCGCTTGAAAATGATAATAATAAACTTATATATTTTGATTCAATATATGATAATACTTTTTATAGCATATTAAACGAATATAAAACAGAGCGTTCTGCTATGGATACAAAACAATTTATAGATTTTTTAGCAAATAAATTAATGACACTTATGAATTTAACTAAACCACGAGCATTTCGCGAAGCAAAGGCAATAGTAGATGAAAAACGAGAGATTAGTGATGGCGATTATGCTATATTGGTTGATAAAGTAAGTAATAAAAACTATGTTTATTTGCGAACAAATGATGTATGGATAATAGATCCTAAATTTGAAGATAATTTTTACATTCAGTCAAATCAAATTTTTTGCGATTCCAATAAAGAATGTATATCAAAGGACAATAAGTGTATGACACTTGAAGAGGCACAAAAGGTAAATGTTACCAAAGAAGTAGATGAAATATTGAAAAATTTTGAGAACAAATACGATTTAAGCATAGAAGATATTAAGGGTAAAATAAATACAAATTATGAAAATTCTAAAGTGCGAATTCAAGCACTTATTAATATAAATAATAAGAAAAATGAAACAACAAATACTTATTTATTAAGTTTGGAGGACCCTAGTGTTAGTCAGGAAAATAAAATAGTGTCTCCATATATAAAGTTGAGAGATGGAATATTACAAATGAAAGACATAGCATTCAAATATTCTACAATAAAAAAATTCTGTATAAATTTTACACGCCAAGCAATTAAAGATGAGGTACCGTTCTGGTTATATTGTATTAAAACAGGACAACCACTAATGCCATTATTTTTATTGAAACTGGCAAATGTGTTTATTAATAAACTGGATTTTGCCAAAGAGTTAGATTACATATGTGCTACACAAGGAACACTGAGCGACGACAATAACTACTGGGTGGATAAATACAGTGGATATATTATTAAGTCTATTGAGTTTAATACCGATGAGGGATATGATGAAAAAGGATATAAATTACATACAAGTGCTGTTCTAGAAAATGAATATACTATTAATCCTGACGCGCAAGTATCTGGATTAACTAAAACAAAATCTTCGAATCCGAATACGCAAATAATATTAAATATAGTTAAATCAATGTGTTTAATGATCGGTATTAATATAGTTAATAACCATGAACTAATTATAAATAATGTATTAACTATTCAAAATTCTAGTATTCCAACAAAGAAACAATATGATGAAATTATGTTAAAATCTACAAAAAAAGAGGGTAAAGTAAAGGCAATGCCAAGTTATGAAGAAACATACAACTCATCATTACTATTATTGACGCTAACTTTCATAGTATATGCTATTCAAATAAATGTTCCGTCTTTAAAATCTAAAAAAACATTTCCTGGGTGTATTAAGTCGTTTAAAGGTTATCCATTGGACGGTGAAGAGGACAAAACAACACTTGCCTATATTGCTTGTATAGCAAATAAAATAAAAAGTTCAATCAAACCATGGAATAGCATATTAAAAATGTCTGAATCTACTATTATAAAAAAAATGGAGGCGCTTATAGAGAGATATATTGTGCCCAACAAAGAATTGGCAATTCATTTAAATAAAAAGCGCGCTTATTTATTATCAGAAGAAGCAACAACTGACGCAATACCAGATTATTTATCTATAAGCAATTGGCATACATTTAATCCACCGTTATATGATATTAAAATTTCATCTGAAAATATAAACGCGCTAGACGATGGATTTAAAACCAAACTATTTGAGACGTTCTCTCGTGGTGAAAAAAACAATATTAAAGAATTAATAGAATCAAAGGCAATATATAGCAGTTGTTATATTATAGAAAAAATACAAAATATTGTTAAAAAAAACACTCCACTATTAAAGAATTCAAATGACAATCCATTTTTAGAAAATGCGTGCTGTAATTCGGGTAAAAATACTGTTGAATATTTTACAAGCGAAGATAATTCAATATTATTAGATAACAAAGCAGTTAAATTTTATAACAATTTGTTAACTAGTATAGATCTACTTACTTATGCGCCACAACTATATAATCCACAAAATACAAAACAAAAGGTGATATCACAAACAACAAGTTTCAGCGAAGAATTGGTTTATAAAGCATTCATATATTTCTGTAATTTTGCTAATTTATTGCCAATCGACGAAGAATTAAAAGGATTGTGCTTGGATAAACCATTAGAATTTAATAGTACTAAAACATTAAGAGAAATAATAGATTCTCTCAAAAGTCAAGGCAAGGTTTATAATTTTTCTTCTTTTATAGAATTAATACATATTATAAGTAAGAAAAATATAATACATATAGCAACAAATTATCCCATCATAAATAACATTGAATTAATGCGTATATTAATAGAAGCCTATACGCAAAATAGTTATTATAACTTGGACGATGAATTTATAAGTAAATTGGAAAGTTTATTAGATAATTTTTCCATTGTAAGTAGTGAAAATCAGGAACTTCGTAGTTTTAAAAATTTCTTGGGAAAATCAGTGCTATTGTTAAAGCAAAATATATTACAAATAATAAGTAAGCAATCCAATATTAGTAAAAGCGATTTTGCCAAATTCTCTCAAAATTTAGAACTAACTATTGATGTGGAAAATATGAAATTTTATCAAAATTATATTATGAATTTCTTATATATTTTTCCATCGATTATGTTAAATAAAAATATAAATTATGGGGCAATTCCAAAACATTGGAAACTATCGGATATTCATAATAAAGACATTTATAACATAATGCAAAAATATTATAATGCTATTAATACTTTCAATGCGCGACCAGAATTGTTGTTGGCATTTAAATTAATTTCTAATAGATGTAAAATATTAATAGAACTAATGCCTGTTTTTTTATATAATAAATTTTTGATGAGTGATTATTCTTCGTCTAAAACCGCAAAAATTAATAGTATATTTGATGAAAAAGTAGTAATGTTATTTTATAGTTATATATTTTATAATTTATATAATGAACTATTAACCGTATGCGAAACTAGTGAATTTTTATTAGAACTACAGAATTTACAAATAAATGATTATGACAAAGATGAATTTATGAAAAACGCAGTTAGTTATATAATTGAGCATTCTAATATAATGAATAATCATTATAATTTAATAAATAATGGATATAGAAAAGTAAAAGACAAAATCAATATGGCAAAAGAAAAGGAAAAGGATTTAATTACTGATTTTCTTAAAAATCTCTCCGATGAAGAGCGCGAAATCGAGAATATTTTGAAAAATAATAAGTTAGAAAAATGGAATAAAGGAATGCAAAAGGGTATTACACAATATGTTAAAGAAAATTATGACGAAGAGCGCGAAGCATTGGAAAAACAAGCGCTAAAAGAGAAAAAATTACAGCAAAACAATAATGTAACGGCAATGAATAAAGAGTTATATGATTTAGCAATGGATGAACAAACACTTAACGATGAAGCAATAGATGCCGAAGAATATAGTATGAATAATATTCCAGATGATGACGATTTTGATTATGATGATGCTGATGATGGCGATTATGCTAATGGTCCAATTGAAGATTATAATAATGATTAAAAATGCGATCAACTTTTTCTAAACTACAAAATAATCTTTTTAATACAAAATAATCTTTTTAATACAAAATAATTATAATATTACTATATATTATATGAGTGACTTCTCTCCTTCTAAATTTTTAAGTGAGTTATATAATAATTATTATTTAAAATATTTTACTAATAAAGGGATTGACCCTAATGCCGAAGATTTTAAATATACAAATGAATGGGCCTTTGAAATAGCAATACATGTTTTTGCGCAAACAGAATTAGCTTTCCACGGAGATGATAATACTAAAATAGAAAATTTAAGAAAACATTATGAATTATTAAGATTAATAATATATGAATGTTGTAAATATTATCGTCATAATGATAAAAATTACATTCACTTTATCAAAGATATTTTATTTATAATATTAGAGCAACAGGCTATTTCGCTTGCACATAAAGTGCCAAATACTGATAGATTATATTCACTATTATCAAAACCTCCACTTAGTGATATTTTTACTGACAAATCAGATGATATTATTAAAATTTCTAATACTTCTGTTCATATACTTTTAAGTAATATTAATATTAATAGAGATATATGTCGAGTTATAAAAGAACATATAAATAGTTCTACAAGATCTACTATTTTTAAAAAAACTAGAAAAGTTAAAAATTATAACAAAGATAGCGATGCTAAACCAGATAGCGATGCTAGCGATGCCGAAGGTAGAAAGAAAAAATATAGAAAATCAAAGAAATCAAAGAAGTCAAAGAAGTCAAAGAAATCAAAGAAATCAAAGAAATCAAAGAAATCTAGAAAATCAAATAAATATTAAAAATCTAAAATAAAATTATTATTAAAATTGATAAATAATTTAATAATAATTTAATAATACTTTATAAAATAGTAATGGAGCAAAACAAACCAAAACCAAAACCACTAACATTTATTGATTTATTTTGCGGAATTGGTGGTTTTCATCAAGCATTAAAAAAGTTAGGCGCAAAATGTATTTTGGCGTGTGATATTGATAAAGATTGTCGCGAAGTATATTTTGATAATTATGGAATAAAACCTGTTGAAGACGTTAAAAAAATTAATCCAACAGAACTCCCAGATTTTGATATATTAACTGCGGGATTTCCTTGCCAAGCATTTAGTAATGGCGGTAAGAAAAAATGTTTTGAAGATTCAAGAGGTTTATTGTTTGATGAAATAATTAGAATTGCCAAAGAAAAAAAACCCAAATTTATGTTTTTAGAAAATGTAAAGCATATTTTAAAAGTAAGTAATGGTGAAGTAATTGATTATATTAAAGAAAAAATAGATTCAACTGGTTATAATTTAACACTTTTCCAATTATCGCCACATAATTATGGAATTCCTCAACAAAGAGAACGCGTTTATTTTGTATGTGTTCTTAAGACATTTCAACAACCGCAAAATAGCAATCCAACTATTATTTTAAATCCAACTATTGATCCAAAAACTATTGATTTTAATAAGTTTATAAACAACAACAATGTGCCTCCTAAATATTATATTAATTCAAGTGTTTTAGAGACATTAGAAGCATGGGATGAAATTATTAAACAAATGGAAGTAGGAGAAAAACTCTCTCCAACAATAATGATCAATGATGCTTTTGTTAATTATAGTGAAACACAATTAAGTTCGTTTCCAGCATGGAAGCGCGAATATATTAAGAAAAATCGTCCATTGGTTCAAAAATACTATACTATTTTAGAACCTTGGTACACAAAACATAAAGCATTATTGAAGCAGCGTGAAATATTTGGAAAATTAGAATGGCAAACAGGACCTGTAAAAAAAAATGAAAGCATCTTTAATCACTTTATTCAAATTCGTCAATCTGGAATAAGGGTAAAAAAATCTGAGTATTTTCCAACATTAGTAGCAATATCACAAATTCCTATTTACGGAAAAGAAAAACGCTATATAACACCTCGCGAATGTGCGCGACTTCAATCATTTCCGGAAGACTTTAAATTGGCAATTGATGATAAAAAAAGTTATAAACAATTAGGAAATAGTGTAAATGTAGAAAATGTATTTAATGTTGTTAGTTCAACGCTAAAACATTATGCTATGATTTAATCATTATGAATCATAAATTGAGGTGACGCACAATGTATATTTCCTTTCCATCTTATTTCAATGCGATATTTTTTTTCACCAACACATAACCTATAAAATAATTTGGCAGCATTTCTAAATTCTCCGTTAGATGTCATATAATAAGCATTATATTCTTCAAACGAAACTTTATCAATGTCTATTGTGTGTTTTCTACTATTTGTAATGCTTGTAATGCTTGCGCCGTCAAACTCATATATAGTATATGGCATAGTTGCTCCATATAGACAGTCGACTAAAACAGATATGATTAATTGATTAGCATTTGCTATTTCAATGCGTAGTTGCTCCCAATATATGTTTTCTCTATTTGGATAAAATAACTTATTTACAGACTCTCGCTCGTGCTTTGAAAATTTAGGAAATCCATTGACTTTTAAGAATTCTTGTTTTATAGTATTTAATTTACTAGAAACTTGCGGTCCTAAAATTTTATGAACACTATAATTAGATTTTGTAGCGTTAGCACTTTGCTTACAAGACCATCCTACAAAATTGCCACATTCATATTCAATATATATATCGCTTTTTGTTTGCTTGTTATCTATGTTTTTGTTTAGATTATTTATTTTTTCGTGTGTATTTTTCTTTCCTGAAATATAAATACACACTATATTTTCAAATTTTATAGTAGTTGTACTAATTAAATCATTAAATATTGTAATACGTTTCTTTAATAAGTCTGGTTTTTTTAACAAATCGGCAACATAGTGTTTTAAGTCACTAAACTTATTTAATTTTAATTGAACTATTATAGCGTTCTCTTTAATCCATTTTTCAGATATATTACATATGGTTTCATAATTTAAAGTTTCTGTAGAATTAGTCAAAAATGATGCTTTGTGTGCCAACAAAATAGCATCTACATATTCGCATGCATTAAATTCCACATTTTTTCTAACAAGTTTTTTTAGAATACTATTCATAGTATTCATATTATTCATAGTATTTTATTTTTTATTACTAATAAATAAGTAAATTATTATCAATTTTAGAATAAAAGTTTGAAAGTTTGAAAGATTAATAAAGTTTATAATATTTAATATATATAAATTTTGATGCGTAAAACAAAAAAAAGAAACAACAAAGCAGGCAATAGATTTTTAGAAAGAAAAGTTCATATGGCCAGTATGTATAATGGGGCGTACCGAGATGTAACAAATATGGTTTTAAGAGATTATGCGGCATCCAGAATCCAGAAAAGTACACGAACTATGCAAAATAAAAATGAATTTGAAACACGTGTCCCTAACTTTTATAATAATTTAATAAGATTTGCTGTTGCTTTAAGAAGAACAAATACAACACCAACTACACTAGAAGTTATGAAAAATGATATATTAAGAACAATACCCGACAGAACGGTAGCAGGTTTCTTACGTCTTCCCGATCTATATCAGCAAATAAACACATTAAGAAATTTATTAACTAATCACTTTCCGCCAATAAATGAAATAGAAAAGGCAGAGTTAAAAGAACTTGTTGATTCAATTATACAAGCAATGAATGATCCAATACATGCTCGTATAATGGTTTCATTATTACCATATAGACAAAACGCAGTACTTGGGCAAGGCAAAAAAAGAAGACAACACACCAAAAAAAGGAGAAAATAAAGCACCTACTATAAACTTAGGAAACATTCCACTTTATCTTTTATAGCAATGAATTTTATAGCAATGAATTTTATAGCAATGAATTTAGGAAAATTATAATACGGGCAATATTTAATATTATAAATATAATATAATATTAAATATGTTAAGACAATTTGTTATAACAAATATAAATTTAGTATCAATAATAGTATTTTTACTACTATTTGCCATAATAATGGTAACTAAACCAAATGTCATGTTTGATAAAAACGGGAAACCTCGCGAATTCGGCATAGGTTATAAGAATAAAACAATATTACCTTTATGGCTAACAGTAATTATTTTAGCAATAGTTTCATATTTAACTATTTTATGCTATATAAATTTTAAAAGATTTGTATTTTAAGTAAGTAATTCTCTATACTATAAACCTTGCTCTTGTGTTAGTTTCTTGGTTTCGATAGCAGTTAAATTTGTTTCAATTTCTTTTTTCATTTGTTCTTCTGTTCTTTGACAAGTCATGCTTATTATTAAATTATAACTAATAGAACTAATCAATATTCCAGCCAATATATACCAAACTATTTTACCTACAAATTGCTTTATAATCAATAACTGATATAATTCAAGAAAATGCTTTTTATTTTTTTCACTAGTTATGTCTGGATCCTTTAGAGCATCTCTTATATTATTAAAAAATTCATTAAAATCAGTTATATTAGTACTTATTTGATTAACAAAATTTGGTCTATTGCTATTCATATTTGCTATAGCTTTAACAAGTTCAGCATTTCCTGAAGCTTCATTTCCTGTTTTAAATATATTATTGTAAGTTTTATTAACTCCAAAAATTCCAATAATAGTATAACCAATAGTATTAGAAAACGGATTTGCCCATCCAGGAAATATTGTTAAAACAAAGTATAATGACAAAAATATTATTAACCAAGGCAATAAAGTAACGAGAGAAATATGACTCCAATTAATAGATCCACTACACATTGCTTTTGAAATAGTAACATTGATAAAATAAATACCAAATACTACTACCAACATATATAAAACATTAAACATAGTATTGTCACCAGCACTTGCTGCGTTTTCTTTGGTTTGTGTTTTAGTAATTTGAAATATAGTTCCTCCAGCAAAGCAAAGTGTTATGAGCAAAAAATATATTACACTACCAAACGGACTAGGTAGGGAAGTTTCAGTCATTGTAATATAAATACAAATATAAATATAAGTATAAATTATTTTAATATAAAAAATGTATTAAAATAAAATAATAGTATTAAATTTAGTAAAATATGAAAATAATAAACCACGACTTATATTATTATATTAATATTAATGAATTTCAATATATTAGATTATACTAATTTTAAATTAAATAATTCAACAAATTTACATAACACAAATGACAGAAATACGTCTGAAAAACCTAAATTAGTCGACAACGGAGTCAAATATTTTTTCAAAGAAGTGCTAAAAGGATGTCATAAATATAAACAAAATAATTATAATGCTTTTTACAATGTTTCAATGTTTATATTATTTATAGTAGTTTTAGCAGCAATATTATATATGCGCCACAAAGGTAATAAATCTAGCACAGAATATTATGAAAAAAGTATGAAAGACAAAGACTATATTATGTCTAAATTAATATATTACAATCGTCAAAATATTGATAATCAACAAAAAATTAAAAACAATATGATAACAAATTTGCCCGATTACGGTAATCACGTCGAAGCAAATTTATTACATAAAACAATATATTTCTCTTAAATACAATAGTCTTCAAGAAATTTAAATATTTTACTAAAATATAGGTTATTTATGGCATCCATTCAATTAACTAATTATTATGAGCAATTAGAAGAATATTATAAATTGAAAAATAAATATATGTTGCTAAAACAAAAAAAAATTACCGAATTGTCCGGTGATTATGGTAAAGAGTATGATCAAAAAAAACAAACACTGGCAAAATATAAACCAAAATGTATAAATTGTAAGCAAGATGGCGGAACAATTTTCACAGAAACACCAGAATTATTGCGAGCAACTTGTGGTAATACGTTTAGTCCGTGTAAATTAGATTTATCAGTGGTCAGAAAAAAATTTATACCAATTACTGAAAAATTATTAACAACCCACAAGAATTTAGAAAACTATAAAAAAAATATAATAACCACAAAATTAGACTTTCTTTTTAACTATATTGAAGAGGAAAAAGCAGTAGAATTATTCGAAACTTTGAAACACCAATTAAATAACAGTCAAGAAAGTTATAATAATTTAGTAAATTTATATAACTCAATAACAAATAATGAAGAATTAAAAGTGTTAATACAAGAAAAAATACAAGAGTTTGAAATTAATAAAAAACAATATAGCGATGCTTTAGAATTATTTAAATCGTCGGGTGAAATGAGTTATTTAAAAAGTGCTGTTGAAATACATAATAGCAAACTCTCATTATTAGGAGATGAATTGATGAAATTAAAATACAAATCATCATATATAGAAAAAAACGAACATGACCAATTTATATTTTTCCAAAACAATTATAATTTAGAAGATTTAATAATAGAATTAACTACTGAAACTAAATAAAAAATATATTATATATTATACTCAATAAAAGTATTATGTTATATTAAGTATATATTAAATGAGCAAATTTTTTACAAATATACAGCAAAAATTTTTAGGCGCAATTAAACATATAAATGTTACTATATTTTTGATAACATTTTTACTAGGAGTAATTTATATTTATAATTTTGATTATAATAGAAAAGTAGAAGTATATCCAACTCCCAATAATATAGATAAAATAGAATATAAAGACGAGGCAGAAAATTGTTTCACTTATAAAATTAAAGATGTTAAATGTCCTAGTGATAAAAATAAAATAAAACTCTTACCCTTATAATTTATGATGAGAGAAATTACTTTTTTTCTTTTTATAATATATAATCATATTATATATTACAATAATATGATTCAGAATATGTTAAAGAATTTATTACATACAAATATAGGGAAAATTATATTATCCGTGTTGCTGGGTTTAGGTTTATCTACAATATTTAGACAAGTATGTAATTCAAGAGATTGTTATAAATTTATTGGTCCAAAACACAATGAACTACGAGACAAAATATTTGCCAGTAATAGCGAAAAAACAAAGTGCTACACCTTAGTAGAAGAAAATATACCTTGCGGTTCAAAAAGCAAAACATTACAATATTCAACTAACTTCACGTAATTTACTAATTTATTTATTTATTTATTTATTTATTTATGTAATTTATTTATTTATGTAATTTATTTATTTATGTAATTTATTTATTTATTTATTTATTTATTTATGTAATTTATTTATGTAATTTATTTATTTATTTATTTATTTATTTATGTATTTTATTTATGTAATTTATTTATTTATTTATTTATTTATGTAATTTATTTATTTATTTATTTATTTATTTATTTATTTATTTATTTATGTATATTTAAATATATTTAAATATTCAAGACATTTACTATATATAATGACAATTATAAACAATATAGAAATTGATAATATTGAATATAAAGTAAATTCTACAAAAATGGCGATTGCCAATAATGATCCATTAGAAGAAAAATTAAATGTTATTCTTGTTATATCAAATCCTTGTTTATACGCAAAAAGATATATATTATTAAAAGAATTTGTTAAACGAATAACAGAAGAAGAAGAACACGTTAATTTATTTATTGTAGAACTCGCATATGGGAACCAAAAATTTATAATTACTAATAAAAATAATAAAAGTCATTTACAATTAAAAACAGAAGTCCCTTTATGGCATAAAGAAAATATGATAAATATAGGAGTAAAATATTTATTACCTAAAGATTATAAAGCATTTGCTTGGATAGATGCTGATATAGAGTTTGAAAGTTCTACGTGGGCATTAGATACGTTAAAAATTTTGAATGGATACAAGGACATTGTTCAATTGTTTAGTCATTGTATTGACATGGATCAAGAAAAAAATAATTTGAACATATTTAATAGTTTCGGTTATTGTTTTGAAAAACAAAAAAACTATACAACAAAAGGGACAGATTATTGGCACCCAGGGTATGCGTGGGCAATAACAAGAAAAGCATATGAAAAATTAAACGGACTATATGATAAAGGAATTTTGGGATCGGGTGATAGCATTATTGCTATGTCTTTAATTAATAAATGTAATTCAATAACTAACTCCAACTATCATATAGATTATAATAATAGCATGTTAGCCTATCAAAACATCGCGTCTAAATTGAGATTAGGATATATTCCGGGAATAATACGGCATCATTATCATGGTTCTAAAGCAAATCGGAAATATACTGAACGATGGAAGATTTTAATGAATTATAAATTTAGTCCTTATAGTCATATAACATATGATTCAAGTGGAATAATAATTCCAACAAAGTCTTTCTCTCAAGAGTTCAAAAATGAAATATATAATTATTTTAAAGAACGCAAAGAAGATGAATAATATTGTCTATAAAAATAATATATTGTCTATAAAAATAATATATTGTCTATAAAAATAATATATTGTCTATAAAAATAATATATTATTTAAACTATTTAAAACCATTATGTATATAAATATTATAATGGATTCGCCCGTAGAAACATTTGCTTTTCAGGCTGAAATTAATCAGTTAATGTCGCTTATTATTAATACATTTTATTCTAATAAAGACATTTTCCTTCGTGAATTAATTTCTAATTCGTCAGATGCGCTAGATAAAATTAGGCATCATTCTCTTAAAGACGCAAGTGTTTTAGAAAGCAATCCCGAAATGTATATTCGTATTATTCCTGACAAAGTAAATAAAACATTAACTATTTTAGATTCGGGTATTGGCATGACTAAATCGGAAATCATTACTAATCTAGGAACAATTGCTCAGTCGGGAACAAAGGGATTTATGGAGGCAATGAAAACACAAGGGGATATTAATATGATTGGACAGTTTGGTGTTGGGTTTTATTCAGCATATTTAGTGGCCGAAAAAGTTGTTGTTACTTCTAAAAATAATGATGATGAGCAATATGTATGGGAATCTAATGCTGGTGGTTCATTTACAGTTACAAAAGATGACACTGGAGAAAAACTTGGGCGCGGAACAAAGATCACTTGTTATTTAAAGGATGACCAATTAGATTATTTAGAAGAACAATGTATTAAGGATCTAATTAAAAAACATTCCGAGTTTATTAATTATCCCATTAGTCTTTATGTAGAAAAAAGCGTGTCAAAAAAAGAAGAAGACGAAGAAGACGAAGAAGAAGATGAAACTAAAGAAGAAGAAACATGCGACAAATGCGAAGACGAACCCAGTATTGAAGAAGTAGATGAAGAAAAAGAAAAAGAAAATGAAAAAGAAAGCAAAACAAAAAAAATGGTAACGCAAGTAGTTCATGAATTTGAATTATTAAATAAACAAAAACCCATTTGGTCAAAAAAACCAGAAGAAATTACAAGCGAAGAGTATGGATCATTTTATAAATCATTAAGCAATGATTGGGAAGAACATCTTGCGGTAAAACATTTTTCCGTAGAAGGTCAATTAGAATTTACATCTCTTTTATTTGTTCCAAAGCGGGCACCTTATGATATTTTTGAATCAAAATCAAAAAAAGAAGGAAACATTAAATTATATGTGCGCCGTGTTTTTATTACAGATAATTGCGAAGAATTAATCCCTGATTGGTTAGGATTTGTAAAAGGTGTAGTAGATTCCGAAGATTTACCTCTAAATATTTCGCGCGAAATGTTACAGCAAAATAAAATTCTTAAAGTAATTAGAAAAAACATTGTTAAAAAATGTTTAGAATTATTTGCCGAAATTAGAGAAAATGAGGAAGATTTTACTAAATTTTATGAGCAATTTAGCAAAAATATTAAACTTGGAATCCACGAAGATACTTCTAATCGTGAAAAGTTAGCCGACTTATTAATGTTTCATAGCACAAAATCAAAGAATAAAATGGTATCATTTAAAGAGTATGTAAATAAAATGCCCGAATCACAAAAGCATATTTATTATATTACTGGAGAGTCGCAAAAATCTGTAGAAAATTCTCCATTTATTGAAAAGTGTAAAAAACGAAATTATGAAGTGTTATTTATGACTGATCCAATTGATGAATATTGTGTTCAACAATTAAAAGAATTTGACGGTAAAACTTTAGTTTGTGTCACAAAAGAAGGATTAAAATTTGATGAAAGCGAAGAAACTAAAAAGAATTGGCAACAATGTGTAGAGGAATTCAAACCATTAACTGATAAAATTAAAAGTATTTTAGGAGATAAAGTTGAAAAAGTTGTATTAAGCGAGCGTGTTGTTGATTCTCCTTGTGTATTAGTAACTGGAGAGTTAGGTTGGTCGGCAAATATGGAAAGAATTATGAAAGCACAAGCACTTCGTGATTCTAATATGAGTTCATATATGATGTCCAAGAAAACAATGGAAATTAATCCACATCATATTATTATTAAAGCACTTAAAGACCGCCTAGATGACGAAAATAATAGTTCATTGAAAGATCTTGTGAATTTAATTTTTGAGTCATCGCTCATTGCTAGTGGTTTTAATATTGAAGAACCAGCTACATTTGTTAATCGAATTAACAAAATGATCAAATTAGGTCTTTCTTTAGACGAAAAAGAAGAAGAATGCGAAAAAGAAGCAGAAGACGAAAAAGAAAAAGAAACAGAAGAAGAAGAAACAAGCATGGAAGATGTGGATTAAATATTATAAATTAAATGTATAATGTATAATGTATAGTACTATTACATAATAATACTATATATTGCGTTTTTAATATATTAAATATTTAGGAAACTATATTAAATAGCATCTATGTCTTCTTCATCAGGAATAACGTCAATAAATGAACTCCCTCGTTCTATTATACAAAATAATAATGTCCACCAAGACTATATGATGCAACAACAACCACAAAATATAGTTTTAAATAAAACTGAAATATTATCACAATCAAATAATCAAATGTCTACAATGGATAATTTGATTCCAAATGGCGGATATTCAATGCAAAACCCTATGATACAAACTCAAAATAATCCAACTATGGGAAATAATGTTCAAAATCAAGTTCAACAACAACAACCAAATTATAATGAATTAATCAGTCAAATTCAAAAAGCAGCAGCAAATGGAACTACTGCTTTACCTTCTCGTGATATACCTATTGATCCTGTAAAAGTGGCAAATGATAGTCAAACGCAACCAAATTATATACCGCCTCCACAAGTTCCAGAAAACTATATTAAGAATTATGAAACACCACAACAAGTAATAGAAGAAAATAAGAAAAAAACTAGTGATGCCAATCTATATGATACTTTATTTTACGAAATGCAATTGCCTATTATAATAGCACTGTTATATTTTTTATTTCAATTACCGGCAGTAAAAAAACATAGTAAAAATATGTTTCCCTTCTTATTTAAAGACGACGGCAACCCAAATTTATACGGTTTTATATTTAATAGTGTCATGTTTGCTTCTATGGTTTATGTACTACTAAAAGTACTAGCAAAAATGCCTAAATAAATAAATAAATAAATGCTTGTTATGATTATTTCAAAAATAATATCCCATATATATTCCTTTATTAATAAAACCATAGTTACTATAATAATTTACTAATTTGGTATCAGTATCCAATATAATTTTATAACAATTATTTTGCTTAGCATAATTAATAGCATAATTCATAAGGTCTTTGCCTATATTTTGCGAGCAATACTCTTTTTTTAACAACAAAATCTTCAATATGGGCAACACATTTACCATTATGAATAAATTTTTGTTCTGTTAATACTGTTATAGCGCCCAAAATATTACTAGAATCGTCTATATATAGAAAAATATTGTGATTATTATTTTGCAATATTTTTTTTAAAATGTCATTAAAATTTCCGTAGTTTAACTCTTTATTTTCTTCAAAATAGTTATATAATTCAATAAGTTGATCACAAGTTTTACTAGTTATTATTATATTTCTAATTGATATAATATTGCTCTTAACTGTTTCCATTATTATATTTTATTATATTAATAAAATTATAATTTAAATAGTATTAATTACTAATAGTTAAATATATATTATTTAATGACTACAATTGATACGCAAAGTGATTTATTATTAGAAAAATTATTACAATTTTATAATAGTAACAATAATTTTGATAAAATGATAAATATTATAAATGGAACATCCAAAATATCACTTAGGATTGTGGATTGGTTTGTCACAAATTATTCCAAGAAAAATTATATTGTATATGAATTAGATAATATTAAAAACGACAGAGTTAAGGTTTATAATGATTATAAATTGAAACTGAAAGCATATAGTAAGAAAAAATTCGATCCGTTTTGTAGATGGGAGAGAATAAATGTTCCTTATAAAAACGAAACTTGTATTCAAACAACGTTGGGTCAATTGAATTTTTTTAAATGGTGTATTGAAAATAAAATATTAGATTATATTGAAGAAAATTATAAAATTATTGAAAACGATATGAATTTAAGAAATACTTCGGCTAAAGTAAAAAATTCGTCATTAAACTCAAATACATCAACAACATCATTAGAAAGCAATGATTCTTACTCGTCGACTAGTTCTGCTAATTCTGCTAATTCTGCTAATTCTGCTAATTCTATTAACACTAATAAGACCCGTAAAAAACGAGAGGAACTTTCAAGCAACGCATCAAAATCAATAAAAAAAGAATTTATTATTACAACCGTAGAATTTAATTAAACATTTTTGTAGTGTCTATTATTAATATATAACATTTTGTAATATATAACATTTCGTAATATATAATATTATAAAGAAACAATTTATATTAATTATGGGCAATAATACTAGTATTAATAAAGTCAACTTTGAGTATATTCAAAAATGTATAAATTATGGAAGCGAAAAAGTATTATTAATTAATACAATGGATTATAGCAAACAAGATTGTTTGATAAAAAATTCTATTCATGCTTCAAAAGAAGAAGAAATACTAAATAATTGTTTAAAAAACAATAAAACTGTCATAATTGTAATATATGGAGAAAATTGTACGGACAATAGAGTTATTATTAAATATACGCAATTATATAAATTGGGTTTTGTAAATTTGTATGTATATATAGGAGGTTTATTTGAATGGTTATTATTACAAGATATATATGGAGATGAAGAATTTCCTACTTCATCAAAAATTATAGATATTTTAAAATATAAAGGGACTAGCAATACAAGTTATATTATAAAAAAGTAAGTGCTTTATAAAAATAAAATTATTAATTGTTAATTAATAAAATACAATTCATATTTTTATAAATTCATATTTTTATAAATTCATATTATTATAATTTAATAATTTATAATAATAAAATGGCTATTAATCATATATTATTAGATTTAGAAGTTATTAAACAATTAAATGATAATGACAAATTAGGAGTGCTAACTTTACCTGGTTCAACTAAATTATGTGTTGATAGTTTTGGTTATAGAAGTTCAATCACGCGTTGGTACAATAATTATAATAGAGAAACCAGTATAGGTTATATAGAACAACTAACAAATAATATAGAAAAAATAAGTGATTTTATAATTTCTGGACAACACAACGAAGAAGGAGAAACATTAAGAGAGGCAATTGATGGTACATTAATTGGATTAGAAAAATTAAGAATAACATATATTAGCGATTCAATAATAGCAGCGCGCATTACTTTAATTATTAATAAATTGAGAACTTTGTCTAAAAATTTAAAAAACTTTACAACTAATACATACAATTTTATTAATGAAATAGAAAACGCAAATAATGCTAATAATGCTAATAATGCTAATAACGCAAATAATGCTAATAATTCAATAACGCCTATTCAATAGTACTTATTCTTTAAATAATAACATTATATATTTAGTAAGAAATATTTTAATACAAATGTATATTTAGTAAGAAATATTTTAATACAAATGTATATTCATCTTCACTTTTTTCATAATGATCTAGTCCATGTATAATAGTCCAACTAATATTATAATTAGTTTCTAATAATTTTGAGCATTTTATTTGAAATTTTAAATTATATACATCATCTTTATTTCCACTAAAAAAAAACATAGGAGTCGCATTATTAGTTTTTAAATTTATATATTTATACATATAGAGAGATTTAATACAAAATAGTCCTCCCAATGGTTGTGGCAAAAACTTTAATATATTAAATAATAATGTCCCTCCTTGCGAAACACCTAGTATAAATATATTTTTATAACTTTTTAAAATAGAGGCTTCGTTATTTATAAGTGCCACAATTTTTTGTGTTTGTAATAAAAACTCCTTGTTATTTATTTTATCTAATTTATTTAGATTGTTATAGCAAGTATAATAATTATACCATGATTTAACATTATATTGTTTATTATTTGGATAATCTATATCCATCAATGGAGACTCTGGCAAAATAAATTTAATATTGTTCACAATTATACTATTGTTTTTAAAATACGCAATATAATCATTAAAATATGTTGAATCTGAGAACATTGGATGTAGCATTATAAACGTATATTTGTGTTTTTTTACGCTATTATGTATTATATTATTGTCATACATAATAATATATAATATTTTATTTTATTCATAAACAGCTCCACTATAGTTTACTATATATAGTAAATTGTCATATTAAAAATTATATAATTGTATTTATTTGTTTTTTCGACTACTACTACGTAGTGTGCGACCCCTAGTTGACATTAGTGTTCCAATGCTGTGTAAAGGAACATCTAGTTGTGATAATGCTCGCCTAATGCGAGACTGTTTTTTTTTCTTTGATGCTTTAACTTTCCGTCTTGTATTGTGTCCTCTAAACAATGCTTGTATTTTGGTAGCAACTTTATTTTTTTTACTTTTAGTATTTAACGATAATGGCGACGCATTATATGATGCCAGCCATTCTTTGGATGTATTAAAACCGGATAGTCTTTCAGAAGAATTTGGCGGCGATGGCATATATAATAGAAAAATATTTTATTAATTCTCTAAATCGTCAAATATAAATAATACATAATAATACATAATAATATATAATAATATATAATATTTTATTTTATTCATAAACAGCACCACTATACTCAATATAGTCATCAAGTTTACATTTATTTTTGTTATTTTTGAGGTATTTTATACATTTCTTCTGTTCTCTTTTATATTTGTTATGTGATTTACATGACCTATTATTGTAACCATAAGGTTTGTTATGTTTTATAGCATAACGCGCCATTTTACTATCCATACTTTCATATGTAGAACATGGTTTATAATTTTTTTTACCTAACCATGACGGACAAGTTTCGTCCAACCTGCTTTTATTCATAATGGTTAAAAATTCTTGCTTTGTATGTTTTCCAGATTTTTTTTGCTCCAATTCCATCATAATATATATAGCGCGACATTTTTTTACTTTTACTTTTACTTTTACTTCTATTTTTTGATGATACTCTTGTTTTATGTGATGACATTTATAATATAATAAAATATAATAAAAAAATTCCAACTGTAAAAATTAGTGTTTGAGAGATTTCTTTCGCGTTGTTTTTTTCTTATTTTTTCCTGCGCTTCGTCCTCTTATAATATTATCTGCTGAAATGAGTTCAAGTTGCTTAATAATGGGAGTACGCAGTCCGTATGCCTGACTTCTGCCTGTATTAAATATCCCTTGTACCAATTTATCGTCAGGAATTGCTATATGTATAGCATGTCTAGTTTCATTTGAAAACCTTATTATTTCATTTATTTTATTAACTATGTAAGTTATGTTAACAGACATCAAATATAATATTAACAAATATTATATTATTTAATGCTAAATATTAATAATAAAATGACTATAAAAATTTATTGAATAAAACATTTTTGTATTTACTTCATTTATAATGTAAATACAAAGTCATATACTTTTCTCATTACTTCATCATAAAATGTGTTTTCAATAAATTGACTTGTATTTGTTTCTTCGTTTCCATTAATGACTAATATTAACCCTTGTTCAATTGCCTCTTGGTTATTTAACCATATATCGTGATAATAATGACAATCTTTTAAATATTGAAGCGGAATAGTTTCTCCTTGCCGATTGCGCATTTTTACACGCAAATCACAAATCTCAGGACTGGTCCTAATATAAACCATTTTCATACTTTTAATTATTTCTGAAAACTCATTAAACCACATTAAATATATTTGATATTCAATAGCATTCATCTTTTTACAATCATATAAACTTTTTGCGAATACATTTTTATCTGTGTAAATAGAGCGCTCAGTAATAATAACATCGTAATCTTCTTTTAGTGCTTCCTTCAATATAGACAAACGACTAACATATGCCATCATTTGAAACGCAAAACTATAGCGCTCATTATTTTCATAAAAGTGCGTTATAATATTTTTTCCGTGCTCATCTTTAATTGATTCCCAAGTAGAAACAGGTTCTTCTAAAAAGCATACTTTACAAGCGTAGTCTTTTGACGCACAATAGTTTGCGAAATTTTTCTCAAAATAACGTACAACGCTAGATTTTCCAGAGCCAATATTTCCATCAATTGATACAATAATAGGTGCCATTACAAGGGATAGTTTTTATGATTATTTGTTAAAACATTAATTACAATAGTAATCAATTTTAATTTATTAAAATAGTAAAATATTATTATGACTTTCGCAACCATTCTTCGGCCAAGAGTTTAGCACTATTACTATAATAAAATTTGATTAAGTTTCGTAATTTGTGAGTTGGTTCATCATCTAAACGTTCATCTGATAAATCTTGATCTCTAGTAGTAATTTTTTCCCAACTGTCTCTAAATTTCTGTAAATTCTTTATTAACTCTTCGCGCGTCATTGAACTTATTGGTTTGGTGTTCGGTTCATACATTCCCTTATAATTAGTAATTGGTTTACTAATTCTATCTTGTATGAGTTTTGTTGCTTTTTTTTGTTGGGCTTTATCTAATAAATTATAAATTAATTCTAAATCATTGCTTTCGATCGTTGAACTGCTCAATCTAAATAAACCTTGAGCCATCTTTTCTTTTGAACCACTTGTTGTTACATTATATTTTTTAAGTAGTTGTTTTAATCTCTCGGATGATATATCTTGAATTATGTTTTTCTTAGTTTGCTTAAGTATGTTATTTGTTTTCTTTGTTTTATTTTGATTATTTCCTTGATTGTTTGTCTTTTTTGTTTTCTGTAATTTGTTTTCATTCACTTTAGACCACCGCTTACTATTTTTTGTTTGTATTATGACCCACATATTGCCATCATTGCCTCGCTTCTTTGTCCCTAAAGCAAAGTTATTAGCACTCTCTGATGGTGCTTGTCTAGTTGCCATTTTATATAATATATAAAAAAGAATTTTAAAGAAATATTACATAGCAAATAATTCATAACTAATAAAATTTAAATATTTAGTAATCATAATTTAAATATTAATTACTCTTAACTAATAATTATTAATTATTATTTTGATAATGGAGTTTATTATTAGAGAGAATATTATTCCTTTTACAAATATTAACTTAGCATTGTTTATTTTATGTTATGTTAAACCTCATAGCAATTATATAGATTATGATTATTTATATAGTATAAGTTATTGTTGGAATCATATAATTTTTATAACATTTAATGGGGCATATTTTATAGATAGCACAACTTTTAAAAGAATGGCAATTAGAAAAAGACTTTCGCTCCCTATTTTTCATATTGGAAATATGATCTTACATAATTTACCATTTTTATATGTAAATATTTATATACCCGAGAGCGTATCATTCTATCATTCGTTTTTAGCGTGTTTAACTAATTTATTATGGTGTTATTGGGCAACATTTGGAACATTTGATATTAAATATGTTTATGTATATATGAAAAAACAACAACAAATTAAGTTATATATTATAAATATAACTTCCATATTTTATGTTCCCTTGATTTATCATATTAATAAAACTATAAGAAATGTTTTACTATAAATATAAAAAAAAATAATATAAAGACTTTTTTACAAATAAGATTAATAGGTTGCTACAATCTATTCATTTTTTAAGCATTGGTGCCCGAGCGGTCTAAGGGGTGCGAGTTAGGTTCGCATGGCTTCGGCCTCATGGGTTCAAATCCCATCCAATGCACAATTTTTTTAAATATAAAAAAAATTTTATATTTAAAAAAAATAACATAAAGACAATTTTACAAGTTAAATTAATAGGTTGCTACAATCTATTCACTTTTTGAGCATTGGTGCCCGAGTGGTCTAAGGGGTGCGACTCAAGTTCGCATGGCTTCGGCCTCGTGGGTTCGAACCCCACCCAATGTATTAAGACTTTTTTAATTTATAAAATTTATAAGTTAAAAAAATATTTTTTTATGATATTTTTTATGATATTTTTTATGATATTTTTTATGATATTTTTTATATAATATTGTTAATAAGTGCCCGAGTTTTTTATGAAATAATTTAATAATTTAATAATTTAATAATTTAATTAGTGTAAGATCTAATGTTTTTTTGACGTGTCAAAGGAGGTGGTTCGTTTTTGCGAGCACTCGGTTCAGGCGTGGTAACATTATAAGATTCACTGCGTTCTGCTTGCGTAAAAGCAGTTTCAAAACAACTTTTTTGCCTATTTACAACATTTCCAACAGACCTATATGCTGACATACATTCATCTTGTGTTTCACTATAATTAATAGCGTGAGTTGGTAAAATACCAATTTTGGATGCCTCAAAAATGGCATCTTGATTAGCACCTAAATAAATGAGTTCAATATTATATGATTCTTGTGCGCTAGTAATAAGTTTTTTAAGAGACTTCGCATTAAATTTTTTGCTACAATTTTCACAACCATCTGTAGCAACATAAATCAAACATTTGTCATAACAAGTTGGATTATGAAGTTTTTTCTCCATGAAGTATGTAAGAGTTGAACCAATAGCATCATATAATGCTGTTTGCCCTCGTGGAACAAATTGTCTTAATTCAATTGGTCTAACTTCTGTAATATTTAATGATCTAATTAACAATTTTTCTTCATGATCAAATAATTTAATAGATACATTTACTTGCTCATTTGGTTTTAAATCTTGCTTAATAATTTCAAATGAAGAATTTACTCCACCAACTGTATCTTGCTCCTTACCGCACATAGAACCTGAACGATCAATAATAGCAACAACCTCTTGAGTAAATGATGTCATATTATATTTGTGTTAATATTACTGTTAATGTTAATAAAATTTGAAATCAATTTTTTTTTGTTTGTTTTAATAATTTACACAAAAAAATTGATTATTAAGTTATTATAATTGCTAATCAATATTTACTATATAAATGTTAAAGCAGCAAATGTTAATTGAAAAAACTAATTATGAACCCCATCTTAACATTGAATTACTTACAGGAGCATTTATAGAAAATAAATTTAAAAACATATGTGCGCAAACTATCTGTGATGCTTATGTTAATGAGATTTTAATAATTGAATATTTGAAATATAGACTGACTAAAGATCCTCAAACATTTACTGATATAACATTTACTATAGATTTGCCATTTGTTCAAGATTATATTGAACATATAAAGAAAGTTAACATAACATGTGAAGACATTCCTGTAATAACTCATGTATATAATACTTTATTACGCGAACCAGAAGATAGGGAATTATGGCCACATGATGAAGCATCATTAATCCTTGATAATATACATTGCTTCTTTGATATTGATGAGGACAAATTAGCAAGTGAATTAATAGAAGTAATAAGTGAAATTTATTATAATACATTATGGTAATAATAAAGCATTAAGCAAATTGCTAAAAAATATTAATAATATTGATTATAAATATTTTTTTAATTAAATAAAATGATAGCAACATTTAGAGCAATAATAAAATTTACTTTGCTTCTTATAAAAATCGTGCTGAAGTTTATATTTTTTATTACAAACATGACATTTTATATTTGTTAAATTATTGACATAGCATATTATATCATCATTTAAGAGGACAATTTTGAATTTATAATTTTTTGTTTTTAGTTTTAAAAACATTGTATAATAAGTATTATATAATACTTATATAAGTATTGTGTAATATTTATATAAGTTTTGTAATGTATTATGTAGCAAATTTTTCTTCTATTTTTTGTATAAATAATTCTAAATTTGTTTTTAATAATGTTGAATTTGAACATAATGCTTTTAATGTATTTCTTTTAGTGCCTGATTTTTTATCGTATATTAAATAATATTTATGTGCTTCTGTTTCGTGTTTTCTGATAGCAATATATTTTGGTAAGGCAATTGAAAAATTTTTATTTTGTGAAATATTTACAACCTCTTGAATATCGTCTTTTACAACCTCTTGAATATCGTCTTTTACAACCTCTTGTGTATCATTATTTTTCTTATAATGTTCGTATTCTGCTTCAATAATTAGCAACATTTTTTTAATTTCTTCTAATTTTTCTAATATATTTATTTTATTTGATTTAGATGATACGTATAATTTATTATGTATATTGTGAGGATGTTTTTCTATTTTAAAATATTCTCTGTAGCATTTATTTTTTTGATCATAGCATTCTTTATAATAATTAACATAAATAGGTACATCACATTGTTCAATATTTTCTGGTAATTTTACAGCATTATGCTTTCTTTCTCGTTTACAATCTTCTTTTGTAATTATAGTATTTGAAATAATATTCATTTATACTAAAATAAAACATTAAAATACTACAGATTTTGTTAAATATAACCAAAAGAAAATTCCAACAAATGCTTTGGCAATTACATCTAATATATTGTATCCTATTAGTTTGGTTGCTTCATTTGTGTGATAAAATACTCCATATAAAGACCATAATCCTAAGTATAACCAAAATATTAATTTAGATTGGTATGTTGCTTTTAAACTTGTCATAAATAGTTTCCAAATTGTACCAAATGTTAAAAATAAGAATATAAAACCCATAAAACTTGCTAAATTTCTATTTAATAAACCTATTTCTCCACTATATCCAAATCCTAACATTAAAAGATTAGAAAATAAAACTAATAAAAATGGCTTAAATCTAACTGGTATTTTATTTTCATAACCCAAAACCATAGAAAGTGCCAATAACATAAAAGGTGTAGTAATTACCCAGTCAGAATAGCGCATAGTGTTAATTTTTGCTAAAGGCAGATCATCAACAGGATCATGATTTTTATCTTTTATAGATTCGTCTTTTTGTGATTTATTTATTTGTTCTATAAATAACCCATAAAAATAACTAGCAATAACAGAAATACATGTTTCTAAATTTAAAATATGACGAACTTGTGGAATAGGACTTCGCAATGCTTCAATGAACGTAATTACTGTAGTAGTAACTAAAAAAATATATGTAATATAAAAACTGTTTGTGACTAATGATGTTTTCATAATGTGCTTATATATTTTAAAATATATTATTTAAAAAGCACTAAAGTTTTATTTTATTAAAACAAAACTTTAATAGGAAAAATATTACTAATTTAAAAAATATTTAATAGGAAAAATATTAAATAGAAAAAATATTTAATTCGAGTAAGCTAGACCACCCATACCCGACATAATGCGGAGCACGTTGTAGTTAACAGCATAAACTCTAACTTTGGCAGTGCTTACACCCGAAACAGTAGCATTGGATAAGACTAACTGTAAAGTGGCATTGTCAATTCGCGAGAAATTGCATGTTCCCGATGGTTGGTGCTCTTCAGGTCTTAGCGCGAACGAATAAACATTAATACCTGTGTCTGGCGCACGAGTGTGGTGCTGGAAAGGTTGAACTAAGTCAAAGTATGTTCCTTCACGTTCCGAGAATCTGTCTTGGCCATTTAATTGTAATTTGGCAACAACAACTGGATTTTCACCCCAGCAATGCATGTCTAAGGCAGTTTCAGCTAAGACGAAAGTTCCAGCATCCGAAACACCCGAGTCTGTATTGTTGGTGGCACCACCCCATCCACTCGCGACTGCTCCGCTTGTAGAAATATCATTGGCAAATGGGTCTTGGAACATTCCACTGGCATTAATAAAGGTGGTGGCGCCAGTTCCTGACGAACTTATTGCTTGCTTGCCACCAAACGCATGAACAGCATTTGGTAAGGCATCAAACGCATCAGTGTAGTTGAATGGTTGAGCACCCAATAGTTTATTTAGTTCGCTACCTGCTGTTATCGATGCACAATAATCAACATTTGCATCTGCTTGAACAACCCAGATTAATTCTTTGCAAGGATGATTTAAATTTAATTTGATTTTGTTTGACGACGAACCAACCGACTCATCACCAGTGAACTGTAATTGTTCAATTAAGTATTCGTGTGGATTTTGGGCCATGCGTCTGCGTTCATCAGTATCTAAGAAAATATAATCAACAAATAAAGACGCAGCAGCTAGCGATTGTTTGTATGCGTTATTAACTTTTACACCAGTTCCATCAAGTTTATCTACCGCCCACAAGCACTCTTCAATATTGCGAATGTCTAAATTGATTTTTACTTCGTGGTATTGTAGAGCAATTAAAGGTAGGGCTAAACCGGGATTGCGGCAATACCAGAACTGTAAGGGAACATATAAGGTTGTTTCTGGTAGAGCTCTGCGAGGAGCACAAACTTGACGGATGCCATCAGCAGAGCAAGGACCATCGACTTCCGCAAAATCTGGATCGCAAATGTATGTCAATTGAGTAGTATTACCGATCATCTTGTAGTAACCACGTTCTTGCTCTTTTGATAGAGTTAATTGGCACCAAATGTGCATCCAATCACCATATTGACGATCAATGCGCTGACCACCAATTTCAACTTCAACTTGAGAAATTAATTGCTCACCTGGGAAATCTAACCATCTAGCATATACATCATCGCCGCCGTTGCCTAAAAATTGACCAATTTCAGGAAGGGTGATCTGTAAGTAAGTGCGGTAAGCTAAATCACCATTGCGCGAAATGGTGCAAGTAACTCTGCGACCGAAATCAGCCTGACCATTGAAAGTTTGTTCAATTGATTCCATCGCAAAGTTGGTGTGTCTACGGTAAGTTACTTTCCAAAAGGTAATTTGAGGATTACCTGTTAAATAAACATCTTGAGCGCCATAGGCGACTAATTGCATTAATCCACCAGCCATTTTTTTATAATATTCCTAAAGAAAAAAATTTTTTGTAAATTAATTAAATTAAATTAAATAATTAAATTAAATAATTAAATTAAATTAAATAATTAAATTAAATTAAATAATTAAATAAGAATTATATTAATTACTAAATTAAATAATTAAAAATATTATTATATAAATTTTTACTACCTTAAAAATATAGTCTCTAGTAAATGAAAAAATTTAATGCTATTAAAACTACATTGGATAGCAAACATAATGAAATAATAAAATCTTTCAAATATAATGAAGAAGTAGTTATTCCTAAATACTTGAAACAAATCGATAAACTTGAATCCATGTTAAATAAATCAAAAAATAAATTGGAACTATTAGATGATATTAATAAATATAAAAATATGATAAGATCTCTCAAAACTAAAGAAAAGAATTACTATTTAAATAATTCTAGATACATTTTTGATTATTTTGAAAATAAAAAGAATATATCTACTAATGATACATTTGAGAATTCGGATAAAAATAATATAGTAAAACAATTTTTCTCATTAAATATTTCCGATGAATCAAATAATACTATGAATTTTGAAACAAATAATGCTAAAATAACAGATGAAAATTATACTAAAACAAACAACAATAATTTTATAGATAAATATTTTAATAATATTGATTCTAAATACTTAAATTACGATAAATTTATTTATCCATCAGATATTTGTAATGTATGTAAAAGAGGAGAAATGGTTTATGTTGAAAGTGAAGGGATGTCTATATGTAGTAATTGTTCCAATAGTATTAAATATTTAATTGAAATAGATAAACCATCTTATAAAGAACCACCAAAAGAGGTATGCTTTTATGCTTATAAAAGAATAAATCATTTAAAAGAAATATTAGCACAATTTCAAGCAAAAGAAAGCACAAATATACCCGACGAAGTATTTGAAAATATTAAAAATCAAATCAAAAAAGAACGTATAAGTCTTAATGATTTAACAAATAAAAAAACTAAAGAAATATTGAAAAACCTAGGATACAATAAATATTATGAACATATACCATTTATAAAAGATAAATTGGGAATACGACCCCCAATAATGAGTGCGGAACTTGAAGAAACATTGTGTAATTTATTCATGGAATTACAAAAACCTTATTCCAAATATTGCCCTAAAGATAGAGTGAATTTTTTAAATTATTATTATACATTATATAAATTATGTGAATTGTTAAATGAACGCAGTTTTTTACCATATTTTCCTATGTTAAAAGATCGTGAAAAGAGAATAGAGCAAGACCAAATATGGAAAAAAATATGTGAGGATTTAGGGTGGAAATTTATTCCTATACCTTAACTATTTATTTATGTAGTTAGTTAGGTTAATTAATATATTAATACTATTTTTATTTAAATATAATAAATATAGTATTAATATATGTCTGAAATAGTTGATATATCCAATACTAATTTTGAATTGGTTAATAATGGTTCGTTGCTCCCTAAATTTTCAATAGGTCAAAGGGTTATGCGTATAAATGAAAATGCGCCAGCAGTTGTATTAAGTATTGAATCGACACCACACGATATTAATAGTAAATATGTATATAATATTGAATACGATGAGGGTGCTAGTCCGGGCAATGATGGAACAGGTTATTGGCCAGAAAATTCGTTAAGTGCACAAGAAATAGTTTATATATCCAGTAATAATCTTGAATTGGATACTAACGATTCGTGACCCACATTCAAGGATACAGTAAAATATTAAAATAATAGTATTAAAATAATAATAATAATTATATAAATATTATTTTTTATAATTATTATGAATATTAGACCATCTTGGGATGAATATTTTAAAAGTATTGTTGAATTGACAGCAACTCGTTCTTCTTGCGAACGTCTTCGTGTTGGTTGTTTATTTGTAAAAGAAAATCGCATTATAGCACAAGGTTATAATGGTTATATTGCCGGATGCCAACACAAAATGATTATAAAAGATAATCATAATATTGCTACTATTCATGCTGAACAAAATACAATTGCTGATTGCGCAAAGCGAGGCGTAAGTTGTAATGAATGTATTGCGTATATTAGTCATTATCCATGTTATAATTGTATGAAACTTATGGTTTCGTCTGGAATTTCAAAAATAAAGTATATAAACGATTATAAAAATGACCCACTAGTTCAAGAGTTGGCAAACGAGGTTAATATAGTTATAAATAAAATTTGATTTATTAATCATTTAATTCAATTCCACTTAATAATCCGCTAAAAATATTTATTATATCTAAATAGTAATCTAAGGATGCTGTTATAAAATCTCCATTATAACTGCGTTGTAATATGCTATTAGTATCAAACATAATATATAACGAAAATAACATTAATGAACCAATAACTATTATTTTTTTTAGAAATGAAGATTCAACAATAAAAAATTGTACTATGCTTAATATTGTTAAAAATAATAAAGCAAAAAATAAACCAAGTCCAAACATTAAACCTAATTTAATACCACTGGCTATTAACGCTACTCCAAATGTAAACATAAGAACAAATATACTAGCTGTTCCAACTAAAGCACTTTTGACAATATTCGGATCTAATCCAGATTTTCTATATCCTAAAATTACACCCAAAGCAGTTGAAAAGAGTGAAAATAATACAAATTTTAACCATGCTGGCATAGTAATAAATGCCAAAATTAGAATTAAGACAAATGCTGCTATATATGCGCCAATAAGTTTGCTATTGAATTTTTTATTATCTTTAGTATTATTTTTATCTTCTTCATCTTCTATTTTAACATTTTCACTTACATAATAAGTAATATAAAGTTGGGCTACTAAATTTGCTAAAATTAATGCAAAAAATCCTCTTTTTTCACTTATTAACTTGAATAATTGCGACAAATTATTATTTTTAAAAATAGATTTTTTGTTTTTAGCTGCTAAATTTGATTTAGTGGAATTCATACTATATTTTATAATATAATAAAATATTTTATAGTCTCAATACAAAACATTTTATAGTCTCAATACAAAACATTTTATAGTCTCAATATAAAATATTTTATAATATTATAAAATATTTTATAGTCTCAATATAAAATATTTTATAATATTATAATATGGCAAAAACAAGAAAAGTTGGACAACGGAGAACTTTTGTAAAAAAACATAAATCCAGAAGGAAAGCAAAAGGGAAAGCCTATAATGAAGCAGTTTCTGCTTTGCTTTCTAAAAAGTTAAATGATGTTCATTCAAGAACATATGGTCAAGAATTTTTTGACCCCGGAGATCCATCACTTGTATCAAAAATAGTTTCACAATTACATGATACAAATGATACAATTTGTGAAATATGTTTAAAATCTATGAGAAATAATGGGTCTGTTGTAGAGTTAGGTTGCACTCATAAATTTCATGCTAAATGTCTAAAAAATCAAATAGAAAGCGGTGATACTACATGTTCTATATGTAGAACGCCTATGACTGATAAGGAAATAGAATCAATACTAGCAAAACGACGAATACGAACTGAAAAACAAGCAAAACGACTAGAAGAAATTAAAGAATATGAGCAATTCAGACCCCCTGAAAGACCTTCACTTGTACAAAGCGCCTCATTACCAGATTTTATAATATATCAAATACTATATGAAGGGTGGTCACCAACATCTCTAGTAGACCACATAGTATATTCTATGCAACAAATAGAATTATTAGAAGATGAAATAAGAAAATATAGACTACAAATACTAAACGAACCTCTTCTACCACAAATTCCAAATATATCTTTGAAAGAAGCACTAGTCAATGAAGAACGTATGACCGATATTGTAAGTAAAATGAGAAAGTTTCGTGCGCAAGCTCATTTTATTTATAATCTTATAAATACTAATTCTAATCTTAGTCTTAAATTTAAAAATATGGTGCACGACCACCTAAGCACAATTGAAGAAGAAGTTATTAGAATGAAAGGTAAAACTGATGAATTATTATTACTCGCACTAGACAATAAACGTGATGCTGAACAAATTTCAAGGCGTGTTCGTGTTTCAAGGCAGTCTCGTGATATAACTCGTAATATAATGTAATTCTATTTTTATAGTCTTAATATATTATAATATACTAAAACATTTTATAGTATAATAAAATATAATATATTATATTATATTATATTAACATGCCTTCAAAAAGACGTAGCTCATCGCGACTAAGAAGCTCCGCGGCAAAAAAAATTCAAACAAGATTTAGAAGTAGAAAAAGACAAAGGTCAAAAGCAAGTCGTAAAATTCAGTCAAGAGTTCGGGGAAAACAAACAAGAAAAGTAGTAAATAGAGAAAAAAATACTATATTAACAGTTCATAATTGTCCAATATGTTTTGAACCTATGACAGAAGATGTTCGTATTGCATTACCTTGCGGACATAGATTTCATAAAGATTGTATAAGGCAATCCTTGACTAGCACACGGGGAAAATGTCCAATGTGTAGGACAGCAGTAACCAATATACCATATGTACAAGAAGGAAGAGCAAATCGAACATTTGGTAATGTTCCGCTTTCGCAACAACAACCACAAGCACCACAAGCACCACCAGCAATATTAGACCCAATACAACGAAGACAATATATATTACAAAGGTTGAGAGAAATTGAACTGCTAGAACAACGCATAGCACAACTACGCAATCTGTCAGAAACTCCAAATATAACTATAAATGAAGCGTTACATATTCAAAATAATGCACGCCAAATTGTAGATGAAATACGAAGAATATTTTATGAAGCTTCTGAAAATTATCAGAACTATAGAGATGTTAGAACAAATGGAACACTTGACCAAGATGTTACTAATATGTATTATATAACGTCTGATTTATTAAGAGAAGCGCAAGTACTTAGGAATAATGCAACGCAAATTGTAGATGAGCTTACCAATGATGACGAAACTCCAGACCTTATGTAATGTTATTCTATTTTTATAGTCTAAAAATATTATATTATTTATATAATATAATATAATATAATATAATATATATCTTTTAATATATAATATATAATATATATATAATATATTATATGCCTTCAAAAACACGTAGTTCATCACGTTTAAGAAGTTCGGCAGCTAAAAAAATTCAAAAACACTTTAAAAGTAGGAAAAGACAAAAACAAAGGCAAAGGTCAAGTGCTACGCGTAAAATTCAGACACGAGCCCGCGCAAAAATTCAAGGTAACAAAACTAGAAAACTAATAACTAGAGTAAAAACTATTATGCAAACAGATAATAATTGCCCAATATGTTTTGAACCTATGACTGAAAACGTTGCTACATTATTACCTTGTGGTCATAGATTTCATACAAAATGTATAAAAGATAGCATGCCTAGCACTCGTGGAGAATGCCCACTTTGTAGAACAGGCATAGTAAATATACCATATGTACAACCAGGAAGAGCAAATCGAACATTTGGTAATGTTCCGCTTTCACAACAACAACCACAAGCACAAGCATTAGATTTAGAACAACTAATAGAAAGGTGGAGGTGGCAACTAGAAATATTAGAACGAAGCATAGCACTACAAAGACAACAATTACCTGATGCGCCAGAAATTCCAAGTATTAATTTTAATCTAGCGCTAGACAACGAAATAAGAGCACACGAAATTGAAGATGCCGTAATTGATTTCTCACGTAGACTCTATAATGAAGCTTATAGAAGTTTAAACATTAATGATGAAACACAGGAACAAGATGTTAGTAATATTATTATTAGAACTGCTGAATTAGTAAGACGCGCAAGAAACAATAGAAATAATGCCGAACGAATTGCAGAACATCTTAATAATCCTGAGTTTCGCAGATAATCTTATACTATTTTTATAGTCTAAAAATATTATATTATTTATATATAATATATATAATATTATATGCCTTCACATAGACGTAGTTCATCACGACTAAGAAGTTCGGCAGCTAAAAAAATTCAAAAACACTTTAAAAGTAGGAAAAGACTAAGGTCAAAAGCAAGTCGTAAAATTCAGACAAGATATAGAGGTTTCAAAACTAGGAAAGTAATGAAAAGAGTAAAAACTTATATGTTAACAGACAACAATTGTTCAATATGTTATGAACCTATGATTAATAATGCTGTTACAGCATTACCTTGCGGACATAGGTTTCATAAAGATTGTATAGTAAATTGGTTATCTAGAAGTCAAGGAAAATGTTCTCTTTGTAGGAGTGTTGTAACTAATATACCTTATCCTTCTAATGAACGACAAATACAACCATTATTCCAAATACAACCACTAATACATACATTAGATATAGAACCACTACAATTAATACAACACCTAATAGTACGCAGTCAAGAACTAGATATTATAGAACAAAGTATAGCACAACAAAGACAACTACTACCTGATGCACCAGAAATTCCAAATATAACTTATGAACATTCAGTATTTAATGAAGTAACTGCAAATGATACTGAGACTACTTTAATAAGTCTTTATAATGAAGCATATAATATTTATACTAACTATGAAAGTTTTAATACACAAGATAGACCAAGTACTAATGACGAAATAGCAGAACAATACATTGTTGCTGTTTTTAATAGAACTTCTAATTTATTAGAAGTTGCAAGATATGATGCGATTAATGCTCTACGAATTTCGAACCATCTTGGTTCACTAATGCTTAATGCTTAATGGTTAATCTTGATATTTTTATAATAACTTTTTTTTAAATATTATATTATTTATATAATATAATATTAAGTATGCCTTCGCCAACACGTAGATCATCATCAAGAAAAAGAAGTGCCGCTACGCGAATTCAAAATCGTGTTAGAGGCAAACAAACAAGAAAAAAATTATCACCAAAAATAATATCAAAACTTGAGAGAATTAAGACAAATATTGAACTAAGTAAACAATGTGCAATATGTCTGGATACAATGAAGCATAATGAAGCTATTACAAAATTAAAATGCGGTCATAGGTTTCATAGTGAATGTATAGAGCGTAGTTTATGCTCGGGTAATGCGAACTGTCCTATATGTAGAGCAGTTATAGTTAATAATGATTACGCACATTTAGCAAATCCAACTATGACGTATGAACAAGCGCTAGTTGCTAGAAATCAGGCATTAGAAGAACGTCGCTTGGCAACACAATCATTAACTAATGCTGCTTGGAACACAACTAACTATGAAGAATCTAATAGAAGTCGAAGACTAAGAGGTATAAACTCACCAACTTATATTAGATTACTTCAAGTTGAAGAAGATGCTGGCGAAGAATTAAGACGAGCACGAGAGCGCGTTACTAATTCTATGAGAATTATTAGAAGTTTGGCTAATTAGAAAATGAGAGAATGCTAACTATTTTTTACAAACTATTTTATATTATTATCTTGCTATAACATAATAATATATAATAATGACTAATACACAAAAAAATAAAAAAAATAACAATACTCATAATACTCATAATACTCATAATACTAACAATTATGATTTAGTAATAATTGGTGGAGGCATTTCGGGTATTTACACTTTATATAAATTGTCTAAAACGTTTCCACAATTAAAAATCCTATTATTAGAGTCAGGAGAGCGCTATGGTGGGCGAATATATTCTTATAAAGAAACTGTAGATGGCGAAGAATATATTATGGATTTGGGGGCAGGACGACTAGGACATCATCATAAACTTATAAATAATTTAATAAATGAACTTGGTCTAAAACCTAAAATTATTGATATACCCAATACTAAAACATATATAGAAGTGTCAGAAAATAATAATGCTCGTGACAAAACACATTTAAAAGATAGCATTATGACCAAACTAACTAACTTTTTCCTTAGTCCATTGGTTTCCAAATTAGGCAAGTCAATGCTACAAAAATTTTATTTAAGTGAATTAATAAAAAAGTATGTATCGGTTTCATTTTTTCAAAAACTAGAACCTGTTTTCGAATATTCTTCAGACTTAAATGAATTTAATGCTTATGATGCTATTGAATATTTTAAACATGATTATAATAATGAATCAAAATTTTTTACACTGGTTGGAGGAATAGAACAAATAATAGAACGAATGTT
>Ga0247843_1000373_pt1 | contig 106738 bp, 105 predicted proteins | sample LaCruzMarch2017__FD_192420 | JGI IMG/M metagenome (GOLD analysis project Ga0247843, IMG submission 192420) | Freshwater microbial communities from meromictic Lake La Cruz, Castile-La Mancha, Spain - LaCruzMarch2017_8m | ecosystem: Environmental > Aquatic > Freshwater > Lake | place: Spain...
TTTCAAAGGGCAAAAAATAAATTTCAATCATCAATCGCAGTCCAAACTCTGCGCAAGGTCTGGTATTGCCTTTGGAAAACCGGTCCAAAATCGAGACGACTCACTTTGGTTCATACGGAATCGCTGATTCTTCTTAAGATCTGAACAAATTATGCCGATAAATTCGATAGATGAGTTCAGGTCTCTTCTTTCGATATTTTACGTTTTTCATGTCCGCCGTCCTTATGACTTGGCCTGGTCTTGTCCATTCGCAGAACAGTCGATCCTCTGAACTCAAATCTTTAAATACGATGGTCTATCACGGGAAATTAGTTGCTCCCGATGGCCGTGCAGTCTCAGGCAAAGGCGAAGTAACACTAAAGATTTATTCACCAGAACCAAAACTGTGTTTGCTCTGGGCCGAGAAACAAAATCTGAGTTTTGAAAATGGTGGCTTCGCATTGGAGGTTGGCCATGTCGCCAATCGAATTTCTGGCAGCGCCGGTGGCGCAGCATCAGATTTTAAACAAACTTTCACCAATGATATAGGCCTCACAATATCTGGCGCGAACTGTGATGAGGGCAGTATTTATGCTCCGTCTGTCCAGGATGATCGTTTGCTTGAGGCAAGTTTTACTGTTGCTGGTGTGACCATCGAAGTGGCCAATCTTCCGATTAAATCAGTTCCATTTGCAATGCAGGCGGCAGCGCTGGGCGGTCTTGGACCCGCGAGTTTCTTGAAGATTTCTGAATCGGGGAGTGAGGTGACCTATACCCCCGAAGAGGTCCAATCGCTCAAGGATTTGCTGGGCGGGAATATTCATTGGAATCTAAAATCCCGGAGGCTGGAACAAGTGGCCCTGCCCCTCAATGCTAGCGATGGAGCCACCAAGGGCTATGTCGATACGAAGGATTCAGCGACTCGGGCTTGGGTGAGTGGTCAGATCTCAGTTTCTGGCGGGGGCACGGTTCTTAGCGTGAGCGGAAGCTCACCCTTGAGTGTCTCTAATGCTAGTACCTCACCGGTCGTATCTATTCAGCAAGCCAGCGGCACCCAGCCTGGATATTTATCTTCTACTGACTGGGCAGCATTTAATAATAAGCAGCCTGCAGGAAGTTACCTGACATCAATCAACGCGGCTCAAGTTTCGGCAGCTCTTGGCTATACTCCTCTAGACTCTTCGAATGGATCGATTACGAACGCTCTTCAAAATGGCGGAAATTCAGGGGCAGTCACGGCAGGCACGAATGATGCTCAAAACCTTCAGCTTGAAACTAATAACTTACCGCGGATGACCATCAACTCATCCGGTAATGTTGGGATCGGGACGACAAGTCCAATCTATGCTTTGGATATTCTCGGAAGTTCCTCTTCCGGTTCAGGAGTGATTGGTGTCACTCGAGAAGCGCTGTCTCCACACATTGATTTATTTTCATATGGCGCGAGCGGTTCTCTGAAATCTTATTTTACTGGTCGGGCCGCTTCAGGTACTTTAGCCACACCTGGATTGCTGTCCTCAGGAGATATTGTCAGTGCAGTTTATGCAGTCCCATACAACGGAACCAATTTTTCATCATTTGGAGGGGGGCTGGAATTTTACTCTGATGGTGTTCAGTCTTCGTCGAGCATACCGACAGCGTTTCGAATTCAAACCGCACCCAGTGGAACTTTGAGCCGAGTGACTCGTTTGACCGTCGATAATGCCGGCAACGTCGGCATTGGAACTACTTCTCCATCCGATAAGCTTCATGTCGCGGGAAAGATTCGCGCCCAAGAAATCTGCGACACCAATGGCACAAACTGCAAAGTGATCTCCTCTGGCTGGACTGCAGGATCAGTAACTTCCGTTGGAATTTCGGGTCTTCCCTTATCGGTCACGAATGGATCAAGCACTCCGCAAATTTCAATTGCTCAGGCCAATGGATCCACTGCTGGATTTCTAAGTTCAGCAGACTGGGCGGCATTTAATAGTAAGCAGCCTGCTGGAAGTTACCTGACCTCCATCACCGGTGGAAACGTAAGCTCGGCATTGGGCTTTACTCCACTTTCGCCGACGCTTGCAGCGAATCAAGTCTTGATCGGGAATGGCTCCAATGTCGCAACTGCTGGGTTTTTTGGAATTGGGCAAATGCGAAATAACATTGGCACTCTGCAGTTTCCTTCCAGCTGTGCCGCTTCTCAAACTTTGACTTGGTCTGCCGTTACGGACGTTTTAGCTTGCTCCAATATTGGATCTCTTCCTGCATCAGCGATCACGACAGGAACGATTGATTCTGCACGCTTACCTTTTAGTGCTGATCTTTGGCAAGATGGCGGGTCTGGAAGAGCTTACTATAGTGGTGGGAATGTTGGGATTGGAACTTCATCGCCGGGATATCCACTTCAAGTCAATGGGGAGTTCCGAGTTTACAATCCAGCCGAATTGAACCGCTATTTATCGGTTTCGCATACTTCGGGTGTATCAAAGGTCGCTGCACAATATGTTCTCACTCTGAGTTCTTCTTCGGGTGACATGATTTCTGGAGGCGGAGGATCTGCTTGGACAGGGACTACGGTTGGAGTATTTCGAGTCGGTGGTACTTTGGTAAATAGAAACTCAATAATTAATCCGGCCTCATATGTTTCAGGTGCGGGCGCATTATCAAATGATTCGTATTGGTTGTCTGCCTCAACAGGATTTGATGATGTGAATCGGCGAGACGCAAATACATGGTACATAGACACAGCTCCCGGCATTAGCCCAGCATCTTCTAATGTCGATGCTGGACATGGTGGAGATGTTATTTACCGGTTGGGAAATGGCGGCGATGCTTCAGGAACTGGAGCTTCTGCCCGAAATGGGAAAATTATCATCAAGAGGACCTCTGAAACTCTTGGAACGCTTGAATCATTTCTTGAGTTTCAGAGCACCAGTGGCAATGTACTGTCAAATATTTCTGCGACCGGTGGGGCATACTATTCTGGAAACGTCGGGATCGGAACTACATCGCCTGCGGTGAAACTCGATGTCTCAGGTACGATCAACGCAACCGCGATGACGATTAACGGAGTTCCAGTGGGCAGCGGTGGCGGCACGATCACGAACATATCCGTCAGCGGTCTTCCTTTAAACGTCACAAACGGCAGCACGACGCCGCAGATTTCTATCAATCAGGCAAACACTTCGACGGCGGGATTCTTAAGCTCGGCGGATTGGAACACCTTCAACAACAAGCAACCATCAGGATCATATCTCACATCGATTACTTCGGCCAACGTCACAACCGCGCTCGGGTTCACTCCCGCATCGAATGCGATGGCGACTGGTCAAGTTTATCTTGGTGTCGGAGGTATTGCGACGGCAAGCAACTTTGGCATCGGTCAGATGAGGAACAATCTTGGTACCGCGCAGTTTCCGAGCGCATGCGCAGCTTCGCAGACGCTCACATGGAGTGCAGTTACAGACGTGCTCGTTTGCTCCGATATCGACAGTCTGAACGCGAACAAGATCACCACAGGTACGATGGCCAGCGCGCGCCTTGGTTCTGGAACCGCTGACTCGACGACCTTCTTGCGTGGTGACGGAACATGGGCGGTTCCTGCCGGTGGCGCTGGTGGTCCAGTACTCAGCTCGAACTATTTGACTGGAGCCACCATCACCGTTCAAAACGGCACGGCCGACTCAGGCACGACTGCTCTCCTTGTCGATGGCACGACCGTGTCTGCGAGTCCGAACTTTTCGATGCTCGATAGCCAGTCGAAACGCCTCCGTTTTCAGTTATCCACCGCAAGAAAGATCAACTTTTGGAAAATCTTTAACGAGTCTGGAGCCGATATCCAGCGCGTGAATGCGATCGCTATTCGAGGATCGAACAATGCCACCACTTGGGAGCTTCTCCACTCCCAAGGTATCGCCGGTGACGGCTTGAACGCAGGGATCAACTATCTTTCCTACCCTCTGCCCACAACGGCCTACCTTTATTACGATATCGAGATTTCAGGAGACTCCAATTACCGCCTCACTTGGTACGAGTTGCAAGGTTATGAGTACTCTGGAGGTAGTGGCGGTTCCGGCACGCCCGGTGGATCGACGGCACAGCTGCAGTTCAACGACTCGGGTTCCTTTGCGGGCGCGACGGATTTTGTATGGGACAAAATGAACTCGCGCGTCGGCATTGGGACGACGAGCCCCGGTGCGAAGCTTGCCGTGGTGGGTACGATCGAATCGACCACTGGTGGTTTCAAGTTCCCTGATGGTTCGACACAAACTTCGGCTTCAAGCTCCATTTCTCAGTTTCTACTCACTTCGACGGGAACGAACCTCGGGAATATGACTGCGAATGGAGGGCTCGGTGCGGCGTTTGACGGAAATCTCGTGAAGCCAGAGTCGGCTTCCGCTTACTTTGTAACTGGCACGGGTTATGCGGGGAAAGATTTCGGCGCAGCGAAGAGTGTGAATCGATGGGTCACTTACGGCTCCTACGACTACTGTTACAACAACCCAAATGCCAATGGCGCAGGAACCGTTTCTCTTCAATACTCCGATGACAATTCGAGCTGGACTACGCTGGATTCTTTCACGACGAACAGCACCTGCGGTGGAGCCTCGGAGCCTCGAGATCGATCCATCACTGGGACTCATTCACATCGTTACTGGCGAGTAGCGATCGCTGGAACTGGCGATAAGCGTTTGGGACAACTGATGCTGTTTTCAGGTGCTGCAAATCCAGATACGAACGCGAGCTGGGGACTCAACGGCTCAGCGGCTCACTACAGTTCCGGAAACGTCGGGATCGGGACCACATCGCCTGTTTCGAAACTTGATGTCGCGGGTGAAATTAAGTTGGGAAATACCTCTTCGACGTGCAATGCATCGAATGAAGGGCAGCAGCGCTACAATTCAACCAGCAAGAAGATGGAGTTTTGCAATGCCACCGCTTGGCAAGATATCGGTGGCGCGTCGACGGTTCCTTCGGGAACCGTGATTGCGGTGGCAATGGCAGCTTGTCCGAGTGGATACCTTGCGGCGAATGGAAGTCTAGTTTCGCGCACGACCTACCCGACACTCTTCAGCGCAATCAGCACTCTCTACGGGGTCGGTGATGGCAGCACGACTTTCGCACTCCCTGACTATCGCGGACAATTTCTTCGCGGCGTCGACGGTGGCGCGGCGAATGACCCGGATCGGGCATCGCGCACCAACCGCGGTGACGGCACTACGGGGGATGCCGTCGGTACGAAGCAGCTGGACGAGTTCAAGTCACATACCCACACGGCTACAGCTTTCCTTGGGAGTGGAACCGGATGGAACAACGGAAGCGGAGGCTCCAATTTCGGAAATGCCGGCCTTTCGGTTGGCGCGGCTGGTGGTAACGAGTCCCGTCCCAAAAACATCAATGTCCTTTACTGCATCAAGAACTAAGCATGACAAACGACCACAATTTCGGTGCGGCTTACGAGTGCGGGAACTCTTGCTTGCTCTTGGTCGAACCACACTCGAAATATCATTCTTTGGGAATAACTGTATTGCACCCTCTCTTATTGACCCAAACAGCTTAGGCACGGCGCTGGTAAGGACACGAACCAGGTCTTGGCCCCACAGAAGGAAACTCGCGGCAAACCTCAGGCCTTCGGTCATAAACCGTGCACAGCCGAGTCTTCGTATCTAAGAATAAACAATCCGAATTGGACTTTTGAGTCAGCATAAAAAGTTCAGTGCCGGCACGATAAGATGAAATGACTCCGGCTTTGAGAAGCCTTCGGCTGAGCTTTTTGAGGGAGCCCTGCGCTTCGTCCTCAGAGACCAACTGAAGCCTTACAAGGTCCTGCAGTTTCACTTCAACTGGCATGGTACAACAACCAGCCGAGCAGCTATCGCAAAGATCCAGAGTGTACTTTTTCCATGTTGAAGGGAAATCAACCTGAGTCATGACTTCTTCTAAACTGAAATAATTCTGCAAAGCAAGCAGTCCTGCGCAAAACGAAGACCTACGAAATACTCTGGAAAAATCACCAAGCTGTTCAGAGATTTCACATTATAAAAAACCGGAAAACAGGCTGTCTCGCAATCTAAGTCAAGATCAACCGAGGTCTTGGATTTGCTTTGCTTTCCCCTCGATCAACAAACTCAAAGATGAGGTGGTTCTCTATGTTCAAGGTCCGAACAAGTCATTTTTTCAAAAAATTAGTTTCAAACAGCAGATTCACTTCAATCAGCCTTTTGACACTTCTCGGGGTCTTGCCGGCAGTCAATGCCAACACCCTTGTGAATCGATTGAACTCGATGCAGCCACGGCAGTTTGATTGTGCTCAAGAAAAATCAGGCAGCCATATCTGCGTTTCCACCAGTGCAGCAAAATTCCAATATCCAAAAAAAATTGCGCTCGTGATTCCTACGCAGGTTCAGAATCCATCTTCTGCTTTGCTTTACTTTCACGGCTGGCGGGGAGTCTGTGAATCCGCTGATCTCGGCATCTTGCCTTTTTTGAAAACCTTTAGGCTGGCTGAACAATTCAGTCAGGCTTCGGAAGGGGATGCAGTTCTCATTGTGCCACTCAGTTCAGGAAGAAATGAAACCCACAATGCAGCTTTGGCTCCCAAATTTCGATCCTTTTCAAGCTGGATTCGACAACTACTAGGAACTCAATCACTCAAATGGGATATTGCTGGTCACAGTGGAGCTTACGCACCCATTCATACAGTCTTAGGCGGTCTGACGAGCCAAGAGCTACAGAGTGTGCGATCGATTGGTCTTTTAGATGCGACTTACTCCAGCCGAACTCCGGAAGTGATTGTCTCAGCCGTAAAGAAAAAACCAAGCTTGAAAATATTTAGTGCTTATATCTCTGGTTCGCGCACTGCCTCCGTGAGCCTCAGTCTTAAGTCGGATTCACGGATCAAGAACAAGATGATCGTAACTTCAGCCTCGGGAGGGCATTGCCAATCACCCAAGGTCGATTTATTGCGGTATCTAAATTACTAACTAACAGGAACCATCCACTGATGGCGATCTTCGATCAGACCATGCTGAATACCAGAAAGCTGATCATAAAGTTTTTGAGAAACTGGACCGATCTTTTTGTCATTGATCAAAATAACTTTCGATTCGAAGGTCAGTTGTCCCATAGGCGAAATCAGCGCGGCGGTGCCTGTTCCAAACGCCTCTTTTAATTTCCCAGCCTGATGCCAATCGTGAATTTCTTGAACCGCAACTTTGCGTTCCGTGCAGGGGATTCCCAAATCTCGGAGCAGTTGAATCACACTGGAACGAGTGTTTCCCGGTAAAATTGTACCATCTAAAAGAGGTGTAATGGCTTCGGTTTTGCCCGCGTTTTCAATAATGAAAAACACATTCATTGTGCCGACTTCTTCCACATACTTGTGACTCACATCAAGCCACAAAACTTGTGCATGACCACGATCCCTGGCCTGCTTGGCCGCTTGAAGTGAGGCCGCATAGTTCGCTCCAGCTTTAACGGCGCCCAGACCGCCTGGAGCCGCTCGCACTTGATGTTCTTCCACCCAAATTGAAAGCGGGCTAAGGCCCTCTTTGTAATAAGATGCGACCGGCGAAAGAATGACGTAAAATATGTACTTGCTCGAAGGTTTTACGCCCAGAAAAGCTTCACTCCCGATCAGTGTGGGCCGAATGTAAAGAGCCTGCCCCACATCGGCGGGTACCCAGCTTTCATCCACAGCAACCAGTTGTTTGATTCCCTCCACAAAAAGATCTTGCGGTACAGAAGTCATACAAAGACGATCGGCCCCTTGAAGCATTCTTTCCCAATTTACGGAAGGGCGAAAAAGCACGACCTTCCCATTTTTTTGCCGAAAAGCCTTCATGCCTTCGAAAAGCGCCTGCCCATAGTGCAAAACAGCCGCAGCAGGGTCTAAAGCCAAATTTTGATACGGAATGATCTGTGGATTGATCCATTTCTTGCCATCAAATTCAGTGGTGAACATGTGGTCTGAGAAATACTGACCAAAGCCAGCTTGCGAAAATTCAGGTTTGGGCTTTTTTGAGGTGGAAAGTTGGACGGGAATATTCATGCAGGGGTATTGCTACTCAATGTTCTTGGAAAGATCAAACAATACGGGAGCAAATTTCAATTTCAAAGTCATTTTTTGGCCCTGTGAAATCAGCCTGTTGGGACTTTTGGGATCCTCCATTCCTGTATAAATAGTTGTCAGCCATAGATTGAATTCAAGAAAGCATTCTGCCCCTCGATTTTCCAAGCCCACCTTTGATAAGAAGAACAGCTAAGAAGAACAGCTAAGAAGGAAAAACAGGAAGTTTCTTTACTTTTTTATGGAGGAAAAGCACATGAAATACCAAGGATTGGTTTTAACAGTTGCGCTCTTAGTTTCTGGAGTGGGCTCGACGTACATCGTTCCAGGCTCTATGGGGCGAGATTCAGAGTCCAGCCAAGGCCAATGCATCCAAATGAAAGATGTTCTCAGTCAAAAAAAGATTGATGTGGCCATGGCCCAATTGATTCTTAAGCGCAATCAGGTCAAGACTTCATCGAATGTGACTCATCCGGAGCTCATTGCTCTGGCCAGAGGAATTAACAAAATTGAAGAGCTCTATGGCAAGCCTTTTCCCGGAATCGCAGGAGTCAATTTCCTCTATACTTCCAGTGACTATGTTTGGAATCAATCGAGTGGACCCATTAAAGTGAATCGAAATTGGTCCACGGATACAGGAATGCATTCTCGAAATATAGGAATGCTGATGCACGAACTTGGACACTACGTAGGGAATAATAAGCACCCCGAGAATTCTGCAGCCTACGCAAAGTACTTTCGAGCGGTGCCCATACCTTGCCATTTTTCTTGGTATGCTCAGCAAAGTCGAAATGAAGAATTCGCTGATGTTTTCGCATCTTTCGTTGTAAATCCGAAGAACCTTCTGAAGATGGGAAGTCCAGGATGCAAAAAAGCCTATGAATTTTTTAAGACAAAAGTTTTTCCAAAAGGACCTCTGGCGAAATGTCCAGGATCGGCGAACTGAGAAGCCATCGAAGAAACTGAATCAGAAACTAACGGAGAACTGGCTTCCTCAAAATAGAAATCAAGATTCTGATCACGAACCGCTTTGAAAACATCAGCCGAGCTAACCACTCGGTCGGTGCTGGGTGTGGAAAGTAAAGACCGCCAAGCAGAAAAGTGATTCATATTGTGAAAATCACTCGAAGCTATGACCGGTAGACCAGAATAAAGCACCTCGGGCACCATTTTTTTTCGATAAGAAGCTTCCCAGGCATCGATCCAGGGGGAAAGTTTTTCCCGCTGGGACCACAGATGATAGGTTTGAAATTCAAATTCTCCGGTCAAAAAGGGATGGGCTGCGATGGTGAGGGCCCCAGATTCTTTGGATTCTTGCAAAATCTCATTCACGCTTTGATCGGCATCAATCAAACGGGGATTTCCAATGACAAGGATATGTGCTGAGCGATGGTGAGCCAGTGAATTCTTGGAGACTTCATAACCAAAGAGCACCTTCATACCATAAAGCTTCTCGGCGCGGTCGGCTTCAAAGCGGACCTGATCATAATATTCTTGGAACTTTTTCGGCGAAACTGAATAACTGAGCTGATTTGCAATCCGGCCGAAGAAGGAGGAGGACTCGACCACATGGTCTGTTATGGCAATCACATCAAATCGGTTTTTGCCGTAGAGGTCGATCACCTCAGGCAGGGATAACTTTCCATCACTAAATTTGGTGTGAATATGAAGGTCGGTCTTTAACTGCCTCATGCTTAGAGATTAAACTTAGAACGAACAGAATCCCAGTTAGGGTTTAGTTCTTGCGACACTGACATAACGTTGACTATTGAAACTGACTAAAGATTTTGAATGAAGCCGCGAATGAGCTCTTGAACCTTCGGTGTGGATTTAGGGGAGAGTATTTCACCCGCCAAAACGTGGGGGTCTTCATCACAAGGACCCTGGATCATTTGTTTTTTCTTCGAGCCAAAGCGCGAAAAGTACTTATGAATGGCTTTAGCGTCGACGACATTGTCGTTTTCACAGTAAATCACCAAAACTGGTTTATTAAAGTTTTCAAAGTCACCACTGCGGGAGGCCTCCACGGCCTTCATCATTTCAACCAAAACGCTGGCTGGATATTTAGTGGTCCAATATTTCTGTTGAAGGTCGCTGATGGCTTTCCATTCTCTGTATTGGCCGACGAAGAGGCGGGTCAGCCATTTTCCAATACCGAAAGGCAGGAGTAAAAGTTCGGTGTCCCAGCGGGGCAAACCAAAATTGGGCGAAATCAATATCAGCCCTGAGACTTTGTCTGGGTTTTTGAGTGCATATGCAGTGACTAAACTGCCGCCAGTTGAGGTGCCCATCAAAACCAGGCCCTTGCTCGAATTTTTCAAATAGCCAGCTGCTTCTTCCACTTCGGCTTTCCATTTTTCCGAACTTCCTAAAAGGAGTCCTTCAGTCCCAGCGATTCCATGGCCAGACATCCTTAGGCTGATCCTTGATCCGATGCCAATAGTGGCTTGCTCACCAACTCCTTGGCTGTTCAATTGACTGGGAATGGGCTCCAAATCAATCGGACAGGCCGAAAAGCCATGAACATAAAGAAGCGCTAAACTTTGAGAGTCTTTTGCACCGATGTTGCTTCTGGTCTCGCAGCCCGGAATCAAGCCGGCGGACTCTGAATCCCTCAGGGTCCAGGGATCGGCTGAAAAAACCGGAGTCGAAAAGAGTAAATGAACTGCCGAAACCACTAGGCTGGGTATCAAAAGATGTCGAATCATAAGCCTATTCTTTTCTCAGAAATTCAAAATCTCGGTCCATAACAGTTCTTCGGCCATCGGCTCGGGCATTATCGATGGCTCGATCGCAGACAAGACGAAGAAAATCAGAAAGCACGGTCATCACTCCTGCGGAGGTGTTGTATTCAGATTTGGCCGTGATGTAGTCTTTCAAGCGTGAAGCGATGACTAAAACTTCCCGTTCTTCGTGTGCTTGAAAGCCTTGGTTAAAACGCTGGCCAGAAGCAGTTCCAGCCGCTGAGCCAAGACTTGGACCGCTGGCGACTCCTGGTGGGCGAACTAAGGTGCGACTGGGGCCGGAACCTTCGGGCGTAAGCGGTGCCCGTCGCTCAATGGCCCCTGCTTCGCGGTGTCTGGCTCCTGGAAGGTGAGCTTCAAAACAAGGTACACTGCAGAAAATAAGTCCCGTCCTGAGACCATTGCAAGTGGAAACACTGCAGGTGTAGTAGGCGGCACCCAGAAGAACATCTTTCTTGCAGGCGTTACACTTCTTCCAGATTTTTGTTTGCGCAGAGTTTGTATCCAATGAATCACCTCGACCTGGATCTGATTTTGAGTATAGATTAGTGAAAGCCAATGATGAGAGCAAGAATCCAATTTCTTTTTTTGCAAATCCTGATGATGTTGATCGTACCCCTGTTATTTCGCTGGATCGAAGATCGCAAACTTGCAGCTGTTATTGCCGGTGGACTTTTCGTATCCATTCCAATGACTTTTTTAATCCTTGATTTCAGGAATGCTCGAAAGGGCATAAAGGTTCAGAACCAATTTCTATGGTCTTGGAGGCTGGCCGTGATTCAGTTCTTGGGCCTTTTCGCAATCCCAATCTTTTCCTTGAGGGTTCTATACTGGGAGAGTGATTTTAAAGATCTTTCCTTTTTCGGACTTCCAGGGCCCTTGCTGCATCGCCTTTCCAATGGGAGCTTTTTAATCATGTTTGTTGCGACTGCTTTTATGCTGATTTCTGAGTATCTTTGGCAAAAAAAACAAAGAGCTTCCAATGAAACATAAGACTTTTATTTTGCTCTTATTCTATGCCATTCAAGCTTTCAGCCTATCGCCGCATTTGAAATGGGAACCAAAAAATTTTAAAAAACCATCTCAAGAGCAACTTAAAAAGCAGCTCACCAAGATTCAGTTTGAAGTCACACAGAAAGATGGCACTGAACCACCTTTTAAGAACGAATACTGGAACAACAAAGATCCTGGTATTTATGTGGACATTGTTTCTGGTGAACCTTTATTTAGCTCTTTAGATATGTACGATTCTGGTACTGGTTGGCCCAGCTTTTCCAAACCTTTGCGCGCCGACCTTATTACCACGAAGGAAGATCGGAAGCTCTTTTCGGCACGCACAGAAGTCCGATCAAAAATTGCAGACAGCCATCTTGGCCATGTTTTTACTGATGGGCCGCCTTCGACAGGCCTTCGCTATTGTATGAATTCAGCAAGTTTGCGGTTCGTTCCAATTAAGGATCTTGAGGCTTTGGGTTACGGAGAGTTTCTTTCGCTCTTTAAAAATCTTGCTGGAATCGAATCAGGTAAGGCATCAGTGGGAAAAACTCAAAAGGCGATTTTCGCTGCCGGATGTTTTTGGTGTGTCGAGCATGCTTTTGAAGGTAACCCAGGAGTCCTTTCGGTGGTCTCAGGTTTTACCGGTGGGAAAGTTGCCAATCCGACCTATACAAATGTTTCTGGCGGAACAACAGGACACACAGAAGCTGTCGAAGTGACTTTTGATGCAGAAAAAATTTCTTACTCCGCGCTGTTAGATATTTTTTGGCTGAATGTTGATCCGCTGGATAGCAAAGGTCAGTTCTGTGATCGGGGCAATCAATACAGACCCGAAATTTTTTACTTTTCAGATGAGCAAAAGAAAGCCATCGAAGCCTCGATGAAAACCGCAAAAACGAAATTAAAAACCAAAGGTGAAATTCAAGTCCCCATCACTGCGGTCTCGATGTTCTATTCTGCTGAAGAATACCACCAAGACTATGCTCAAAAAAATCCCGTTCGCTATAAGCTTTATCGTTACAACTGTGGGCGAGACAAGCGTCTGCGCGAAGTCTGGGGCTCTGAAGCTGGCGAGTACTTAGGTTTTTAACTGAAATAGTTAGTCTCCATTGAGTTTTAACCTTCACAAATTATTTTTTTGAGCTGTCGTCTTTCGAAACGTGGCTTTTGTGAGACGTCATCTTCTGCGACGCCATTGCGTCTTTCCCACTACAACTTTCACCGAACTCATTTTCTGAAAGCCACACATCAGCGGAAATCGTTCAATCTGAAACAATTCATTAACACTTCTTTCACAATTTAAAACTCAAGTTCACAAAATGGCCGACCGATAAACTAGTTGTTCAAAGAGCTGCAAAAGAGTTTGTCGTTTTTTGAGCCGAACCGTCGAAAAAAGATCTTGTGAGTATGGATAGAAAATTAAATTTAAAGATTGTGAATAACAATCAAGGAGGAACGAGTGAGATTAGTAATGAGTCCATGGGTGGTGGCTTTGGCGAGTATTGCCTTCGCTGCCGGTTGTAGCAGTGGAAAAAGCAGTTCATCGGATCCTGGAGGTCCTTCAAACAGTTTGACCATCTCGGGTGCTCTGGCTTCACAGTCAGCCGCGGGACTTTATGGTAAAATCAAAAAACACGATAAGGCGGCTTTCGCTGTAAGTTTGAGTGATCTTGAAATCTACGCAATTGCTTTCACCAGTCCGCCGGCAATCGCCGAAGCCGATGTGGACGCAGCGACTGGAGCTTTTTCCGTGACGCTTGCTGGAGCAAAGGGCTCTTCGGTGACCGCTATTTTTAGAGATAAAACAAATAACAATGAGGTTGGTACCATCGTGTTTCGCGATACTTCATCTAAAGACATGAACGGAGCGGCAAAAGATAGCTCTTCCATCGTTTTGAGCGATAGCGTGAGTCTTGGAAATCTTTCGCTGGGTGAAGATGGAAAAGTGGTGGTGGATGTGGCTGCCATTCAAACTGTTGTGGCAGCGCCGGCTGCTTCAGGAGCAGCCTTTGATATGTCGGGTGTTTGGCGTGCATCGAGTTATGCGAATCCACCTGCAGGTTATGAGACCACTTGCGCAGCAGGCTCAAATATGAATGATTGCAACAGCCTACCCGATGGGACAGACATTGCCCTCATTCGAATTGCTGGAAAACTATTTACGCCCAATAGTGGCGCCTGTGACATCAATGCGAGCAGTGTCAGTTGCGCGGAATCAGATGGTAGCGTAGGCGCTGCCGATCGATTTGCTCTCGGTGTTTGGGATGCTTCTGGAGTGGGGGCCTGCGGGCACAAAACTGGCTTCTCCGAAGATGAAGCTCGTGCGGGTGGATTGATTCACGTAACCGGTGCATTGCCTACAATTGGTGGTACTCAGCTCAGCTACGGTGATTTTTCTGGATACAATCCTTACTTCTGGGTCAAAGCTGCAGCTACGGCGACCCGTGATATTTACTATTGCTCTGGTTCAAATATCACCATCGGCGGAAAGTCGATTCCGGCCTATCTGTGTAAAGGCGATATCCTTGCGAATGCAGGACAAACCGACACTGGCAACGATGGCTGGATGGTGAATCTGGGTAACGGCGGTTGTTTTGACAGCAATAACAAACCAGTTCGAATGATGAACTGGGGAAGTGCCAATCCAACTTCTTGCACGAACTCTTCCGATGGTCTTCCTGCAGGATTCAGCAGAGGAACTTGTGTTTATGAAAATGTGGATCCCGATGGTTCTGGGCCTAACTACACAAGTCCGATCAATTTCACATGCCGATGGACCAATGGACAATTTGCGGATGCTGCTGGCGCCCCCAATTACAGTGCTCCTGTTGATATGAGCACTTACCATGTTGGGCCTCCAACAGCCCTCGTCGAATCTGGTGACCCTTGCGGCAACCAGGCGGATGGTTCCGGCTCAGGCCTCACATTGAACGAAGCGCAGTGTTATGCAAACTACTATGAGATGAACCGTGATTCCATCAATACTGATTGCGGTCCTCGCCCTCGTTTTAACTGGGGCGCTAGTAGTGTCGAGAATTTTTACCGGGTGGACTATCGAGGCAAACCCGACCAGCAGTTCTTGATGGACATTCTTTCATATGATGCTTCTGGAACTTTGGCGACCCTAGACACTGAAGAGAAAGAATCTTTCACAGTTCCCTCTGGAGAGAACTCTTCAGTGACTTGTGAAGTGGCTCGTAAAATCGTTTTCAACGTGAGGAGGGTAACCGATTCCAGCGCAGTGGTCGAAATTCGTTTCTCTGGCCGACTGGCTTCGACTGCGGCAGCTTGCCAAAGTATAGCTAAAGTGGCCTTGGAAAATATCGAATTCAACAAGACTGCAGCGGACGACCAACGACGCCGAGCGATCGATGGTGGTGATTTGGAGCACCTCCTTCGCAATCAGGCGATGATCTTCAATATGACTAAGCAATAGTAAAGTTCCTAAGAACATTGCAGCAAAAAAGGCCCGGGTTTACTCCGGGCCTTTTCATTTTTGGGAATCTAAGTAGAATTGAGTCCTTGAACATTGCTTTGAGGGGAAAATTTTCATGAAAACAGTCAATGGATTTGCAAAAGTTTGGATTGTTGCTGGGCTTGCACTGATTATCGGTGGGGGCGCTGCCGGCTTTTGGTTTTTTTCAAAAAATTCGAAGGCCCTTTATACTGTGGATGGCAAAGCTGTGCCTCCTGAGATCCAAAAGAAAATTGAAGAAATGCAGAAAGAACTCCAATCTGGTTCCGCAAATCAAGTGCCTGCTGACGTAAAAACAATTCCAGCGCCGAAAGGTCCAGAGGAAGCGAAGTCCTTTCGTCAAGCGATCTCTGATATGGCCTGGGGTAGGAAACGAGCAGCGGCTCCGAGCGATTCTCCGTCTGTGAAGGCTCTACTTGAGACCCCACAGTTACCGGAAAACGAACAAATTCAAATGATCGAAAGTCGCATGGAATACTGTGCGAAAAACAAAGGGAAAGATCCTTCTTGTCCTTAAGTGGCAGGTTTGAGTCTGAAAGATCGAATCACAAAATAAAGACCCACTAAAATAAAGGGAACACTCAGCAGCTGTCCCATATTGACACTCATACCAAGTTTGAAGGCTTCTTGGTTTTCCTTGAAATATTCAATAAAGAATCGCGCCAAGAAAATAAGGGCAATCACAGTTCCAAATAAAAAGCCTTCTGGTGGAAGCATAAGTTCTTTCTTTTTCTTTTTGGCAGTTGTTTCAACAGGCTTCTGAATGCGATCCCAATTCCAGTACATCCAGTAGGTCATTGCAAAAATGATAAAATAACAGATGGATTCATAGACCATAGCCGGATGCCTTGGGATCTTGTCGATTCTTTCAAAAACAACGCCCCAAGAAGCATTTGTCGGAAGACCTAAGATTTCTGAATTCATTAGATTTCCAATTCGAATAAAGCCGCCGGTCATCACCGTCGGAATCGCCATGCGATCAAAAATCCAAAGTAGTTTGAATTCAGGATTCTGCCGAGTGAATAGCCAGAGAGCGACCAATACGCCCAAGCCACCACCATGACTGGCAAGGCCGCCCTCCCAGACTGCGAGAATCCGAGCTGGATTGGCGAAATAGTACTCGGGATCATAAAAGAGGCAGTGAAAAAGTCGGGCACCTATGATGGTTCCAAGCACAACTTTTATAAGACCTGAATCAAGTTTGTCCGTGCTAAATCCTTCACGCAAACAAACCTGGGTAAAGAATCGAAAACCCAGAGAGAAACCAGCTAAAAACATGAGGCCGTACCATTTGATATGAATCGGGCCCAAAGAAAGAAGTTCGGGATCTATGTTCCAATGAATCATTATTGAAGCTTGGCATAGTAAAATAATCTAGGGCAAGATCATTCGTGTGAATACCAAAGACCAAAAACAGTGGAAGACTGGCCTTACAGAAATGCTTTCGATTCGGCTGCCAATCATAGCAGCTCCGATGTTCCTAGTCAGCAATGAAGACATCGTCGTAGAGGCCAGTGAAGCCGGGGGAATTGGAACTTTTCCGAGCTTGAATTATCGCCCCATTGAAGAATATCAAAAGGCGCTGAAGGCCATTCGAGAACGCACGCAAAAACCCATTGGCGTAAATATCATTGTGAATAAAAGCAATACCCGCCAAAAAGAGGACCTCAAATGGGCTTTGGACAATGGAGTCGAGCTTTTCATCACTTCATTAGGATCTCCAAAGGAAGTGATTGCGGAAGCCCATAAAAATGGAGCCAAAGTCATCTGTGACGTCACCAATCTTGAACACGCAGAAAAGGTCCAGGATCTTGGCGCGGACGGAGTCATTGCGGTCAGCAGCGGTGCCGGTGGTCATGCGGGTCCGATCAGCCCACTCGTCCTCATTCCCTGGCTTAAAGCAAAGCTAAAAATCCCCATCATCGCGGCTGGTGGAATTTCCCACGGATCGCAGATCGCGGCCTGTCTTGCACTTGGTGCGGACGGGGTGAGTATCGGAACTCGATTTATTGCCTCTACGGAAGCCCAAGTTTCTGCGGACTACAAAAATGCAATTTTAAAAGCGACTCCAGAAGATATTGTTCTGAGCACACGAATTTCTGGGACCCCAGCGGCGATCATTCGAACTCCCGATATGAAGGATTCCGATCTTGAGCTCAATTGGATTTTGAAACTGCTGAAAGATCATCCCACCACGAAAAAATATGCAGTTCCATTGATTCACTATTTGGGTACAAAAACTTTAGAAAAATCAGCAACATCATCAACTGCAAAGAAAAGCTGGAAAGATGTTTGGAGTGCCGGGCAGTCTGTCGGTTTGATCAATGAAATCAAGGCCGTTCGTGAAATCATGAAAGATCTTGAAGAAGACACTCTCAAAGCTATGAACGATTTTTCACGGAAAGTGTAAGCTTGTATTTCATCACCGCTTGGTCTGGTTTTTTTTCGGTGACGGCGTAGCCGCTGAAAGTTTTTTCGAGCCGATCTTCTGTCTGCAAAGCCTCTTCGATCAATTTTGCAACTTGGTCGGCTTCGTCACAGCAGAACAAAACATGGCTGTCCGCACGCTTTAAAAAATCGGCTTGAAAATCCTTAAATATAAAATCAATCCTCTTGCGAGAAGCATCAATCTTTTCGACCGCTTTAAGGGCAATACTTAGTTCCGCCCCCATTGCCAGGGCGCCGAAATACATAACCCCCAAATGATTGCTGGTTCGCCAGTCGAGACGAACCCGAACTTTAGTTTGAGTTTCTGAAACTTCCAAAACCTGAGGCGTGCAAAAAGCCAAAAGTGGAATTTTGAAGAGGCTGAATCCATTCACCAAAGCTGTCAAACGCAGAGTGGGTTTTATCTTCATAATAAAGATTCTAAAATCATTTTTAAGTTGTAATCAATCATCTTCTCAGCTGAATCGATCGATAAGGAGGCTGAAGAAGCTGAGGAGGAATTCTTTTCTTCGATCACATCAGAATAAAGGGCTCCAGCGTATTTTAACTGATGTTCTTTTTCCATTTGAGTCGTTAACCAATTTTTTTGGCCCACAACCGAAAAGTATTTTTGAATTTCATTTTTCTTGGCTTGGCCTAGAAACAGAGCAATCGTTTTAGCTCCAAGATTGGCCCCGCCGCCAACGCTTGCTGAGGAAATCGTCGGAGCAAGAAACTCAATTTCGAACTCTTTACCCAAATATAAAAAAGCTTGGTGGGTGACTAAAACTCTGCGCCGAGCCCGAGGGATGCTGTTAAACTTTTCTTGATATTTGTCTTTCAATTGACTGAGGCGATTCTTGAAATCCAACTTTTTTGCTTTGAAAAGTTCTGAATACTGCGGACTTAAATCGCGAAATCTAATTTCTAAACCATCCGAGATTCTATTTAGCTGCTCAATGCTAAGCCAGACATGGGGATCTCGCCAGCTGGCCACCTGAATGGGAACGACCAAGCTTTCGATACGAAAAATTTTGTTTTCCTCAAAGTGGAGCGCAAGCTGCTTTGACCAGGGTTCCAGATCCAGACCAAGGACGACTAAGAGGTCACATTTTTTAATGTCTTTCCATTCCTTTGCGGTGGGTTGATAGCTATGAGGGTCTTTGCCTTTCGGAACGATAGTTAGAACTGTAAAGGCATCACCAGAAGCTTCCTGAATGAGGTTTTTTAAAATGGGAAAAGAGGCACAGACGACTTTTGCATGGGGTGCTTTTGCAGAAAGTACAGCCAAAGCCTGGATAGGAATCATCACCTTTAATAAAAGCAGTGCGATCATTGCTTTAGGCACCAGCAATGGACCCAAGCTGTGATCGACGAAGGCGCCTGTAGAAAAGCACCCCGAAAAGTAAAAATCCTGCAGCGACCACAATGGCAGGCCCGGCTGGAAAATCCCAATGGTAGGAACTGAGGAGGCCCACATAAATCGAGACAATTGAAAATCCGATAGCAAGACCCAAGACTTTTTTCCAGGACAAAGACAGCTCCATTGCGGCCACAACGGGAATAATCATTAGGCCCACCACCAGAAGGGCTCCAAGGGCACAGACTCCGGCTGACAAAGCCATAGAGATGAGGAAAAAAAGCCCAAACCTTGTGAATCGGGCATAGGGATGAATGCGATGAAAGCTTGCTGGATCAACAGCTTCAAAGAAAAACTGCTTTTGAAAAAGGAAAAAGGCCAAGAGGGAAACCAGCGCCACAACTGCCAGCAGAATCATTTCATTTCTGCCTAGGCTCAGGATGGAACCAAAAAGTATTTGATGAATATCCGTTGCAGACTGCTGACTTGCGAGGAGGATTGCACCCAATGCGGTAAGGAAGCTTAAGATCCCACTCAGTTTTCTGTCCATACCTGGATCTTCCCTGTCGAAGGGGAAAGTGAGAATCAAAGACACCACCGCCCCGGCAAGGAGCCCCCCAAAGAATAAGGAAAAAGTCGAAGCTCCAAAAATTAAAAAACCAAAGCCCACTCCAGGAAGTAATGCGTGGCTCATGGCATCCCCAGCAAGACTGAGTTTTTTAAGGCAAAGAAAAAGTCCCAACCAGCAGGCGGCCAAGGCAAAAAGACCACCACCGATGAGGGCATTGAGGAGGAAAGTATTTTCAGTGAATGGCAGAATGAAGAACTGCATTGGAAACTTTCGGAGCTGACATAAATGAATAAATCGTATTTTGAGTCAAAGTTTGGTCTGCAAAATCCAAGGTCTGAACTTGGCTGAGTTCACTGGCCAGTTCTTGGTGAGCCGCAAGAACCACAATCTTGTTCTGTGATCTCCATTTCTCGAGTTTTTGGATACAGCGCGAATAGAAAACTGAATCCATAAAATTAAAGGGCTCGTCAAGCACCAGCATTTTTGAATCGACAAGGTCCATCCGAGCAAACAGGACCAGCTGCAGTTCGCCTCCCGAAAGCTCCGCTAGGGGACGATCCTTGAGGTAAGCAATGTCATAAGCCTCGAGAGTTTCAATCGTGATGGATTTGTTTTTTGCTGTCAGATCGAAAAGTTCTCTAACCGAAAGTGGAAACTGAGTTTCAATAGCTGAAGCCTGCGGAAAGTAAGAAATTTCTGTGGGCTGAAAGGGATTTTTGATTGTGCCTTCAGAAGTCCGCTCCAGTCCGACAAGGGAGCGAAGAAAAGTCGATTTGCCCGCACCATTCCGGCCACGGCAAAGATGAATGGGTCCTGGTGCTAAAAGGCAGCTCACATTCTGAAGGACCCTTCGGGCTCCACGGCGAATGCTTACTTGCTGGAATTCGATGCTCGTGTTCATTCCTAAGTCATTCTCCCTCTTTAACGCTGGGGGAGAATGAATCTGGCCACTCGATAAGTCAACGGGAACCAAAGCGCTTGCATTTTCTTTCTAGCAGAGCTTATTTGATGACCTGCCTCATCTTGCCAAATCTTGGGATCAACTTAACCTTCCTCTAGGGAGCCTCAATGATAATTCAAAAGATAATTCAAAAGATAGTTTCTGAGCCACTTCATAAGTATAGATTACTTCTCGGTTTTTTCGCATTGATGACGGCTCTGCCCAGCGCTCGATCCACGGCCCCGGATTGGACTCCAGCACTTGCCATTGAGCGAGCCCTCCTCAAAGCTTCCGAACATTTTGAAAAAGTTCGCGGCCCTTCTGCCAACGAAAGTTTTTTAGGCTTTCAGTTGGAAGTTTCGGGTTATGAAATCTTCGCCAATGCTGCTGAGTGGGCATGGCGTTCTGGGGACGAAGTGTATATTTGGAATTTTCTTTGTTATCGATCCGCCGAAGAAGGGCCCCAATGTTATCAGAACGCAACCTCCGGATCTTCCTATGTTGCGGAGACCTATCGCCGGGTCACAGAGAACTATGTCTTGAGTCGCCAAATGGAGAAAGCGATTGCAGCACTCAAGGGTACTCGCGGCAGCATTAAAAAACTTTCTGTTCATGCCGATCCGAGAGGCTTTGTTTTGTTAGTGACCAGTCCGGACCGCTCCACACCTAGTTTTGGTTGGCTCTGTCCTTTTGCTGCAGACCGAACTTGCCAATCTGTGCCGGTCCAAAGTCTTCCAACTTATCCTAGCTACTAGTAGAAGCTAAAAACTCATGACAGAGACCACTAAACCTCAGACGCCGCTCATGCAGCAGTATTGGTCCATCAAGTCGGCTCATCCAGACAAAGTCCTCTTTTTTCGTATGGGCGATTTCTATGAAATGTTTTTTGAAGATGCAGTGACTGCGGCTCCAGTGATTGGGATTGCGCTGACCTCAAGAAATAAAAAAGCAGCGGATGAAACGCCAATGTGTGGACTTCCTCATCATGCCGTAGCAGGACCCATCAATAAGCTCCTTGCGAAGGGCTTTAAGGTGGCCCTTTGCGATCAGATTGAAGATCCAAAGTTGGCCAAGGGGATCGTCAAGAGGGCAGTGACTCGAATTTTAACCCCCGGAATGGTTTACGATTACAATACTCTCAATCCTCAGCAGTCGAATTACCTTGGCTGCTATGAAGAGGGCGCGCTTTCTTGCGTGGAGCCTTCAACTGGGGATTGTTTGTTTTTTCGAAGTCTCTCGGCAGAAGAATGTCTGCGCATGATGGAAATTCTGGGGGTCGTCGAGCTCGTCTTGCCTAATAAGCCTGATCCAGAGCCTGGGTCCGATCGAGCACCTGAGCAGACTCTTCCGAGCTTCAAAGGGACAAGGTCCTTTCACTCTTCACTTCAATCTTCACTTCAAAACACTGCGCTGATAACCGCTCCAGAATTTTCGAAGACCAAAGATGCGCTTCCTCGAAGTGCGCATCGTTTGCTGAGCTATCTTGAAGCCATTTCCAAGCCAGAAGTCTTGGCCATGCTCAGGCCCTTTCGAGAACTGCAGTCTCAAGGGCGAATGGAGCTTTCTTCGCAAACCCTCCGCCATCTGGAGATTTTCAAAACTTTCAGTGGTGAAGAAGAAGGTGGATTTTTTGCGGCCATCGATCGCACCAAGACTTCCTCGGGCTCGCGAAGACTCAGACAAAAAATTGCCTTTCCGTTGATTGATGAAGCAAGCATTCAAGCGCAGTTGAATGAACTATCTGACTGGATGAAAGATAGTTTTTTACTGACAGAAACCCGTGCTGAGCTTGGCCGCCTTGGGGATCTGGAGCGAAGACTCACTCGCATTGGTCAGACCCAATCCAGCGCGAGGGATTTGCTGCTGCTTGCAGAGGGAATAGATAAAGGACTTGATGTCTTACGAGCCGCCAAAGTTAAAGAAAAAGATCCTGAGGCGAGCTTGGCGCTTACGGCACTCGCCGATGAGCTTAAAAAGCATATCGTCGAGGACCCTCCACTTGCAATCACACAAGGTGGCATGATCCGCAAAGGCATTACTGAAAGTTTGGATGAACAAATCGATTTATCCTCCAACGGACAGGAAATCCTACAGCAGATGGAGGCCCGAGAACGCGAAGCCACAGGAATTTCCAGTCTAAAAATTCGCTTTAACGGAGTCTTCGGTTATTACATCGAAGTCACCAATTCCCATTTAGCCAAAGTGCCCGATCGCTTTATGCGCAAGCAAACCCTCGCTGGAGCCGAAAGATTTTCGACTCCAGAACTGGTGGAACTGGAGCAAAAAATTCTTTCAGCCCAGGCGCGCCGTTCGGAAATTGAACTGCAGATTTTTCAAGACTTAAAAAAACTTGTCCTGGATTCTTCCCAGTTGATATTGGGACTGGCTCTTGATTGCAGTGAACTGGATGTGCAAACATCCTTGGCTTATCTTGCCTTAGAAAGATCTTATGTTCGGCCGAATTTTAGGAATGATCGTGGACTTTCGCTCAAGGCCGCGCGCCATCCCGTTGTTGAACAAAAAGTGCAGCAGTTTATTCCGAATGACATCGAACTAGGCAGTGGTGACTGTTTGCTGCTGACCGGGCCGAATATGGCTGGGAAAAGCACTTTGATGCGCCAAGTGGCTTTGATTCAAATCATGGCTCAGATGGGATCCTACGTGCCTTGCACAAGTGCGAAGCTGCCTCTGTGTGAACAGATCTTCACTCGCATTGGTGCCAGCGATAATCTGGCTCAAGGACTTTCGACCTTTATGGTGGAAATGACCGAAACTGCGGAGATGATCAAGAATGCTGGACCCAAAGCACTACTTATCTTGGACGAAGTGGGTCGGGGAACCAGCACCTATGATGGACTCAGTCTGGCTCAAGCTTTACTGGAACATTTTCTGAAAACAAAAGTGAGTTCAATATTCTTTGCCACTCACTATCATGAACTCACCAAACTTTCGGATCAGTTTTCGCAAATCAAAAATGCGCATATGAGCGTGATCGAGCGAAAGAATGAAATTCAGTTCCTCCACACTCTGAAAGCTGGACCAGCGCAAAAGTCTTACGGAATTCAAGTCGCCCGCTTGGCAGGTGTGCCCAAACCCGTTATTGATCGAGCGAATGAAATTCTTCGCGGACTCGAAACCGCAGGTCCGAAGCAACTTTCGATCTTTGATCCTGTGGAAGAAAATCCAGCGCCTACCATGGGACCCACTTTTTCGCCAGAAATGCAGCTGGCTCTGAAAGCGATCAAAGAGTTTGAACTGGAGCGAACAACGCCCCTGGATGCAATGATGAAAATTCGCGAATGGCAGAAGGCATTAGATTGATTTCTGATTGAGTTAAGAAAAAATGATCGCTGTCCCTAAGTTTTCTATTTCTATGACTGCTTTTCCTGGGACAATTCGCGGCATAGGCGAGCTCGATTGGACAGCCATCTTACCTCAGCTCAATCTATATGAGCATTCGATCCAGGAATGGATACTGCAGATGGATAAAGAACTATAGATCCATGCTAAATTCTGATGGTTTCATCCCACGGTATTTAAAATGGATTCAAATTTACAAGGAGAATATAGATATGAAAAGAGCCGCTCAATCGATTGTTGTTCTAATACTCATTGCTTTTTCTCAGTTATCCTTTGCGGCTTGGTGCTGCCACTATAAAATTGTTGAAAAGAAGTCAGGTCGGATTCATTCTGGGCAAGCTTGTACCGGCGATTCAAAGCCAAATTGTCAACTTTATCGGGATGCATGGACAAATTGTGCGAATCAAAGATCCAGTCTTAGTTTAACTAAGGACACAGCAGAATGCAGGATGGTAGCCCATAATGACTGCAATAGCGATGATGGCGCTCCAGCAAGCAGCTATTGGGGAAAATGTAAAAAGTAAGACTGCCGGAAATATTAAGGCAGGGGCATACAATTGCACAGGTGAATTCGTCTGAGGTTCGATCTCAGACTACTGAGGCTTTTGGCCAGCTCGAGTGCCGACGTGATTGCGCCAATTGTATTGTTGGTCGGTTTTGAAACGATTTTGCCAGCCATCCCATTTTTTTTTGGGGTGATGATGAAGGACTTTTCCATTTTCATCGAAGATATCGGGATTTTTACCGAATAAGAAATCGCCAATTTTTTTTAGAACGCTCATGGAAGAAGTCCCCTTTGAACTGATTTGCTTATAGGGTACTCATTCCTTGCTAGAGGTTCAAGTTCCCTTTTTCTCTCTTGGATTTGCGCACGCATCAATTAAGTCGATGCCCCGCTCGCCGGAAGGGCGACGCTGGCTGCTGAAAAACTCAAAGCAAGCACTGGCCCCTTGGGTGAAAGCGGAACTCCAGTCATTATGCTGAACGCTGTATTTGAACTTAGTTCCTTCAAACTTGTATTCGAAAGTGAAATTCGAAGAGGCGGGAGGTTTTGCTCCAAAAGCCGTTGTGTCAGACACAAAGTAGGCTCCGAGTGCGAAAATGATCAGAATGAGTTTCGTGCTCATAAATTCCCCCTGTGCCCTATACCAATGCAATTGGATCGCCAACCGACCAAAGCTCCAACTCCAGCCTAGGGCCGGCCAAAGTCTCCTCAGGAGGACTTGTCCAAAAGACCCCAGGCAGCCGTTCAAAACTTCTACAAAAGGCAAAAGGCACCTCCTAACATTTCGGGACTCGGTGTGTCTTATACATCAAGGCCTTCGCAGTGTCTTAAAATGAGACGGACACCAACTTCCTTTCTCCAGGAAATAGCAATATGTTGCTATTCGTATTGAATAAAATATTCCGATTAGGCAAGCCCTGCATAGGTCGCTTGCGAGGCTGTACAAATCCGCGAGGGTATCGAACTCTATGAAGCATCTTCTATCGCCCTTTTATTCGGATTGGCTGCCGCCCGAGCTTGTGAAAACAGGGCTGACTGAAGCAAGTATCAACTGCGATCAATGCCGAATGACTCCAGCTTGCAAAGGCAAAAAAGCTAAACTCACTTATGAACCCGAGCTCAAATGCTGTACCTACGAACCTTTTCTGCCAAATTTTCATTTGGGAGCCCTTCTTCGAGATCCTGAGTATGGTCCCAAATTCAAATTGACCATCGAAGAACGGTGGCGCAGCCGAGACGTACTTCTGCCTATGGGCATGGCCCCGAATCGTGAGTATCAGAAAAAATTTTTTCAAAAAAAACCAGAAGACTTTGGGAATCGAGCCGACCTGATCTGTTCTCATTTTGATAAGACTAAAAACTCCTGCAGCATCTGGAAATTCCGCGGAGCCGTTTGCACCAGCTTTTATTGCACCTCTGAATACGGTGCTCTTGGCAAAAAGTTTTGGAAACAGCTGGGGGATCATTTGTTTTTGCTCGACATGAGCCTCTCCGAAGAAATCCTAGCCGATATGGGGTTTTCCCCGCGGCAAGTCTCTGACCAGCTGGAATGGCTCAAAATCGAAAACCTTCAAGATTCAAAGCTGGGTTCGATCAGTCCACGGGCAAGGACGGCCCGCCTCAAGAAATTATGGCCTCCAGAGTTTCAAGACCCATTCACTTTCTATGATGAATGCTATAGACTGGCGCTGAAATACAAGCGGAGTTCTATGAAGCAAATTCTCGGTGATCTTGGAAAAGAAAGTGAAACCAAGATGATTCAACTGCTGCAATCAACACGAGAATTAGAAAAGAATAATTTTAAAAATTAAAATTCGGAAAAAGGTGATCTGGTGGGCTCTCTGAATATCCAAGAACGAATCGAAAAAGTGAAAATACTTTTTGAGCAATGCAAAGACTGGGAAACAAAATATACAAAATTGATTTCGCTTGGGAAAAGCCTTTCAGACTTGGACCCCCTGTTGAAGACGGAACAAGCGCTGGTCAAGGGCTGCCAATCGCAGGTGTGGCTGCATGCTTTCTTGAACGATCAAGGCAAAATGGAAATCCGCGGTGATAGCGATGCGATTCTCGTGAAAGGACTCGTGGCTTTGCTCATCCAAGTTTATTCAGAGGCCACACCAGATGAAATTTTGGCGACTCCGCCAGACTTTATCCAAAGCATCGGCTTTAAAGAACACTTAAGTCCTTCTCGCACCAATGGGCTTTTTTCTATGATTAAACAAATTCAACTTTTTGCTCAGGCTTTTATTATGATCCGAAGATCCATGAAAAAGCCTGAATGATCCAAAGGCTCAAAGAATTTAGTAGTTAAAGAACGAGCGTGCTGTGAACTCGGTGCGTGTCTTCGAAGTCGTCGACTTCGTTCAAGAACTCCACCACAGCTTTTTTCTGTTCTTCGGTGATATCTGCCGGGGTCTTCGCTTTATAGGAAAGCTCTGCCGTTCCGACTTTCCATCCGCGCTGAGTCAGCGCTTTTCGAATGGAATCTAGGTTTTCAGGATTTCCATAAAAAGCAAAGTGTTCATCCATTTTCTCGACTTCATTGGCGCCTGCTTCGATGGCTTCTTCCTCAGGATCGAAAGTTCCTGATCTCGTGGCTTCAAGCAAACACACACGTTCGAACATCCAGGCCACACTGCCGGATTCGCCCAAATTGCCTTCGTTATTTTTAAAGAGGCTGCGGACTTCTGAAGCCGTTCGATTTTTATTATTTGTTTGGCACTCCAGGATGATCCCCACACCATGTGGACCGTAACCTTCATAGGTGATTTCATCGATGGTTTCGCCTTCCAGCTGACCCGAGCCCTTTTTGATGGCGCGTTCAATTGTGTCCACTGGGCAGGACTGAGCCTTGGCAGCATCCACCGCAGCCCGAAGCCGGGCATTGTACTCGGGATTGGGGCCTCCCATTTTGGTGGCCACCTGAATTTCTCGAGCGAGTTTAGTGATGATTGCACCTTTTTTGGCTGCATTGGCTGCTTTGACCGGATTTTTCCAAGATTTTCCCATAGATCAAAATTCTAGGCCGAAGAGGGGCGATCGCTCAACGAGAGACACATTGCGCGGTGCTTGCTAGAAGTCCATTTCTGACCAGGGTGACCATTTCACAGCGCTTCGCTGGGGTCATTTTTCTACAATCCGCTTTCATCAGCGAAAGTCCTTGCTGGCCCTCTTCCCAAACTTGGTTGTTTTCACACCAGGTCGGGCGATAAATTTCGGCTGGATCGCCGCCAATTCCCCAGGCTATTGACCGCGCATGAGTCTGAGCTGCCGTAAGATTCGACAAAAGCAGAGATGGTAATAAATATCCCAAAAGAACAGACCCGAATGATTTCGGAAGTCGAACAAAGCTCTTGCGCATAGAACCTCGAAATATACCCAATTCAGCCCTGGCCTCATAGCCAAAGTTCTGTGAACACAGATTTGACATGGAAATAGTGCAGAACCTCATGATCGAAAGCAGTCTTCTAGACTTCATCAGCTTGAATAAAACGCCACTGTCCCTCGGGTAAATTGCCAAGCTTTAAATTTCCAATGCGAACGCGTTTGAGGCCCTTGACGGTGAGGCCAACCTGTTCACACATGCGCCGGATTTGCCGTTTTTTACCTTCGACCAATACAAAGCGAAGCTGATCTTCGTTCACCCATTCGACATGTGCTTTTTTTAAGGGAACTTCATCTAACATCAAACCTTCGCGCAAAAGCATCAACTGATCTGTGCTGAGCGAACCTTGCACCCGCACCAGATATTCTTTTTCTACATGAGAATCTTCTGAAAGGATCTGTTTCGCAAGACGGCCATCCTGAGTGAAAATCAACAAGCCTTGAGATTCAATATCAAGGCGACCAGTGGGAGCTAAACCGCGAAGGGAAATGGGCTCTAAATCTAATCCCTGACCAGACTTCACTGGACCACCGAAATTTTCCCGAGTCAGTAGCTTAATTGCAGGAGTGTATCCATCCTCAGGCTGAGCCGAAACATAACCCACGGGTTTATTCAGCATCACCGTCACAAGCTGCTGCTGACGCTTCTCAGCCTCGGGCGCCAACTGAATCTGAGCAGCCCTAGACACTTTTGTGCCGAGCTGATTCACACGAAGGCCATTCACAAAAACCCAACCCTTTTCAATAAAAGAATCGGCTTCTCTTCTGGAACATAATCCTTGTTCAGACATCAATTTGCTAAGGCGAACTTCTTCTATAACTTCTTCCATCACCAACCCACACAGACTATGCTTTTACGTATTATGATTGCGTTTCTTTAACGAATGGAAAAAAATTTGGGTAGCACTTTTGGAGGGCAAAGTATGAATTTGACTGGAATTCTTTCTGTGGCGGCCATTTCACTACTTTCCTTGTATAATTTTCAGGCGCGGGCGGATTATACGGCTCAGCTGTTCGAGCAAAATTCCTCTCGGCAAAAGAAGCTTTTCGACCTTAAAAGCACAGATGATGGCAAAACGGGTGACCTCGAACTTTTCACCACGACCTACACGGATGTTTCCGGCCAGCCAGCCTTAACTGAAAAAATCCAGCTTCGCGGCACAAAAATTCATAAAATTCAGATTTCCCAACACCAAACAAAAGAAGAAGCCACCGTCGAAGTAAAAGACGGGCAGGTGCTCTTCTCAGTCACTGCAAATGGCAAAACCAAGACTGGTTCTGAAAAACTGAAAGAACCCCTGGTGATGTCCGGAAATTTCGTGCGCTTTGTCCATTCTGAGTGGGCAAAGCTGATGGAGAAAGGCTCTCTTGAATTTCGCTATGCGGTTTGGTACCGCCTCGATACCGTGGGATTCAAACTGATCAAAGAAGCAGAAGAAGGGGAGGGTGCGAACAAGCGAGTCCGGCTAAAAATGAAACCCACGAGCTTCATTATAGCGGCTCTTGTTGATCCAGTGATCTTCTATTTTAGCGCCGATGGCTCAAAAATCATGGAATTGAATGGCCGAGTGGCTCCTAAAATAAAAGTGGGTTCAGACTTCAAAGATCTGGATGCAGAGGCTGTTTACAGTCATCCTTAGTTAACCGCTTCGACTTTTTTCTGCGGCATCAAGAGCAAGATTACCGAAGCTACGATCACCATATCTGCAACATTGAAAATTCCGGTGTGAACAAAACCAAGATCGATGAACAAAAAGTCGGTCACGGATCCCTTATAAACTCGGTCGATCAAGTTTCCGATTCCACCTGAAAGCAAGAGTACCAAGCCCCACTCTTCCATCCATTTGCGCCGAATTCTGAGTTGCCACAAGACGCTGGCCAGAAATAAAGATACTGCAGCAGAAAAAACGACAAAGCGCATTCTCGGATCCCAGGTCGATCCCAGACTTAAAAAAGCTCCCGAATTTTCAGCAAGATGTAATTGAAGAAAGCCGCCGAGAAAGTGCTCCTCGCGGCCTATAAGGTAGCCCCGAGCCCAAAATTTTGTCCACTGATCAATAACCACAAAGATGGAAATCACGGCAAAAAGGAGGGCCCAACTTTTCCCGTTTCTGAGAGGTCTTGCTTGCATTCAGGTATGATAAGCAAGACCAGTCTCAGGTCAACAAGTAGCGCTGAAGAAGATTCTGGTTATGCAACTTTTTTAAGAGGTGCTTCTTTGCGGGCCATATACAAGGCGTACTTTTTGTCGAAATCTTTGGCGTGATAGCCCTCGGTGGTCAGGAGGCCCTCTTTGAACCAAGTATAATGTTCTGCGCAGAAGCCGGCTCTCTGAGACTTGTGCTTGCAGCCTTCAGCTGTGCATTTATCTGTACCGACTGCAGCGGTTGCCAGTTGAATCACATTATCTTTTCCTGGTTCAGCTTTTTTCGAACTCATTCCTGATCTCCTTCGGACCTACGGGGCCCATGTTGAACACCGATTCTCGGCTAGTAAGACTATCGGCCGGTCCAGGAGAATTCTTAAGGGCTCTTCGAGCGCTTTTCTTAAAAATTATTTTTTGTTTGGTCTCATTTTGAGAAAAGAAGGCGGCAGCTTCGGACCGCTTGCGCTGCAGATCCCACGACAGCTGCCGCAGATCCTCGAGCAAAAACAAGTCCCAGTCTGAGGGCAGTCACTCGAATCAAGCGTTTTTTGGGTATCTCTCGAGCAAGGATTGTGAGGGTAGAGGAAACTGGAAGCACACTTCGAACAAACTGAATATATTTTGATGAAACTTTAAAGCCATGGCTCAGCTGTGCTTCCCGTAATATTTGAGCCAAAGCTTTCATCACCACCTCAAAGTCCTGACCTTCACCGAAAATGAGCTGCTTATAAGTTCGAGGCTCCAGCTTATGATCTTGAAGAACTTTCTCAATTAAGCCTTGAAGCACAGCTTGTTTTTCTGATTGAGCTTCGCCAATACGAACAAGTCTTCGCGCAGCTGTCGCAGAATCCCCTCGCATAATAGCAAGAATTAAAAACCCAGGATCAGTGATCAATCCCCGAGTGGGGGTCAGTTGACTCCAATCAATCAGACCAATCTTTCCATTGTTTTGTGCAAGAATATTTCCGGGGTGCAGATCGGCGTGGACTTCGCCAAGGATAAACATTTGATAGAGGAAACTCTCCAAAAGATTTCCAAACATGCGTTCTCGAGTTTTTGCTGTCATCTTTTTTGATTCTTCTTGTAGAACTCGATCGGCCTCAACCAAAGAGTCTATGTTCTGCATTTCAAGAAGTTCCATGACCAGAACTTTTTTGGTAGTCAGTCCCATGATGGGCTTGGGTATTTCGACTCCGCGAAACAGTCGAAAATAATCCCGGTCTTTGAGTAAATTGGCAGCTTCTGCTTTAAAATCCAATTCGCCGCGAACAGCCTCAGTAAAACCTGTAATTTGAGATGCCACAATATCAAGAACCGGAGACATTCCTTCTTTGGGATACACGACCTTAGCTGCTTTGATAAACACTTCATTGAGGCTTCGGTTGGAATCTAAGCTGGCTTCGAGTTCAGGTCTTTGAACTTTCACAATCACCCATTTTGTTCCCGAACGTGTTTTGATTCGGGCCTTATAGGTTTGAGCAATCGTCGCACTTTTGAAAGGTCGATCGACATCAAATTCCACAAAAAAAATCTTCGATCTTTCCGCCCAGTTCGCTTTCAACAATTTGCCTTACTTGGGCTCCAGGGATAGGTTCTAGTCCATCTTGGAAATGCTTGAACTGCGCCCGTATTTTTTCTTCAAACAGCAAGGAATTATTGCTGATGCTTTGAATGAACTTAGCATAAAAAACACCCAAATCATTGATAGCGCCCGCAAGAATTTTTGCCTCTTCGGCAGTTAAATCGCTCGGTTTCTTTGATTTTTCATGAATGAGATTTGCGAGCTGAAAAAGTGCATAGCCCTGTTTGACGAGGTATCTGCGGTTGTTCTCCAAGATCTCTTGCGCCTCATTCAACGTTTGGCCTTCTCATTCCTCTTTGAATAGCAATTCATTTGCCAAGGGCGAAACTCCATGGCATCACGATCCTTTCTTAAAACTTAAAACAAACAGGAGTTTTCTCATGAAAAATGTCTTCAGAAATGCAATCTATTCTTTCATCGCAGTTGCCGCGATGACCACCACAGTGCCTGCGCAAGCTCAAACTAACAATCAACTCTCTGAAACAGCAGCGGCTTTGCGCACTTCCACTGAAGGAGCTCAAGACAAAGGTTTTTCTCTTTACGGTGGACTGGGTGCGGGCATGATTGCACCAAATAGTGATGCGGCTATTGAAGGCGCCGGCGGTTCAGTTAAATTGGTTGGATCATTTCTGAACCAATCCATGAAGTGGGCTTTTGATTTGGGACTTGGCGTAGCCACCCACAAATTCAGCGATGGAAAAGCTGCTGCAACTTCTTCTAACGGTGGTATTGGGGAACTAGCGGCTCGTTATCGATTTGCACCTAAATGGCAACTGGGAATGAACTGGAATACCATGTTCAACCAAGGCACTGGATATGCTGCTAATCAAGGTGACGCTCAGTTTTTGGGTGTTCAGGTTTTGCGAGAAATGAAATTTTTCGGAAATTACAAAGGCCGTTTGGGTGGCCGAGTGATGACAGATGCCAATGTGAGTTCGGCAAATGCATTGATGGCGATGTTGGATCTTCATATGACTTTTGGGAAAGATGCAGCAGCTCCCTCTGAACCTATGGTTTCAGAAACAAGGATTGCACCTGCAGTGGTTGAGCAAAAATCGGACGTGAAATTGGTGATTTCTCGCTTTGAAATCAATTCGGACAAGATGTCAGCGACTGATCTGCAAAGAGTTAAAAAGTTTGCAGAGACTTTGAGCCAAATGGGTAACAAAATCGAAAAAATCGAAGTCAGCGGTCATGCTGATGAAACAGGGCCCGAAGCTTTGAACCAAAAACTTTCCAATCGCCGAGCACAAGCCATTGCCCGCGCTTTGGAAGCGGCCGGTGTGCCTCGCTCGAAGCTGCTGATCTCTGGCGCTGGATCACAAAATCCTGCTGTTGTTGGCAAGACAAAGGCGGACTATTCTAAGAACCGCCGCACAGAACTCAAGTTGATTGGTACGGACACTGAGTCTTTGAAATCAATCGAACAGATGCAAGTTCGTTAAGGTTTATCGAGCTCGCGAAATTTTCCGCTCAGGAAAATCCATGCGAGTCCAATCGAAACTGCCAGCACCAATAAGAGTGCTGGAAAGCCTCCCAGATTTGAAAGCATGCGGATCCCGTTTAGGCCCGCAAAGCTGACCATCACCCAAGAAACAATTCCAATGGCCAGTCCCCAAGCAAATTTGAGCAAGGGACTGGCGCCTGGATTATCGGCGCGAACTCCACGAGTGCTGATCGCACCCATGGCTTCGGTGTTCGCGTCAGCTCCGGTTACAAAGCTCAGAAAAGTTGTAAAAACAAAAATGGCGATGACCACGCTAGAAAATGGGTACTGTTCCAAGAGGGCATATACGGCACTTTCAGCGCCCCCGGTTTTCATCCGCGCCGCAATATCCACAGTTCCGGAAAGCTGAAGCTGAAGTGTAGCCCCACCAAAGATGCTCATCCAAAGAATTCCAAAAAGTGATGGCAGAATCCAGTTCATGGCAATGAAGGCCCGCACTGTATAGCCATAAGCAATTTGACCCAAAAACATCGCGGTCACAGGCGCCCATGCCAACCAATTCGCCCAATAAAACACACTCCAATTTTGTGGCCAGGGGTCACCGCTAGTGGAGCCAATAAAAAGGCTCTTACCTAAAAAACCAGTAAAGTAATCACCGAGGGCGCTGACTCCATTTGTTACAATCGCACCCATTGGTCCGAAGAAAAATATGAATGCAGAAAGTGCCACGAAGATGCGCGCATTCCAAGATGAAAGAAAAGTGATTCCCTTCATAAGGCCAGTCATTGCAGAAACAAGAAAAGATCCAACGATGAGGGCGCACACCAAACCAAACATCAGCGGAGTCCGAGGCAGGGGATAAAAAAAGTCGATGCCTCCAAGTACTGTCATCACTCCAGAGCCCAGACTCGCTGCCATTCCCAAAACCAGGGCCAGCAAACAAACAGAATCAATAAAACCTGCCAAGCGCGCCGAAGGCTCGCCACGAAAAAATGGAAAAAGGTTCGAAACAAGTGAGAAAGGTTGCTGGCGATTGTGAAAGGCCAATGCAAAGGCCAAGGCGGGCACCGTGTAGATTGCATAGGGCGAGAAAGTCCAATGCAAAAACAAAGTGGAAAGGGCAAATCTTGCGGCCTCAGCCGAGCCAGCGACAAGCCCCAAGGACTCCGGTGGTGCCGTCAGATGAAAGATGGGCTCAGCGGCGCCCCAAAACAGAAGACCTGTCGCAATGGTGGTACAAAGCGTGATGGCAAACCAGTTCCAAAGAGTGAGCTTTGGCTTTGCAGCCCGCCCGCCGATTCGAATGGCACCAAAGGGTGAGCAAAAGATTGCAGCAATGAGCACAACAAAAAAAAGAACAGAATATGAAAAGAGCCAGTCGAAATGCGCAAGCAGCCAGGTATTTGTCGCTGAAGTCCATGCGACGAAAGATTCAGGACTGGTGAGACTGAGAAACACAGAAATAGTCAGCACCAGAAAGGGTGGCCAGAACACCCAATGCCGAAGACCTTTAATTTCTGTCATAGGTAGAGATTTCAAAGTGCCAACCAAACGGATTTGGTTTTGGTGTAGCTATCGATGGAATGGATTCCCATTTCTTTGCCCCAGCCGCTTTGTTTAAAACCTCCAAATGGGGACGAAAAGTCATAGCAGCCGTAACGGTTGATAAAGATCATGCCGGCATCGAGCTTCTGCGCCACTCGGTGAGCCCTTGAAACATCTTTGGTCCATAAACCCGCAGCAAGTCCATAATCTGTTTCATTTGCCAAGCGAACGGCTTCTTCTTCCGTCTTAAATTTTGTAATGGCTAGAACAGGTCCAAAGATTTCCTCATTCCAGATCCGCATGTGCGACTGCACTCCAGTGAAAATCGTCGGCTCAACAAAAAGACCAGGTGCCAATCGAGCATGAGCTCGCCCTCCAGTGCGAAGCTCAGCACCTTCAGTTTTTCCAATTTCAATATAGCGAAGAATTTTTTCGAAATGGGCCAGATTGTTCTGTGCCCCTTGCTGAGCGCCCGCATCGAAAGTATTTCCAAGAATGTATTTTTCTGCGCGTCGAACCAGAGCATCAACAACCTGGTCATGAATGCTTTCATGAAGTATGAACCGAGTGGGCTCCGAGCATTTTTCACCTTTTTGAGAAAAAATAAGCTGAAAGGATCGGTCAATCGCTTTTTCAAGATCCGGAGTGTCCTCAAAAAGAATATTGGGGGACTTTCCACCGAGCTCAAGTGAGAGGGATTTCAAATTAGAATCGCCACTTGCGCGTGCGATCGCCTTGCCTACGGGGGTGCTTCCGGTAAAAGCAATTTTATTTACTATCATATGGCGACAAAGAAGATCTCCGGTAGTGCCATCACCCAGAATCAGATTCAATAATCCTTTGGGAAGATCCAGATTTTCGTGAACGAGTTCAAACCACCGAATCAGCGAAAGTGGAGTGTGCTCAGAAGGTTTGATAACCACAGTGTTACCGGTGGCCAAGGCCGGAGTGATTTTCCACATAGCCATCAGTAGGGGAAAATTCCATGGAATAATAAGACCACAAACCCCAAGTGGTTCTTTCAATGTGTAGTTAATAAAACCAGGGTCCACTGGGCAGGTTTCGCCATAAATCTTATCCGTCCAACCGGCATAGTAATCAAATATATCGCTGCAATCCGGCAGGTCATCATTCAATGCTTCATGAAAAAGTTTACCATTGTTCAGCGCTTCGATGGTCGCAAGCTCTACGGCATGAGCCCTTGTCACTTCGCCTATTTTGCGCATCCATGAGGCCCTTTCCCGGGCTGGTAAATTACGCCATGAACGCTTATCAAACTCTTGGCGCGCAGCAGTCACGGCCAGATTCACAATCTCAGAATCAGCGATTGGAATTTCCGCTAGTTTTTCTCGCTTTGATGGATTGATCGGAGCAAAAGTCTTAGCAGAATCTTGAGAAAGCCATTCTCCATTGATAAAATGTTTCTTCGGCTGAGCAAACCACTTTAAGATTTTTTCTGAAGGACCTGAAGTTGCAGTATTATGAGTGGTCATTCTTTTTCTCCATGATTCAGGCTTGGGTTCGAAATTGCATTTTGAATTTTGGGTCCTTGACTAATTCCAGGAAGGCAGTGTGAGTTCCAAAGAGCCAGTGAGTTCTCAAGAATTTTCGCAGCTTCTAGCGCGCTGAAAGCTGCTGTGGATTCAAAAACATTGAGGTGAAGTTCTGCATGTTCAAGGGCCGCAAGAGCCGTTCGCGTGCGACCCAGCACCAAAAAGCAGCCTTGAATCACTGTTTCGGGAATTGTTGGATTATTTTTCGCGGGTCCAAAAAAAGAAGAACCTGGTATCACCTGAGGTAAAGTGATTTCACCAAAGCCATGCTCGGGTCCTGATGCTAGAAGCCTCTGATCTTTGCAGATTTTTATAAGACTGATCGCAAGAAGTTCCAAATTCTGATTGAAGGCACCCCAATCATCAGCGTTCTGAGCTGCATCCGGAAAGCTTTGACTGGGTGTCAAGTTCAGACCACTGATGTTGGAAAGAGCTCCTATAACGGCAGCTTGATAGGCTGGCGCCGCGCCGGCCCCATCACCGATCACCGTGCTGCCGAGTCGGACCTGTAACATAGATTTTTTGCTGTTTAAGATTCGATCGCTCGAGCGAGCAAGAACAGAAGCTGCCCCCGTGAACAATATGCCAAGCTTGGTAGGCATGGCGTCTTGAAGGCAGGTCCGGGCCATCGCCGGATGCACAGAAAGTTTTTCTCCAAGCAGACTCAGCATTGAAACTGAAATTTCTAACTGAGCTCCAAGACTTTCTAAGGCATCATGGCCAGCAAGACGAAGTGCCGTCGCAACTGTATCAGCCGTGGATTGGCTGAGATTCACTCGAGTGGTTTCAACCCCAGAACTTTCAGAAATCAAGCCATTCAGCTGGGTATTCAAAAGAATGCTGCCACCACCGGAGTAAGGATCCACCGTGAAGGACTCCAGCTTCAAAGCATCGCAGGCCCTATGGATACGCTGGTGTTCATCTGCTGTCAGCAAGCCTGCCTTTTCATTTGCAAGGGCCGCAGCCCTTTTAACTTCAAGGAGTCTGCGAACGAGTCCAGGCCAATCCGCTAGTTTTTGATTTGTGATGCGATGTTGGTCCTCGCCAAAATTCAATGAGGCTTTAAAATTCATACTAAGAATTTCGTCCGTAACGAATCTGCCTCAAGTATTCATTGCTTGTGACGCCAGCTCGATCTGCATATCCTAGAAGCGCCATGATCCTTGTCTCAGAGCCTCGAATATGAGTCACTCGGTGAAGAGTATGCCTGCCTTCAAATAGCACCAAACTGCCTGCAGGCGTGTTTAAAACCTGCACACGCGAGCGATCTCCTTCGAGTACCTTTCTAACTTCATCAAAATTTTCATCAGTTGATGTGCGCAAGTTATAAACATATTCATATTTTCCACCACTCTCGCCGTCTTGAACGGGGATGGAGACCACAAAATCTGATTGATCGAAGTGCCACCTGAGGTAATCCCCATCGCGCATCATGGAATAGTTGATCTTTCCAAGTGGACATTCGTAGTAATAAATCTTGCGCCCCAAGGCGTCCCCAAGAAAACTAAGAACATCTTCTGAATCGTAAATTCTTCTGATCACTTCCTCCGGAGCTATTTGGTCATAGGCAACCACGCCGAGGGAAGTTTCATCTTTCAAATTGTAGGTATGATCCGCAGCTAGCTTAGGATCGTTTTCTTTAAGGTATGCGTTTCCATAGACGGTCGAATAAAAAGCCTTAGGCAGAGCCGAGCGGCCTTCTTCCCGCATTTTCTGAAGAGCAGAAGGGCGAACAAATCCCTCCAGCACGCAAAGTCCAGAGGAGCGGAGGGCCTCCTTGCACTTGCTTGTCAGCGCCGTATAGCCAGGCGAATCAGTTTGAAAAATAGGGTAGCGATCCGTGTCGATAAGGTCCGAAAGTGTGTGTTTCATGTATATCGGTATAGGATAATTTCAGGAAACTGACTAGCGGAGATTCTAGACCTATGGAAAGATCTATAAATTCCAGTACTACAATCATACGAAGCAAAAAAATTACACACAAAAATTACAAAGTAGCTGGGCTGGATCGAGCCAAAGCCTTACCCCTGGAAACCTCAATTTGTGCTTCAGTGATCGGATAGCCATTGGATTGCATCAGGCAATTGTTGCATTCATTGTGATTCAGATTGAGCACGTGACCCAGTTCGTGACTGATTGTTGCTGCTATCGATCCTCGAACAAAGGCACTTTGATCCTCGACCAAATAGGATTTTTCAGGGGCCTCACCATCAGTTCGTTTGTTTGACCAAATTCCGACAACCATGTGATAGCCAAAACTTGCCATGGCATTTCCTTGAGAGGTATTACCCACGAAAGGAAAAAGATAAACGTGAAATAAGTTTGTACCGAGCTGTTCATCGGTGCTTCGATTTGCAGGCTGCATGAGTCCGTAAAGGTAAGGTAGTCTTTCTGGGTCCGCTTGGCCGTTTTCATCTCGGCTGGTATTTACAATGTAGTCAACGGCAGCTGCATAATCACTTCCGACAACAATATCCTCTTCAAGAACAGATTCCAGGGTCCACTGTATTTTCGCCTGAGCCCAGATTGAATTCATCTCAGGTAAAATGGTGTTGGTCACATCCGCTGCTGTCACCCAACTATCCATCGAGACACCACTCGGATGGAGCCAAGGGCTGCCTCTCATAATATGAACTCTTAAATTGAGGTTGATCGTCGAAAGTTCAGCTTCACTCGACTTTTTTTTATTACAACCGATGCACAAGATCTGAAAAGCCGACAACAACAAAATGTAAATTAATTTCATTTCAAAAGCTTAGCGAGCGAGCCTTTCTCGGTCAATTTTTCAAATTAAAAGAGTCAAAAGACCAGCGTTTCGAGGCTCAATTTAGATCAGCTTTCGGGGCTGGCAGATTCTGCTCAAAAATCAATTGGTCCCATGATAATTTCTTCACCGGACTTGTAACACCATTTTTTTTCAATTCTCGGATCAGTCCAGCCTTTTTTCCTGTTGGAATCACGATTTTAACAAGCGCACTCATTGGTACGGGTTCATGAAAAACAAACTCGTTCTGCGAACCAGGAATTTTCAGCAAAGTCGAAACATGGTAGGCAGCTCGCCCCATATTTACAGCGGGGCTTGCTGAGTCAGGTCCAAATTGGCCATAGTTCCAAGCTGAATTAATGTGATAGTCGTTCCGATCTATCAGTGCGGGCGAAAAATGAAGTTCGACATCACCCCAAGAAAAAGGCTTTGGATCAGATAAAAGATGCAGCTCCAAGTAAACACCAAAGTAGCTGTAGGCTTCATTATTTTTTCGCGGCTTGATTTGACCGACCTTTAGAATTTCCAAAAAGTTTTCCATTTTAGTCTGATGTTGAAACGAAGAATAGACAGAGAAATCCACCAAGCTTGAAAGTTTCACATTTGGACTTTGAGCATCGGACTCCAGTAGGGCGCGCAGGGTCTCAATTGGATATTTGAGACCTGTCTCCAAAACTTCATCAATTTGACCCTTTTTTTCCTCGAGAAACTTTGGGATTTTGGTTGTCTCGTAGCGCAGCAAAAGCTCTTCATTCAGTTTTTGATGTTCTTCAGCGATACCGCCGTCCTGTGCCTTCAAGAAGGCCGGAGCAGCCATCACAAGGGAGCAAATGAGTGAATAGGTGATGAACTTTGAAATCGATTGAAACGCGAAAAGCTGCACTTTGTCTCCTTTGATTTTAACTTCTTCGAAGGGTCATAAGGACAGACCAATGCAAATCTTAGGATCCAGCGAGACTCGCCTTAAATTCATTCTGGCGTCGGCAGTGACAAAAATGGGTAGACAGGTGTCCACCGACTTTGGCCAGATGAAATCACCCAGTCGGCCAGACAAGTGTCCTTCTTCTTGTAGCTGAAGGACCTATACAGGCACGGTCTGCCGCAGATACCTAAGAAAAAAAAGCGCGGCTTCTCTTTTTGTGCCGCAGTTTCATGTCCTGTTCCTTTCGTTGTGTTCCCTGGTTCTGTTCCCTGGTTCTCCTCATCTAGGTCTCCTTCTGTCGCCCGTCGACTCAAGTTCTTTTTTTAAGCTTTGCTGTAAGAGTTTTTTGTTGGATGCAGCTTTGCTTCGAACCAAATTTTTACTGTGGCCGGACATCCTATCGAAAATTGAATCCATCCATGACCTCAATGTTTCCCAACACATTCTCGCACCAGATTCCCTTTTGCACTTTCCTCTGTTTGTTGGATGCAAGGGGGTATCGGTCTCATGAAACAGCAATCTTTTCAGAGAACCAACTGGAATCATCGATTTTGCTATGGCGGCGAACTACGTAAGTCCCGTTTTGGCCGGGGAATCAGACCTCTCTCCACCAAAGATCCGCTCCATGCGGTTTTCAAAATCAGGGCCGGCAGTTTAAAAAAAGGTCTCAGAAATCCCGCGACCTATACCCTCGTAAACAAGCTGCTGATGAAGTACTCAAAGAAATTCTTTGTGAAGATCGAGCAATCTTCTGTGAATGCAGATCATATCCATTTGCTGATCCGCTGCTCCAAGCGCAGTTTGTATCATCACTTTTTCAGAGTCCTTGCTGGGCAAATTGCGCAGCAATTAATCCAAACAGGGCAGCAGTCGACCGATACCCAGAACAAGAAAAAAGAAGGGCCTGGAATTTGGAAGGCGAGACCCTGGAGCAGGGTTATCAAAGGGTACAAAGCCTACGTTACTGTCAGAAACTATGTTCTTTTGAATAAAAAGGAGGCCGAGGGGAAGATTTCTTATAGAAAAGAAAGAACTCGAGGCCTAACCGATGAACTCCTGAGGGAGCTTTGGTCTTGAGCTTTGGTCTTAAACTCTGTTCTCAAAACTTTGCCTAGAATCTTGTTCATTAGCGTTACTTTGGTTCACCACATTTCACCAACTAATTCTAAAAAGAACCGGCAAATGAAAAGGCTTCGGATGCAAAGCCGATTTCAAGAACGTTCTCCAGAGCTGAAAAGCTTGATAAAAAAAGTTTGCCTTGGTTCTGTGTTCAGTGGAATCCCTCGACCTGCTCTCAGCCCGGCTACTTGCGCCGGAGCTCTGCCAAATCCAGCTCGTTCAGCTGATTCAAATTCCAGCCGGTCCACTCAGGTTTTGCTAGCACTGCAAAATAGATGGGCCCTGTCGGAATGATCCAAAAGTTTTTCATCAAATGGGCGACGGCCTCTTTGCAAATTTTCATCTGATCCGATTTTTTAGAACTTCGCCGAAGCGCTTCGATCCAGCGGTCCATTTCGGCGGGTTTCCATTGAAAGAAGTTTTCTACGGACTCAGAATGAAAAACTTCAATCGCTGCCAAACAGGTCGGACGATCCAGACTCACACCTTTTCGGAACAGCACTGGATCGTTTTTCTTAAGTTCCTCTAAAAACAGATTATTTTCCATCTGCTGAACATCAACCAGATATCCAAGGTGCCTCATCCATTCCGACTGCACCCACTCCATGGCCCGTCGATGATCATCGCCGCCTAATTTTGAGAAAAGTATTTTGGACTTAGGAAATGGCGATAAAGATGAAGAAGCTTCCTGTTTTGGTTTCAGGTCATGACAAAGTGTTTTGCCACCATACCATTCGGCAGGAATTCCCAGGCAACCAGGGCGAGGCTTAGCAAAAAACATTTTCCCGAGAGCATCGTAATCTAAAGACTCTGCAAGTTTTTTCCTTTGCTCTAACTGCAGAAATGGACGAAGCCCGATATAGTCAAAGCGAAGCAGGGGAATTTCATGATAGTCGGGTGACTTCTGAAATTCTGGAAGATTCATCGTAGCCAATCTTCGATTGAAATCGAGCTTTCCAGTTTTATAAAGACTGAGGGCCACAGCATCTTCACTCACAAAAAAGAATTCAACCTCAGGCCTTTGAGCTGCTAGGCCATCAAAGAAATGCATATTTGGTTCTAGAATCGTTCGGTTGGCAGGCAAATGTTCCTTGATTTTAAAAGGTCCTGACACAGGGATCTCAGCGACATTTTTCGAAATTGCCTCTGGTAGGGGCGCCAGATGGGACAGGGTGAGATGATATAGGAAATCCGAATAGGGATATTCAAGCTCAAAAACAACGCGGTTTTTTACGAACTTCATTCCAAGAGTGGAAAAATCGCTTTTCCCTTCTAAAATTTTCCGCGCATTTTTAATCGGGAAAAGCAAATCTGCTTTGGGCGCTGGATTTTTGGAATCCAGCATCAGCTTCAAAGGCCGCAGCCAATCAGCCGCAAGAATTGGCTGACCATTGGAGTATTTCAAATCTTTGCGCAGACGGCACTCGACTTTGAGCGGACCTTTCCAATCACAAGCTTCAGCGAGAGCAGGCTGAAGCTCACCCTTCCTGAATTTAAGATAGCTCCAGTGGGTCTGGGACAGCAAATAGCCCGCATTGGAATTCTTCTGCCTATAAGCATCGAAATGAATGGGCTCAGAAAATAAATGAAGGCGAAATGGCGCCTTCTTGTTCGCTTCCGCCTTTGCTGCAACAAACATCGCAGCCACCACCAAAAGGAATTTAGCGCTTATCGAGTTCCATCTTTGCAATTGTCTGTAGCTGCATATTCGAAGTGCCTTCATAAATTTGGCCGATCTTTGCGTCCCGCCAAAACTTTTCAACGGGGTATTCTCTTGTAAAACCGTTGCCACCAAATAAATCAATAGCGACAGAAGTGATTTTCTCTGCAGATCGCGAAGCAAAAAGTTTTGCAATAGCAGCCGCTTCAATAAAATCTTGACCCGAATCTTTCAATCGAGCTGCGTTGTATACGAGAAGGCGGGAAGCCTCAAGTTGTGTGCGCATTTCTGCAAGTTGGAATTGAACACCTTGAAAGGCGGCAATGGGTTTTCCAAATTGTTCTCGAGACTGCACATATTTAAGGGCAGCTTCGTAAGCACCCTGGGCAATTCCAAGCATTTGTGCGCCAATACCGATACGACCTTCATTCAAAGTTTCAATCGCAATTTTATAGCCTTTGCCAACTTCTCCAAGGACATTAACTGCTGGCACCTCGCAGTTTTCAAAGCGCAGTTCGCAAGTGGAGGAGGCCCGAATTCCTAGTTTGTCTTCCTTCTTACCAACTTGAAATCCAGGGAAACCCTTTTCGACGATAAAGGCAGTGATTCCTTTGTAACCTTTTTGCGGATCGACGTTTGCAAAAACAATAAACACGGAGGCTTCTTTACCATTGGTGATCCAAAGCTTAGAGCCATTCAAAAGATACTTATCTCCCTTTTGCTCTGACCGAAGCTTCAAGGCGAACGCATCTGAACCGCTGGAGCTTTCTGAAAGTGCATAGGCACCAACCATTTCCGTTGCCATTTTTCGCAAATATTTTTCTTTTTGAGCTTCCGTGCCCCATTTCAAAAAGGCATTGGTCACTAAAGTATTTTGCACATCCACCAACACGCTAACGGAGCCATCGACTTTAGCGAGTTCCTCGACGGCAAGACAGGCCATCGTAAATGTGGAACCTGCGCCCCCCCACTTTTCAGGAGTCTCGATTCCCATCAAACCCATTTCAAAAAGTTTTTTAATAAGATCTGGCCGGAGCTCTGCCTTTTCATCCATGGAAGAAACATGGGGCGCGATTTCGGCTTGAGCAAAATCTCTCACAGCTTGCTGGAACAAAGTTTCATCTTCAGAAAGAATTGTCAGGGCGGGACGGATTTCCATGGGGGCTCCTTATCAAAGTCATTGGCAGATCTCTAAACAAAGATCTCTTCAGCTGTCTCACTAACTTAGAAGAGGCCAGAAAAAAGAGCAAATCCTTTCCGCTGCAAAGAGCCAACTTGCCCGTCTTAAAACCTCGACTTCAAACCAGCCTTTCGTTAGCCTTATTTTCATGGATTGGTTAGAACTTGGACGAAACTTTGCGGGCTTTTTTATCGTGCTGCTTTTCTCACTCTGTTTTCATGAGTTCGCTCATGGCTTTGTTGCTAAATTGAAAGGCGATGACACAGCTCGAATGATGGGCCGTTTGACGATGAATCCTGTTTCACACATGGACCCCATTGGAACTGTGATTTTGCCTGCAATGACTATTTTTCTGAACACTACATCAGGGGCCCACCTGCCGCTCTTTGGTTGGGCAAAGCCTGTGCCTGTAAATGTTCGGAATCTAAAAAATCCTCGCACGGACATGTTTTGGATCGCACTGGCAGGACCTGGCTCCAATGTTCTTTTGGCTATTGTAGGAACCTTTATTTTAGCGATTGTAGAAATTAACTTTGTCACAACGAATTACATCACAGGACTTCGTGCCTTGATGGGTCAGTTCATTGTGACCAATCTTTTTTTGGCTTTCTTCAATTTGATTCCCTTGCATCCTTTAGATGGAGGAAAAGTGCTGGCAAGGTTTCTGCCCACTGAGCTGAATTTCAAATTGGAACAAAATGAACATATTACAAGCATGATTTTACTTGTTCTGATCGTAGCCGGGGGACTTCAGTTTCTAGCTGTGCCGGTGATCTTGGCTTATCGCTTTTTATTAAGCATGGCGGGAGTCTACTAGTGACAAATCAAGAAGCACCTAAAGCGACAGCTCCCAAACGGGTGATGAGCGGTATTCGCACGACAGGTATTATTCACGTGGGCCACTACTTTGGCGCGCTCCGAAATTGGCTGAAGCTTCAAGATGACTATCAGTGTTTTTTTGGCCTCATGGACTGGCATGGGATGACTTCGGCTTATAAAAATTCTGGCGAAGTCTCAAAATGGCTGACAGATAATTTTGCAGAGCTCGTTGCTTGGGGCATTGATATCGAAAAATGCACTTTGTTTGTTCAAAGTCAGGTGCCTCAACATCTTGAACTATTTATGATCTACGCAAATCTCACTCCGATGGGTTGGTTGGAACGTGTGCCCACTTGGAAAGATGCAGAAGAAGAAGCAAAAGCCTCTGACACTCACAATTTAGGAAGATTTGCTTATCCTGTTCTGCAGGCAGCAGATATTGCTATTTATAAAGGGCAAATTGTACCTGTGGGAGCTGATCAGGTATCACATCTTGAACTCAACCGAGAAATCATCCGTAGATTCAATCACATTTACAAGGCGAAATGGCCTGAACCTCAGCCACTCCTGACTGAGACTCCTTTGGTGCCAGGACTTGATGGTCGAAAAATGTCAAAATCTTATGGAAATGGGGTGGATCTCACAGAAGATGCAAAATCCATCGCCAAAAAAGTAAAAGGAATGCCCACGGATCCTCACCGAGTCAGACGTGAAGATGTCGGCGATCCCAATAAATGCAATGTCTTCAATTATCATAAGCTCTTTTCTCAAGCAGAGGATTTGGAGTGGGTCACTGCAGGTTGCACCACCGCTGGCATTGGCTGTGGTGACTGCAAAGGCAGGCTCATTGAACGCATCGAAGGATTGGTCGGCGCAGCACGCGAAAAAAAGAGAGAAATTCTTGCCAACCCCTCGCGTCTTAATGAGATGATTCGCTACGGCGCTGAAAAAGCTCAGAAAGAAGCTCAGGAAAATCTGAGGCAAATCAGAAGCCTTATGAAACTTGATTAAAGTTTCACTGCAGTAAGAAACTCCGTAGAAGTTTCACTTCACAAGATTGAAAGGATAGGGCTTTGCTCGCAACGAACACCGGCGTCAGTATTCAGCTTCCCCAATTTGAAGGCCCTCTGGCCCTTCTGTTGTATCTTATCCGCAAGGAAGAAATGGATATCTTCGATATTTCCATTCACAAGATTACTGCGCAGTATCTGGACTATATAAAGCTGATGAAAGAACTCGACCTTGAGGTCGCTGGTGAATTTATCGCCATGGCCGCAAGTTTGATTCAATTGAAATCAAGAATGCTGCTGCCGCGCTACAATGATGCGGGTGAGATCATCGAAGAAGAAGATCCGCGCAAAGAACTCGTTCAAAAGCTTCTTGAATATCAAAAATATCAAGAAGTCGCAAAAACTCTCAACGAAAGATCCCTCCTTGGCCGAGATGTCTGGGCCCGGGGCCTCAGGGAAAAATTCGAAACTCCAGAAGAAGAAATTGTTGTGGAAGACAATGGTCTTTTCTCTTTGATTTCTGCCTACCGGAAAGCAATGGCGCTTTTTAAGCGCAAGATTCACAAGGTCACGACAAAAACCCAATCCATTGCAAGCCGCATTTTGGAAATTAAGGACCGCTTGATGGTCGGGCGGCAAGTTTCCCTGAGTGGTCTGATTACTTCCATCGATGCCAAACGAACACAGGTTCTCATTACTTTCTTGTCAACTTTGGAACTCGCGAAAATGGGTTTCGTCCGTCTTTTTCAGTCCGATGCCTATCAAGAAATTTATATCGAGGCCGTCAAGCCCATTGCTGGCGACGAGATTTCCAAAGTTGAAGAATATGAAAACAAGACAAGCACGGGGAACAGTGCACTGGGCGCAGCTGCTGCGGCGGTTCTTGCCGAAGAAAACAAGAAAGAAACTGGCAAGCAAATTTCCTTTCAACTGGACGATCTCGACTTTGTCGAATCAGAAACAGAACTGGAGCAAGCTCAGGCTCCAGATCAAAGTTCGCAGTTCGAGCTCAGAGACAGCAATGATGAAAATGATCTTTCCTTGGCTGAGTTAACTGATATTGCAACTGATGATGAAATACTTGCTGCGGAAAACGAATTGGGCTTGGATCTTACTGCAGCCGATGATCCCGCACTTATAGCTAGCATTCTGCCGGAGGACCATAGTGAGCCAGAATCCGTTTGATAAAGAACTTGAGAACGAAGAATTACCAGAAGAACTCGCGGCCGCTGCTGTTACAGACGAGCCTGATCTAATTGCTGCTCTCGAGGCTGTGCAAGAAGCAGAGGATGCAGAATCAGAATCTATTCTCAGTTCAAAATCAGGCTCAGAATCAGATTCAAACGAACTCGATATGGGCGGCACTGAGCTCGAAGCCTTTGAATCTGCCTCGATCGAAGAAATTGAATTCATCGAAGGCGAACGTCTGGATTCAGTCATCGAAAGCATTTTATTTGCCTCCGATCGTCCCGTGAGTCTTGCCTCCATCAAAGCAATTTTCAAAGGCACGCAAATTCGCAACGATCATATTCGCAAATCAATCGATCGCCTGGCCGTGGACCTTGCCAGCGCCAATCGTGGTGTCACCTTAGAAGAAGTTCCCGGCGGTTATCAGCTGCGAACCAAAATGGACAATATGAAGTTTATCACAAGGGCTCTGAAGGCGAGGCCCTTTCGACTGTCAGGACCTGCTCTCGAAGTTTTGGCTATTTTAGCCTATAAGCAGCCAGTGGTTAAAGCAGAAATTGATGAGATCCGAGGAGTGGAATCCGGTCACCTGCTGCGAGCCCTTATGGAAAAAGGCCTTTGCAATTTTGAAGGAAAATCCGATCTGCCTGGTAAGCCAATGCAATATGGGACGACAAAAAAATTCCTCGAGATCTTTGGTCTGCGCAATCTGAAAGAACTGCCGACGCTTTCGCAAATTGATGAAATCATGCCTGAAGGTATTGGCGAAGAATATCAGCAGGAGAAATCAACACTCGATCAGATCACTGACAACATGAGCCGCGAAGGCGCCGTGGTTTATTCCGAAGGCGAAGAAGAATTGAATAAAATCAGCGATCAGTTGGCGGAAATAAAAACTTCCAGCGACTTTTTTGAAGGCGAGAAAGTAAAAGCTCGGCAGAAAAAGGACGCTGACCGTGCCGAACGAATCCGCGAAAACTTGATGGCTGAAGAAAGGGTTTCAACTCGAGATCGCAATTGGCTGATTCGCTACGATGAAGCCCTTCGCACCAATAGCTTGGAGCAATTCTCCGCCGAAGCAGCTCAAGAAGAAGTTAAAGTGGTCGCCTTTGAAGAAGAGGAAGACACTTCGGTCGATGAAGATATGGGTCTTTCTGAAGATTTTACCGAAGACCTAGATGATGAAGACGACCAAAATAACGGAAACAATAGCGAAGGGCCGCAAGCCAGTTTGTGAAACTATCTGTGAAGTTTTTTTTTAAATTTTTCCTTTCGATCTTTGCAATTTTTCATGTGACTTTGATCATCGTCTTGGCGAATGGGCCTTCCATTTTAGGAAGACTGAACCCACCTTGGCTTATCGATTACGCAAATCAAATGGGCTTCAATCAGACCTGGAATTTTTTTTCGCCTGATCCAAGTCACATCAACTATATTCATTACTTGGTTTTTTTTGATTCCAATGTAGGGAACTCCACTACCATTTCAGCTGAAGTCAAAGAACCTGTCGAAGGCTTTATACCTGAACAATTAAAAACAGTAGAGCTCGATAGCTCCAAACGCCGCATGTTGCACGCAGTTCGCTACATGTCTCTTGATGAAAGTCGCACAGAAAAGTTGATGGCACCTTGGCTGTGTAAAAAGTTTCCTGGGGCCACTCATGTCCGACTGAAACACATTTTAGATATTCTGCCTAATTTAGATCAAGCTTCGATTGATCCAGATCGCCCTCTTGAGGACCTGATCCAATCTAAACCTTATCGCACTGTGGAGTTTGACTGCCCCAGTTCTCTCGAGGCGCCATTAACAGAAATAGATGAGGCGGGCGGGTGATCAAGTTTTTTAAATCCCAAATTTTACAGCTACGCAAAGATTGGGATCAGTTTTGGTTCGGTGACATTTGTCTTCTGCAACTGGCCCTCTTTCGAATAGTCCTCTGCGGAACACTTTTCGTTATGTATTTAAGTCGGCAGTTCGATGCCGCCGCCTATTTTGGTGAAGCGAGTTTTATTCCTCGGGAGATGACATTGGAGCTTTTCCAGGAATTCTATCGAATGAGAATCCCTTGGCATTTTTGGCCAGACTCCCAAGCCGTCTGGATTCACGGTTTTTTTGTTGTTTCTCTTCTTTTGCTCACGCTTGGAATTGGTGGCAGAGCTTTCATGCTGCTGACTTGGGTTCTGCACATGGGGTTTTTGTATCGTAATTATGCGATCGCCTTTGGTGCCGATTTGATTGGGGGAGGCTTTCTACTTTATTTGGCAGGAACTCAAAGCTGTGCGCGTCTGTCGCTTTTGAATTGGCTGAAACTGAAAATGCCAATGCCAAAGCAAGACCTATTGACCCCTTTCTTTTACCGCATGATTCAGATTCAGCTTTGCGTGATTTATGCTTTCACTGGATTTGAAAAATTAAAAGGTGGAACTTGGTGGGATGGAACGGCTCTTTGGACTATTTTTGCCAATACTCAACTGTCAGCTTGGAATTTTGAATGGACTCGGCAATTTCCAGCTGTAATAGCCTTATTGACCTTTTCCACAATTCTTTTTGAAATTTATTTTCCAGTGCTTGTTTGGGTGAAACGTGCGCGGCCCTTTTTGCTGCTTGCGGGCCTGGCTTTTCATTTAGGAATCGCTTTCACCTTAGCGCTTCCCACTTTTTCGGCGGTGATGCTTGCTCCTTATATCCTTTTTCTTTCCAAAGAATTATTCCAGCAAGAGAGCCTTTCCAAATTTTCGTTCCAAAATTTATTCCGGCGCAGCTAAAAAATCGACAATGGCATCTGCTTGCCTCATGGCATCTTCATAGCCAATCTCGATCAATCTTTCGCAGAACTTCCGATCAAACAAAAGATAACTAATAATTTCGCTGGCGTCCTCTAAGGGCCCCAATCCCTTTAAGAGATAGCGAATCACTCGAGGCAAACGGGCAGACATGTCCGCCGCGATGGCTCCAATGTCTTCACTCGGGTGAATCCAGGTGTATTCAACTTTTTTGAAATTGAGATTGGCATGATGTTCTTCGGGGACCCGATTCATAAATTCATTGATCCGGCGAAGCCGCTCGATGTCCAGTTCAATTGAATCGAGCATCACAGTATTCAGCAAAACATTGATGACCCTCGATACGCTAGGCGGTCCCTTGGAAAGAAGGGCTCTTTGATCATCTGCTGTCTCAGAGACCTTTCGAACCCCTATCACAAAAAGTCGGGTGGCCCCTAAGTGAAGAGCCGGACTCAAAGGCGCCTGATTGCGAAGACAGCCGTCTCCAAAATAGCTTTCATCAACAGGAATTGGTGGAAAAAGCAGGGGTATCGCAGAGGAAGCCATAATATGATCGGGCCGAATCGTGGCGCGCTCCGATTTCCTGCGGCTGCGTTCCCACATATCAACATGAGGCGAGCCTTGGACGAAAGTAATGGTGTTGTTTGACTTGTAATCCAGCGCGGTGATTGCCAGAGAATGCAGCGTCTTCCGTTCAATATTCTGAGCGATTTTTGAAAGATCCAGATTTCCCGCAATCAAATCTTTCAGTGGAGAAGTATCGAGCAAAGCTTTACCAGGTGTCGAGCCCGAAAGCCCCCCAAAGGACAATTCCCCCATCCACTGAAGACCAATTTTACCCAATGAGACAGCGTCGGTCTTAAACACCTGATCGGCTTCGATCTTGCTCCACATATGAGAAAGTTTCTGCACACCGAGAGAGAAATCTTCCGCTTCGGCTGCCATGAAGGCGGCATTGATAGCGCCTGCACTCACTCCACTGATAATTTTGAAGGGAGTTTTTTGCTTAACTTTAGAACAAAGATCCCCAAGCGCCAGCAGGACCCCTGTTTGATAAGCTCCTCGAGCCCCGCCGCCAGAAAGTACTAAGGCCTTCATTCTTCACCTCGATTTCATTCTAGCGTGAGTTGAAACTAAAAATCCACACTTTCAATGTACAAATTTAGCAGACGAAAGGGGGCTTTCGTTAGTGACAAGGAAGAGGTTCCGAATCTGTTCGATTCAGTTGTAGCATTTTAGGTCCCATCGTAGGGACTTCGATTCCAAAAATTTTCTCGACCACCTCTTCAATACGAGTCACCCACTGCACCTTAAGCTCTTTACGGATGTCCTCAGGAACGTCCTCGAAGTCCTTCAGATTTTTGGCAGGCAAAATCAATTCTTTGAGGCCAGCTCGGTGAGCCGCAATCACTTTTTCTTTGATGCCGCCGACCGGATTGACCCGGCCCCGTAAAGTGATTTCTCCCGACATCCCGATGTTTGCAGCAATTGATTTTTGTAAAAACAAAGACATCAATGCGGAGAAAAGCGCAATGCCCGCACTTGGGCCATCTTTCGGGATTGCTCCAGCAGGGATATGTAGATGAAGACCCATTTTTTGAGTGTCCACCAGCACACCGAGTCCTTGCAGGTGACTGAAAACCAAGGACTGAGCGATTTGCGCGGATTCTTTCATGACCTCACCCAATTGACCCGTGAGGACCATTTGGCCATTCCCCGGGATTGTGGTGGCTTCAATAAAAAGAATGCTGCCACCGACTGGAGACCAGGCCAGACCCGTAGCAATGCCTGCAGGATTTTCACCTTCAGCAATTTCGGCTTCGTATTTTCTTCGTCCTAGAATTTCTTCTAGAATGGAGCTTTTAACCAGCACTTTCATCAAGGCTGAATCCTTAGACTCCGATGGATCTATAGACTCTTGGACATTCAGATATTTCACGGATGATGCTTGAATCATTTTGCCAATCACACGTTGAAGCTCCCGCACTCCGGCTTCTCTTGTGTAATAAGAGATCAAATCAAGAATGGCTTCATCTTCAAAAACAAATCGACTTTGGTCGATGCCATTTTCGTCGCATTGTTTAGGAATCAAGTGCTTCTTAGCAATGTGAAGTTTTTCAGCCGTCGTGTAACCGCTGACTTCGATGACTTCCATCCGGTCCAGCAGGGGAGCCGGAATACTATCTGTCTGGTTGGCAGTGCAAATAAACAGAACATTCGACAGATCAAAACCCACGTCTAAATAGTGGTCCATAAAGCTTTTATTTTGTTCGGGATCTAGCACTTCCAGAAGTGCCGCCGCAGGATCACCATAACCACGAGAAACTTTGTCGATTTCGTCCAGCATAAAGACAGGATTATTTTCTTTCGCGCGCTTCATCGCCGTAATGATTCGACCTGGCATTGCGCCGACATAAGTACGACGATGCCCGCGAATGTCAGCGTCATCTCGCACTCCACCCAGACTGATCCGCGCAAATTTTCGGCCCAGAGCTTTCGCTATAGATTGCCCCAAAGAAGTCTTTCCAACCCCAGGAGGTCCCACCAAAAGAATGATTGCCCCTTTTGTCGATTTACGAAGTTTAAAAACGGCGAGTTGCTGTAAAATGCGTTTCTTCACTTTTTCAAGACCATAGTGATCTGCTTCTAAGATCTTGCTCGCTTCTTCTAAATTGATTTCCTGTGCTTCGCTAGAAACGCTCCATGGCAAGGCAGCGAGTGTCTGCAGGTAATTTCGAATGACGTGATATTCCGGTGATTGTGCGCCGATTTCTTTGAGCCGGCGAAGCTCCTGTTCGGCAATTTCTTTCACTTCAGCGGGTAAGCTTGCTCCTTCGATTTCTTTTCTGAGCTTTGCTTCATCCGAGGAATCGTCCGTATCAAGCTCGGCTTGGATGGTTTTCATCTGTTCTCGCAGAAGAGCTTGTCTTTGCTGATCGTTTATTTTTTTTCCGAACTTATCGCGAATCTCAGTTTGTATTTCTAGGCTTTCTTTAAACTGCCGCATCAAATTCAGCAAATAAAGTGACCTGTCTTTAATCGAAAGAGTCTCTAGTAATTTTTGCTTTTCATTCAAAGGCAGGTCCAAATTTCCAGCCACAAGGGAATTCATAAAACTGAGATCATCAATTCCCTTCAGCATCTCTTCCATGCCTTGGGTGTTTGTCGGAACAAGCTTCAATATATCTAATGAAAGATTTCTAATACCTTCTAGAAGAGCTTGATTCACTTGCGGATTTTCGCCCCAGAAATCATCTAAGGTGGTGACATTTGCTTGAAGAAATCGTCCTTCTGTCTGGACATGAATGTCTTCCAAGGAAACTCGAGCAACGCCTTTCAAAGAAACTTGAACGCCTGATTCTGGCTGGCCCTTAATGGAGTCAATTCGGCAAAGCGTGCCGACTGTGTAAAGGTCTTCTCCGCTTATTTGGGCATCGTGTTGATCTTTCACTCTTCTTTGCTGAACAGTGACAATCCAAAAGCCTCTGGACTCAGCATCTTTTAGGGCCTTCAGAGATTGTTCCCTTCCGACGCGCAATATTTGTGTGAGTCCTGGAAAAATCACGGTGTTTTTCAGAGGAAGCAAAGGCAAAATACCTTGAGGATGGTTCATATACTCTCCTGCTAGGAAGTTGGGTGGAGATTGAATTAAGTCAAGATCCAGCGGATATAAGTTTTTAGAAGATTGTTCTAAAGCTTCGCGCGGAAAAGGAAGGAAAATGCATGTTAGAATTTTTTGATCCGATCATGGCATCGTTCGCTCATTTTGTGGATGTCATGCTTCATCTGAATCGTTATATGGCCGCCTGGACGCAGGAATATGGCTCATGGATTTATTTGATTGTTTTTCTGATTGTCTTTGCAGAGACAGGTCTCATCGTGACACCTTTTCTTCCTGGTGATTCCTTGCTTTTTGCTCTGGGCGCCCTCACCGCACTGGGAGAAGGTGGTCTCAGTATTGGCTTGCTAAGCCTTCTTCTGTTTGTTGCCGCATTCCTTGGGGACAACGTGAACTATTCGGTCGGGAAGTATGCTGGAAAATCATGGATTCCAAAGCTAGGCCCGAAAATCATTAAGCCACAGTATTTAGAACAAACCGAACTGTTTTTCCAAAAGTATGGTCCGAGTGCGATCGTGCTGGCGCGTTTTGCACCCATCCTTAGAACCTATGTTCCTTTCGTTGCCGGCCTTGGAAAAATGGATGGCAAAATATTTTTACTTTATAACTTCGTTGGCGCTCTGCTTTGGACTCAAATTTTTCTTTGGGCGGGGAGGTTTTTCGGTCAAATGCCCGCTGTCCAAAAAAACTTTTCACTGATCACCGTCGGCATTATTCTACTCAGTATTGCTCCCATAGCGATCCCATTCATTAAGTCACGCTGGCTTAAAAAAAGATCCGCATGAAAAACAAAGTGCATTCTTATTACAAGAGAATGCAAACTTGGGTGGATGTTTGGGTGTATCCAGGGCTCTTAGCTCTTTTGGCTTTTGCCGACGTGTTTGTAATTGTCATTCCATCGGACGGAATCCTTGTATCTAGCATTCTGCTCAGACCAAAAAAATGGCTGCGCTTTGTGCTGGCAATGACAATTGGTTCCGTATTGGCGGGGACATTGTTCGGTTACCTTGTTGAGCAGCATGGCTTGGAGCTCATCAATCAATGGATGCCATCTCTTACGGAATCTTGGATCTGGAAAGTCACCGAGAACTTTTTTGGCCTTTATGGAATGCTCGTCCTATTTCTTGCGGCGGCCTCGCCCATTTCTTTTCAACCCGCAGTATTTTTTGCGATTGTGGCCCATACTCCTTTGATTCAAGTCTTTTTAGTTTTAGCCATCGGCCGAAGTCTGAAAAATCTTGTCATCGGTGGAATTGCATCCAAGGCGCCAAAGCACCTCTATAAACTTTGGGGCATTCGATCGGATCTTGAAGAAGTGGGCGCCCCGGATCGCCCTTAGCCTCTTTCCTAATCATTAAATTTTTAGACGCGCCGCAATAATGTTTGCTTAATATTTAGACTAAATCGATGTTGCGCTCAGCAGTGCTTTTGTGACACCAATTTTGTGGCACCGAGCTTGCTGAATGACAGTTTTTGATAAGTCTTTTGAAAGTTTTCTCTTGAGAAAATCTTGAAGAAGAAAAACGATTGAGCGCCACTGCACAGGAAAAGATGAGAAAGAACTGACAAGAAGATAACAGACCGAAAAAACACTGAGGATTTGAAACTGAAGTTAATGATTTTAAAAAAATGAAATTAAGAAAACTTAAACCTTAATAGATAACAAAGGGGATTAGATCATGAGAACTCAAACGAAATTTACGGCGTCCATGACGCTGGCTTTAGCAACAGCGCTGGTTTGCTCTGCTGCATCTGCACAAACAGCTACTCAAAAGGCAGCTCCTTCTGCAAAACCTGCAAGTGTCAATACGACTCCTGCAGCTCCTATGACTGCAACACCTGCGGCTGCAATCAATCCAGGTTCCAGCTCGATTTCTGCTGAAGAAACAAAAGCAGCAGTTTCGACCACCCCTTGGTCACCCAGTGTGAGCCTTTATAACTTTAAAGGTGCATCTGATGATAAGTCCCTAGTCGGCAACGTTTTTTATCTCAACTTGGGCTATAAAATTTCTGACACTTTTAAAATCGCAGGTTCTCAGCGTTTTCGTTATGACTTAATGAAGGATCGAAATGACCCTGCACAGGCAAAGAGAATTTCTGATTTGAATTTTCGGATCAACATGACTCAGTCTGGCATAAAACTTCTTGGCTCTGAGGGCAGCATTCTTTATCGAGTCACTCTGCCCACGGCTCAAGGTTCACGAGTGAACGATCGTATGCTCGCTTACTTTTTGTTTAACCCAAGTCTGACTTGGAAGCTCAACAGTGCCCTCGAAGCTTCTTACTCATTGGCTTACCAAACCACGACTTACAGTGCTCCAATGACAACAGATAAAGTTGATTTTAAATCGGCCAGCGATCGAATGATTCACGGCCTATCAAATTCAGGAACCTTGACTTACAATATTTCCGAAACTTTCAACGTTTACCAATCAGTTGGACATAGCGTATCCGCTCGAAACTCAGGTAAGGGTGCGACTCCAAAAACAGGTTTGAGCGTTCATGGTGGTTACGCAGACTTTGATACTGGCTTCAACTGGTCACCGATGAAAGGATTGTCATTCAACGGTTATTTGACTCAAACACATGCTGTTGTGGAGTCTGACAACGTCGGAATCTTCGCTGCCAACGACCAAGTTTTTGGAAACTTTATGCTCTACAGACCTGAGCAAACTTCCATCGAACTTTTCACAAGTGTTGCGTTTTAATTTGATCAATGTGAATTGAGAGCTGGTCTCTGCCAAGGAAGCTCAATCGATTCAATTCAAAAGAAAAGGCTAAGCCAAAAGCTTGGCCTTTTTTATTTGAGTGGTCGCCGAAGCACTAAGAAATAATCCCGCCCGAAAGGCAAACCACGGAAGGTTTTGGGACTTTTCCCGTCGGCCAGTGGCTTGTATAATGTCCCGGTCCTTTTGAAAGCTCTCCAGGGTGCTGCATACAGAAAAATAAAGTTTTCCCGTCGGGTGAAAAAGTTGGTCCTGTGAGCTGCGCATCTTTAGGGGCTGTCGCTATCAGATGGGCTTTGCCAGCTGAAGGCCCCTGCAGGGGTATATAAAAAAGTCCGTTGTTTTTAAATCGAGCATAGGGACCTTGATTCATTTCCGATGCAGAAATGCCAGTCGTGATCCAAAGATTTCCTTTGCGATCAAAAGCTAGATTATCCGGGCAAGCAAAACCTGTTTCTTCGCCTCCTGCCATAAAGGTGGAGCTTTTGAAAGTCATGGCGAAGGGATCATTGCCCGATTCCTCGATGCGTAAAAGACTTCCAAAATAATTGCCTCTTTCGAGATTGCTCGACAGAGCCACGATCAGAGCACCAGTCCTTGGGCATATTTCAACATCTTCTGGTCGGTCCAACGGTGTACCGCCCACGAGCTTTGCAGCTTCTCGAGTCCGAACAAGCAGTTCGGTTTGATTTTTAAACTGAGCTTTCAAGGAAATATTTTTTTCAAGGTCCAAGGGCAGCCACTGACCTTTGTCGATGTTGGCCACATACAATGTGCCCTTTTCTAAACTGCTGGGCTGGCTTGAAATAAACTTATAAAGGCATTCGTCCTTTGCATCATCACTCATGTAGACGACGCATAAATCATTTTTCGCAGGCCGAACAGTTGCTCCCTTATGAGCAAAGCGGCCCAGCGAGGTCAATTTTTTCGAGGCTCCAGTCATCGGATCAATCTCAACCACCCAGCCGTAGTGTTCTGGTGGCAGGGGGTAATGATTTTGCCACAGTAAAGGTGCCTCCTTTGAAGACCCTCTTCCAATGTGGCGTTTTCCCGACTTTAGATGAGCCTCGCCATAAAACAGATCATAGTTTCCTTCACAAGTTAGATAGCTATCCCAAGGAGTGAATCCTCCGCCGCTGTTGGCGAGAGTTCCGATCACTTTCTTGGAACCGGCGATATCTTTATCGCTCACAAGAGGAATTTCGGAGGTCGCATCCATTCGACGATTGAATTTCGAATCCTTAAGGGCCTGCCATTTTCCCTTTTCTTGCCGAATGTGGAGTAAAGTGACCCCCACCGATTTGCGTTCCAAATTCACTTGGCTCTGGGATTTCATCGATTGGTCAGCGCCCCAGTAATCTGCCACGAATCCCGAGTGTGGAGTTTCATGATTGATACAAAGCACACCCTCTGACGGAGAATTATCAATGGGAAAGAAAGCCAAAAAATCATTATTAAAACCAAAAGTTGTTCCATCTCTTTTGATCTCATCGCCCCAAGAGGCAAGAAGGGTATAGGTCAAGCCTTCAGCTAGTAGCAGCTCATCCCTGTCTGAATAGGGCAAGACGGGGATTGAGTCCCCCGTTCCGGCTGCTTGCGATTTTTTTGCTGAGTCCCCAGTCGCGCAAGAAGTTGTCAGTGAGAAGCCCGCCAAACCAGAACCCACGGCCACACTGGTTCCCATGAACTCAAGGAATCTGCGACGATCAAAATTTTTCATTCTCTGTGATCCAGTTCAAAAAGATAAGTCAAGCGAGGGCTGAAGAGATGGGTGAACTGCGAAGAGTTTTTCGAAGGATGAAAAGAAGCTTGGGCTCGGATTGTTCTCGGTCTTATTTGGAAATAGTTCTGCAACACCCACTTGTGGCAACCAGTCGAGAGGATTGACTGGCTTTCTGTTCTTGCGGATTTCAAAGTGAAGGTGAGTGCCAGTGGCGCGTCCAGTGCTTCCCATCTCGGCAATCAAATCACCCAGTCGAACGCGATCGCCTTGCCGAATTTCAATCTTTGAAAGATGGGCGTAGAGGCTAGCCCAGCCCGAGCCACTTTCTATAAGAACCATCTTTCCATAACCACGAAATGCCTTTCCGGCATAGATCACTGTGCCTCCATGAGACGCAAAAATTTCAGTGCCTTTTCTAGCAGCGAGATCGATTCCCCAATGAGGTCGTTTCTTGCGTTTTTTTTGAGGCCGGTATTCTTGAGTCAGACGTGCTTCATCCACTGGCCAATCAAAGGAAAGGGTCGCAGAACTGTTGAGCTCGCCTCCACGGCCGGTACCTTTCGCCATTGCAAAAACATCATCCGTGCTTTCTTCTTCCGAGTCTGAATCAAAAAATTCACCACTAGAAAAAGTCATTCCTGATGCAGATTTTGAGCTGTGATGAGCGGTTTGATGTCCACAACCCGAGAGACTCAAGAGGCCAAGGAGGCCCAGGAGGCTTAAGTAACTCAAACGGCAGAGGCTCAAAGAAAAAACAAAAGGAAAAACAGACGCCACTGAGATGTTCATATCTTTATTATAGCCAAAAAAAAATCTGGCGCAAAAATTTCTGGTGCGCTTTGAGTCAGTCTAGCCCTTAAAAAGGGCTGCAATTAACCAGTCTAGCCCTGTAAAAAGGGCCGTCTTAAATCAGTCCAGAAAATTATCCGTAAATTGGAAAACTCTTACACAATTCTGCGACTTTGGACCGAATTTTTTGTTTCACAGAAACCTCATCGGGGTTCTTTAAAACTTCAATAATCCATAAAGCAATCTGCTTCATTTCTGCAGGCCCCATCCCTCGAGTGGTCAAAGCGGGAGTCCCAATTCGAATTCCGCTGGTCACAAAAGGTGAACGCTTTTCATTGGGAACAGTGTTTTTATTCACAGTGATACCAGCTTCATCTAAAGCGATTTCCGCAGCCTTACCAGTGACCTCAGAGTTTGATAAATCAAGCAGCAGCAAGTGATTGTCCGTACCGCCAGTGACCAAAGAAAAGTCTTGCGACAGCAAACTTTCCGCAAGCACTTTTGCATTTTCAACAACTTTTTGAATATAAATTTTAAAATCAGGCCGAAGGACTTCACCAAAGGCGACGGCTTTTGCGGCAATCACATGCTCCAAAGGTCCACCTTGAATGCCTGGGAAAATTCGCGAATTCATTTTCTTAAAGTTCTCTTCAGAGTTCGTGAGAATAATCCCGCCACGAGGGCCACGCAAAGTTTTGTGGGTCGTGGAAGTCACGTAGTCCGCATAGGGCATGGGGCTCATGTGCGCGCCGCCAGCTACCAGACCCGCAAAATGGGCCATATCCACAAGAAAGGTGGCTCCGACTTCATCAGCGATTTCTTTAAACTTCGCAAAATCCAATGCCCGTGGATAGGCACTATAACCCGCAATAATTAACTTGGGACGAACTTCGAGTGCGGTCTTTCGGATTTGATCAAAGCTGATCAATCCAGTGTTTGCATCCAGCTTGTAGCTAGCTGCCTTAAAAAGAATTCCGCTAAAATTGACTGGTGATCCGTGGGTTAGATGTCCACCATGAGATAAGTCCATACCTAAAATGGTATCGCCGGCTTGGCAGGCAGCAAGATACACCGCCATATTTGCTTGGCTTCCCGAATGCGGCTGCACGTTGGAATATTTGGAGCCAAAGATCTGATTCAATCTCGATAGAGCCAAACTTTCGACCTGATCCACATAGTGACAGCCACCATAATAGCGTTTTCCCGGATAGCCCTCGGCATATTTGTTGGTCAAACAAGAACCTTGAGCCTCCATGACTGCCATCGAGGCATAGTTTTCAGAGGCAATCATTTCAAGTCCTTCGACTTGACGATGCATTTCGTGCTCGACAATAGAAAAAACTTCAGGATCAGATTCTAAGAGGTGAGGATGATTGAGAGACATAATTTTAAACTCCGCTCAATGGTTTGTTTTAAGTCATTAACTTGATTTGATCGACCCTATGCTGGTGACGACCGCCTTCAAAGTTTGTCGAAAAAAATACTTTCACAATTTTCAGTGCTAGTTCGGGAGCTATAAGACGGGCTCCCAAGCAAAGAACGTTTGCGTTATTATGAGCGCGACTCAGAATTGCGCTCTCTTCAGACCAAAGGACCGCCGCTCTGATATGAGGAAATTTATTCGCTGCCATGGCCATGCCCTGGCCACTGCCACAAATCAAAATTCCGAAAGTGTCTTTAGTATCAGAAGGAATTTTTAAACAAAGTGACTGCGCAAACATTGGATAGTCCACGGAAGCCGCCGATGCGGGACCTAGATCTTCAACGGAAACCTGTGCTTGCAGCAAATCCACTATGGGCTGCTTCAGCGCAAAACCACCATGATCACTCGCAATAAAAACCTTCTTCAAATCTGGGAGAATATCAAACAAGCGTTAGTCCCTCCGAAGCCAAAGGAATTATTCAAAACCGATGTCAATTTCCCTTGTCTCGCCGTCGTAGGAACATAATCCAGGTCACAACCTTCACCAGGGTTCTCAAGATTGATCGTTGGAGGTACGGCTTGATCCTTCAGAGCCATCACACAAAAAGCTGCCTCGATTGCCCCTGCGGCTCCGAGAGTGTGCCCCGTCATGGATTTAGTCGAACTCACCCAAAGTTTTTTAGAATGATCTCCAAAGGCTTTTTTCAAGGCCAAAGTTTCAAGTTCATCGCCGACGGGAGTTGAGGTTCCATGGGCATTCACATATTGAATCTCGCTGGGATTCATTCGCGCATCTTCAAGGGCTCTTCGAACTGCTATTGCTGCCCCTGCACCCTCTGGAGCAGGATTTGTCATGTGGTGAGCATCAGAAGAAACTCCGTAACCAGTCACTTCACAAAGTATCTGAGCCCCGCGTTTTTCAGCATGCTCTAGGCTCTCCAAAATTAAAATGGCCGCACCTTCCGCAAGCACAAAGCCATCTCGATCTTTATCGAAAGGTCGTGAGGCTCTGGTCGGTTCCTCGTTGCGTGTGGAAAGAGCTCGCATCGCCGCAAATCCGCCAATACCAAGTCCACAGATCGTCGATTCAGCACCGCCGGCCACCATCACATCGCAAGTACCGCGGCGAATGTATTCGACGGCTTCGCCAATCGAATGGGCTCCGGAAGCACAAGCACTGGTGACTGAATAATTCGGCCCGCGCAGCCCGTGAGTGATACTCACTTGACCTGCAGCTAGGTTAGTAATGACCGCGGGAATAAAAAACGGAGACAGGCGATCAGGTCCTCGTTCATGCATTTTCAAAAACTGTTCTTCAATTGTAGGCAGCCCCCCCATTCCAACACCTATGATGGCACCGGCTCGATGGGCTTGTTCAGGATCCACTTTAAGTCCAGCCATCTCCATGGCCATTTGTGTGCAGGCCATCGTGTAATGAATAAAGGTATCCATTTTCTTTTGTTCTTTTTTAGGAACATAGGCGTCGACCGGAAAATCCTTAACTTCGCCTGCGAAGCGCACATTGAATTTTGCAGCGTCGAACCGAGTGATGGGTCCTATTCCGCTTTTTCCGGCGAGGCAGTTCGCCCATGAGGATTCAAGATTATTTCCAAGGGGAGTGACAGCACCGACACCAGTCACAACAACTCGATGAATTTCGCGGGTGGTGGTCTTTTTGGAAGAGGAGACTGAAGTCGCGGCCATGATTCCTCCGATGATTGTGCTGCTAAAAATTAGCAGACCCTCATTTGAGCCAGGCTCAGTGAGAAAGCTCAAATGATAGAGAGACTGATCCGTTCAACACTGAGAACTTGAAGTAGCTCCAAGTTCGCAGGTCTAAAAATTACAGCTTACCTTTTTTTTGCAAGTAAGAAGTCACATCACCAACAGTACGAAGCTTTTCTGCTTCTTCGTCGGGAATTTCGATATCGAATTCCTCTTCCATCGCCATAACCAGTTCAACGATGTCCAAGCTATCTGCGCCTAGATCTTCGATGAAAGAAGCTTCGATCTTTACTTTCTCAGGATCGACTCCCAATTGTTCTACGATGATGTCGCGAATTTTTTCGTTTAATGCCATAGAAATTCCTCCCGATTTTCCAACTACAGTTTCCATTTCAAACTCCTTTATACACGTGGTCTAAGCCATCCACATTCCACCGTTCACACTCAAAGTCTGCCCGGTGATATATTTTGATTCATCGCTCAAAAGGAAGGCCACAGAATATGCGACTTCCTCAGGACCGGCGATCCTTTCTAGTGGAATTCTTGAAAGAATGTTGGCCTTCTGTTCATCCGTCAAGACATCTGTCATTTCCGTTGAAATGAAGCCTGGCGCGATGCAGTTGACTCTCACTGAACGACTGGCAACTTCGCGGGCAATCGACTTAGAAAAGGCCTCGATCCCAGCTTTACTTGCTGCATAATTAGACTGTCCCGCATTCCCCATCTGACCAATAACGCTGGTGATGTTTACAATGGAGCCCGTGCGCGCCCGAATCATTGACTTCACGGCCGTCCGAGTCGCCAGGAATGTGCCTCTTAAGTTCGTGTTTATGACTTGATCGAAATCCTCTGATTTCATTCGTAAAATCAAAGTATCTTTGGTTATACCTGCATTATTAACTAGACCATCAAGACCACCCATTTTTGCAATGCTATCTTGAACGGCAGCCTCAACACTGGCCTCATCATTCAAATTCATCGCTAAAATGCCATGGCCTTCGCCCGGGAGTTCTTTAAGGACGGATTCTGCAGCACCACTTTGTGTGGAATAGGTAAAGAAGACCCTAGCCCCTTTTTGAGCTAAAGTGCGCACAATGGATGCTCCAATTCCGCGACTGCCGCCCGTGACCAATATTTTTTTACCGCTGAGTACTGTTTGTTGTGGAGCCTGCATTTCATTCACCACTTTCGACTTTGCCTGGAAATCAAGAACCGTGATTCTTGATGTGTTCCGCTATGGGTTTGAGTTCGTCTAAAGAGTTCGTATTGAAGACAGTGAAGCTCTCTGAGTCAATTTTTTTGAGAAGACCTTGGAGCACCCTGCCGTTTCCACATTCGATGATGTGTCGATAGCCTTTGCTCTTTAGAAGATTCATAGATTCCCACCAGCGCACGGGTGCTGAAACTTGGCGAATAATATTCTCCCGAATTTCTTCTTTAGTGGTGTGCAGATTCGCTGTGAAGTTTTGCAAAATCGGATATTTCGCATTCGCGAAAGGCATCTCTTCCAGCACCTGCCGCATTTTTCTTTCCGCAGGAGCCATCATTGCACAATGAAAAGGTGCCGATACCTGCAAGGGAATCAGCCGTACGCGAAGATTTTGGCCAGGCCAAAGCTCCTCCGCCTTAAAGCTTGTAGTCATCCATTCGATGGCCTTCATCGAACCGCTGATCACAATCTGACCTGGACTATTGATGTTTGCGGGACTGAGGGGACTGAAACCACTTTTTTCGCGAACAAACTGACAGAGCAATTCTGCTTGAGTCTGATCCAGACCCATCACCGCAACCATACCGCCTTGGCCGACAGGCACAGCCTCTTGCATCGCTTGACCACGAATGCGAACCGCACGCACAGCATAAGACAGGGGTAAAGCCTCTGCCGAAACTAGGGCCGCATATTCACCTACAGAATGTCCTGCTGCTAAAGTCTCGCGCACTCCGAACTGGCTCGTTAGGACCCTTTGGGTGGCAATCGAAGTCACAAGTAAAGCTGGCTGAGTATTTTCGGTTAAACTCAGTTCCGTGGCGGAGCCTTCGAAACACAGTTTTTTCAAATCAAATCGAATGCTCTCACTGGCTTCTTCAAAGACTTCACGAGCTTCCTTAAAATCGTCGAAAAGAAATTTTCCCATCCCTGTGGCCTGGCTTCCCTGACCTGGAAAAAGTAACGCAAGCATTCAGATCTCCTTTGAAAGTCATTCAAATCGAATCTCAATGATTCAAAAAATTTCTAGCGAATGCAACATCGATAAATTGGAACTTAAAATCTCAGCAGGCACGAGCCCGCAGTAAGACCCGCACCGAAGGCGGTCAAGAGAACCACTTGGCCTCTTTGAATTCGGCCGTCGCGAACGGCGGTGTCGAAGGCCACAGGCACTGTCGCTGCGGAGGTATTACCCATTTCATGCACAATGCTAACAACTTTATCTTTAGGAAAATCAAAATGGTTCGCCACAGCTTCCATAATTCGCATGTTGGCCTGATGGGGCACCAACCATGAGACTTGGTCGATGGAAACTCCATTGGTTTCCAAAGCTTCTTGGCAACAGCTCGACATTGTTCGAACCGCATTTTTAAAAATCTCGCGGCCCTTCATGCGCACCCACTGCAGACCTTCATCCAGCACTTTTGCGCTGAAAGGAATTTTCGATCCACCCGCAGGCAATACAAAAAGATCTCCCAAGGAACCCTCAGCGCGAAGATGAGAACTCATAATAACGCGGTCATCCCCTTCAGTCGCTCGTTCGACGACAAAGGCTCCGGCGCCGTCTCCGAAAAGAATACAAGTTTCACGATCTTTATAATTCACATAACGGCTAATGATTTCGGCTCCAACGACAAGAATGCGTTTATACATTCCCGTGCGAATGAATTGATCGGCAACAGACAATCCGTAAACAAATCCAGAACAAGCCGCAGAAAGATCAAATGCTGGAATAGATTTCAAACCTAATTTTTCTTGAAGGACACAGGCAGAACTTGGCATCACTTGATCGCCAGTCACTGTGCAAAAAATGATAAGATCGAGATCCTCAGGAGTCTTTCCCGCAGCTTCCAACGCGCGCTTGGCAGCCACGAGAGCTAAATCAGAAGTGACTTCCGTTGGAGCAGCAATGTGGCGACGCTCGATGCCCGTGCGTTCGCGAATCCACTGGTCATTGGTCTCAACCAATTTTTCTAGATCGATATTTGTAAGGACACGTTCTGGAAGGTAAGATCCTGTGCCAGCGACTCGGGTTCTAAACAAGTCTAAGCTTCCTTGGTGGAAGGGCTGATTTGCTTGCCTTTAAAGATCCAGGCTCCATCACTGCTTTTGTGGGCGCGGTGAGGACGTACCCATTCTTTTGTCTTTTTATCTAAAGCCATTGCAGGCGCCTCTAAAGAGTCATGACTTCGGCGCATATCTCTTTTAGATCTTGAGGTTTTCTTCTTTGGTGTTGGCATAATCTCTCCGCGTAAGTGTAAAAAACAAAGGCCGAATATACCCATGAAATACAGAGCTTTGGCAAATCTTTTTTAGCCCATGCAAGTTTCAGCAACTTTCCCAGCTACTTTAATTCAATTTCAAAGATTTGAGTCCCTCGAATGGCTTTTGCCGAGTCTCCATGGGCTCATCGTAAATGGTAGGTGAAGGATTCATTTGTTTCTTACAAATGAGGCAAGAACCCATAGCATCACAGGGTGGCAAAGGGATCGAAGGCTGCTCGATACCAAGCTTTTCATGAAAGAACTCATCGGCATAGAACACATTGCCCGTGTAATTGAAGACCTCAGGACCACCGCCCAAAAGATCCGATACATGATTGCTGCGAGCATAGTGACTATTGCGAGGCTGATCCAATTCCGGCATCAGAAGATCGCGAAATTTAGATTCAATTTTAAGAGGCAGCGCATCACCACACTTTGAGCAGTCGTCCTGATATTCGGTCCGAAGTGTGCCCGAAATTTCATAGGCGCCAGCGTCCATTGGCAAAATCGTAAATTCTGCGAAGTAGGGCGATTGACCGATTAAATCCTGGAGGGCCGCGTTCAGCTCCGATGTTTGGCGATTGCAGATCCAAGTCTTACCTTCAGTTGGAATTTCATTGAGATGAATTTTCATAAGTCCAGGAGGTAAGGCCTCCTCCTGGAACTTGTCAAAATGTTTCAGTTGTTTACTAGAAGTTTTGAAACAAATCCTGTGGGGGAGTTTTCGTCTTCACCACGCCCAAATCGACCAATTGGTCCGCAAGGGTGGACCAGCGCTCTGCAGACATCCAGCCGAGGCCATTTTTTTTGGTCTCCGTGGTCTCGATCAGTGCTAGCTGCGCCTTGGCGCTCAGTTTCATGCTCTCAAGATCCATCGAAGGATTCTGCTTGGTCATCTTTTCATTTGTGGGACTCGGATTCGCTAAATAGGCTTTCCAACCCTCTCGAACGGCTTGAACCAGCTTGGCAACTTCATCCTTGTTGGCCGTGAGTCTAGATTTTTTTGTCACCAAAACTGTGGTGTAGGGGTTGTAGCCCGCATCGGCCACTAAAAAGGTTTTTGGTTTCGCACCTTTTTTCTCTGCGGAAAGCGGCTCTGAAGTGAAAAAGCACTGCTGGGCAATCTTTTTATCCGCCAAAAACGGCCCAATTCCTCCCTGATAAGGAGCTTGCTTAACCTTGGTTTTCGCAAATTTTTTCAGAAGATACTGTGCATAGGGGAGCCCAGACTGCCAAAGCAGAGTCCCTTCTGAATCATTCAGCAAAGCCTCAAGATTAGCATAGTTTCGTTCCTGGTGAGTCATGATGGCTTGGGGGTTCGTCTGATAGACAGCAAACAGAGCCACTAAGTCTTTACTGCCTCGATCGTAGGATAGAATCAACTCGTCCGCACTAATGATTCCATATTCAACAGTACCTGCAGACACCATCTGAATCGTGGGCGTTCCAGATCCACCTTCTAAGACTGTGACCTTGAGTCCAGCTTTCTCAAATTTTTGAGTGAAAGCCGCTTCGTAGAAACCACCGAACTGAGGCTCAGGTTTCCAATTGAGGGCGAGTTTCAATTCTGAATTTTTACCAGAAGCCCCGTCTGCGGCCTTCGCCGCAGCAACATCGCTGCCACCAAAAATCGCCAGTCCCAATGAAGCCTGAAAAACACAGAAGTAAGTCGCCGCTTGCAAGGCTTTTTTTGTTCGCAAGATAATCTCAAATAGCGATGTTGATTCATTTAATAATGGCGAAAGCAGTCGATTCAATTTCATAAGTCTCCTTTTTCTTGGCTCACTATAATTTGTTAAATCAGGTGATGGTTTCAAAATATCTCTTAAACAAGACCTTCAGTCCACGAATCAATACGATGAGGGAGACCCCCAACAATGACGCCAGTAAGATTGCCCCAAACATCAGATCCACACGTTGCTGTGTTCTTGCCGAATCAATCAAACTGCCGAGCCCCGAGCCTGCTACAAATTCTCCAATGATCGAGCCTATGACTGCTAATCCAGCTGAAATCTCCATGCCCGCGATCAAGTAGGGGATTGCTAGTGGAACTCTCAAGTGCCACAGAATCTGATTTGGCGTCGCCCGATAGGACTGGAAAAGCTCAAGCAAGGATTTTGGAGTCTGATTCAATCCCGCCAAAACATTGGCCAAAATTGGAAAAATCGAAACGATAAAAGAACAGATCTGCACTGTTCGCGAACCAAAACCAAACCAAACGACGAGTAAAGGTGCAACAGCCACAATCGGCACCGTTTGAAACAGCACCGAAAAAGGAAACACCGCCTTCGACAACAATTCAAAGCGTGCTAGCCCCAGCGCCAACAATGAACCCACAATGGTCGAAGCCCCAAATCCTAGGATCGTCGAAAGAAGCGTTTCGGAAAAAGCTGTTCTGAAAGCATCGGACTGCAGCCAAAGGGCGTTTGCAACTTGGGAGGGACTAGCCAGCAAATAGTCGGGGACGATCTGAGCTTGCACGATCAATTCCAAACAGAGAGCCATGGCTCCAAAAAGACTCATCGCTGGCCAGCTGCTTCGAAATATTTTGTGAAAGAAAGAAGCCTTCATGAAAGACCTGCTTCTAAGTGAAGTTTTTCAAGACCTTCGGAAATCTTCCTACATATTTGCACAAAGTTTGGAGCATAACGAAGAGCTGGCGTTCGAGCTTCTTGGGGACCAATGAAGGAATCGAGTTCAAACTTTTCAAACAGCTTTCCGCTTGGTCCCAACAGGATAATTTCGTTTGCAAGGTAAGCTGCTTCACCAATGGAATGCGTCACTAAGACGGCGGATTTTATATCCCTCTGAGCAATGAGACTTAAGAGGTCATCTTGAATTTTCTTTCGAGTCCATTCATCAAGAGCCGCCAAAGGTTCATCCAACAAAAGAATATCTGGCCTTTGCAAAAGAGCCCTCGCCAAGGCCACGCGCATCTTCATGCCGCCACTGAGCGAGGCTGGCCACTGATCAATGACATTCTCTAGCCGGACTAACTTCAATGCCTCAAGACAGTCCTTTCGAGTCAGTTTTTGGCCCTGTGCTTGGATGTTATGAGACGACAATTTTGACGGAAGAATCAAATTCTTTTCAATACTCAGCCAGGGCAGCAAGCGATTTTCCTGAAAAACATAAGACAATCGTGGAGGCAATTTTGATTCAGCACGAGGATTCACGAGATGAATTTGACCAGAAAAATCTTCGAGTCCACCGATCATTCGCAGCAAAGTGGATTTGCCGCACCCCGAAGGGCCTAGCACCGCAATCACCCGCATTTTTTCCGAACGAAAGTTTAGGCCTCCAAACAATCGACGAAAGGGCTCCTCACTAGAATCGGTCCTAAATTCTTTATGCAAATCAATTAATTCAAGCAAAGATCACCAGTCAAAATTAAAGCTGATGGATTGTCGCTCGACCGCACGTAGATTCACCGGCACCTCATGCTTCATCCAAGATTCGAAAAGAACGAGATCACCAGGCCTGGGTTTGATCTCGACGAAAGGCTTTAGCTCCAGAGCGCTGCTGCGGTTCACTTCGGGTCGATTCATAAAATTTGCAAAACGGGGATCTTCAAATTTGATCGGCGCAGAACCTTCGGGTGTCTTCAAATAAAAGGTTCCGCTGACGACACTTAAAGGATGAATGTGAAAAGGATGTGAACATCCTTTTCCCATCACGTTCATCCACATTCGAGTCAGGCGCAGGTCACCCTGTTTCAATTTGAGACCCAAAGACTTCACATAGTTATTGACCCGCTTTTCGATTTTTTTTCCAAGCTCACCAAAGTGAGGGGATAACTCATGGAGGCGATCCATTGAACCATAAGAGGTGTAACCATTCGGATAATGAGTTTTCGACCACTCGACACCCTGTCGATCTTGACGACGGATGATGTCGCATTCAGAGATCAGCTCTTGAAAGAGATTGGATCGAGGCTGAAGCAACTTTTGATGGTCGACTTGCGAGCAAAAAACCCTCTGAATTCCCATAGTAAGGGGAGTGTCCCTAAACTTCGCTGTTAAAGCAATAGTCAGCTGAAAAGCAAAGAATGCGACTTCATTGGCCAAAGCGATCTGAATCGAATTCGATCTGGCATCTCCATTGCTTTGTAAATATGCAAGAGCAGTCGGTTACAGAACCCCCCTCTTAAGGAGAAACTTATGAAGTATATTTTAATCTCAATCCTCTTCCTCACAACTTCTGCACAAGCTGGACTGACAGGATTCGATACTTCAAAATTCAATGATGTTATTAACGACAGCTTGCAAGCCGAACAAGATCTTAGAAAATCCCTTCGTGATGATGCTGGCTTTAAGAAAGCTGACAAAAAAGCTTCTCGCCTGAAGGAAATTACAGTCAGTGACTCTCGGGAAGTAAATGTTCCGAGTCAGTTTTTTAAAGACGGAAAAAAAAAGAGCAAAACAGCCGACTTAAATCAGGAACAGCAGGACTTCGAAAGACTCAGCCAGGAAATGAACGAAGTAAACTAGCTCCACAAGAGATCACTCAGGCAGAATCGGAGCTGATTGAAAAAGGCTCCGTTCGCCTCATTAAGATCAAAAAGTCTAAACTCCGAAAATCCACCCGCTCCGTCGCCAACATCTAACCAAAAGGCACCTCCTAACATTTCGGGACTTGGTGGGTTATAAGCCATCTATGATCTTTCAATGATCAGCTTACGTAACTCTTCTTTTGAGTAGACGTAATCGGCATAAATCATCGTGTTCATAATATTCCGATGACCCAGGGCTACTTGAACTAGACGCAAATCCCGCGTTCTACGATAAAGTTCAATCGCAAAGGTGTGTCTGAGAGCATGAAATTTCTTGGGACAGGGCCGATAGACATCCCAAACCTGAGTCAGCCGTTGGTAGGAAATATCAAAAAGGCGGGTCGAAGCTTTCTGGGCGGGCATCCCTGAGGCAAAGGTCTGAAGACTCAAAAAGTAGTTCGCCTCGAGAGGGATTTCCCGATCGTTGGAACCCTTGATTCCTCGAATCAATACGGACCGATCAAAACCATTGATATCAACCAACTGAAGATTCAAAAGCTCCGTCGCCCGCCCACCTGTGCGCAAGGCTAACTCGATGATGTGGCAATTCCTTGGATCCTGTTCCCGAAATTTAGCGAGCACCAATTTTAAATGATCCAGCTCGGGGGGCAGTAAAAATTTGGTTTTATTGAGCGAGTACCGAACGGCCATCAAAACCTCCCAAAAAATCTGCCTCGCGAGAGCATTTTAGTTTCTAATAATGCGGCGCAAGCAGATCAAATCCTCCAGAATTCTCCGACAAAAAACCATGAGCACTAATTTTTTATCTCATTATTTCATATACTTAGCACTATATAATATAACTATAAGCTCTAGTCAATTCTTAAAATAGGGATCTAAGTACCAATGTACAAAGATTCTTCCATGATTTTAAATGTTTAGAAGTATATTTTCCGAACCCAATCTAGACTACTGATGTGTTTCACACTTATTAATGTTGTTTTTCACATAGGTAATGTTGTGAAATACATTGATAATGGACTCATTTTCGAGCATTTGCCTGAGGTCTTAAAGAGGGGGTTTTGTGGGGTCATTTTATGATGCCGAAAAAGCAGGGGAGGGCCGAGCCCCTGCCCGAAGCAGCCTTCGCTTGAAATATGAGGCCCAGGTGGAGATCGCACGAAAACAGCTTGGGGATCTGGAGTTGATTCGCATGAAGCTGGGCCTCAGCGCCCGAAAAATTTGTCAGCTTTTATTGGTCGACCCTTCGGCATGGTCCCGCTGGACTCGGGACGGACAATCTGCCCCCCCTCATGTTTGGCGGGCTCTTCAATGGTATATGATGCTGCAAGAAAAGGTGCCTGGACTCAGTCCGGAGTATTTCTTAGGTCGATCGACCGAAACCGCAGCACTTCATTTGAAGAAGGAAATGGAACTGAGATATCAGGCCATTGAGCAGGGCCAGACCCTGTGGTCGGGCCAACAAAAACAACTCCTTCAGGAATTGAAATCGAAACTGGAGCAAGCTGAACAATCCGAACAACAGCTTCAAATGCAAATTCAGAATTTAGAAAAGAAAGTTTTCAGAGTGTACTTCTCGATCGTTTTAATTTTAGGGATCGGGCTGTTCACAGCAGCACTTTATCATTTGAAAACAAGTGCCAATTAATCTTCTCCATTAGATTTCGCATTTTGCATCAACTCGTTTCCTCTTTGTGCAGACAAAATTGAATCGCTTCAGCTGATATCGGCATTAACTATAGGAATATGACCTGTGAATTGAATCCCTCGATCCCAAGAGAGGATATTTCTTTTGGCACGAAGGCCGCAATGTCTGTGATGAATCAAGATTTGCTTTCGGCCAACGAGCGCAAAAAACAAAACTAAACAAAGGATAAAAAATGAACCAACGAGCACAATTAAATTCACTTTTCACAGTTCTAAAAATTGGGCTTCTCGCAGCGTTGTTGGCTGCCGGTTCAAATGCTCTGGCCTGTAAGGATAGAGAGGCCTTGGCATTGGCTAAAAGTCTGCACAAGAGTGATCAGGGTGAGTTTTACAATGGCTGTTCTTACGTTAAACGATCACTTCCGACGATCATCATCAGCTGCCGTACAAAAGGCGGGAAATCTGACTTCAGATACCTCTTCGGATCTGATAAAGGAAAATGTGCCAGAACAAACTAACTGAATCTTGATCCATCTGATCCATTGATTTGCGGATCCTTTTAAAAGGCTCCGCAGATCAATCGCAGATCCTTAGTTCTCTAAAAATCGGCCATAAATCAAAGAAAAATTAAATTATTCCAAGAATCCCGAGATCGTATCGCCATTTCCAAGCGAGCCCCCAGGTCCAGACTTCAATGTGCAACGAGCGAAAGCATCCGGGTTGGGAGCCTTGTGCATGACCCACGCTCGGCATCTGGTGCGATTTTTTTCGCATTCTTTAGCGCAAACCTGTGGGTCACCAGTGAGGTTAACAAAAGTCCAGAAAGCATCGCCAAGAGCCTCAACCCCTGTTATTTCTGGATGAATCTTTGCCAGAACCGGAATTGCTGCAATCATTTCTTTGAGTTGGTCAGACTTGCGAGGCAGGCAGCGATTCGCGAAAATACCGCCACCGATGGCCTCCGGAATGTTTGAAGACATCGTCTTTGTGCATCGAGTATTTAGACCTTGTAGAGGACAATCCAGGTCTTCTCGGCATTCCGCTATGCAACGATTGGCCGAACAGATTAAACCTTGAAGGCAATCACTGTTTCGAACGCAATCAACAGAAAAACTCTCCAAAGGAATTGCAAGAACTCCCATCAATACGATCGCTGCCGCTGAGAAAAAAGTCATATCTCCTCCTGTTGGAACCTCTGGAAACATCTACCTCGAAGAGAACTACTTAAATTTTAGGCATTCCGCCAGACTCATCGACCTTGCAGTGCAATATTTGCAAGTTGACAGCGGGAAGGACCTTGGCCTGTCCTTCGAAAGTCCTTATCATTTGCGCTCAAGGCTACGGGATGGCTAGACATTTCTTGAATGAGCCATGCTAGCTTGTATTTTGGGTCAGGTTTTGGGTATGGGTGTGGGTTTGGGTAAGGGTAAATCTAAGGGGGAATCTGAAATGGCTACTTTTGAAATGATCGAAGCGCATGGAAAACACGAAGCTATCTATTATTGCCACGATCCAAAAGTGGGTCTCAAAGCGATGATCGCCATTCATGACACAACCCTGGGACCTGCCTTGGGTGGAACTCGCATGTGGAATTACAAAAATGAAGAAGAAGCACTTGTCGATGTTCTTCGGTTGGCGAAAGGCATGACTTACAAAGCTTCAGCGGCTGGCCTGAATTTGGGCGGTGGAAAGGCCGTTATCATTGGCGATCCAAAAACACAAAAATCTGAAGGCCTATTTCGCGCCTTTGGTCAGTACATCAATTCCCTGAATGGAAAATACATCACCGCAGAAGATGTCGGAACCTGCGTTCAAGACATGGAGTACATTTTTATGGAAACCATGTGGGTCACTGGAATTCCTGCTGAATTCGGTGGTTCGGGTGATCCTTCCCCGTACACTGCCCACGGAGTTCTGATGGGAATCAAAGCTTCGGCAAAAGAAAAATTTGGAACTGATGATCTCAAAGGACAAAGAGTCGCCGTTCAAGGGCTGGGAAATGTCGGCACACATCTGGTGAAGTACTTGATTGAAGAAGGTGCTCAAGTCATCGTTTCAGATATCGATCCTGATAAAATCAAAAAGCATGTCGATAAATACAAAGTGCGAGCCGTGAGTCCTGAGCAAATCATTTTTGAAGAGTGTGAGATTCTTGCCCCCTGTGCGATGGGAGCCATCATCAACGATCAGAGCATTGAGCGCCTCAAATGCAAAGTGGTCTGTGGCGGAGCCAACAATCAGCTTGCAGAAATGCGACATGGCGATTTTTTAAAAGAGCGCGGAATTTTGTATGCCCCTGACTTCGTCGTCAACGCTGGGGGCCTGATGAATGTGTTCGTTGAACTTGAAGGCTATGCGCCAGACCGTGCTTTCGAAAAAACGCGCAAGGTGTATCAAAACACGGAAAAAGTATTCAGCATTGCCAAGCGAGACAATGTCGGAACTCACGTTGCGGCCAACAGGCTGGCTGAAGAACGCATCGAGACCATTGGGCAGCTGCGCAGACGCCACCCTGGCAAATCCAGCAGCCGTGCATTCACAACTTTGAGAGAAATCAACAACCGCTAAGCACACTAAGATCGAAAAGGAAGGGACCGAAAATGTCCAATGTAACTCACGAACAAGCAAAAAAACCAGATGCAGTGACAGAACAACTTAAACGTGGTTTTGAGTGGACCACCACTCATTCAAGCATCGCGATTGGAGCGTCCGCGATCTTCCTTGCGGTACTTGGTGGTTACTTTGGGCTTCAATCTTGGAGTCTTCACAAGGAAGAAAAACTTCAAGGAGAACTTTTCAACATTGAACGCGAGTATCTTGAAAAGAAGGAAGCTTTTGATCAGGCACAAGCTGTTCCTCCAAATGCAGATCCTAAAGCCGAAGCACCAAAAGCCCCAGCAAAGGCTAGTGGCAATATCAGCAAAGACTACGCAGACATTCCGCAAAAATTGACAGCCTTTGTGGACCGAAATGTTGGAACGACAGCGGGAGGCATGGCTGCCTTGTATGCATCTGAAGTTTTCATGACTTATAAACAGCCAGAGACCGCAATCGCTGTTCTTCAAAAAGCCAACCTGAGCAAAGGCCTTGTTGGTTCACTCACTCAAAATCGTTTAGCAAGTCTTTTGGCTGATAAAAATGATTGCGCGGCAGCCTTGGGTATTTGGACTCAAATGATGAAGTCCACGGATAACGCATTCTTAAGTGCAGAGATCAAACTTCGTATGGGCCTTTGTGCTGAAAGCACCGGCGACAAAGCTCAAGCCGAAAAACTTTACCAGGAAGTTGCCGCCGCAGCAAAAGATGGCGGAAATGGAAAATTGGCCGAACAACTTCTGAGGCTAATGAAAGTGAAAACGAATTGAATAAGTTTTATTGTCTCATTCTTTTATTGAGTTTTTCTGCCTGTTCGACTTTTCAAGATTGGCAGTCGGGATCCATGGAGTACCGAAAATTTCAAACTCAAAAGGTTTGGGTTCGGGACACTCTGATTACTGAGAGCTTGAAATTTCGAAAGATGAATCGGTTCTCACCCTTGATCATCGAAAATGGTAAGACTGAAAAACTTTTGATTCAGGGAAATGCCATGGATGCCATCACGGCCTATGGCTTGGAATCAGGAAAAATAGAATGGCGCCTACCCATTCGAAATGGAGTGGAGACTTCAGCAGTTCATTCGGGGGGAAAGCTTTTCTTCGGTGCCAATGATGGTCAGTTTTATGCTGTCGATGCGCCGACTGGGAAAATACTTTGGACCTATCCTGTAAAACAGGAAGTTTTATCAGAACCCCTGGTGCACGACGATGTCGTCTATTTTTTGTCAGGTGCAAACACCTTGTATGCACTGGCCGCAGAGACCGGAAAATCAGTTTGGCTCTACAATCGTCAAGATCCAAGTCAACTCAGTGTGCGTGGAGGCTCAAAGCCAGCCATTCGAGGCAACACCCTCTATGTTGGATTCAGTGATGGGACCTTGATTGCATTCGCCACTTCGAATGGCAGCATTAAGTGGGAAAAGAAATTGAATAAGAACAAAAAATTTCGTGATCTGGATTCTGCCCCTTTGATCGATGAAGAATTTTTATACGTGCTTGGCTATGATGATGCTGTTTATTGTCTGAGAACTGCATCGGGTGAAATGGTTTGGAAAACAAACTTTGGAGGCTATGGCAGCATTCTGAAACAAGGTGATCGGCTTTTCTTAGCTTCTACGAGCGAGGAATTTGTGGCGCTCAGTGCGGAGTCCGGCAAAAAAGTCTGGTCCATTCCTACAAAAGAAGGCATCGCGACCGGGGCAAGCCTACTTCGAGGACTGATTGTTTTTGGAGACTCTCTTGGAGAAGTGCATTTCGTCGAACCGGGCAGTGGACGCAAGGTGGGAGCTTTCCACCCGGGCAGCGGAGTCCACGCGGCTCCGACTTCAGAAGAAAGTTCAGGAATGCTTTATTTTATTTCGAACGAAGCAAACCTCTATGCGCTCAAGGTCGGATGGGCAAGGGCCTCTGAAATCCCTTTCCTTCGTTAATATCTAGTCGAGGAGTTTATGAAAGTAAGTCAGCAGCGATTTTCAAAAATTTTAATCTTAGGGGTTCTCAGCCTTATTGCGGGCAGCCTGACAGCTTGTGTGTCTGGACATTGCCGTGATCATCGGGAGGTCGCGATGAAAAAAGCAAATGAAGCGGGTGGGACAGTTCCAGGGACAGCTGCACCAGGAACGCCAGTTGCTCCGGTTCCTGCCGTGTCAGTTTCTCCATCGGCGGGCTCCATTGGTCTACCAGCCACCAACAATCCTTTTGATCGTGTCAGAGTTTTTAAATACGACGGCAGCCTTCAGTGTAAAATGGGAAAGCCAATTGAGATTGCAGAAATGCAAAAAGAACTGGGAAATATTAGGGTCTATTCGACGGACAACAAGGCAGACGGTTTGATGAGAATTCAGGTCTGCGGGGCTCCTACCGGCCGAGCGAATATTTACGAAATTGATCGCAATCAGCTTGAGGCTGCAATCAAACTTGGTTTTAAAGAATGGACATTTTGACCCTGGCTAGCCTTTTGCTGTGAGGACCCCGAAACTAAATTAAGGGGGTCATTTTGAAACCGTTCGAAACCAAGATAAAAACCATCGCTCGCCTGGCAGTTTGTCTGTCTCTGGTGAGCGCAGAACTCACAGTCGCGAATCCATTCAACATCTTTAAACCTGCAGCAGCCGTGGTCTTAGCTGCAGAGCCATCAGAACAAGAGGTAGTCCAAGTATCTCGGGATCTCGGTTCCCCATTAATTTTAGAATCCGATCTTTCAAAAAATCTGTACCGACAAGAACCCTATGAGGCTGAATACACAGAATCTGTCCCTTACGAGGCGACAGAAAACTACTACGAATCCGTCCCCTACGAAGTCGATGAAGCCTATGAAGACACTGAATATTACACGGACTATGAAAATGTCTGCCGTGATGTTCCTTATCAAGAACGCACTTGCAGAAATGAGCAAGAGTGCAGGCCAGCTCGACGAGAGCGTCGTTGCACGACGACGACCATTTGTGGAAATGGACGACTGGATAAATTTCTTCTGGGTTTCATTGAGTTGGCTCATGCCCGACCCGGCCGCGGTGGTGGTGGTGGCGGAAATGGACCCAGCGATGACCCAGCTGCTGGCCCCAACACCGGTGAAGATGCCGCTCGTAAGGAAGAAGAAACTAGACGCCGCAATGAAGAAGAGTTCCGCCGTCGTGGCGATGAAGAGCGCCGAAGAGGCGATGAGGAGCGAAAGCGGGGCGAAGAAGAGGGTCGTCGTCGTGGTGAAGAAGAACGCCGACGTAGAGACGAAGACGAGGGTCGACGAAGAGGCGAAGAGGAACGCAGAAGAGGCGAAGAGGAACGCAGACGTCGCGATGAAGAAGAGCGCCGCCGCTGCCGAAATGTGGAAAAATGCGAAGACGTGGAAGTTGAACCTGGTCAGTGTCGAACGGTTGAGCGTTGCAACAATGAAACTCGCTATCGCAACGAATGCCGCATGGAAAACGTAACTAAAAGCAGAACAGTCACAAAGTATCGCCGGGTCACAAGATACCGTGATGAACTCAGACAGCGAACGGTCACCCGTTACCGCCAAGAAACCCGCTGCTGCGTAACTCGCTATCAAGATGTTTTTGATCGCCAGCTTCAAGTAAAAGCTCAACTAATTTTTCCTGCAGAAACTGTGTTGGTCGGCAGCGAAACAGAGAAATTTAGGATCAGCCTCAGTGGCGATGATGCGAACCCTCAGATAAAAGTTTCTGTGGTGAATTCGGTCTTTGGCTACGCACCTGAAGTCAAATACCTCGGTGGCAATCAGTTCCAAGTTCAAATGAACCTGAAAGCAAAACTCAGCGCTAAAGATTTTGGGAAGGACAAAATCTCTGCTTTGGCGGTCATTGCAGACGGAACTTCAAACTTCATTCAGGTGCGGGATTTAGGCACTCGTTCGCGATTTGTCACAAGCTATGAAGCAAAAGTTCTAGATGCAAAATCAAATGCTGTCTTGGCAATCGCGACTTGGCAGACACTCAGTGAACAAAAAAATCATGAAGTGAAACTGACAAACGCAGCCGGTGAGGCGGGTGCGGCCCTCCTCATAAAGCCAACGACCAAAGTGAAAATTGCCCTCAAAGTTCAGAGATCCAGCCTGCTCTTGGACCAACCTGTGAGCTTTGAAAGTACTGCGGCGGGGACTGTGGCTAAGGCTTTAGAATATGATACAAAGCCTTTCCTCGATCCCACTTTGGTTGGAAAAATAGTAGTCAGCGGTAAACTTGATGCAGCCGTCCTTAGTTTTGTCGACTCGACTAAAAACAATGCTGAGGTGGTCTCCAAGTATACGATTTCGGTTTCTACAGTCGAGGGCACTTTGATTGGCTCTTCTGTGCATGCACGAAAAGATCTAAAAGCTGATTCTAGTGGGCGTTATAAATTAGCGCTTAAAAAAGACATGGGCTTTGCTGCTGATAAGCTGGCTTTACTTAAGGCTGGCACTGAAATTTCAGTGGATATGGAGATTGAAAGATCTGGCCGAAGATTTACTCCGAACCCTTCGACTTTAACTAAAAAACAGACTCAGAAGTTAAAATAAAAGAGTTTCCTCATGCTGGGTCCCGATCTAAGGGATCCAGCATCAGATGAAGTTCCACTTCGCTTTCCAGAAAAAAAACCATTAGAATCTCCTATCTGGAGGTCTAAAATGAAAAAAGAATTACTACTCACCGCTGTGGCTGCCACGATCCTTGGTGCCTCAACAGAATCAGGCGCTATGCTTCCCAAATGGGCGCAAAAGGGCGATACCGTCGTGAAATGCAAAGGCATCGCTAAAAAGGGCGGAAATGATTGCGGAGCCAATGGACACGATTGTGGTGGCCTGGCTAAAAAAGACAACGACCCCAATGAATGGATCTTTGTACCAGAAGGCGTTTGTGAAAAAATCACTGGCGGTATCGTAGTTTCCACAAAAAAAATCGACTGATTTCTCCTAAAGACAAATTTCATTTGAATAGCTTGCTCGGTGCCGCCCCAGGAATCGGTCTTAACCTTCGCCTGGAAACCATAGACCACTTTTTAGACTGGGGCGAAGAACCTAGAAATATTTCAGCTTTGCAAGTGATAGCAGACAATTGGCTATCAATGGGACCACAGCATGAAAAGCTGGAGCAAATTAGAAAAATTTGGCCCATAAGCTTTCACTGTGTCGGTATGAATTTAGGGGGCACAGATCCCCTGAACTTGGATTACTTTAAATCGATCAAAGAACTTTCCCAAAGATTCGAGCCAAGCAAAATTTCAGATCATTTGTGCATGCAGGCCCATCAAGGAATTCACTTCCATGACCTTTTACCCATTCCATTTTCAAAAAAAAGCCTCGCTAACGTTTGCAGCCGAATTCAAAAGGCCCAAGATATTCTGGAACAACAAATTTTAATCGAAAATATCTCTTACTATTTTGACTGGAATAAATCAGAGATTCCGGAACTCGATTTTATATCTGAAGTTCTTAAAAAAACTGGCTGCGGTTTACTGCTTGATCTTCAAAATCTGTGGGTCAATCAAATCAATCTTGATCACGGCATGGCTGATTTTTTAAATAAAATCTCATGGGATAAGGTCCAGGAAGTGCATATTGCAGGCGGGGAGGTTCAGGACTCGGTGCTCGTCGACACTCATGGATCTTTTCCAAGCAAGGATCTATTGGGAGCTCTGAAGCCTTGGAAAAACAGATTACAGCAGCTTCCCTTTTTTTATGAAAGAGACAAAAACCCACCCGTTTTTGAAAGTTTCCTCGTGGAACATCAACAATTGAGTGAATGGCTTTGGCAATGAACCTAGACCAAACACTGAGTCAGTTGACCGAACAAATATTGAAAGCCAGTTCCAACCCAAATCCACCAGATTTTCCAAATTTAAAGATCTATCAATACAACTATCAAATGACCCATGTTTTGCAAATAAAATACGTTTATTCCTCCATAGAGAAGGTGATGGGCAGACAGAATTTATTTTATTTTGCCCGTAAATATCTAGAGCTCTATCCGCCAAAAGCTCCTAATTTAGATCTTTATGGTCACCAATTTTCGGAGTTTTTAGGCACTCGAGAAATCCAAAATGAGATCAAAAGTCTTCCCTATTTGCCGGACCTAGCAAGACTGGACTGGATGGTTTACACTGAGTGGAGCGGGGAGACGGAAACAAACACACCAGCTGAAGTTCAAGTCGCCAAAGGTTGTCTAAAACTTTGGAATGCCATTCAAAATGAGGAATCGATCGAGGGAATTGTCATAGACTTAAACCAGTCCGAACTCGTAATGTTACATAATATAACTTATCAGAGATAGCTTCTTTAGGTTCTTATTCATTAGAAAACTTGAAATCTCGCTTGCATGGAGCCTTAAACTCAAAGAAAAATTTACGGAACTGGAATTTCGATCAACACTCTTGGCAAACTCAATGAGGCAGGAGTCTCTCCGCTTGTGCCGCCAAAACCCGTAGCCAAGTTGTGACCCAAACTTCCGCTGGTTCCCAAGCCCCAACAGTGGATGCTGCCGTATTGTTTTCTTAGTGTGCAGACATGATTTGTTCCAGGGGCGATGGATTGTTCGCTCAGGTCTTCCAAGTTTACAATTTTTGCAAACTGCTGATCCGTTGTTTGCCCCAAGCCCAATTGACCATAACTAGATGATCCCCATGCGGAAAGGTAACCACTGCCGGAGGACATCCAAGCAAAAAAGCTTGTTCCGGCACCATAGACTCGATGCGCAGATAAAGTTCCGGGAGCCGTCGCATGAGTCTTCACCAGTTGGGGAGTGTTGTAGTTAGTCGTGTTATTTTGTGCAACTTGGCCGTAGGTGTTTTCCCCCCAGCACCAGACATTTCTATCGGAGCTGTTGGTTCCGATTTTTGAAGCGCAGGTGCTCGCGCCCGCAATAGCAACTGTGGAAACATCTGTGAGCACGACCGCTAGGTTCGCTCCCATTTCAGATGTTTCATCACCTTTGGTGACATTTGATCCATCACCCAGCTGACCTGAAGAATTCGCACCGAAGCAAACGAGGCTATCATTGCCTCGTATAACACAGGTGTGACTGAATCCTGCCCAAACCGCTTTTGCTGTAAAGGCTCCGATATCCACCGAGGGAAGTACTGCCATTTCTCCAGCGCCATCGCCGCGAGCATTGTTATCACCCAATCCTAATTGCCCATTGTTGTTTTTCCCCCAGCATTTCAGCTGATCGTTGTCTAATATCGCACAGGTGTGGCTGGTTCCAAGACTCACTTTTTTAGCGGTACGGCCTGAGCCTAAATCGATCGGACTCGCGGCTGTGATTTCTCCGGGATCATCCCCCAACGCCAAACCACTGTCCCGACCTAACTGACCATCATCATTTTTACCCCAGCAAAGGAGGCGACCATCGGTCGCAATTGCACAAGCGGAGTGTCCACCGGCCGCAATGGAATTCACTACAAAACCACTTGGGAAGCTGATGCTTTCTGCACGGCTCATTGGATAATCAAAACTCGAAACAGTCGAAACTTTTCCAATTGTGCCGACAGTACCTGTCGCACCAATTCCTAATCTTCCATCCGAATTTGAACCCCAACATTTCACGGCTCGACTTTCAAAAAGCGCACAACTGAAATCAGATCCCGAGGCCAACTGCACCACTGCATTTCGTCGAAAACTTCGAGTGAGAGCCGGTGACTCATTTCCTGCAAGATCTTTTGCTTTGACCGTTAGAGTGATAGGACCTTCGCTTCCGAATGCGGCGTCCGCTGGAAAAGGTGTGGCATCCAGTTCCGCTTCGCCAGCCGTGCAAGCGCTATCACGGTAATAATGTTCACCCGCAGCGACAAAGACAGTTGAACCTGTTTCACAACTCACTCGAAAATAAAACTTCAAGGAAATCAATTCGTTGCTAACCGGAACCACGGGTGGCGAGGCAGAAAAAGTGGGAACAGCAGGTGGAAGAGTGTCCAAAATCCAATCTTGTACATAAGCTGCAGGGGCTGCAGTGAATGTGATCCCATCGTAGCTGCCAAGAATGCAAAGCCTCCAATCCCCGTCTGTTGAAGGATCGGACAGAAGCGGCTGATCCTTTAACTTGGGCGCACTATAACCAGCATCGTCAGAGCATTCTGTTGAAGCTTGTGGACCAAACTTGAATTTGTAGTGAGTCCATTCGCCATTTGTAATTAAAAGCGAAGGAGCAGAATTATTGTGAATGGAGGGAAGATTCGGTGAAAGCGAGGTTTCGAAGCCCATCGGTGGCACCACAGGATCTGGAGGGTCTTCGGGTTCTGTGTCGGGCTCTGAGCTGGGGTCATCCACTGGCAATCGATTTTGACCCAATTCGAAAAAAACCAACTGATTCGAAAAAAAAGTACCGGTTCGAATCAGTTCCCCTGTCGGACTAAATCCACAAATGGCAATCGAAGTACTTCCATTCAAATTCGCTGCCTCAAGATTCGTGCTGAATACAACAAGCTGAGAAGTTGTATTGACCAGACCATGATTGGAACTAGCGTTTGAGGCTCTTCCCGATTTCCATCGATCTCGACTTTCTACCACCCGCCTGCAATCCAGACCAGACTCCTCTTCAGTGAACTCGGGATCGGCGGACCGAATATAGATTTCAAAACGCGAAATGATTTCGCTCACTCCAGGAAGTACTTTCAACTGAATACCGATCACTGGACTCTGATTGGTGTCTTGTTGAATCAGTTGAAACTGCGTGCCAGTCTTTTCGAACAATCGAAAGGCACCAATAAAACCTCCAGGGTAAAGAGCCTCAAGACCATCGAGAGCACTCAATCCGACGAAAAGTTTTGTCTGAAAAAGCTCAGCAGAATTAACCGCCGCACTAAATTCGCCTTGATTCGGAGTACCACCAAAGGCCCAAGCTCCTGAGCTAGGAATGCGGTGGATCTCCGAGATTTGAAAGGATTGATCATAGCTTAAAGATAGGTCGGAGCCGGTAGAAACAACTCCAACGGAAGATTGAGTGATTGACTGACTTCCAATGCCAAATCCTGCGGAAGGTTTTAAAATATTCATTGCTGCAGTTTTCGATTCAGGACCCCAAAACCCCCAGCTAAGAAAGGTTGGAGGAATCACAAGGTTAGAAGAATCTTCAACTGGAATGCTTCGCCATGGTAGGTACATTTTTAAATGTTTCGAGCTCGGCAAAAATTTTTCAGACTCGGAAGTGACCGGTCCGGAAAATAATATTTCTTTTGAGCTTTGGGTCTGAAAGATTAATCCAGCCTGCGAAATCATGGGAAACTCAAACCAACCTGAGATCAGCGAGGTCTGGTCAACCAAAATTGAGGGCTCTGTTGAGCTGGGTTGAAAAAAAACATCGACAAGTTCGGTTGGTGTTGTTCCGTCTTCTCGGAAATATCGACCGAAAGATCGGCCGACCAGCATTTTCGTACCATCTTGGTGAGTGACCTCTTTTATCGTGATTGGCACGTCAACATTGGCTGCGCGGACCGCAACTGAACTAGAACCATACATGATAGTGACCTCACCTGAAGTCAAAGTTCGATAAATAGCCAATGCTTGAAACACTCGACGATCACCTACAGGTACAAGAAGCTGGATATTCTCGGGTTGAGATTTCTGAACCAGGTCAGTGGAATTGCAGTCTCTTCCTGGGCAGCGATCCCATTCCTGAACGATCGCTGTTTCAAGGCCTGGACCAGTCGCTTGAACTAAAATTCGACTGAGGAACCGATCATTTTGAGATAGGACCTTTTGTTGGGGCAATCGAATCGAAACGCTTGCAGCCGATAAATCCTGAACCTTTCTTTCACATGAAAAAATGGAAGCAAGTATGCATAAGAACAAGCAAAAGGGGAGAAAGGCTTTAGTCTCGGACTGAAGCAGGTTCTGATAATTCACATCATTGTATCGGCTGTTAAGGGCAGAACTTGAGGGCAGGAAGGAGGCCCGAGAACAATTTAAATTTCGACCTGAATCCCAACTTCGATCACTTGATTCGGCGGAATTTTAAAGAAGGCTGTTGGTCTTTCCGCATTCCGACTCAAGACTGCGAAAAGGATCTCTCGCCACAAAGGCATATGTCCTACTTTGGTTGGAAGAATGGTTTCGCGGCCAAGCACGAAGGTCGTGTCGTGCAGAGTGAACTGAATCCCATTTTCCCGGCAAGCTTCTAAGATGTGTTTGATTTTAGGGATCTCCATAAATCCATAGTAGGCGATGACTCGATAAAATCCTTCGCCCACTTTCGTAACATCAACGCGTTCCTTTTTTGGCACATAAGGAACTTCTTTGGTTCGAATCGTTAATATTCCGATCTGTTTGTGCAGGACTTTGTTGTGTTTGAGATTGTGAAGCAGAGGAATGGGCACCCCCCATGTTTCGCTCGACATATACATGGCATTTCCATCCACGCGGTAGGGCGGATTCTGACGAATGCGATCAATAAATTCTTCCACGGGAATCGTCTTTGATCTTAAAATTTCGCCAAGAACGCGTCTCCCCTCTTTCCAAGTTGTCATTATTAAATAAATCGTAAAGGCGATGGCGATCGTGACCCAGCCCCCGTGAAAAATTTTAATCAGATTGGTTCCGAGGAAAGCCAGGTCGATAACGATAAAAAGAACGAACAGTGGAATCAATTTCCAAAATGACCATTTCCATTTTTCCATTGCAACTTGGAAAAATAAGAAGGTCGTAATCACCATCGTAGCTGCAACCGAAATACCGTAGGCACTGGCCAGGTTTGAAGATGTCTTAAAGGAAAGAACCAACCAGAGTACTGCGACGAGCATCAAATAATTAATAAAAGGAATATAAATCTGACCAATTTCCCGGCTTGAAGTATGAACAATTGGCATCCTCGGCACATATCCAAGTTGCACGGCCTGGCGGGTCACCGAAAAAAGTCCAGAGATCAGAGCTTGAGAGGCGATGATCGAAGCCAGAGTAGAAATCAGCAGCAGATAGCCAAGTGCCCATTCTGGAGCCATTAAATAAAATGGATTGGAAATCTTAGAAGGATCAGCGATGAGCAAAGCACCTTGACCGAAGTAATTGAGCACGAGTGCTGGGAAGACCAGAAAAAACCAAGCGTAGCTGATGGGTAAACGTCCAAAGTGCCCCATATCTGCATAGAGAGCCTCCCCTCCCGTAACCACTAGGAAAACTCCCGCTAAACTAAAAAACCCAATCGATTTGTTGGCTATGAAAAAATCAATTGCATAACGAGGATCAAGAGCTGCCAAAACCTGAGGCTGATTGATGATATTGAGGACACCCAAAAATGCCAAAGTTAAAAACCAAAGCGCTATAATCGGACCGAAAACTGCGCCGATTCTGGCAGTACCTATCCTCTGCACAAGAAACAATCCGCAGAGAATCACGACTGTCATCGGCAGGATGTAGGGATTCAAAGAGGGCGCAACAATTTTTAAACCTTCGACCGCGGATAGAACAGTGATTGCAGGCGTGATTGTAGCATCAGCAAAAAGCAGTGCTGCCCCACAAATTCCAAGCATGATGAGCGTTGTACGGAGGTAGGGATTCATGCCACCTGTGGCATTTGATTCTGAACTGCGAATCGACAATGCCATCAAGGCTAAAATTCCACCTTCGCCTTTGTTGTCTGCTCGCAGAACAAACCACATATATTTCAGAGAAATAACTAAAACCAAAGTCCAAAGAATCAGCGACAAGATTCCATAAATGTTCGCCTGATTCACGACGAGACCATGTTCGGGCAAAAAACACTCTCGAAATGCATAGAGGGGACTTGTACCGATGTCGCCGAAGACGACCCCGAGGGCTCCCATGGCTAAGCCAAAGGTGCCCGTTTTCCCAGGATGATGAGGGGCTGTTTTAACGGAGCTGCTCAAAAAAACTTCCTTAGTTAGCTGCCAATTGATCTCTCAGACGCAGTCACCTCAGACTAAATCTCGAAAAGTCTAATGTCACCTAAGGAATCTTAACAATTAGATCTTGGCATCCAGCACTTGCCTACTTTTGAGCAAGCATTTTGCGATCTGCAATCAGACTATTGGCGTCTAAACGAACACTTTGAAGTGCTTTGGTAAACTGCTGAAATCCCATCACTTGGGCCTCCAACAAAGACTGCATCAAAGGATCCTTAATGACATTTCCATCAAGAACTTTGAAAACATCGCGAATGAAGACCCTATGAGGAAATATGAAACCATTGCGATAGCCGAACACCTGCTGCATATGTTCGACAGGTCTAAGGCCTCCAAAAATTCCACCGAGTCCCACAAAACAAACGGGTCTTTGCTCAAAAGTGTCGGGATACTGCCAGTGATCGACAAAAAGCTTCAAAGCACCAGGATAAGAGCCATTGTATTCCGGAATCACCATGTGAATTCCTTCGGACCCATTGAGATCATCAATGCTTTGTTGCACCACTTTCGAAACGCCCGCTCCATAGGGTGCATTTGCAATTTCGTGAAGTGGAAGTTCTTGAATTGATATTATTTTAACTTCCTCGCCATGCTTAAGATAAAGTCCTTGTATGATTTGAGAAACTTTTAATGACCGACTGCCTGCTCGATTGGAACCTGAGACGATATATTTCATGATGACTTCCTCGAAGTTTTACCTTTAGGTTAAGTCTATGAGCGAGTCAAATGTTCAAGCTGCCGGCAAAAAATGGTTTTTACTCATCGAAGGACAAGTTTCTGGACCTCACAGCACTGAGGTCATCACTGCAAAAACGCAAAGCACTCCAACAAGCCTTGTTTGGGGGCGCGGGCTGCCTGAATGGGTGAATCCTCTGAAGTGGCAAAAGTTCGAGCGCGAAATGGACTCGGCAATTCTTCAGCAGAAAAATCAGAACGAACGGATGTGGCGGCTGAAAATTCAGACCCAAGAATATGAAGCTATGAACATGTCCCAACTGCTTTCATTCTTAAAAACTCAAACTGATTTTGCAGAAATTTATGTCTGGACGGAAGGCTATAGCGAATGGAAGGAAGTTTTCCAAATTCATCGCATCATGGACGAGTTGGGAGTTCCTCGCCGGAAACATCCCCGCGTGCCCATCGCTGGTGACGTCCAATGCGAAGGAGCAACAGGTGCCTTCACTGCCCGCGCCCTGACCATCAGTGAAGGCGGCTTAGGTATTTCTCAGTGTCCCAATATAAAAATTGGGGAGAAGCTAAAGCTCGTCATCAAAAGTCCGAATTTATTTATGCCCATTCATGCCACAGCCGAAGTTGTTTATTCTTCAGGAGATTCCTACGTCGGCCTTAGGTTTATGGGCCTCCAAGAAGAATCGAAGTCAGCCATCATAGAGTATGTGAAGAAGTTTTTGGAGTCTGCTCCGGCAGATGCGCATTAAGTATTTCTTCGCTGTGTTCATCCCGCCAAGCGATGAGGCTCTCTCTCTTGCGAGTCTGGGCCTTTCGAACCTTCCATTGAAAATGAGCCTGAGTGAGAGCGGTTTTTAGATCACGGAAACAGGCATAGGTCGCAAAAAAGGCGGATGGTGCCTGTGTGGCTTTCAAGTAGTTTTCGAGCTTAGAAAGCTCCCACAACTCCGGATCGGTTTTTCGTGAAAAAGCATCCCAAAGGTAAGCATGAAAACGAACATCTTTCTTTGGAAGCTGATAGCAAAATTCGGGTTCAATGATCCAGCGCTTTTCTTTGTAGGCTAGCAGCAGTTCTGTCCGGAGCCTTTCTTCTGTAATGGCGAATTGAGTTGAAAAAACTGAGAAAATTTTCTGATACACTAACTTTTTTTCTGAGGTAAGTTCTTGGCGAACCTCATTTTCAGCACCGAGAAATGCAAGCAGATCTTGAACCAACCAAGCTTCTTTCTCATAGGAATGACAAGTCCATTCAGAGGCTTCGCTTGTCAAATGCAAGGCTTCGCCTTGGAGGCGGCGGCGGCCAGCAGAAATAGCCATGCATGCAATTAAAACTTCATTGTAACCAAGTCCAAGTCCTAGGGACATGAAGTGCGGACCCTTGATCGAACCAGTCTTCTGTCTTTGCTCAAAGCAAGCTGCAATGATTGGTCCGTAAATAATCAAAGTTTCTGAAAAGGCCCCACTGCTGTTGTGCATGTCTTCGCTGCCGACTGCATTGAACTGTCGGTAAGTGGGGCTGCCGTCTTCTGTGAGAACAATTTCGTGGCGCATAGGACGGTCTTAGCTTCACTTTGACTTCAAAGGCAATCAAAGGCATTCCTGCCCCAAGTATTAGCGACAATTGTTGAAAGGAAAGTAGAATGGAGCGAGGTTGGCTGGGTCTTCCTTTTCGGCCCATCTCCGAATTTTACAAAGAGCGCTTCGGTGGCAAAGTCTACAAAATTCCCGTTGCCACTGCCGATGCTTGTCCCAATCGGCTGGGCCTGCGTGGAATGAAAACTTGCTCCTTTTGCGATGTTTGGGGATCCGCAGCTCGGGCTGAGGCTCTTGATTTGGATCTACAAACGCAGCTTGAAAAATACAGCCAAACGATCGGCAAAAGATTCAATGCAGCTCAGTTTCTAGTTTATTTTCAAGCTTACACGAGCACCTTCACTGCCCTCCATCGGGTCAAGGCACAGTATGATTTAGCTTTGAGTTATCCGGGAGTGTGCGGCCTCGTCGTCGGCACCCGCCCCGACTGCCTTTCCGCGGGAGTGCTCAATGAATGGAAAGCTTATTCTGAAAAAACTTACCTCAGCATCGAACTGGGACTCCAAAGCTTCGACGAAGAGCAATTGGTTTTCTTACGTCGAGGTCACACAGCCGAAGACTCGATCACCGCTATCGAGAAAATTGCCGCCCTCAACGCCCCAATCGATATTGGGATTCATCTGATGTTTGGTTTGCCTGGTGAAAGTTTGGAAAGCATTCGGCAGACGGCAGAAGCCTGCAATCGGCTGAACATTCAGAATGTTAAGCTCCACAATTTGCATGTCCTCAAAGGCACAGAGCTAGAACTTCAGTTTAATAGAGGAGAGTTTGTTCCCATTGAACGAGAGGCCTACGCAGAACGGGTCCAAGTATTTTTGGAACACTTAAATCCCCAGATTTATGTGCATCGCCTCGCTGCCTTTTCTTCTCGCTTTCATGAATTGATTGCTCCCAAGTGGACCAGCGACAAAATGGGAAGCCACCAATTTGTGGTGGACCACATTCGAAGCAATCAAGGGTACCAGGGCCGATATTTTCAGACCACAGATCTGCATTTATTGAAAAAAAAGGAAGAGCTCGCAATCCGCTCACTTCCTTTGGTTCATTCTCTAAGCAACTGCTCTGTCTAAATTTTATGCTGCCTTTGATTCGACCCCAGAAATCTGTCAAGACCTTTCTAGGTGCTGCTAAGGTCTAGTGCAATGACACAAGACTATCCCAAAATATTTCTATCTTTCTTTTGACTGGTTTTGAAAATCGTTTACCGTGAAAACAAGAGCAACGTACGGCCTTATTGATGAGGCCTCTCGACGGACCCCTAGATGTAGTGGTGAGTGGTAAAAAAGGAATTAAATCCTAACCCTATGAAAACCATAGGCTACCAATTCTTACCAAAGTCTTGAGGCCCAGAAAGTTGAGGATACGCCAGGATGGTCCAGCTCCAGTTCACATAAAAGTGAAAAAATAGGCATCGAAAGCACTGCTCTTGATGCCCATAAAGAAGGCAAGTTTTTTGAGTCGGCGCTTCTGTCACGGCATTCTACTAAATGCTTTGTTGACGGTTTGGTTCCAATTCTAAAGAATTTCGCCCTCCTGAAGCTTTTCTTTTGTGTCGACGAAACGGGTCATCAGGAAACATCTTAGAACGTACTCAGCATGCTGAATTAGCATTACAGAGGGGAAATTGAATGGCGCAAATCGAAACAGAAGGACAGGGATATCTCTCAAAAGAATTGGAACCAGCTCAAGCCCCTTCCCATGTGATGCGGGTACGAAAACGTGATGGCAGTCTTGAACCTGTGGATGTGACCAAAATCGTCGAACGCGTCACAAGCTGTTGCCAGGGTTTGTCGCAAATCGATCCCCTTCGTGTCGCCACCAAAGCAATCAGTGGACTCTATGATGGAGCCACAACAAAAGAGTTGGATAATCTCAGCATTCAAACGGCTTCCCTCTTGATTGGTGAGGAGCCCGAATACAGTCGCCTCGCTGCCCGACTGCTAGCTGTTTACCTTGATGAAGAAGTTCGGTCACAAAAAATCAAATCCTTTAGTGATGCCATTATCATCGGCCGAAAATACGGTTTGATCGCGGATAAAACAGCTGCTTTTGTTGAACAAAATAAGGCTGCCCTTTCAGCCGCTATCGAACCTTTCAGAACAGATCGGTTTGAATACTTTGGTCTTCGAACTGTTTATGATCGCTATCTATTGAAGAACCCACAGACACGTCAGGTGATCGAGACACCTCAGTATTTTTTCATGCGTGTCGCCTGCGGTTTAGCAGAAACAGTTGAAGAGGCTGTTGAGTTTTATCGCTTGATTTCCTCCCTCGATTATATGGCCTCAACCCCGACTCTTTTTAATTCGGGAACCCTGAGGCCTCAAATGTCCAGCTGCTATCTTTTGGATTCCCCTGAAGATGATCTTCGCAGCATTTACGATCGATACACTGACATCGCCCTACTTTCCAAATTTGCGGGGGGCATCGGTGTGGCTTTCTCAAGAGTTCGTTCTCGAGGCTCTTTAATCAAAGGGACCAATGGACATTCGAATGGAATCGTTCCTTGGCTGAAGACCATGGATTCCTCAGTTGCTGCTGTTAACCAAGGCGGCAAACGTAAAGGCGCCGCTTGTGTCTACTTGGAAACATGGCATGCCGATATCGAGGAATTTCTTGAACTGCGGGACAACACAGGCGATGAGTCCAAACGAACACACAACTTAAATCTTGCGAACTGGGTTCCTGATCTTTTCATGAAACGCGTGAAAGAAGATAAGGCCTGGTCTTTGTTTGATCCGAAGACAACACCTCAGTTGGTAGAACTTTACGGCCCAGAATTTGAGAAAGCCTACGAAGAAGCCGAATCAAAAAGACTGTACCTCAAGCAAATTCCAGCGCGAGAACTCTATTCGCGAATGATGAAGACTTTGGCGCAAACTGGCAATGGCTGGATGACCTTTAAAGACGCTTCCAATATGAAGAGCAATCAAACGGGCAAGCCCGAAAATGTGATCCATCTATCAAACCTGTGCACGGAAATTTTGGAAGTGACTTCAAACACAGAAACAGCGGTCTGCAACTTAGGCTCAGTGAATTTGTCACGACACATTGTCGGCGGCCAATTCGACTTTGCAAAGCTTGCTAAAACAGTCCGAACAGCTGTGAAATATTTAGACCGAGTCGTGGATATTAATTTCTATCCAATCAATGCTGCGCAAACCTCCAACAACAAGTGGAGGCCCGTGGGTCTTGGTGTGATGGGTCTGCAAGATGCATTTTTTCAGTTGCGCCTTCCTTTCGATTCAGATGAAGCAAGAAAATTGTCTCAAAAAATTCAGGAAGAAATTTACTTCCATTCGCTTTGGGCCTCTTCGGAACTTGCAGAAAAAAGTGGACCCCATTCGAATTTTGCGGATACAAGGGCTGCCCAAGGTCTTTTGCAGATGGACCTTTGGAATCAGAAAGTGGACGAGGCCAAATGGAAACCTTTGCGGGAACGGATTGCGAAGTTTGGTCTGCGCAATTCCCTTCTGATCGCCATCGCACCCACAGCAACCATCGCCAGCATCGTGGGCTGCTATGAAGCAACCGAACCCCAACTTTCTAATCTATTCAAGCGCGAGACCCTTTCCGGAGAATTCTTGCAAGTGAATAAATATCTTGTTCTAGAGCTCAAGGCCCTTGGCCTTTGGGATGAAGATGTTAAAAATGAAATCAAACTAGCGGAAGGCTCTGTTCAAGGACTGGTGGAGATCCCACCTTTCTTGAAGGAAATTTACCGAAACGTTTGGGAAATTCCAATGCGGTCACTTGTGGATATGGCGGCGGAACGGGCGGCTTTTATTGATCAAAGCCAGAGCCTCAATTTGTTCAGCGAATCCCCGACCATCGGAAGACTTTCTTCGATGTATATGTACGCCTGGGAAAAAGGCATCAAAACAACTTACTACTTGCGATCCCGTCCAGCGACTTCAATTGCAAAGACCACAACTAAGAAGTCCACCCGAGAAGTTGCCGCCGCAGTGGAAGAGGTGGCTCCAGATATGCTCCTTAAAAGAGAGTATTCAGATTCTGAAGTTATCGCTTGTTCCATTGAAAACCCCGAAGCCTGCGAAGCCTGCCAATAGACACTAAAAAGGAGAAGCATCATGTTACTCAGCCCTGGATTTAATCTCACATTAAGACCCATGAAGTATCCCGTTTATTTCGAAATGTATAAAAACGGGATCAAAAATACTTGGACCGTGGATGAAGTGGATTGGTCAACGGATCTAGTTGACCTTCACCACAAAATGAAACCTTCAGAAAAGCACTTGATCAATCGTTTGGTGGCTTTTTTTGCGACGGGTGATTCCATTGTTGGAAATAATTTGGTCTTGAATCTCTACAAACACATCAATGCACCTGAGGCACGACTGTATCTTTCCCGGCAACTTTATGAAGAAGCCCTTCATGTGCAGTTCTACTTAACCCTGCTGGATACCTATATCCCTAATCCCGATGACCGCGCTTTAGCGTTTTCGGCGATTGAAAATATTCCTTCCATCAGAAGGAAGGGACAGTTCTGTTACAAGTGGATTGATTCCATCAATCAATTGACTGAGCTTAAAACCATTGAAGATCGCAGAAAATTTTTACTGAATTTAATCTGTTTTGCGACTTGCATCGAGGGTTTATTTTTCTTTGCCGCTTTCGCCTATGTTTACTTTTTGCGATCTAAGGGCCTTCTTGCTGGACTTGCTACTGGAACCAATTGGGTTTTTAGGGATGAAAGCATGCACATCGCCTTTGCAACTGAAGTCATTCACACGGTTCGAAAAGAAGAGCCTGAATTGATGAATGCAGCAATGAATGAGATTATTATTCAAATGATCGAGGAAGCTATCGAATGCGAAATGGGCTTTGCAGAAGATATTCTCGAACAAGGAATTGCCGGACTTTCTATGAAGGACATGCGTAAGTATTTGGAGTACGTGGCTGATCAAAGATTGGAAAGCCTCAATATTCCAGCGCGCTTTCATTCTAAAAACCCTTTCGACTTTATGCAGCTGCAAGATATGCAGGAGCTTGCTAACTTTTTTGAGAGACGAGTCTCCGCCTACCAAATGGGTGTGACGGGAGCAGTCTCTTTTGACGAAGCCTTTTAGGTCAAAGTCATGAAACTCAGCGATTGGGCTCTTTTCCTAGTGATTGGGATTGGAGCCTACTCTCTTGGATTTTTTGCTTCACGCAGTGAATATTTCAAAAGGATGCTGGCCGTCAGCCCCGTGGCTGAGTTGCATCTGCTGGTGGATTCTTCTGTAGACTTTTCACAGGGACTCAATCTGTCCCAGCAATTCCCTCACATTCGAATCAAAGCTTTTGAAGTCAAAACTCGAGATGGCTTTAAGGAATCCTTGCCAATTGCAGACATGGCACTCGCTCGGATGAATTGGTTGATGGAAGCAGATCGAAAGGCCCTGCCGATTCTGCAGTTGATTCAAAAGATTGATCGCAACATTCATCCTTTTTTCCGGCGAGCGAAGTATCATGAGGCACAGATCATTCCCTTACTCTGGAGCCTGCCTCAGCTTGTGGGACCACTGGATCAAAGTCCCTCTCAGATGACGACGCTCGGCTTTACTAGCGACTGGCCATTTTTACCTTTTTCGGATTTTTTCACCCTGAAGGCCAGCTTGACTCAAACATCGCCTTTCAAAGTTGGAGTTTGGAACCGAATTGTTCAAGACCTCTCAAGCTCCAGCAAGCTCACCAGTCACTCGATGGAGCGAAAAGGTTTGGTCCTGGGCCTCATGATTTTCGACACTCCTAAAACCAGAAGTCTTCCCCTGGATCTATGGCTTTACGAACTCTTGGAGTCGCCAACTGCCCTTAGAGCTTTTGTAGCGACTGGACTAGGCCTTACCTGGATGCCCGTAGGTCGAGATCATAGCGACCTTGTACCAGAACCTCAGCGTGCCGAACGTGCAATTCTCTTCAATCTTCGGTCTTTGCAAGAATAGTCTTATAAAATTTTTGTTATTTTCTATATCAAGATTTTAAGACCCTGACCGATAAGAACTTCATCAACTGAACGAAAACCATTCACGCAGCCAAGATCCCTCAGAAAGGAATCATCATGAAACTCCAAAAGTCCCTCGCCCTGTCAGCGCTCTGTTTCTTGGTCTCTATGATCAATGTATCCACTGCCACAGCACAAGACTTGGATCCAGCAATCAAAAAAAAGCTCGATGCAAAATTAGAAAGCATCAAAGCGTGGACCTCTGATCCTGTAGTGCTCACCGCCGTAGAAGCTGTCAACAAAGATGGCCATCCTGATGCCAAAGATATGACACAAGATAAGTGGAAGGCATTGGGAGCGCTGGATGCTTTTGTCAAAAAGCTGGCCCAGAATGACGCTGCAAAACTTCTGAAAGGCAAAAAAGATGCGGCTGTTTCTGAGCTTTTTGTAAACGCTGCCAACGGAACTAAAGTTGCGCTCTTTGCAAAGACAAGCAGCTGGAGCCACGAGAAAAGCGCGAAGCATACGGACCCAATGGCTGGTAAGACTTGGTATGGAAAAGTCGAAGTCGATGAATCTTCGCTGACCAAACAAATCCAGGTAGGACTTCCTATTTCTAAAGATGGGAAAGTCATCGGATCTATGGTCATCGGTTTTGATATCGGAAAGTTATAAAAAAGTGAAGCTTGGAAATATTTAGGCTATTTCGGAGGAAGAGTGATTTTCAAAGTAGGACTTAAAAAATACATGCTTGCGATGGCGACTCTTGCACTTAGCATCGTTCTCATTATTGGTGGGTTCACCCTCTTCCTTATTCGATCCGAAGAAGTACAGATTCGATCGGCCTTTGCGTCTGTAATCGACAAAGGTCAAAAAAACGCGGAAATTTTTGATCTCATCGCGACTTATCACACAAACTTCTCGGCCATCGTTTCAGAAAGTGACGTAGATACCCTCGAACAAAAACACAATCAAAGTGTTGCGCTTGGGGACTCAATTTCCAAAAACCTTGCCGAGTGCGGAGGTTCCTGCTCCGACATCCAACCAATCTTTGAAGAGCTCAAACAAGCCTTCACAAAAGCAATTGGTGAATTTCTTCAAAACGGCCACCGAGACCTAGCGATAAAAGAAGGGGCGCAGAAACTGGATCCCATCTATCAAAAAGTTTTGACAGTTCTAAAGGTAAGACAAACAGCAGCAGGCGAAGAATCCAACCAGCATTTGACCAATTCCGAAAAAAGCTTGGCACAAATATTTACCGTGGTCTTAGCCATGTCGGTAATTTTTATTTTTCTATTCAGCGCTTTTGCTCTTATTCTTTCACGAAGTCTGGTGGGTTTTTTGTCTAAACAATCCAGCCAGCTGACTGACAATATGACAACGCTTTTGGAACATTCCCATAGTATTCAAGCTCTCAGCGCATCGCTCTCTCAAGGTGTCTCCAATCAAGATTCTTATCTCCAATCGACTCTCAGCGCCCTCGAGGAAGTCGAAGTCACGAACAAGAAAACCAGCGAACTTGCGGAGAGTGGCCAATTGCGTTCACAAGCCGCGAACAAAGATGTTCTTTCTGCAAAGGCCAGTTCCGAGGACATGAGCCAAACCATGACTGCTGTGGAGCGAGCCAACAATGATCTCAATGATTCAGTGAAGTCTTCTAATAAAGAAATTTTAGACATCACAAAGCTTATGACTGAAATCAGTGCAAAAACCAAAATAATTCATGATATTGTTTTTCAAACAAGGTTACTTTCGTTCAATGCTTCTGTCGAAGCGGCCCGAGCTGGAGAACACGGAAAAGGCTTTGCCGTTGTAGCCCAAGAGATTGGAAATTTGGCGCAAATGAGTGGCCGAGCGGCTCAAGAAATCGGCGATCTCTTGCAAAGAAGCCAGCAAACCGTGGAAATGACAGTTACGAGTAGCTCTCAAAAAATGGAACAGATGCTAGGCTCCGTGCGGGAAATCATTGAACGCGGAAAGGACTGCGCAGAAACCTCCTTAGAAACAATCCAGAGGGCCCAAGAAAAGTCTGCAGAGGTTGAGGGTTGTGTTATCGGCATAGCCTCAGCAAGCGGTGAACAAGCGAAGGGTTCTGAATTGATTTCAAAGTCGCTGCGCGAGCTGGATACTATTGGAAAAAACAATTCTTCTGTTTCACGAAATCTTTTAGGCTCGGCAGGCAAACTGAGTGAGATGTCTCTCGAACTTGAAGAGTCCATTGACCAGTTGAAGGCGCTGATCGGTCTTAAGGAAACGGCAGATCCGCAAGACGCTGATGAGGCCGCTTAAGAAGTTTTCTAAACTGAATCCCAAACTCATATTCTCAGACTTCAAATTTTTATAAATCTCAAAATAAGAATTCCCGACACAATTTTAGCTTTCAGCTCAAACCTAGAGCTTTCCCTAAAAAATACGAAGAGACTCTTTTGCTTTTCGACAATCGAAGCTACACTGACTTTATCGGGGGGATACCGTGAAGCGAGTTTTCACTTGGATCATTTTTACCTCAATTTGCATTGTTCTTTTCAATAACTGCGGCAAGCCACAGCATTCACCGTTGATTGATTCCAGCCTCTTGCCTCTCGACGCTGAAGAAGACGTTCCGCCGGAATCTTTGAAACTGATAAGTAATGATACCTTCATGAACTGTGATGAAGATCACGTTCAGGTCGGTGGAATCTGTCATCCGGGCGAATCGCGAATTAACTATATTGAAATTTCAATGACTCGAGAAGGCGCTCCCATTTCTTTCGGAGAAGGCTCAGAAGAAACCTTCAAACTTAAAAATGCAGTCTGTGAAAATGGTCGATTCTTCGCGGTCATACCAAGACCCAATGATCCACGTGCGCCCTGCATCGGCAGCAACAGCGCACCCGAGTACCGCGTCCTATCTCAAATTTATGTCTCGGATGAAGGAAGCCAGTACAGAGCCGGGGCCAAAGGCACAAGCTTTCCCATGAGAGTACAACTCGTGGGAGCCTGCACAGGACAACTCAGTTGCAGCTCCAACTAATTTAGAGTATCTATCCCCACATGCGACTTTTACTATTCGTTAATATCTTGTTTATTTTTGCCTGCCAAGCTTTGCCCTCGAAAACCTTGGAGAAGCCTAAGGCTGCCTCCACTTCAACCAAAGTGGGCATTCCCTTTATTTCTCATTCAAACTGGCTGGCGGTTAATTTAGATTTCCAGCATTACGAGAAAGTTCGCAAACAGCTGGAAACTCTGATCGGAAGACCACTGAAGCATCGAGGCGAAGCCCACATCACCTTAATTAGCCCGCCGGAATTTGAATCTTTTGCAAAAGTAATTTCTATGAGTGAGCTTGAAAAAGAACTCGGCACCGACCGAGTTCAAAACCTCGAATTTGAGGAAATCTGTATCGGTAAAGGATCTAAAGCAAAGGGGTCAACTCAAAAAATAGAGACCTTTTTCATCGTGGTGGAATCAAAAGCCATCCGAAGTCTTCGATTGCAGATTCAAGACATCTTAGTCAAAAGAGGTCACAAACAGTTCAAAGCCGAGGCCTTTGATCCCCACATCACCTTGGGCTTTGACGAACGAGACTTACATAAGGAAGAGGGCATTACGAAGAGCCGTGCATCCTGTTTTTTTCCCCTCCAAAACCTGCATTTGTAAGCTGCGTTTATGAAGCTATGTGGCCATTCCGCGGTTTGTTCTGCCTGCAGCCTTTGGGGCCTCACGGAAGAGCAGCAAAAACAGCTCAAACAAAAATCTTTTTTTGCCTTACTGAAAGAAGCCACACAGTGCCCGTGGCCCGACGCCATTTATCACTCCCCGCCGCCTCAGGGCTTTCTTCGCCAGCGCTGTGAGATGCAAATCCGTGGAACCAAACTTGGCTTTTTAACTCATGACAAAGCTGAGGTATTCCAAATTGAAAAATGCGAAATTCTGGATTCAGCTTTGATGGCGTGGATTCTTGAAATCCAAAAATTACTCCCTTCGATTGAACGAGGCTCCTTGCGGGCCCGGGTAAGCCCCAATGGCCTTAAAGGACTTTGGCTGGATTTACCGAATGAAAGCGTTCAGAAACTCTTTGAGCAGCCCGATCAATTTTCGGGGCTCCTAGAGGCCGCCGATCAAGTGGAGATCGGTCAAAAAAGAAAAACACTTTACTTTGATTCGGAAGAAAAACGCCTGCGCCTCAAAAAAGATCCTGTCTTCAAAGCATGGACGCGGACTTGGACCCATCATCCAGCGCAAAACACTCCGCCAGAAAAAGAAGTCCCACTCTATTCGACAGTGGGTGATTTCTCTCAGCCCAGTGACGACGCGAACCGACTGATTTGCAAGATCATTACAGATTTCACCTCACAGTCCCGCAATATTTTTGAATTTGGTGCCGGCAATGGAAATTTAACTATTCCAGCAATGGCCAAGGGTGCTCGCATTCACGCAGTGGAACGAGAGTCTCGGTTCCGCGCTGCCTTTTTGCAAACGCTTCAAACTGCGGAAATTGATTCAAGTCCCATCACCTTTGAATCGAAATGGATGCTGGATCAAGAATTGGAAGATGAATCTGGTTTCGACACTCTTCTTTTGAATCCTTCACGCGAAGGTGCCGGCCGATTTTTAGCTTGTACTTTACCAGCCTCCGTCGAAACAATTATTATGATGAGCTGCTATCCAGAAAGCTTCGCCAAAGATTCTCAAGCCATAGCAAACCAGGGTTTTGAATGCACAAGCCTACAGCTGGTGGACCAATTTCCCTATTCGAAACATTTGGAAGTTTTAGCGCAGTTTCGTAAGCGAAAATTCTAAGACATTATCTTCGCTTACCGAGTGTTGATCACAGGAATCGTTGTGCCTGAAGGTGTCAGCACGGGACCTGTTTGTGGTGGAGGCACTGGATCCCTCGGCCAAACAGGATCTGGAGGCTTATTGGCTTGAGCATTCCCGAACTGAGTGAATGCATAATAGCCTGCAAGACCCACAAGTGCTAAGGCCAACCAGTTCTGCATACCAAGCCCTAAGAATCCAGAATCTCGTCTTTTACGTCTGGGCCGCTCTTCGTCATCATAACTACGGTCAGCGCCCCGTACTGGAGCTTCTTCAACGGCTTCCTCGCAGGCGTGAGCATAGACTGAATTTTGCTTTCGCTCTGTTCCGGGAGCGCATTCACAATACCCCTTCCGAACAGTTTTTCCGCCGGTACCAGGACAAGAAACACACTTTAGTTCACCACTTCCACAGCTCGCTTGGGTGGCTCGTTGAGTGATGCCTTTACACATCTTAGCATCGCCTAGTGGACAACCATCGTCCTGCGCTGGTTCTGGAGGTGGTTCTGGTTGCTCGACTTCTTCTTCTTCAGTTCCAGGAGGAGTCATCGGAGGGGCTTCCGGAGGTTCTTTCCCTGCGCAAGTGAGGCCTGGAAATTTCTCTTTATTTTTTGAAAGCGGTTCACAAGTTGCGTCTTTCAAATCTTTGAGTCGACCTTCAAATGTAGTGCAAGTCGGAGCCTGATCCGGAAGCTTTGACTTTTCACCGGAACTCTTGACCTCCGCGCAAGCTTCATCGAGCCCTCGAATGGTGTCTAAAACCTCACCCTGTCTTGTGTTGAAGTCTTCTTGATTCTTAATTCCATAGAAAGGCACATACTTGTCATCTTTAGTTTTATCATTGCATTCACGGGTAGCTGTTGGACTGATGCGATTGCCACTGATTGCAATCTGGTGCCCTTGACCGTAAATAGAGGGATTGCAACTTACGGCTTGATTTCCATCGAGGAAAGCTTCTCTTGGTGGTTGACAGCTTCCGTTTTCATACTGTCCAGCCCAGCCAGCGGCAATACAGCTGCCAGATGGGCTGGCTGCATTCGCTACCTCAGTAAATAGCAGGTACAAGGCTTTCTTCTTCGGGTTTTTCTTAGCTATTGAGGCAAGTTCCACTTGAACTTTTTCTGCGGCCTCAAGTGTTGCCCGCAGCTTATCAACATAGGATTTTTTCTGATCTTCAGTCAGCTGAGAAATGTGATAGGCATTCATCATTTCCACTGAAGGGTCGCTGCGGGTGATCGTCCGCTTGATTCCAGTCATTTTTTTAAGGAACACCAAGGGATCCACAAAATCATCTTTCGTGAATTTTTGCCGAATCGCTTTTCCATTGATCGATCCCAAAAGCTCGTAAGTATTTGGCTCGGTCATTTGTAAAGTGATGTTATTTTTTCCCTCTTTAAAGCGAACCCGAATGATTTTATTCTTCCCTTGATTGACCGCTTCCACTTCCGGAGTCGGTAAGTTTGGATTTTGCTTTTTGATTCGATAATCCAACTCTCGGCGAAGCTCATAAGGAAAAAAGCCTCGGTGCTGCTCATAAACTTCAGACAAGAAAGATTTTGAATTTTTCTTCTTCGCCTCGTTAAAAGTTTCTTTCAAATAGTCGACTCCGACTTTTTTGTTTTTCTGAGGAGTCACGGCCCCAGCCACCTGCACCCAAAAGAACAAGCCGGCGAGGAAGATCGAAGACATTGACTGAAGTGTTTTGAAAATAAATTTCAACATTCCTACGTCTTGTCGGAACTTTAGAAAAAAAGCTGAAGAGTCCTGTGCCAAACTGGACCGGAAATGGACCATCGCCCAGGCTAAAGATCCCAAGAAAGGATCTGGCCTCCCTCTCTGGCCCCTCCCTCCAGCACACTAGTTGGAGGGAGCCCACAACTTGTTTGATCTTTATCAAAAAACCACAAAAGTCCGCGAACTTTTAGGCCTTGAATCCACCATTGTCTTGGGTTTGTTAATCGCATTGGCCTGGAGCTTCTATCGAGTCTTTCTTAAAGAAGCCAATAAGGAGCGCCACGAAAATATTCACCTCTATTTTCAGGAAATATTTAAAAACTTTGCTTTCTTTATTTTGGTCACTCTGATGACCGTCGGCATGGATCGTAGTTTTCAGCCCGATGAAACTTTCGCCAGGCCCATTCCCTATCTTACTTTGATTGCTATTGTCTGGGGTGGATTTATATTCGTTCGAACTTGCCGATTGCTGCTACTGCAATATCTATTTTTGGGTTCCATGAAAGCGGGCGTTCCTGTTCTCCTTGTGAATATATTTTCTCTCATACTTTCCATCGGACTTTTTATCTGGCTCGTCTCGGGCGTGTTTCAGATACAGCTTGCCCCTTTGCTTGCCACTTCGGCGGTGTTTTCCATCGTGCTCGGTCTTGCTTTGCAAGACACTTTAGGAAATTTGTTTGCCGGCATCAGTCTTCAGTTCGATAAAGCTTTTGAAATTGGGGATTGGCTGGAAGTGAACAATGGATCCCAGAAAACCGTGGGGCAAGTAAAAGAAATCACCTGGCGCTCGACCACTTTGATCGGCTGGTCCGACGAAGTCATCACCATCCCGAACCGTGTGATGTCGAGCAGCTCTCTGGCCAATTACCAAAATGGGGAAATCCCCTTTCTTCGCAGCCAGATTTTTCGCCTGAGCTATGACGCCGACGAGAAATTAGTTAAAAGCATTCTCGTCGGGTCTCTTCAGGGTATTAAAGATATTCGGGACGAGCCCGCTCCGCTTTGCTTTGTCTCGGAATCAACGGATTCTTGGCAGACTTTTAAGCTTGTCTATTACATCGAACGCTATGGAGCCCAATTCGTTATTGCCGATCATGTGCTGCATCGGGGTTGGAATGCACTCAAGGCTGCTGGCCTCTCGCCTGAAAAACAAAGCTTTATCATACACAATCCTGAAGCCTAGAAACCGCCCAAATGACTGATTAGCACTGTGGCTACGAAGGCAAGACTAGATGATATGACAGCAAAAGTCGTTATTGTTTTACCTGCATCGCTGATCTCATCTCGGTCGTATTTATTGGCTAGGCGGTAATATTTGTCCAAAGGCTCCCCAGTCGTATAAAAGCTCACCTTGGCTGAATCACCTTGGTCCCCTGAAGCTTGCATCTGAGCAAATTTTCTCATCATCGACGAAATCGTCAAAGTGCCCATGCCCGTTGAAGATGTGTGAATACCGGCACCCTGACTCAAAGCTTGTGTGGCTACCTGAGCGCAAGTAAATCCATAGCAAACGGGTCCATCTGGAAGTAAACCCACCACTCGGCTCATTCCCTCATACTGCCGTTCATTCAAGTTACTAATTCGAATAATAACCCCATGCAAACTGGGAGCACTTGTACGTTCAACTTTCGAAGCCGTTATTTTCAGATGGTTGGCATCATAGGACTGAAGGACACGATCACGAAAGTGAAGAGCCACGTGAAAACCATTGTAGACGATAAAAATATCTCTTTCAGATCCAGGGAAATCTTCATTTCGATAGAGTCGCCTTTTATTGCTTGTCGTGGAGCTAACGAGAGTATCACCGATCTGAACCTTCACAGCGCTGAAGTGACTCAGCCGCTGATCAAAAAGCTCCATGCAATCGATCGCAAGAACCTGATTGGAAATTAACAAGACACCTGTCACTAAGAATGACAGGAGAAAATCCTGGATTGAAGGTTTAATGATTTTGAACTTCATTGAGCCTTAAGATTGCAGAAAACGTACCAGGCATTAAGTTTTATGATACACAATTTGGAAGTTTGATTCTTCGCAGTTCTAAAAAAGCTCTATCATTCCTGACAAGTAGATTGTTTTGTTTCGCCTGAACTCTTTTTTCAGAGCTCCACTCAGCAAAAATTCAGATTTCTTTGTCGTGATCTTCGATCGGTGATAATTCGTTACCCGTGAAAATCACTCTTCATAACATGTACCAAATTTCTTAAGGAGGCCAAATGCATTTCATTCTTTTAGTCATCAGCATTTTTCTTTTTGTTCCCACAACTTTTGCTCGCGAATGCGACGAGGCCTGCATATCCCACGCGGAACGCGCAGCAGATCACGCCCAGGAAATGCATGATCGAGCCATGGAGAGACATGATCGACTGATGGAACAAGAACGCCAGCAGGCCATTCAGCGAGGCGGCTGTGGTGTAACTTTTTGGAATTTACAAGAGGCAAAACGCAGCTGCAAAAAGGGACGTCTTCACAAAGGTGAAACTTTTTTCGGAAACTTCTATTACGCCTGCGTTTGCAAAAGCAGAAAGTAATCCCGTCTTCAACTATTGAGCAGGTCAGCAGATGGGTCACCCACACCAAAGTGAGTCTGTAAATAGTGACCGGCGCGGAACTTCGACGCGTCGTCGATCGAATTGAGAGTGAATCTCATAGGGGATCGTGGTCTTGGCACCAAAGGATCAGTGGAATGAAAAACTGTCAGAAACCAGGAAGTAGCCCACGCTCGTGGCGGTCAGATTATTTCTTTAGGTACAGGCGACGACGATAAACTCAGATCTGTAAGTCTTCAGTATTTTGCCTTACTCCAATGCCATTGGAGCACGTCACCCATGCTTGCCGTGGTCCCTCTTCAGCTCATGGCCTATCACTTTGCCCACAGCCTCGGTCACGACTTCGACCAGCCAAGGAATTTAGCGAACTCGGTAACTGTCGAATAAGGTACCAATTGAAAACATTTCCACATTGGGTGTCCGGGCTTTCGTTTCTCCACCGGGTCGAGTAGGTTTTGCCTGCCGATTGGGGGTGGGGATGAGGAAGTCTAATTTATGCCTTCTGCTGCTTGCCCTTGGCGTTCTTCCTTACTCTTCAAAAGCGCAGTTTCCAGAGGCTCAGTTCATGGAGCGAATTCAGCAGTTTTCGGAGTTTGCTACGCCGAGGGTGGTTGAACGAGGCCTTCGCTTTCAAGTGATTTTAGATGAGGACTGGACGACCAACATCGGCAGCTGCACCGTCGAAGACGGTAGCTTCAATGTCTACTTGGGGGCTAAGGCCTATGAAAATGAAAACCTACTAGCCTCTTTTCTGGATGTGATGCTTTGTCATGAGCTGGGTCACTTGTTGGGAGCTGGTCCTCGAAAAGTGAACTACCTCAACAACAGCGGCGATTGGGCGGCTGGCGAAGGAGAAAGCGATTATTTCGCGGGTTCTTGCGTTCGCGAGATGAGAGCGAAGTTCCCATTGGCATCCGCTGGACTTCTTCATGCACTCCATTCGGCTGAAGGTTTTTTTCAGTTCCTTCAAAAACCTTTTCAAGTTTTGACAGGAGCTCGGCCTCCTCAGTTGGGTCACTTTGATCGCTCAATAGCAAGAATCAAAATGCTGGATTATCCAAGCCATCAATGTCGACTTGATTCATTTGTGCGGGGGTACCTAAATCAACCACGACCAGAATGTTGGACCGGGAGACAATAAAATGAGATCCATGTTTGCAAGTTTATTGTTCTTTTTTGGTTTCTCCTGCACTTTCAGTTTAGCTTTGGGTGCGAGTCGTACAGCTGCGCACGAAAAATTGATCCAAAAGGTTTGCGCCTCTCAAAAACCGGTGTTGGTCATTGACACATTTGATGGAAACAAAACAAATGAGATGAACATAGATCTCGATGGCGATGGGGCTTTTGACATGCACCATGGCGACTTTGTGTCCCATTTGGTGCAACTGAATGGCCAGTCAACGATAAAAGAAGTGATTGGCACCCCTGTGTTTTCTCATCAGCTGTTGGAAGTACTTTTAAAATACATTGCGCAGATCGAGAGTGGTCAACTGGAGTTGTCATGGATTAACTTTTCACAGGGCTACACGGTGGAGTTCGACAGTCTTAACCGTGTCATTGGACAAAAGGGGAAGATCAATGAGCTCAACATTCACCTTTTCGGGAGCGAAGTCTTACAAGCTCTTTGGAGTTCAAAACCGAAGCTGAAACTACAGGAACTCAATGAGGCCTTTCTTCGGTTGCAGGACCTGGGGATTCCGGTGTTCGTCGCCGCCGCCAACTCGGGTTATAAAGAAGTGAATCTTTATTCATTGTTTCCAAATGTCTATTCGGTGGGATCCATCGACCTCCAAGGACGAAAAGCTGACTATTCTGCTGATAATTCCACGGTCACGATCTGGAGGAAAGGTGATGTCCAAGCAATCACCAATGGAGCTGGCTTGGATTTAAATGAAGACGGTCGAGCCGATGTGCAGCTGAATACTCAATTGGTTCCTCGAGCTTTGAAGGAATCCTTAGACGGACGCTTATCTCGGGAGTTGCTTCTGTCTGTACCTCGAGACATTGACGAGAAAAATGATAACAACACCGCTGTCTTTCATGGGTTGGCCAGCCAGTTGCCTCGAGGACTTTATTCTACCAATGAAATTCTATCCAAGAGCCTTGCCACACCTTTTCAGCAATCAAGGTACATCAAGACGCTCGGTGACTATTTTTTTATGGATGGTTCGAACCCAAGGCCTTTGGTGTTTTTGAAAGTGAATGGCGCTGGCGAGTTGTTAGTTCAGCAAGGCAAAAATGAAGGGATTGGGCAGTTCCGAAACATTCTCTACGGAACTTCGTTTTCGTCTCCGAGTATCTGAGATGGTACAGTCACTCCAGAGAAATTTGCTCTTTAGGGGGAGTTTTTGAAGCTGATTCCTGCCTTTTCATCCTAGTTCTCCTGATTCCAGCGAGTGTCTTTGGAAATGACGTCGGCGGCTTTTTCGATCCAGAGTCTTTTAGAAGATCCATTGAATTTGGATCCTGCAGTGAAAGCCACGGCCTTCTATGCAGTTCGAGCGAATCACATTGTCCATCGACTCACAGAGGATCTCGGCGCGCAGAAGATGGCGGAAATATTTCGTTGTAGCCCTTCACTCTGATCTTCTCAGGAGCTGGGTGGAAAAGCTCTCCTCGCTCTCCATTCGGCAAACGACTGCGATTCCATGTGAAGGAAATCGACTTAAGACCTCTTCCTGGAGTCGCAATCAAAGCCGATGAGCGGGATAAACTCGAACGCATCTGCCGCTACATCGCAAGGCCCGCTATCGCGGACGAACGACTATCAACTAACGTTCGAGGTGAAGTGATTCTCAGGTTCAAAGAGCCATCAAGTTCTCACCATTGGAATTCCTGGAAAGACTTCAGGCTTCGGTCTCACGGCCACGAGTCCACCTGACCAGATTCGCCGAAATGCTGATGGAAATTCATCAAATAGTGGCTTTATACGCCCTATCCTCTTGCGCTCTTTGTTCAGATTCGGTAACAGACAGGCTCCCGAGGAGGAACTATGAAGTTGTTACTGGCGGTTCTATTGACGGCAAGTGGTGTAGCATCAGCGGATCCCATTCCCGCTCGTGAGCGAGTTTACTCAAATTCTCGCCTTCCAGGAGGAACGGGTTTTGACAAGCAGATTGTCCACTTACACGGAGTTCAGGCAGACTTCGACAATGGAGTCTACTTCCTACGCATTGATGTTCACCAAAAAAAATTGACCAATTATCGTCTCCCGAGTGTGACCTTCACCAACTACTGCGGGCATTTTCGGACAAACGGCGGCTCCATAGGTGACTACAAACCCAAATCGATTTCACGGCTAATGACAGTTCGAAACGAAACGACAGACACTCAGCTTCCCCTTTGGAACCTGGGGAATCCTGGTCAAGACTACAACCAAACTCCCATCGAATCGAGAATTGGAGAATTTCATCCTCGAGGGACTCGAATTGACATCCCTACTGACTCTCCCTTGATGCGGTTACTCCTCCAAAAGTGCAAATACATGCGTCCCTACCCCTATGCCCGAATAACTTGGGAAACCACACATTCTTGCCGCTGGAAGCCAGAAATTTGGCATAAGCCAAATCTCTGGAAAGACGAGTATCTGGTGCCCATCACAAGCACTATGATTTCAAAAAGTGTCTTTCTCCATTGCGTAAATTTTTGATGCGTTGGAGAGCACAATTAAAAAGCCCTTAAATCTCCAACGCCCTCGGTGAAATACTTCGCCACTGGATCTGTTCCCCCTGTCTCAGGGGTGATTGCAGCTGGGTCTAAGAGTTAAAAACTTAGACGGTGCGAGGAAAAAATTACAATTCCGAGCAATAATCACTAAAAACAGGTGGGGCGTGTCAGGATGTGACTGTG